>Ga0105048_10005384_pt1 | contig 20682 bp, 13 predicted proteins | sample MAT05_FD_78382 | JGI IMG/M metagenome (GOLD analysis project Ga0105048, IMG submission 78382) | Freshwater microbial communities from Lake Fryxell liftoff mats and glacier meltwater in Antarctica - MAT-05 | ecosystem: Environmental > Aquatic > Freshwater > Ice > Liftoff microbial mat | place...
GCTCCGATTTCCTGTCGCTGGTGGCGCTGTGGGAATTCATGGCCGACCTGCAGCGGCAGGGACTGTCGCACCGGAAGATGGTCGACGCCTGCCGCGCGCAGTTCGTGTCGTTCCTGCGGCTGGTCGAATGGCGCGACGTGCACCGGCAACTGTTGGCAACGCTGGAGGATGCGGGCTGGACCTGGAAGCCGGCATTGCCCGCCGCGTTCGACGCGCCTCGCTACGCCGCGCTCCACAAGGCCATCCTGGCGGGACTGCTCGGCAATGTCGGCGTGAAGGCGGACAACGACGACCATTACCTCGGCGCGCGCGGCCTCAAGTTTCATCTGCACCCGTCGTCGGGCCTCGCGCGCAAAGGGGGCAAGTGGGTGCTGGCGGCGGAGCTGACCGAGACGTCGCGCCTCTACGCGCGTAACGCGGCGAGGATCGAACCCGAATGGATCGAGGAGGTGGCGGCCGATCGCGTGACCCGCGACTACTTCGAGCCGCATTGGGAGGAAAAGCGTGGCGACGTGGTGGCGAGTGAACGCGTGCAGCTCTACGGCCTCACGCTGGTGGCGCGGCGTCCAGTGTCGTTCGGCGCCATCGATCCGGTGCTGGCGCGCGAGGTGTTCATCCGCGAGGCGCTGGTCCCCGGCGCGCTGCGCACGCGCGGTGCGTTCCTCGCACATAACCAGGCGCTGGTTGCGGAGATCGCGGAGCTGGAGCACAAGGCGCGCCGGCAGGACGTGCTGGTGGACGACGAGGCGATCGCCGCGTTCTATGCCGAGCGATTGCCGCGCGACGTGCTGTCGCTCGTCACGTTCGAACGCTGGCGCGAGGGCGCGGAGCGCGTCCAACCCGCGCTGTTGACGATGACGCGCGAGGACCTGATGCGCCATGCCGCAGCCGCGGTGACCGTGGAGCTGTACCCGGAGACGCTCGCCATGGCCGGCACCGCGCTGCCGGTAAAGTACCGGTTCAACCCTGGGCATCCGCTCGATGGTCTCACGCTGACGGTACCTCTGGCGTTGCTGAACCAGGTGTCCGGCGCCAGGCTGTCGTGGCTTGTTCCCGGCATGGAGCGCGAACTCCTCACGTACTATTTGAAGTCGCTGCCGAAGGCATGGCGCAACCGCGTGGTGCCGGTGCCGGACTTCGTCAGCGCATTCCAGGAAAGTGGGCACCGTCGGAACATCGACGTGGTCGCGGCCTTACGCGAGTTCATCACCACTTCGTGCGGCGATGCGCCGACCACGGAGGCGTTCGAATCCATCGACCTGCCGGCGCACTTGCGGGTGCACGTGCTGGTCGTCGATGCGGGTGGACAGGAGCTCGCGAGTGGCCGCGACCTGGCGGCATTGCGCGCGCAACTTGGCCAGGCCGCGCAATTGTCGTTCGCCGGCACGCAACCCGCGTTCGAGCGCACCGGCATCACCCGCTGGGATTTCGGCGACCTTCCCGAAGTGCTGCTCATCGAGCGCGACGGCCGCCGGCTGACGGGCTATCCGGCGCTGGTCGACGCGACGGACAACGTTTCGCTCGTCCTGCTCGACACGGCGGCCGCGGCTGCCGAGGCGACGCGGGGCGGCGTGTTGCGGCTGCTACGCCGCGAGTTGCGCGATGCGATCGCCCGCTTCGACAAGGGCGGCAACGGCTTCACGGCGGCGGCGCTGCAACTGAAAGCCGCCATTCCCACCGACCGGTTGCTGCAGGATGTGCTGGCCGCGGCGCTGGACCGCGCGCTGCTGGCCGATGACCCGTTGCCGCGCGATGCGCAGGCCTACGCCGATATCGTCAAGCGGGCGCGGGCGCGCCTGCCCGCCGTGATCGAAGGCGCGTTCCGGTTGCTGCAGGCGGTGGCGGTCGAGGTGACGGCGCTGAACCAGCGGCTCGCCAGCCTGCCGAAGACCCACGCCCGCATTGCCGCGGAAGTGCGGGCCCAGCGCGAGGCGCTGGTCTATCCCGGTTTCTTCAGCGCCACGCCCTGGGCACAATTGGAGCACCTGCCCCGGTACCTGAGGGCGCTGGACCGGCGGCTGGCCAAGTTCGCCGAACGGCCCGATCGCGACGCCAGACACGCTGGAGACTTGACCCGGCTATGGCAACAGTATGCCGAGCGGCTCGAGCGCAACCGCAAGGCCGACCGGCACGAGCCAGCACTGGAAGAATTCCGGTGGCTGCTGGAGGAGTTGCGGGTGTCCCTCTTCGCGCAGGAACTGAAAACCCCGTTCCCGGTCTCGTTCAAGCGGCTGGCGAAGGCCTGGAGCGATCTTCCGCGATAGCGGAAACTGGGCGGTGGGGGAACCGTTGGCACCAGGGGGACGCCGTGCTACAGTAAGTTCGCCGTATTCCGTCCTAACGCCTTGAGCCGTCACAAAACCTTTAAGCCGAACAGCCGTCCGCGTGAACGCCACCTCAACCGAGACCGCCAGTCGACGCCAGTCGGCGCGCGAGATCACGAAGATTCTCGACGATTGCCGGGATCTGGCCGTGCATCGCCTGACGAGCGCGTTCTCGCAGATCCTGGACAAGGTCAGCGACCTGCTGATGGATCGCGCCAGCCGTACCGACGTGCGCGACGAGCAACAGCTCTTTCTCGATGCACGCGGCACACTGAAAGGCGAGCGGCCCGCGCTGATGAAGGAATTCGAGCGGCAACTGCGGTCACTGATCGATGAACGCATTGCGGGCAAGGCCGTGGCCAAGGCCGATTTTTCCAAGGCCGATGCCAAGAACCTGACCTTGGTCGATACGTCCTCGATGGACGAGTCGGTTCTGAACGGCAACATCACCCGCGTGGTCGAGAACGCCTGCCACGACGAGCTGCTGATGCTGAACCGCGGCATGGGCCACCTGCTGGGCAATCCGGAGCTTTCCACCGACGCCAATCCGTGGGCGCCCGCGACGATCGTCGACGCGTTCTCGCAGGCGGTGCAGTCGCTCAAGGTCGAGCGCCGGATCAAGTTCCAGATCATGAAGGACCTGAACCAGGCGCCCCTGGCCGGCATCGCGTCGATCTACGCCGACCTCAATTCGCACCTGCTGAAGCTGAACGTCGTCCCGGGTATTAGCCGTCCCAGCATCATCAATCGCGGTGGCAGCGCGGCGGATCGCGCCGCGGCCAAGGCGGCAAAGGCAGCTGCGGCCCCGCCGGAGATGGACGTGATGGCGTTGTTCAAGCGCATGTACGGCAGCGCGCCGGCGCAACGGGCCGCGCCGCCATCGGCGCAGAACATGTTCCCGCCCGGGATGTTCCCACCGGGTCACGACGGTGGCGCCGGCCCGATGCCGGGCGACGGCGACCTGCCGATGATCAACATGCCTGCCATGGCGTCGCCGCGGGCCTTCATGCCGATGCAGCCCACGCCATCGGGCTACGTGCCGGGTGCGCCGATCATCTCCACCGCCGATCTGCACGAGGGCCTGACGCGCCTGCAGGCCGGGCAGTCCGATTTCGATGTGGGCGGCGCGGCGGTGGCGTTCTCCGGGATTCCGCAGGGTCTGCACAACGTCCTGCGCGACCTGCAGGAGTCCCCGCTGGGCGCGAAGGCCAGCCAGATCGAGTCGATGACCATCGAGATGGTTGCGATGCTCTTCGACTTCATCTTCGAGACGCGCGACCTTCCCGACGGCATCAAGGCCCTGCTGGCACGTCTGCAGATCCCGGTATTGAAGGCGGCGATGCTCGACGGTGCCTTCTTTGCGAGGAAATCGCATCCGTCGCGGCTCCTGGTCAACGAACTGGCGCAGGCAGGGCTCGGCTGGTCGCCGGCCATGGGTCAGGAAGATCCACTGTACAAGTGCATGGGCGGGATCGTTCACCAGATCCTCGATCACTTCTCCGACGACCTCGCGATCTTCGACGAGCAGCGCGAAGTCCTCTCGGCCTTCCTCGCCGAAGAGGAGCAGCACGCTGAAGCAAACATCAACTCGACCGCCGAGGAGATCAACCAGAAGGACCGGCTGCAGATCGCCACGGTGGTCGCGAAAGCGGAGATCGAGAAGCGCATCGAAGGCGCGCCAGTGCCCAACTTCCTCGCGTCGTTCCTGCGCCAGAGTTGGCGCGGCACGCTCGAACGCGTTTACATGAACGACGGCGAGGGCAGCGAAGCCTGGGGCGCGGGCGTGGCGACGCTCGAGGATCTCGTCTGGAGCGTGCAACCCAAGCGGTCGACGGAGGATCGGCGCCATCTCGTGGCACTGCTCCCGTCGCTGCTGAAGCGGTTGGCGGCAGGCGTGGGTGCAGGCGGCTGGCTGCCGGAACAACGCGACGGCTTCATGGCCAACCTGGTCGAGGCGCACGCCGCCGCGGTCAAGCCCGCGTTTGCGACGGTGGCGTCGCCGATGGCGGCGGTCGCCGAGGCCGCGATGGCGCAGGCGGAGATGGCGAAGGCCGCGGGCAACGACGCGCTGGCCGCCAAGGCCGAAGCCTTGGCTGTCGCGATGACGCAGGCGTTGCCCGAGCCGGTCGAGCCCGAACGCGAAGTGCTCGACGACGATTACCTCGAAATTGCACGCAGCCTCGAACGCGGCATGTGGATCGAGTTCGAGGCTGCCGACGGCCAGCTGGCCTTTGCGAAGCTGGCGTGGGTCAGCCCGCTGCGCGGTACGTACCTCTTCACCAACCGGCAGGGCCAGAAGGCGTTGTCGATGACGGCCGAGGACCTGGCGGAACGTTTCCGTGCGGACACCGCGCGCCTCGTCGAGGCCGAGCCGCTGATCGATCGCGCTTTCTCCAGCATGATGACCCAGATGGAACAGAAGTTTCCCGACGAGGCCGCGCTCGCCTCATGATCCAGTCGCGGTTCGCACGGTCTTGAAAAAGGTCATCGGCGCATATGTCATCGGCGACGAGATCCTGTCGGGCAAGCGGCCCGACGCGCATCTGCCGCATGTGATCGAAACCCTTGGCAAGCGCGGCTTGCGCCTCGACTATGCGCACTACGCGGGGGACGACCGCGAGCGCCTGACGGCATTGCTCCGCGAATCCTTCGCGCGAGACGATCTGGTCGTCACCTTCGGCGGGATTGGCGCCACGCCGGACGATCACACGCGGCAAGCGGCCGCCGCTGCGCTCGGGGTGCCGCTGGTGCGGCATCGCGAGGCTGTGGCGGAACTCGAGGCGCGCTTTGGCGCGGAGGCGTATCCCAATCGCGTGCTGATGGCCGAGTTTCCTGAAGGCAGCCGCATCATTCCCAATCCCGTCAATAGGGTCGCTGCGTTCGCGATTCGTGATCACATCTTCCTGCCCGGGTTCCCGCAGATGGCGTGGCCGATGTTCGACTGGGCGCTGAACCAGTGGTATCCCGAACTGCGCGAAGTACCGATCGCCGAGCGTTCGATCTTGGTCTATGGTGCCGGCGAAAGTCAGCTGCTGGCATTGATGGAGGAGAACGTCGCGCGGTTCACGACGCTCAAGCTCTTCAGCCTGCCGTCAATGCTGACGGCCGGCGAGCGCCGGATCGAACTGGGCGTCAAGGGTGATCCCACGATGGTGGACGCGGGCTTGGCGCATCTGCGCGGAGGCGTGGAGGCCGCGGGTTTCCGCTGGGAACCGGTGCCGGTCGCTCCATAGCGCGCGCCGACATCACCCACGAATCCTGACATGGACGGCAGCGGCCACTGGTTCGACGAGCTCGCGGTCGGTGATCGTTTCAGCCGCGCGGTGACGATCACCGAGGCGCACCTCGTGACCAGCGCTGGCTTGCTCGGTGACTACAACCCGCTGCACGTCGACGAAACCTTCGCGCGCGCTTCGCGCTTCGGCGGGCGGATTCTGCACGGCATGATGACGGCCGCCCTGATGGGCGGGCCGGTGGGCATGCATTTCTACGGCACCGCCATCGCCTACCTCGAGCACAACGCGCGTTTCGCTGCCCCCGTACGGCCTGGCGACACGCTGGCCATCGCGTGGACGATTGTCGAATTGACCCCGAAGCCGAAGCAGGGCGGTGGCATCGCGTCGATGGAGGGGACGGCCATCAATCAGGATGGCGTCGTCACGACGAATGCCACGGGCAAGATCCTCGTCTTCAATCGTCCGCGCTGAACACGTCAGGGGCGCGCCAGCGCCTCGACGCATTCGGCCACAAGACCCGGTCCGCGATAGATGAGTCCGGTGTAGACCTGCACCAGCGCCGCGCCGGCCGCCACCTTCTCGCGCGCGTCGTCGCCCGACATGATGCCGCCCACGCCAATGATCGGCAGCGCGCCATCGAGGGCCGCGGCCAGTTGCCGGATCACCGCCGTGGAACGCTCGCGCACCGGCGCGCCCGAAAGTCCCCCAGTCTCCTCCGCGTAACGGAGGCCCGCCACGGCATCGCGCGCGATCGTCGTGTTGGTAGCGATCACGCCCTCGATGCCCTGCGCGACCAGCAGGTGCGCGATGCCGCGCACCGCATCGTCGGTGAGGTCGGGCGCGATCTTCACGGTCAGCGGCACATGGCGGCCGTGCTGCTGCGCCAGCGCCGATTGCTCCTGCTTCAGCCGCGTCAGCAGTGCGCCCAGGGCCGCCTCGGACTGCAGGTCGCGCAGGCCCTTGGTGTTGGGCGACGAGATGTTCACCGTGACGTAGCTGGCGTGCCGATACACGGCGCGCAGGCAGGCGGTGTAGTCGTCGGCCGCGCGCTCGTTGGGCGTGTCGAAATTCTTGCCGATGTTGATGCCGAGCACGCCGTCGTAGCCGGAGCGCTCGACATTGGCGACGAAGGCATCCACGCCCCCATTGTTGAAGCCGAGGCGGTTGATCATCGCCTGCCTCGCCGGCAGCCGGAACATCCGCGGCTTCGGGTTGCCGGGCTGCGCGCGCGGCGTGACGGTGCCCGCTTCAAGAAACCCGAAGCCCAATGTGGCAAGGCCGGACAGGTGTGCGGCATTCTTGTCGAGGCCGGCGGCGAGTCCCACGCGATTGGGAAAACGCACACCCATCACGGTGACCGGTGCGGCAGGCAGCTTGGGCGCGGCCAGTTGCGCGAGGCCCAGTGCCGTGGCGCGATCAAGGCTCGCGAACGCGAGATCGTGTGCGGTCTCGGGGTCGAGCGCGAACAGGAACGGACGGGCAAGTGGATAGAATTTATGCATGCGTGGGGAGTGCCCGCTCTCGAAAGCCGCGCGATAATAGCATCTGCGATGCGATCATCCTTCCGCCTTACCTGCACCCTTCCGCTGTTCTTCCTCGCGTGCAACGTTGTCACCGATGCGGCGATGGCCGCCGGCACCGCCAATGCGGCCAAGCCGCGCGATGTTGCCACGCCTGCCTACGGGCAACGTAGCGACGTGCGCGCGTTCGCAGCCGAAGTCGCGGCTGAAACAGGCATGGATCCGCGCGCACTCGAGCGCTGGCTGGCAGAGGCGCGCTTCCAGCCCAGAATCGTCGCGGCCATGGACCGGCCGCTGCTGGTGCCACCCAAGTGGTTCGAGTACGCGCCACCGTTCTTGTCCGCCGAGCGTGTCGAAGGCGGCGTGAAGTTCTGGCGCGCCAACGCCGAGGCGCTGGCGCGCGCCGAGGCGCGCTTCGGTGTGCCGCCCGAGATCATCGTCTCAATCATCGGCGTGGAAACTTTCTACGGCCGCGTTACCGGGTCGTTTCGCGTGATCGATGCGTTGGCGACGCTGGCCTTCGACTATCCACGCCGCGCGCCGTTTTTCCGCGGCGAGCTGAAGGAATTTGTCATGCTTGCACAGGAGCTGGGCGTGTCGCCGCTGTCGCCCAAGGGGTCGTTTGCCGGCGCGATGGGGTTGCCGCAGTTTATGCCAGGGAGTTACCGGCGCTACGCGATCGACTTCGATGGCGATGGTCGCACCGACCTGTGGTCGAGTCCGGCCGACGTGATCGGCAGCGTAGCCCACTACCTCGCACGGCACGACTGGCTGCCGGGTCAACCGGTCCTGCTGCCCGCCGTGGTGGCGCCCGAGGCTCGTGATTCGGTGCTGCGACGCGTCGACGGCGGCATCAGCGAGCGCCGGCCGTTGGCCTCGTGGGCCGCCGATGGGGTCACGCCTGCGCAGATGCCCGCCAACCTGTCTGCCGAACCCATCGGACTGCTGATGCTCGAAGAAAACGCAAGCGGCGATGCTGCGACCAGCCTGTGGATCGCCTGCCCCAATTTCTTTGTGATCACGCGCTACAACCGCAGCCGCCTGTATGCGTCGGCGGTGTGGGCGCTGGCGGAGCGAATTCGCGCCGCGAAGTGAGTCGCTTGCCGCGATTACGGCGCGCCGGACTCGTAGAGCGCGCGCCGCGCGACCGCGAACAGCGCGCGCGTCGATGCATCGGTGCCGGGTGGTAGCGGTGCCTCACCGAGCAGCGCGGCGGCCATTGGGGCGGCCAATTGCTTGCCAAGCTCCACCCCCCACTGGTCGAACGCATTGATGCCGAACAGCGTGGCTTCGACGAAGGTCCGGTGCTCGTAGAATGCCAGCAGCGCGCCCAGTTCGACCGCGTCGAGGCGCGGCAGCAGGAGCGTCGTCGATGGGCGATCACCCGGGCACCGGCGCGCGGCAATGGCCGCGTCCAGCGCTGCGCCGGACAGGCGCGGTGCAAGCGCCTCGCGCAACGCGTCGTCGCCGCGTCCTTCCAGCAGCGCCTGCGCCTGGGCCAGCGCGTTGGCCACGAGCTGCGACTGCTGCTGGCCGAGCGGTTGCGTGGCGCGCAGTGGCACGACGAACTCGACGGGGACCTCGTCGGTGCCCTGGTGCAGCCATTGGAAAAATGCGTGCTGGCTGTCGGTGCCCGTGGCGCCCCAGACCGCCGGCGCCGTGGGGCCGGCCACCGGCTCGCCGTCGCGCGTGACGCTCTTGCCGTTGCTCTCGAGCACCAGTTGCTGCAGGTAGGCGGGCAGCGCGGCCAGCCGCTGCGCGTAGGGCACGACGACGCGTTGCCGGTGATTCAACACGCGCGCATTCCAGTAGCCGACAAGACCGGCCAGCACCGGGAGGTTGGTGGCAAGCGGTGCGGATTTGAAATGCGCGTCCATGCGCGCAGCACCCGCCAGCAACGCGGAAAATACGGGCCAGCCTAGCGCCAGCGGGATCGCCAATCCGGCAGCACTCCACAGCGAATAGCGGCCCCCCACCCAGTCCCAGAGCGGCAAGACATCGTCGCGCGCGACGCCGAACGCTATCGCGGCGTCGACGTTGGCGGTAGCGGCGACAAAGTGGGGCGAGACGTCTTCCTGCGGCATCGCGGCAACAAGCCACGCGCGTGCGGCGCGTGCGTTCGTGATCGTTTCCAGCGTCGTGAATGTCTTCGACGTGACGACGAAAAGCGTGCGGGCCGGGACGAGGCCTTGCAAGGCACACGTCAGTGGTGCCGGGTCCACGTTGGAGACGAAGTGCAACCGGGGCGCGTCGGACGTTGGCGGGGCGGCGAGCGCGTCGCACGCGAGCCGCGGGCCGAGGTCGGACCCGCCGATGCCCAAGTGCACGATGTCCGTGAATGCCTGGCCGGTGCAGCCTGTGCGCTTACCGCTGCGCACGCTTTCCGTCAGCGCGCGCATCCGTTGCTGCGTTGAGCGGATGACGGGCAGCACGTCTTGACCGTCCACCACGACCGGGGCGTCCCCGGTCTGGCGCAGCGCCGTGTGCAACGCCGGCCGCGCTTCGGATAGGTTGATCTTCTCGCCCGCGAACAGGGCCCGGATCCAGGCCGGAAGGTTCGTGTCCTCGGCATACTGGAGTAGCGATTGCCATGCCGCAACCGACAGCCGCTCCTTGGAAAAATCGACGTGCCAACCGTCCTGTGACAGCGAAAGTGCCTGCACCCGGACATCGTCCGCGGCGACCAGATCCTGCAGCCGCCGGGCCTGCAGCCGCTGCGCTTCGTCGAGTAATTGCTGCGGCGCAGCAGGGGTCCTATACTTCAAGTTGGCGTCGATCTGGTCGGCGGCGGGCGGAGCGCCCGCGCATGGTCAAGCCCACGAATCCTAACAAATCACTGCGAGATCACCGATGCCCGATGCCGAGACCGACCGCGAGTTGCCGCTAAAGGAGGACACGCGGTTGCTGGGCCGCATCCTCGGTGATGTGCTGCGGGCGCAAACCGGCGACGATGCCTATGGCCGCGTCGAGGCCATCCGGCAGACCGCGATCCGCTTCCGCCGCGCCGACCCGGCGGATGCCGCAGGTCCGCGCACCGAGCTCTCCGCGCTGCTAAACGACCTGTCGATTCCTGCCACGCTCAACGTGGTGCGGGCGTTCTCGTACTTTTCCCACCTCGCTAATCTGGCCGAGGATGTGCACCAGAACCGGCGCCGGCGCGCGCATGCGCGGGCGGGATCGCCGCCGCAGCAGGGCAGCGTGCTGGGTGCGCTGGCCAAGCTGGCCGCCGATGGCGTTGACCCGGAAGCGTTGGCGGAGTGGCTGGCGCACGCGCTGGTGAGCCCTGTGCTGACCGCGCATCCCACTGAAGTGCAGCGCAAGAGCATCCTCGATTGCGAGCGCGAGATCGTGCGCCTCCTCACCTGGCGCGACCGCACGTTGCTGACCCCCGACGAACACGCCGACGTGGAGGCGGGCCTGCGGCGGCAGGTGCTTGCACTGTGGCAGACCGCGATGCTGCGGCTCTCCAAGCTCACCGTGCGCGACGAGATCGAGAACGGCCTCGCGTATTACCGTTACACGTTCCTCGCGGAGGTTCCGCGATTGCTTGAGACGCTGACCGATGGCATCGCGCAGACCTTCGGCAAACCATTGTCCGTGCCGCCGGTGATGCGGATGGGATCGTGGATCGGCGGGGACCGCGACGGCAATCCCTTCGTCGTCGCGGATACGCTCGACTACGCGTTGCGCGCGCAGGCCAGCGCGGCGTTCGAACACTACCTCGTTGCCGTGCACCGGCTGGGTGCTGAACTGTCGTTGTCGCATCGCCTCGTCACGCCCACTGCGGAGCTTCTGACGCTGGCCATCGCAGCGCAGGACAGCAATCCGCACCGGCAGGACGAACCCTATCGCCAGGCGCTGACTGGCGTCTATGCGCGGGTCGCCGCCGCGGCGGTGGCGCTCGGCGCGCGGGCCCCGGCGCGCGCGCCGCAAGTGGAATTGGCCCCATATGCGACGGCAGCGGATTTTTGCGCCGATCTTGGCGTCATCCGCGATTCACTGGCTACCCATGGTGCCGCCACCTTGGCGGAGCAACGGCTGATGCCGCTGCTGCGCGCGGTGGAGGTGTTCGGCTTTCACCTGGCATCGCTCGACCTGCGGCAGAACGCCGACGTGCACGAGAAGGTCGTGGCCGAGTTGCTGCAGCGCGCGGACCTGGCACCCGACTACCTCGCCCTGTCCGAAGCCGAACGTGTGGCGTTGCTGTGCCACGAGCTTGCGACGCCGCGCCCGCTGTACTCGCCGCACCTCGAATACGGCGAGCGCACGTTGTCGGAACTGGGCATCCTGCGCGTCGCCGCCATCGCCCACGAGCGGTATGGCCGCATGGCGGTGCCGAACTACGTGATCTCGAAATGTGAGTCGGTCTCCGACCTGCTGGAAGTGGGCATCCTGCTGAAGGAGGTGGGACTGCTGCGCGGCGAGCATCTGGCAATGAACATCGTGCCGCTGTTCGAGACGATCATCGACCTCACGCGCTGCGGAACGATCATGGGAGCCGCGTTCGCCTTGCCGCAATACCGGCACTGGTTGCGCAGCCGCGACGAGTGGCAGGAAGTGATGCTGGGCTACTCTGACAGCAACAAGGATGGCGGGTACCTCACCGCCAACTGGGCGCTGTATCGCGCCGAGATGCGCCTCGTCGCCGTGTTCGCGCAACATGGCGTGAAGCTGCGGCTCTTCCACGGCCGCGGTGGAACGGTCGGGCGCGGCGGCGGCCCGTCGTACGAAGCGATCCTTGCCCAGCCCGCAGGCAGCGTGACCGGCGGGCTGCGCGTGACGGAGCAGGGCGAGATCATCGCCAGCAAGTACTCCGATCCCGAGCTTGGCCGGCGCAACCTCGAAGCTCTCGTCGCCGCGACGATGGAAGCAAGCCTCGTCGATGCGGAGCAATTGGGCGATCGTGGCGCCGTCTACCACGCCGCGATGGACGAACTGTCCGACTTGGCCTTCGTCGCCTATCGCGCGCTGGTGTACGACACCCCCGTGTTCAATGCGTACTTTCGCGGCGCCACGCCTATCGCGGAGATCGCCGAGCTCAACATCGGCAGCCGGCCGGCGTCGCGCACCGCGTCGCCGCGGATCGAGGATCTTCGCGCCATTCCGTGGGTGTTCAGCTGGGGCCAGTGCAGGTTGATGCTGCCCGGCTGGTTCGGCTTCGGCACGGCCATCTGGCGCTGGCTCGATGGCCGTCCCGACGGCGCCGCGCTGCTGGCGGAAATGCACGAACGGTGGCCCTTCTTTCGCAGCGTGCTGTCGAACATGTCGATGGTGCTGGCCAAAACCGACCTGGCAGTGGCGTCGCGCTACGCCGAACTGGTGGTCGACCCGGACGTGCGCATCCCGGTGTTCAGCCGTATCGCCGAAGAGCATGCGGCCACGGTAAGCGCGTTGCTCGACATCACCGGTCGCGTCGATCTGGTCGACGACAATCCCCCGCTGGCACGCAGCATTCGTAACCGCATCCCGTACCTCGATCCACTTAACCACCTGCAGGTGGAGTTGTTGCGACGTTATCGCGCCGGCCAGACCGACGAGCGCACCAAGCGTGCGATTCACCTCACCATCAACGGCCTCGCCGCGGGACTGCGCAACAGCGGTTGAGCTTGGCTTCGCCCCGCGCTGGGCCGCAAACAATTGTTCAAGCATTGCCAAACTTAACGACACCATAGATCAAAATGCGAATTGTTCGCATTTGTGTTGACATTTTTGTTCCCGTTGGCTATTCTCCACACCTCTGCAACGACTGCCCCGGGAATGACCGTGTCGAATCTTCTCTTCCGCGCCCTGTGCGCGTGCGCCCTGCCGCTGACTCTCGCCACGCCCGCGTGGGCCGCCGAGGAGCCCGTACTCAATCTCTACTCGGCCCGCCACTACCAGACGGACGAGGCGCTCTACAGCAATTTCACCAAGGCCACCGGCATCAAGATCAACCGAATCGAGGCGGGCGACGAACAGTTGGTCGAGCGCCTGAAAACCGAAGGCGCCGCCAGCCCCGCCGACGTGCTGCTGATCGTCGACGCGGCGCGCCTGTGGCAGGCCGAACAGTTGGGCTTGTTCCTGCCGGTCAAGTCCGCCGTCCTCGAAGAGCGCATTCCCGCGAAGTACCGCGATCCCGCCGGCAACTGGTACGGTATGTCCTACCGCGCGCGGGTCATCGTCTACAACAAGAGCAAGGTCAATCCCGCCGACGTCGCGTCCTACGAAATGCTGGCCGACCCGAAGAACAAGGGCAAGATCTGCACGCGTTCCGGTAGCCATCCCTACAGCCTTTCGCTGCTGGGATCGGAAATCGCGCATCTCGGACCCGCCAAGGCCGAGACCTGGGCCAAGGGCGTTGTCTCCAACATGGCGCGCGCGCCGAAGGGCGGCGACACGGACCAGATCAAGGCTGTCGCAGCTGGCGAGTGCGCGATCGCGCTGTCCAATTCCTACTATTACGCGCGCCTGATGCGTTCCACCAAGCCTGATGAACTCGAGATCGTCGCGAAAACGGGTGTCGTCTGGCCCAACCAGGCCGGCAACGGGACGCACGTGAACATCTCCGGTGCCGGGGTGATGAAGAACGCGCCGCACAAGGAAAATGCGATCAAGTTCCTCGAGTACCTGGTCAGCAACGACGCGCAACGCCACTTCGCCGACGGCAACAATGAGTGGCCGGTGGTGGCGTCTGCTGCCGTCGCGAATCCGGCGCTGGATGCGCTCGGCAAGTTCAAGGTCGATCCGCTGCCGATCGCGACGCTGGGCAAGAACATCGCCGACGCGCAGCGTCTTGCCGATCGTTCCGGCTGGAAGTAACGACGACCGGCGCCGGTGATCCGGCGCCTTCGTCACAAGCACCGCGCCGCTCATCCAAAAGTAGTGTTGACCGGCCCTAGACCGACAGTTAGACCTAGCCCGTCAGTTCCGCGCCGCGTGACGCAGGCATCGCCGTGCCGCGGCGCGCCATCTGCGCGAGGATCAGGATCGGCACGAGACCCACGGCAACAATCGCCAGCGAAGGCAGCGCGGCCTCGGCCAGTCGCTCGTCCTTGGCCAGCAGGTACGTCTGGGTGGCCAGCGTGTCGAAGTTGAACGGCCGCAACACCAGCGTGGCCGGCAATTCCTTCATCACGTCGACGAAGACCAGCAGCAGCGCCGCCGCACCGCTTCGCGCCAGCAGCGGCGCATGCACGCGCAGCAGCGTGGCCCACGCGCCTGCGCCCAGACTGCGCGCGGCCGCATCCATCGCGGGCGTGATGCGCGCGAAACCGGGCTCGATGGCATTCCACGCCACGGCGAAGTAGCGCACCACGTAGGCGTAGAGCAGTGCGACCAGCGTGCCGGTCAACAGGAGTGCCATCGGCCGGCCGGTGAGATCATGCAGCCAACCTGCGAACAAATTGTCGAGCGCACCGAGCGGCAGCAGCACGCCGATGGCCAGCACTGTCCCTGGTACCGCATAGCCCAGCGTGAGCAGGCGGCTGCTGGCCTGCGTCAGGCGTCCAGGGGCCAGGCGCATCGCATAGGCCACCATCGCCGCAATCAACACGGCGAACACCGATGCCAACAGCGCGACGCGGAGGCTGTTCCACGCCCACTCCGGGAAACGCATCGACCACGCGATCGACGGCTCGCCGGCCAGCAATCGCACCAGCAGCAGCACCGGCAGCAGGAATCCCACCAGCAGCGGAATGGCGCAGAACGTCGTGGCACCAATGGCGCGGATGCCGGTCAGTGGTTCCGGCGCCTGGCGCACGACGTTCCGGCCGCGGGCACCGCCGGTCGTGCGCGCCGCACCGCGTGACGTTCGTTCGAGCGCGATCGCGCCCACGACGAATACCAGCAGCACCACCGCCAGCTGCGCCGCCGCCGTGCGGTCGCCCAGCGCGAACCATGCGCGATACATGCCGGTGGTGAACGTGTCGACGGCGAAGTAGGCCACGGTGCCGTAGTCGGCCAGCGTTTCCATCAGCGCCAGAGCGATGCCCCCCGCGATGGCCGGGCGCGCCAGTGGCAACTCGACGCGCCAGAACGCGGCGCGGCGGTTGAGACCCAGTGTGCGCGCAGCCTCGATCAGCGCGGGCGGCCGTTCAATGAAAGCCGTGCGCGCCAGCAGAAAGACATACGGATACAACACGAAGATGAACATCACCGCTGCGCCCGGCAACGAGCGCACGTCGGGAAACCAGTAATCGGCGCGCGACCACCCGAATGCGTGGCGCAACGCCGTCTGCAGTGGCCCGGCGTATTGCAGGAAGTCTGTATAGGCATAGGCCATCACATACGACGGCATCGCCAGTGGCAATAGCAGCGCCCATGCAAACATGGTGCTACCTGGAAAGCGGTGCCGCGCGATCAGCCATCCGGCTGCGGTGCCACCGATGCCCACACCCGTGCCGACCAGCAGCACCAGCGATAACGTGTTGAACACGTAGTCCTGCAGCACCGTGGACGCAAGGTGCGACCAGGTCGCACCCGCGCCCCACGTGGCCCCGCGCGCGACGATCGCAGCCACTGGCAACACTGCGAGCAAGGCCAGCACGACGGCAAGCGCCGTGAAGCCCCGGCGGTTACCCTGCATGAAGGAACCTACGTCGGCGGATGGATTGCCGATAGCAATCGGAATGGTTCGCGTTACGCACGCAGGCATTATAGGATGCGCATGCGTGCCGGCGTCGTCGGCCGCGCTGCTTGATAGGCGCGGGTTATAATTTTGCCGGTTGCGCGCGCGACGGGCAGCGCGGCCCATTCACCGGAAATTGCTTCCCTGATGCGGATCCTGATTTCGAATGACGATGGCTACTTCGCGCCCGGTATCGAGCGCCTTGCGGCAGCACTGGCACGTCATGCGGACATCACCGTCGTCGCCCCGGAGCGTGACCGCAGCGGCGCCTCCAACTCGCTCACGCTCGACCGGCCGCTCTATGTGCGGCGCGCGCCCAACGGCTTCATGTTCGTCAACGGCACGCCCACGGATTGTGTCCACCTGGCCGTCACCGGATTGCTCGACGCGCTGCCCGACATGGTGATCTCCGGCATTAACCTCGGTGCCAACATGGGGGACGACACGATCTATTCGGGTACCGTTGCCGCCGCCACCGAAGGCTTCCTGCTCGGCATTCCGTCGGTGGCCATCTCGCTGGCCTCGAAGAATGCCCAGCACTTCGAGACCGCCGCGCAGGTGGCCGTCGATATCGTCGAGCGTCATGCGCGGATGCCGGCAGGCGCGTGGCTTCTCAACGTCAACGTGCCCGACGTGCCGCTCGCGGCGCTGAAGGGCGTCGTAATCACGCGCCTCGGGCGCCGGCACAAGGCGGAGGACGTGATCCGCAGCCAGAACCCGCGCGGCGAGACGGTGTACTGGGTTGGTTCCGCCGGCGCGGCTGCAGACGCCGGCGAAGGCACGGATTTTCATGCGGTGGGCACCGATCACGTCTCGGTGACGCCGCTGCAGATCGATCTCACCCATCGCGAACGCATGCCGGAAGTTGCCGGCTGGTTCGCGCGCTGACGCGGCGGCGCGGCGCGGAACGCGGGCGATGGGGACGCTCGGCGACAACGAACGACAACGGGCCGGGATCGGCATGACGTCGGTGCGCACGCGCACACGGATGGTCGAGCGGCTGCGCGAGCAGGGTATCCAGGACGAACCGGTGCTGGCGGCGATGATGGAAATCCCGCGCCATGTGTTCGTCGATGAAGCGTTGGCGATCCGCGCCTACGACGACGTGCCACTGCCCATCGGCCACGGCCAGACCATCTCGCAACCGTGGGTCGTTGCGCGGATGACGGAGCTTGCGCGCAATGGCCGCGAGCTTGGCGACGTGCTGGAGATCGGCACCGGTTGTGGGTACCAGACCGCCGTGCTGGCCGGGGTGGCGCGCCACGTGTACAGCGTCGAGCGCATCGGCGCGCTGGTGGCGAAGGCACGCCGGAACCTGCAGTCGCTGAAATTGAAGAATGTCTCGCTGAAGCATGGCGACGGTAGCCACGAACTCGGGGAGGCGCTGGCGGTCGATGCGATCCTGATCACCGCGGCCGCCACGCACGTGCCCGCGCCGCTGTTGCGTTACCTGAATCCGGGCGGACGCATGGTGTTGCCGCTGGCGCAGCCCGGGGAGGCGCGCGGCACCCAGCGCCTGACAGTGTTGGAGTTGGCGTCCACCGGTCTGAAAGAGACCACGCTTGATGCGGTAAGATTTGTGCCGCTGCTGTCCGGCCTGGCGTGAACCTACAGGCTCTCTTCGTGGTCGATCGTTGATGCTCCTGCTCCATCACTCCTTCGGGCGCCTTCACGCGCCGCTGCGCTGGCTTGCCGTAGCGCTGCTGGCGCTGCTGCTGGCCAGCTGTGCGTCACGCACGCGCGCGCCGGTGGAAGATCGCAGCGCACCGCCGGTGCGGGCCGCACCCGCCGCGCCACCCGCGGCAACCACGACGGCGGCAGCACCGTCCGCCCCGGCAGATGCCGATTGGCGACCGGCGACCTATACGGTGAAGCGCGGCGACACGTTGTATCAGGTGGCGCTGGACCATGGTCTCGACTACCGCGAACTGGCCGCGTGGAACAATATTGAGAACATCAATCTGATCCGCGTCGGCCAGGTGCTGCGGCTCGTCGCCCCGGGCGATGCAACGGCAGCGGCGGCATCCGCCGGTGTGGTGACAGCACCGTTGAAGCCGGCACCAGTGGTCACCGAGAGCCGCGCACCCGCGGGCACCCCGCCGCCTGCCGCCGTTGCAAGCCGCAACAGCGACAACTTCAAGTCCTCCCCCAAAGCGGTCAAAGAGCCCTATTCGGAGCAGGCGGTGCGCGACATCGCGAAAGGTCCGCCGCCCGATGTCGTAGCCGTTGCACCGCCAACAGCGATGCCGCGCGCAGAGCCCAAGGCTGAGGTGCCGCGCCCCCCCGCCGTCGACGCCGACAATGACGACAACAAGATCGATTGGGTATGGCCTGCCAAGGGTAAGGTCATCGGCAATTTTTCCGAAACGGCCAACCTGAAGGGTATCGACATTGCCGGGCCTGCCGGTACGCCGGTGTTGGCCAGCGCGGCGGGAATGGTCGTGTACGCCGGCTCCGGGTTGCGTGGTTATGGCAAACTCATCATCATCAAGCACAACAAGACCTACCTCTCCGCCTATGCGCACAATCGCGAGATCCTGGTCAAGGAAGGACAGCAGGTCACGCGTGGGCAGAAGATCGCGGAGATGGGAAACACTGACACTACGGAAGTGAAGCTGCATTTCGAAATCCGGCGGTTGGGCAAGCCGATGGACCCCGCCCGCTTCCTGCCGCCCGCCTGACCCGCAGGGCCGGCCACGCGTCACGTCCGCATGGTTAACCGCAAGCGCGCCGCCGCCGAAGACCTGCCACTCGATGCGGTGATGCTGCCGCCACCGGATCGATGGTCGGGACAGTTGGCCCTCGATGAACCACCGCGTGGCTTGTCAGGTGATTTCGTCACCGACTTGACACAGCTCTATCTCAACGATGTCGGCACCCACGCGCTTCTGAAACCGGCGGAGGAACTGGCCCACGCGCGCGCCGCGCGGGCCGGCGACTTTGCGTCGCGGCAGGTGATGATCGAATGCAACCTGCGGCTTGTCGTCAGCATTGCGCGACACTATCTACACCGTGGTCTCGCGTTGCCCGATCTCATCGAGGAAGGCAACCTCGGCCTCATCCATGCGCTGGAAAAATTCGATCCCGAGCGCGGCTTCCGCTTTTCCACCTATGCCACGTGGTGGGTACGCCAGTCGATTGAGAAAGCCATCATGAATCAGGCCCGCACGATCCGGCTGCCCGCGCACGTGGTCAAGGAGCTGAATGTGGTGCTCCGCGCGCTGCGCCATCTCGAGACGCATGCGCCGATGGACGGACGTGACACGTCGCTTGACGACGTCGCGCATCTCCTCGGCAAGGAGCGCGTGGATGTGGAGCGATTGTTGCGGCATCAGGAACACGTGCTATCGCTCGATGCGCCACTGGATGGCGAATCGGGATACACGATAGCGGACGGCCTGGCCGACGACGAGGCACGGGCGCCCGAGATCCTGCTGCATGACAGTGCGATCGAAACCTCGGTGGCAGGGTGGTTGCTTGAATTGAACCCGCGGCAGCGGCTGGTGATTGAACGCCGCTACGGCTTGAATGGTGCCGACGTGGCCACGCTCGAGGAACTGGCCGCGGAACTGCAGGTGACGCGCGAGCGGGTGCGGCAGATCCAGAACGAGGCACTGGAGCAGTTGCGGGCTGAGCTCGAACGCCGCGGCTATACGCGCGACGCCCTGTTCTGACCCGGCAATCCGGCGCGCCGGCCACCGCTGCTACGGTCCCTCGGCGCCGCGCAGCGCGGCGGGGGCCGGCAACACTTCGATCGCGCGCTCGAGGGTGGACAGCAACGCTTCGCGCTCGCGCGTTGCCGCCGGCGCGCCATAGCGCAGCGTGGCGTAGGATTTGCCGATGGCCGCGAAGGCGATCGCGAACTGCGGCCAGCGCTCTGCAGCGCGATCGGAGAACGCCAACGGTCCTTCGTGCGGCTCCCGCGGCAAGCCGGCACGGCTCAGGTGCCGGTTCAGGTCATCCCACAACACCAATGCGCGCTCCTGGCGCCGCCGTTTCCACATTAGCCAGCTGATGACCAGTGCGCCCCACAGGAACACGATGGCCGCCAAGCCGACGATGATCTGCCACGCCTCAAAGCGGTCGAGCTTCAGGTCGCGCCATAGCTCACGCTGGCGGTCGTAATTGAAGCCGACGACGTTGCGCCGCCAGTCGTGGTTGAACGCATCCCAGCCCAAGCGCACGGAGCGCAGCCACGTGCCGTCGAGACGGGCGAGGTAGGGGACGGGCTCGCCTGCGGGCATCGAACCACCCAGGCCCAGCTCGATGCGCGACGGCGCGACGGCTGCGGTGGGGTCGAAGCGCTGCCACTTGCCCTCGATCAGGGCTTCCGTCCACGCGTGCGCGTCCGACTGGCGGACGATCAGGTAGCCACCCCGCGGATTCATCGTGCCTCCTTGATACCCGGTGACCACGCGGGCGGGAATGCCTGCGGCGCGCAACATGACGACGAAGGCACTTGCATAGTGCTCGCAAAACCCGCGGCGTTCGTCGAACAGGAACAGGTCGACCGGATCGCGATCAAGGAACGGGGGTGCCAGCGTATAGACGAACGCCTCGCGATTGAACCACTCGAGAATGGCCCGGATGTAGCCGCTGTCGTTCGGATGTTGCGCGCGCAGCTCCCGGGCGAAGGCCAACGTACGCGGGTTGCCACGGCCCACGGCCAGGTTCTGCGCGGCTTCGTGGTCGCTGGCAGGGTAGGACGAGCGCAGGATTGAAAGTTGCGTGTAGCGCACCGAATCGGTCACCGGCGCACGCAGCAGCAACTGCTGGTCGCGTGTCAGCACCACCGTGGCTCCGGTGGACGCACCGGCCGCAAGGCGTGGCAGTGCGGCCGGCAGGTCGAGGGCAAAGAGCCAGGGCCTGAAGTTGGGCTCGAGCGTGACCGTATAGGTGATTGCCGGCGCATCGAAGGGCGTGAGTTCGCCGCCGAACTGTGTGTATCCCGCGCTCCACGTGCGGCCGTCGAAGCGCGAGAACACGGGGCCGCGCCA
>Ga0105048_10005386_pt1 | contig 20681 bp, 13 predicted proteins | sample MAT05_FD_78382 | JGI IMG/M metagenome (GOLD analysis project Ga0105048, IMG submission 78382) | Freshwater microbial communities from Lake Fryxell liftoff mats and glacier meltwater in Antarctica - MAT-05 | ecosystem: Environmental > Aquatic > Freshwater > Ice > Liftoff microbial mat | place...
GAAACCCGCATTTTGGAAAAACACGACGACAAGTGGAAGATTGCCTATTTGGGCTCCCATTATTTCCCAGAAAAAAACAGAAAATAAGCAGATTATTTATTTTCCAATACGCCTTTTTGTTTTTCCAAATCATGGTTGTTCTTACGCATTGTGGAGGCCATGAATGGTGCGAAATTTTACACGTAAGCCGGTAAATACTTTACGCTGTGTACCTTTGCCAAAACATTATCAGGTTTACACACAAATTTACCGAATTGAAAAAAACGCTACTCCTTCTGGTTTGCGCCTTCCTAGGCGCTTTTTCTTCTTTTGCACAGGATACCATCAAGGTCCAGACTTTCACTTGGGCCGACAACCAACGTGCCGACACTTTTAATTTTCCGGACGATCCTTCGCTTTCGTTCCGAAAAATCCTTATGGTCTACAACATGCGCTGCCACAATGCAGCCGTAGGCAATGGCAACGTGGGCTGTTACGAATGGGATTACAGCTGCAATACCTTCATTACCGACCCGACACGTGTGGATTCCACCCGCGCCGAAGCGCCCAACCACATCATTTCTAATTTTTCGGGCACGTCCTTTTCCTACAGCCTTACACCCACATATGCTTACACACGTTACGTTCAGCATGAGAGCAGTTTGCAAGCGAATGGCGTCACTTCGGAAAGCCTGATCGGAAACCAGGGGCAACCCGCGCAACTTGCACCCGCTGCAACGACATTCCGTTACCAGGGCATCCTGCAGGCTGCTGATCTTTTTGACGGAGGACTTCAGTCAGGTTCGCTCTACGGCCTGAAACTGACGTTGGAACAAGCCGGTTCAACGGTGGGCTTTTTTAAAATCCGCATCAAAAACACCACACTGTCCGTTTCCGGCGAGCAGCCCGACAACAGTGGATTGGTGGAGGTGTACCATAAAAACACCGACCTGCCGACCCTTGGCGACCTGTTGTTTCCGTTTTCCCAATCGTTCGACTGGACGGGCGGCAACCTCCTGATCGACATCTCTTTCACCACTTCCCAGGTTTCAGACGCGCCGGTTTTCCGCTTTTTCGAAGCGCCATCCAACAATGCCGCTTTGGTTTCCATGCCCGGCGTGGTTGAAAACAGTTTGGTATTCGACGGCGCCTGCGCCATGAACATTCCGGGAACAACGTTTGCTTCCATTCAAAATGAAATCACCATCGCTTTTTGGAGTTTCGGCAACGCCGCTGCCTTGCCTGCAAGCACCCATTTTCTGGAAGGCAAAGACGCCGTAGGGCAACGTCAGGCCACCTTGCACCTGCCCTGGAGCAACAGCGAAATTTACTGGGATTGCGGCGGCGATGGCTCTGGGTTCGATCGCATCAACAAACCTGCGATGCCTTCCGAATTTGAAGGCCGATGGAACCACTGGGCGTTTACCAAAAACGCGACTACAGGCAACATGAGCATTTTTCTGAACGGACAACTCTGGCATTCTGCCACAGGCAAAACCAAACCGATCGACATCCGCAGTTTCCGCGTTGGCAAATCGCTGACCAATGATAACCTCTACTACGGCGCCATCGATGAATTCCAGGTTTGGGACAAGGCCCTCGATGCCTCAACCATCCAAAGCTGGATGTTTAAAAAGGTGGACAATACCCACCCGGATTTCAACAGCCTAGTAGGCTATTACCAGCTCAACGAAGGCAACGGATTTGTGGCCGGTAATGCTTCGAACCTCAACATCGACGGGGCCATTGTTCAGCCCAAATGGCAGCAGGAGCGCGGCAGCGACCTGTTTCGCGATTTTTCCAAATCCAACCTTTTGCCAGTGGTTGCTTTCCTGCAAGGCGACTACGCCATCATCGACACGGCTTTGCCGGTATTGGACTCGGTGGTGGCCACCCAGCACCAGGTGATTGCTTACGGCCTGGACGGTACTACACTTGTTGCCCTTGATACACAGCTAGTTTACCCGGCCGGCCAGCTCCCCGTATTCGACGAGTCGGGCGCCGTGGTGGATTCGGTTTTCATCGCTGCCGATGCTACGATAAACATCCAAACCATGGTGCATTACGCCAAAAGACAAGCGAAATACGAACTTTTGTCGCTGGTGACGCCTTACGGCAACGGACTCAATTTGGGCCAAAACGGCAAAACATTTACGTTCGACGTAAGTGATTTTGCACCGATACTGAAAGGCGCACGCCGTCTTTCGCTGGAATACGGCGGTGAAAACCAGGAAGAACTCGACATCGAGTTCTGGTTCATCACCGGCACGCCCGAGCGCGAGGTTTTGAATGTTCAACCCATTTGGCCACAGAGTCGTGGCGGTTTTGCCAACATACAGACCGACAAGCAATTTGAGCCGCGCCAAATGCCTTTGAGCGTCGATGCTTCGTTTTTCAAAATCCGTTCTGCCATTACAGGCCATGAACAAAACGGCGAGTTTACGCCCCGCGAACACTACATCAACATCAACGGTGGTGCGCAGGAATTCCAATACAACGTGTGGAAAGCCTGCGGCAAAAACCCCATTTACCCGCAGGGTGGAACGTGGGTGTTCGACCGTGCCGGCTGGTGCCCGGGCATGGCCACCGATGTGCGTGAGTTTTCGCTCGACGGACTCGTGCAGCCTGGACAAACCGTGGAAATTGATTACGGCGTAAACGGTGGCAACCTTACGGCTGCCAATTACCTGGTGAACAACCAATTGGTGAGCTATGGCGCCTACAACTTCCAGACCGATGCTTCCATCGAGGCCATTGTTCGTCCGAACAAAAACCAGGTGGAATTTGAGCGCCTCAATCCAGCCTGCAATACGCCGACAATCAGGGTGAAAAACAGTGGTTCCGAGGTTATCCAATCCATCAAACTGGAATACACCACAGGTGCGAACTTTGTAGAACAATTCACGTGGACAGGCACTTTGGTCCGACAACAAATCGCCGACATCGTGTTGCCTGCACCGCCTGCCGGATTTTGGGATTCCGGGACGACGTTTACTGCCACCATTGTGGAAGTAAACGGCGTACCAGACGGCAATGCGCACAACAACTTTTCCCGCACGAATTTCACACCAGCCAAGCTGTTCAGTTTTGTCAACAACATCATCCAATTGCGCGTGGTGACCAACAACACGGGCGCGGATTACAGCTACCGCATCAAAGACGGTTCGGGTGCATTGGTGCTCGAACGCAACATGACCGCGAGCAATACCACCTACACGGAGGATCTGCTCATGCCCGGTGGCTGCTACACGCTCGAATTCGACGATACAGGCAACGACGGTTTGTCGTTCTGGTTTTTCCCGGAAAACGGCAACGGCAGTCTGCGTTTTCAACGCAAATTACCGACAGGCGTCATTGCGCCTATTCAAGCATTCAATGCAGATTTCGGCGCAGGCGTGCAGTTTGATTTTGTATTGCCCCAGCCGGTAGGCAGCGAAGAAACGGCCGATTATATACAACTGTTCAGCGCCTACCCAAACCCGGCCACAGATGTGTTGAACATCGATCTGGTGGGTTACGAAGGCAAGGAGCTGCGTTTGCAGTTGTTCGATCTGACGGGTAAAATGGTTGTTGAAAAAACATTCCAAAGTGTTTCTGAAAAAGAAAACACGCAGATGGAACTCAATGATCTTTCGCCTGGCATGTACATTCTGCGTTGTACGGATGGCAATACAAGTTGGGCGCGGGAGGTTGTGAAAAACTAAGTTTGAAGCAGAAAGTAGAAAGTTCAGAATTTCTGCTTTCTACTTTCTGCTTATTTCACCCTGGAATATCCGCGTAATTTGGGCCTTCTTTCAGATTGCCGGTAATGGTGATGTCGTTTTTAGAAGGTAGGATTTTAAGTTGGCAAAGGTTGCATTTAGCTTATTAAAAATGTTAATGGTTTGCCACCTTAATGTCTTTTGCCCTCAAACAAATAACAACCAATCTACGCTATTTTACTTCATATTTGCATCAAACAATTGTCCAAACAAACTTAACTGATGCGGCTTCCTCATGTGGTTCTTGGTCTATTCCTGATCGTGTCCTGCAAGGAACCGCAAGACTCCCAAAACCAACAGACACCTGCCAAACCTACGCTGCCCATAACCTCTGTTCCGGAAAACGTATCATTAGAAACAGCAGTAATTCGGCTTGCCGACATGCCACCCCCCCCAACCGTCAAGGTCCCGGATAAAACAGGCAGTTTTTACACCAAAGGCAACGTAAAAATGCCTTTGTCGCCACCTGAAAACGTGCCGGCAGGTTTCCGTGCGCACGTGCAGAATTTTACCACCGACGATGGATTGGCGCTCGATGCGGTCTCCTGTGCAACCGTCGACAAGTCGGGCAACCTCTGGTTTGGGACTGGCGGCGGCGGCGTGTCGCGTTTCGATGGTATTGCTTTTACCAACTACACAACCGCCCACGGGTTGGCCAACAACGAGGTTTACAGCATCGCTGCCGACCAGCAAGGCAACCTTTGGTTCGGTACGGAAGGAGGAGGCGTTTCAAAGTTCGATGGAGTTGTTTTTACCAATTACACCACGGAACAAGGTTTGGCCAACAACAAAGTACTGAGCATTGCGGAGGATCGGTCGGGTAACCTCTGGTTCGGCACCCGCGGCGGCGGCGTGTCGCGGTTCGACGGCAAAACCTTCACCAATTTTTCCACGAGTCAGGGCATTGCCGACAGTGTGGTTTTGTGCATCCAACAGGATCGGTCGGGCAACCTTTGGTTTGGTACGTTTGCAGGCGGTGTGTCAAAATACGACGGCAAGGGTTTCACCAATTTTACCACCGAAGATGGTCTTGCTCAAAATTCCGTTTTCAGCATGGAGGAAGACAAACAGGGTAACCTTTGGTTCGGAACCCGCGGCAAAGGCGTTTCGGTTTACAACGGCAAGGGATTTACCAACCTTTCAACGGCACATGGTTTGGTGGACAACAGGGTTTGGAGCATCACTTCCGACCACCTGGGAAACCTCTGGTTTGGCACCTATGGCGGCGGTGTTTCCCGATACAATGGCACCTCGTTTGCAAACTATACCATGGATAACGGGTTGGCAAGCAATGCGGTTTGGCGTATTGTAGAAGACAAAACCGGTAACCTCTGGTTCTGCAACTGGGGCGCAGGCATCACACGTTTCGACGGAGATGCTTTTTCCAATTTTACCACCAGCCACGGTTTGGCCAACAATTACGTGCGCAGCATTGCGGAGGACCAGTCGGACAACCTGTGGTTCGCCACCGATGGCGGCGGCGTATCGCGCTATGACGGGAAATCATTTGCCACCTATTCACTTGCTCAGGGAATGGCAAGCAGCAAGGTTTCTTGCGTTTTTAACGACAAAAAAGGTTTGCTTTGGTTTGGCACCAACAATGGTTTGTCAAAATTCGAAGGCAAAACATTTACCCACTACTCAACTTCGGATGGCTACTTCAACAATGCTGTTACGTTTGTTATGGAAGACCGTTCCGGCCAACTTTGGATCGGTACCGAGGGCAACGAAGTCGCTTGTTTTAATGGAGAAACCTTTGAAAAACATACCCTGCCAGATGATGTAAAAGTGGTTCTGGGCATCACGGAGGATGAAATAGGCAACCTATGGTTTGCGACCATTGGCGGTGGATTGTTGATGTACGATGGCCGTGGGTTTAAGCGATACACCAAAGCCCATGGTTTGCCAGGCAACGAAATATGGTGTGTGCAGGAAGACTCCGAAGGCAATCTTTGGGTGGGCGGTGTGGAAGGACTGGGTTTAATGCCTGCAGACAAACCTGGAACGTTCCATCATTTTACCACTGCAGACGGTTTGCCCCACAATTCTGTTACGCAGGTTGTACCGTTGCCCGACGGTGTCATGGTGGCAGGAACTTCTTTAGGACTTTTAATTTTTAAAATTTCCGGAGACAAAACCTCCCCTAAACTCGACATACTCGAGGTGTTGAATACGTTTGGCGGTTACCCCGTTCGCGACATTAACGTAGGGCAGAACGGTATGTTTTTGGATAAAAACAAGGTGCTTTGGATGGGCACAGGCAGCGACCGAACGGGTCTTGTCCGCTTCGATTATGCCGCTTTGCATCGAAGCAACCAGCCCCCCGTTACCTATCTGCGTTCGGTCAAACTGAATGAAGAAAAAGTATCCTGGAGCAGTTTGTCCGACAAAGGAAAAGCACCGGGCGAAAGGATAACCAAGCAGCCATCAACCACCGAAGAAGAAATGGTGTATGGAAAAAAATTGAGTGCATTGGAGTCCGAAAACCTTCGAAATAAGTTTGCTGGAGTTCGTTTTAAAAACGTTAACGCCTTTTACCCGGTTCCTCAAAACCTTTCGCTGCCATACAAACACAACCGCATCACCCTTGAATACGGTGCTTACGATCCTGCGCATCCCAATCAAATAGAATACCGGTACCTACTGGAAGGCTCGGATAAGGCCTGGAGTTCGCCAACCCGTAAAACGGAAATTGGTTTTGGAAATTTGTTTGAAGGCAACTACATGTTTAAGGTACAGTCCCGTTACACCGGCACTCAAAGCCATGTTTGGAGCGAACCTGCACTTTTTACTTTCACTGTCTTGCCACCGGTTTGGCGGACCTGGTGGGCGTACTTCCTATACCTTTTGGTGGCGATGGGAAGCATTAGTCAGTACATCCGCTGGCGGGAAAGGGCGTTGAAAAACAGGCAGAAAAAACTGGAAGAAACAGTTGAGGAGCGCACGCAGGAATTGATTGAAAAAAACATCCTGGTGGAACGGCAAAAAGCTGAGGTTGAAGCCCAAAAAGAACGCAGCGACCACCTTTTGCTCAATATTTTTCCGGAAGAAGTAGCCGAAGAACTCAAAGCAAAAGGAAGTTCAGAAGCCCGACAATACAACAACGTTACGGTACTTTTTACCGACTTCGTCAATTTCACCGGCATCAGCGAACAGATGAGTCCGAAAGCATTGGTAGCCGCCATCCACAAAAATTTCACCGCTTTCGACGCCATCATCGAGGCAAACGGTTTGGAAAAAATCAAAACGATCGGCGATGCCTACCTTGCAGTGTGTGGCATGCCCAACAAAGCAGAAGACCACGCTCAGAGGGTAGTTCAGGCTGCCCTCGACATCCAGACCTACATGCTCAAACACGAAACCGATTTTGAAATACGCATAGGCATCAGTTCCGGTCCGGTGGTGGCTGGCATCGTAGGTGTGAAAAAATACGCTTACGACATCTGGGGCGATACGGTGAACACGGCGGCCCGCATGGAACAAAGCAGCTTGCCCGGCAAAATCAACATCAGTGGAACCACGCACGCATTGGTAAGCAACGAATTCTCCTGCCAGTACCGCGGCAAAATTGCGGCGAAAAACAAGGGTGAGGTGGACATGTATTTTGTAGAATAAAAATCAGGCATCATTTTCCATCTCCATGTAATGCAGGTCGATGCCCGGTGCCCAATAATCTTTTTGAACATCGGTTAGTTTAAATCCGAATTTTTCAAAAAAAGGCGAAGCCATTTGTGAGGTGCGTACGACCAGTTTTTCCACGTACGGTTCGTTTTTCAGCATACCCAAAACGTGGTATGCCAGTTGGCTGCCCAAACCTTTTCCGGTGTATTCCGGATTGAAAAAAATCCAACTGATGCGGCCTTCTTTGGTCTCGGGCAAAACATTGTAGCCCGAACCACCAACGACTTTGCCGTTGTGCTCGAAGACCTGATAATTTTCGGCATACAAAGCGAGGTATTGTTCAAAATCTTCAACTTCTTCGGGTGCAAAATTGGTGGGAACATTGCGTTTGAGAATTTCAAGTAGGGCGTTCCGATCGGATGGGTGGTAGTTTCGGATCATGTTTCAGAAGTTGTATTCATCTGCAAAAATGGCTGTTTTTTCCAAACCATTTTTCCAGAAACCGGTTTGCCATATGGTGTAGGTGTTGCCTCCCAGGTTGGCAACGGCCCGACGGTTGGTGGTGTTGTGCGCGATGTTGATGGCGCCAACCACATGGTCGTTTACCGAAAAGGTATACCGGCCCTCGGCGGTTTTGTTCCATTGTTTGTTCATGACCATATTTTTTGTCATTGGTTTGCATCAAAGGACGCACCTACATCAGCATTCTGACATCGGTTCTGAATTTTTTTTGGAAAGAACAGGCTGAGTTTGTTTTGTTTCTGGGAAAAACGCACGGATGTTGGGCCGGATGAAAAAGCTGGAGGCTGTGTAAAATGCGTGGGTAATTTAAAAATGGGTAAGATGACTTGAAAAAATCATTGCTAATCGTTTTATTGATGGCGAAATGCGGTTCAATTCAGCAAGATTTCGCCAGTAATAAATTTTATTACTGGCGAAATCTTGTACTTTCGCATATGATTTCGCCAGTAATAAATTGAGACATGCAGAGTATTCGAGATGAAATTTTATAATTCGGAAGTATCCCTCACGGAAGCAGACGCCAACGACTTGCGCAAGAAGTTGCAAGTTTTTTTGAAGGTTAGCCATACGCGAAAATATTTGATGCTCACCATGCTCACTACTTTTGGATTGAAGCAAAACATACACAGTCTTGGCTTGGTGGAAAAGGTCTTAACGTTGGATGATTTGTTTGAATAAGAACTTAATACCCGAATCAGTTAATCAGGTTAGGACAATTGTACCGAGTACCATCAAAAAGTGCAATACACCAGCACATTCAACCGGACGCCATTGCCGCAGTGTTGTCGCAATTGAAAAGTCTTTGCTTTCACCAAGTAAACCTAAGAAACAAATTTTTGGGTTCGAAACATCCATTGCCACAAACCTTGATTGCTCGTTTTGCACCGCATTCTATAATTGGCGATCAATCCGGTAAATAAGGTCAGTATGGCAACAAATACAATACTGGTAACCATGCCAAATGTATCGGCCAAGAGACCGGTAAGTAAAGCCCCGATGGCATATCCCATGTCGCGCCAAAAACGGAAAACGCCGAGACTTTTGACACGGTCGTGCGGGTGCGTGTTCTCCGCGATGGCCGCTAAAAAAGTCGGATAAACCATAGCAGTACCCCAACCGAGCAACGCAAGCCATATGGCATATACCCAGAATCCGTGCATGGTCGCCAGGCCGAGCAGCGCCACTCCTTGCAACATCATGCCCCAAAGCAAAAGGTCTTTTTTGCAAATAAAATCGGACAATCGGCCCGTAAACAACTGACCGAAACCCCAAACAGCAGGATACAAGGCTGCGAGTATGCCGGTTTGTTGCAGCGTCATGCCATTCATGTGAAGAAATACCGGAAGCAGACCCCACACCATGCCGTCATTTAGGTTGTTCACCAAACCCGTCATGGTCACCGAACCTAAATTGCGATCCCTCCAGGACGTATCTTTAAAAATGTTACCCAGTCTGGGCGTCTTACTTTTAGCGGCTTCTGCTGCGACGTGCGCTTGGGTGTCGTGCAACAAAAACCACGTGGCCAGGATGCCTGCAATGGAAAATACCACACCGAGGTAAAAAGGGTAGGGCCGGAGTCCATAGGCACCTGCAATCCAGGCGCTGCCAAATGCTGCCGCTGCAACGGCGATGTAACCGGCAAATTCGTTCAAACCCATGGCCAAGCCCCGGTCTTTTTCCCCGGTCAGGTCAATTTTCATAACCACGGTGGTAGACCATGCAAATCCTTGGTGCACGCCCAACAGTACGTTGGCGGCTATCACCCAACCCCAGGTGGGTGCATACATCAGGAGGAAAGGCACGGGAAGTCCCAAAAACCATCCCAACAACAATAGGTTTTTACGTCCCAATTTACCGGCAAGCACACCGGTACTCAGGTTGGCCAGTGCTTTGGAAACACCGAAGGCAATGATGAACGACAAAACTGCCGTTTTGGCAGCTACTCCAAATTCTACCTCGGCTATTTGCGGCAGGATGCTTCGCTCCATGCCAACCATTCCGCCAACGAAAGCATTGATGATGACGAGCAAGGTGAATTGACGCCAATTGTTGCGCAAACCAAGCGCTACGGTTTTTTCAGCCAGGGTATTCATGAACGCGACAATAAGGTTAGGTCCAAAAATCCTTCTTTAAGGCGCACCGCTTTAAATCCATTGGAAAGCATCTGTTGAACGGCTTCGTCGGCAAGCGAACAAAACGGTCCGCGACAATAGGAGATGATGGTTTTATCGCGCGGCAACTCGGCCATTCGGTAAGGCAGCTCGTCCAGCGGAATGGATTGGGCATTGAGCATGTGCCCAGCCACAAACTCATCAACGGGCCGTACATCAAGGAAAAAAACGCGGGTTTCATCGTATCCACGCTGGTACGAAACACTGTCGGCATTGCCGAGGGAAATCCTGAATTGATGAAGCGTATTTTGTACGTCGGGCTCATGCTTCATGGCTAAATCACGGAGCGCTTGCCATGCGGCCATGACCTTTACGCTGTTGAGCGTATACCATATAAACTGTCCATCTCGCCTACTTTTTACCAATCGCGAGTTCTTCAGTACCTTAAGGTGTTGTGAAGCATTGCTGATGGAAATGGCGGTCTGCAGGGCTATTTGTTCCACCGTTTTTTCGCCATTGGCCAGCAGATCAATGATTTCAAGACGGTTGGCGTTTGAAAACGCTTTGGTTATGCCCGCGATGGAAGCATACAGGCTGTCTTTGAAATCTCTTTTTTTCATGCAGCAAATATATTCAAGTATTTTAACAAATGCTTGAATATCTTTTGAAAGGCTATAACATCCCAGCCATTTCTCCTTGCAACTTCGCAGCTTCCTCCCTTGCCCGCTCCGCAAAATCCAACCCGCTTGAAGCATAAATAATGCCGCGCGAGGAGTTCACCAAAAGACCGCAATCCTGGTTTAATCCATATTTACAAATGGACATCAGATCGCCTCCCTGGGCGCCTACACCGGGCACGAGCAGGAAGTGCTCGGGCACGATCTCACGCACACGTTTGAAAGCTTCGGGGTGGGTTGCGCCCACCACGTACATGAGGTTGCCGATGCTTCCCCACACTTGCGAACGGCGCAAAACTTTTTCGAAAAACATTTCGTGGTTGTCGCTTTGTTGCGTCATCTGAAAATCTGCGCTGCCTTTGTTGGAAGTGAGCGCAAGCAGGATCACCCATTTGTCGGGGAAACCCATAAACGGCGTTACACTGTCTTCCCCCATGTACGGTGCTACGGTTACCGCGTCGGCGCCCATGTGGTTGAAAAAAGCTTCAGCGTACAGGCGTGAAGTATTGCCGATGTCGCCGCGTTTGGCATCGGCGATCACAAAATGGCTGTCGCCAATGTAGGCCACAGTTTTTTCCAAACTCCGCCATCCATCCGCACCCAAAGCTTCGTAAAATGCCAGGTTGGGCTTGTACGAAACGCACAAATCGCGTGTGGCATCAATGATCTGTTTGTTGAATTCAAAAACCGGATCGTCGGCGTCTTTGAGGTGCGCGGGAATTTTGCTCAGCTCGGTGTCCAGACCTATGCAGAGGAAGGACTTTTTGCGGTTTATTTCGGAAATCAGGGTGCTGCGGTTCATGGCGCAAAGGTACAATGGAGTTCGGCGTTTGGAGTTCGGAGTTTAAAGTGAGCATTCGGCTTAGGATAGAAATAAAAAATGCCCCATCACTTGCAAAGCAAGCAATAGGGCATTTTTTTAATTAAATCCCAAGCCGAACGCTCACTTTAAACTTTAAACTTCAAACTTTAAACTTTAAACTTTTTTCACCCCGGAAAACTGATCTTTCCCATGCCCACCAACGGTACCCCGCCAAGAAGCGCACCTTCTGGATCTTCTCCAGCTACCGTTTCATTCGCCAGCGCAGCAAAAAGCACCGCCTCCTTCGCATCGCCGGAGATGCCGAGTACAGAGAAATCGTACACGGGCCAGTCGGGCAGCAACGCTTCGAGCATGGCGCGCAGCAGTGGGTTGTGTGCGCCACCACCGCTGAGGTACAAGCCGGCTTTTTCTGCCGTCCGCGACACGCGCCCAACGGCCTCAGCAATGGTAGTGGCGCTCAGGGCGGTAAGCGTCGCCATCAGGTTGTATGGGTTTATGTTGCCTTTCGGTCGTTGATCCACCGCTTTTTGTATCCATGCTTTGGTAAACAACTCCGGACCCGTGCTTTTGGGCAACGGCAGATCGAAAAACGGATCGGCGAGCAGGTTTTCGAGCAGTCCCTGTTCCACCACGCCGGCTCGCGCAAGCAGGGCGTCACGGTCGTAGGGCACTTCAAAAAGTTCGCGGGCAAAGGCGTCGAGCAGCGTGTTGCCTGGACCACAATCCGTAGCAAAAACGGCCCCCGCATCGCCCGAGCCGGGCAGCCAGGTAAAATTGGCGATGCCGCCAATGTTGAGCAGAATCCGGTCTTCTCCCGGTTGCGAAAACATAAAATAGTCGCCGTACAAGGCCAGCGGAGCGCCTTCGCCACCTGCCGCCAGATGTTTTTGCCGGAAATCGCTCACCGTAATGATGCCGGTGCGCACGGCCAGGTGGTCGCCGTCGCCAAGTTGTAACGTAGCATTCGGCATGCCCTTAATGCCGTGAAACCAACGCGGCGCGTGGTATACGGTTTGTCCGTGACTGGCAAGCAAATCCACGTCTTTCGCTTCAATAGCCCATTTTTTCAAACAATTTAGCACCATGCCGGCATGTTGTTCGGCGATGTAAACGTTGAGCAGGGTGAGCTGCTGGAGGTCAACGGTTTTTAGAGAAAACACGGTGCGCATTTTTTCCTTGAAAGCCTCAGCGTACGGCACGGTTTCGAAGTGCTCGAGTTTTGCGGTGGTTTTTTTCCCGCAACCTTCAAAACGGCACAACACAACATCGAGGCCATCCAGCGAGGTGCCCGACATAAGACCTATAATGCGGCGGGAAGTTGCTAGGGAAAGGTTGTAAAGTTGGTCAATGTGGTTGCGCATGATCGGTTAAAGGTAATGATCATTTCAATTTAGGAGCATACGACGTATTTAACCACAGATTTACACAAAGTTGCACAAAGTTTAAACTGAGTTACCTTTACGTGAGGGCAACTCTGTTTAAACTTTGTGCAACTCCATGTAACTCTAAGGTTAAATACATCGAATACGTTCACTGCATTATTTTTACACACAAATTATCAATTTATGTACGACATCGATCCTGACATCCGCCGCGCACAAACCCTTCCCGGCACGTTTTACAACGACCCTGTCGTATTTGAACGCATCAAAGAAAGCCTCTTCGCCCGTTCCTGGCAAATGATCACCGGCGCGGAGGACCAGGTAAAGCTGCCGCTCGATGCCCTGCCGTTCCGCTTTATGGATGGCTTCATCGACGAGCCACTGCTGCTGCTCCGCGATGCTCAAGGTGCGCTCAACTGCTTGTCGAATGTGTGTACTCACCGCGGTAAAATCATCGTGGAGAACCCCGGCAAACTCGATCGCGGACTGGTGTGCGGCTACCACGGTCGGCGCTTTCAGCTCGACGGCTCCTTCATGTCCATGCCAGAAACACAGGATATGGAAAATTTCCCCTGCACCGACGACAACCTCACCCAACTGCCCATCAAACAATGGCGCCAGTTTTTGTTTACGTCCCTCGACCCCATCATCCCGTTCGAGGAGTGGGTGGAAGGGCTAGAGCGGAAGGTCGATTTTTTGCCTTTACAGGATTTCCGCTTCGCTGCTTCCCGCTCGCGCGACTACCTCGTGCACGCCAACTGGGCTTTGTACTGCGACAACTACCTCGAAGGTTTCCACATACCCTTCCTGCACAAAGCCTTGGCCCAAAGCATAGACTGGGGTTCCTACCGCACCGAACCCGATACCTGGGGCAATTGCCAAGTGGGTGTAGGCAAAAGCGGCGACGTGGTTTTTGATTTACCGAAAACACATGAGGACCATGGCCAGCAAATCGCAGCGTATTATTTCTGGCTGTTCCCCAACATCATGTTTAATTTTTACCCCTGGGGTTTGTCACTCAACATGGTGCGACCTCTGCAACAAAACCTGACCAAAGTGAGCTTCAGGGCCTATGTTTGGGATGAAAAAAAACTTGGTGCGGGAGCTGGCGGCGACATCGATCTGGTGGAACGCGAAGACGAAGCCGTTGTGGAACAGGTACAACTCGGTACCCGATCACGGTTTTACAAACACGGACGATTTTCTCCTCGCCAGGAACGCGGCGTGCATCAGTTCCATTCCATCATTTCAAAGCTGATTTGAACCTGTTGGTTTAAAAGCATCGAAAGTGTCGTGTTTTTTACAAAAAACGAGGTAACTTGCTTAACAACGCAGCGTTTCTTTTGAAAGTAGCATCTTTGCAAAGAACCCATCCCATGAATTACTTCAGCTTCGGCGCAATATCCATGTTGTTTTTTCTGCTCCTGCAGCCCGCAGGCATTAAAGCATCGTGCGCAGACAGTCTTAAGTTCGACATTACACCCGCTTCCTGTTACGACCAACGCGATGGTGTGGTACGCATGGACACGGTTTTTGGAGGTGAAAAGCCCTTTTACTTTTCCATTGACGGACATAATTTCAGCACCAATCCCGTTTTTGACCGTCTAAAGGCCAATGATTACACCATTTATGTGCGCGATGCATCTGGTTGCATTACCCAATTTTATGTAAAAATTGAGGAGCCTGAGGAGCTGAAAGTGTACCTCAACGCCAGCGATTCATCGGTGGTTTCCGGTGATTTTATTACCCTGAAGGCAATGGTGACGCCTTACGATGCCAGGCTGGAGGAAATCGTTTGGCGTCCGCCATTTTTGTTTGCCGACCCGGAAAACCTGCAACAAACCGTCCGTGTTAACGATTCCACCACCTTCGCCATCATCGTAACCGACAGTCTGGGATGCACTGCGCGTGCACAAGTTTTTGTAAACGTAGAACAAACCCAGTTGTATTTTCCCAATGTGATTGCGCCAGGCAGCGACAACGACGGGTGGTTCACCGTCTTTTCGGGCGAAGGCGTTCGCGAAATAGCCAGTCTGCAAGTGTACAGCCGCGGTGGCGGACTGGTTTTTGAGCGCGAACATTTTGCTGCCAACGATCCGTTGAAAGGTTGGAACGGGCGGGCAAAGGACAAATATGCACAGGCCGGTGTGTATGCCTGGCTGGCTGTCATAGAATTCCTCGATGGTTCCAAACGCCGTTACGAAGGTTCCATCACCGTATTACCTTACTGAGATTTTCAATAGTTGATTTTAACCGCATTGCCTTCCGTGAAGGCCGACTTGACCATGTTTACAGGCAAAGGACCGTAGGAGGTTTCCAACTTCTGACCGTCGCGCAACTGAATGTTGTAATCAATCACCTGTTGCACCGCTTCGTATAGGATTGCATGTACGTCTTCAACGGTGTTTTGCGAACCAGAAATTTCCATTTCGGGCAAACCGAATTCAAACATGCCATAGGTGAAAGAACCGTTGTTGTTTTCCTCGCCGAGCAATCCGAAATAGATCCAGCAATACACCGGCAGGTATTTCGGGTTGGTGCGCAGGTTTTTTGCAGCGGAAATGTAATAGCCTTTTTCCAGAAGTAAATACTGGCTGTTCATGTACACGCCGGCGGCATTGGTTTTTTCCAACGCAGCTCCGGTGCTTTTGGTGAAAAGTCGGTACAATTCGGTGGTCTGTTTGTTGGATCCAACCACGGTAACCACCAACTGGGCCTTGTGCGAGCCTGCGTCTGCAGCTGCCGTTTTCCAAAGCCATGAAAGCCGCGCGGCAGCGCCAATTTCGGCCTGATCAGCCGGATAATCGAGGTAGGCAAAAATCAGGGTAGCGTTGCCACAATTGTAAATGATGGTTTTGTCGGACACCGTCATCGAGTCGATCGGAATTTTCCAGATCGTCTTTAAATGTTGCTGTAGTGCCTTTGCGTTTGGTATCTCTGCGGTTTTGAGCAGGATGGTGCCCGATATGATTTTATCATCGGTTTGAGCAAAAAGGGACGTTTGGAAAATTAAAACTGCAAAAAAAAGTATGTGACGCATGTTTGTCTTTGTGATTCATCCCAGCAAAGCGTGGGATCTGTTTAATGATCGTTTGTAGTGGGCGTAAAATGGTTTTGTTGGAAAAAAATTGCACGTTCAGGTATATTTTTCCTGAAAACGGCTCCTTTATCCGCAGGCCCCATACCTCCGCACGATACATTTTTGATCTGTAAAATCAGCGTCCCCCGACGTGGTATTTTCGGCTAGCTGAAAATACTACGACGGGGGACGCTGATTTTAAAGATCGGTAAATTTACCTGATAAGTGTCACCTCCCCGTGGAAGGGCTCTTCTGTTCCATCGGCATACCGAGCACGCATTTTGTAGATGTACGTATCGCTCGGAGATTCTTTGCCGTCTTGTTTGCCGTTCCAGGTTTGTTCCGACGGGGTGGCTTCAAATACCTTGTTGCCCCAGCGGTTGTAAATGACGAACTCGGTAAGGTTGATTTCGCCGCCGCGTACGTAGGGACCGAAGGTATCGTTGGTGCCGTCGCCATCGGGTGTAAAGGCGTTGGGAATAACAAAGCAACGGATGAAGTTGTAGGTTATCGGGCCGGAACTTGCACTGCAGCCGTTGGCATCGGTGGCGGTGACGGTGTAGGTAGCTACGCCGTCCACTACATTGGCACTTACGGTGATGGAGTCGCCGCTGATGTTCAGGGTTTGGCCGTTTTCTGTCCAAACAAGGGAGGCATTTGCCGGAACAACAGTAACTTTCAGGTTTACGGGTGTTCCTTCACACAAGCTATCGATGGGGTCGGGAACGCCGGTGATGACCGACAGGTTGACGGGCGGGAAAACGGTTACGTTCACCTGGTCGGAATCGACGCAATTGTTGCCGAAGGTATAGGTCACCGTGTAGGTTGTGGTACCTACGGCGGGTTGTTCTTCGATGATCAATTGGGTTTTGCCGCTTGGTTCCCACACCACAGATCCGCCGGCGAGGTTTTTGGTGGCGCTTAGGGTTACGGATTCGCCGAGACAAGCCGTTTGATCGGCGCCTGCATCAATGTTGTCGATGGCCACCGTAACCAAAACGTTGCTTTGGCTGCTGCAAGCCGCGTTGTTGGCGTTGAGGATGTACGTGGTGGTGGTGGTTGGATTTACGGAAGGTGTCGGGTCGCTGCTTACAAATCCGGGCGGGTTCGACGTCCAGTTGTAGGTGGAAGTTGCGTCCGAAGCGCTGTTGAGTTGAACCGATTCACCGACACAAATGATGGGGTTGACTGCGAGGTTGGTCAATGGCAGCGGCAACACAGGAACGGTGATGCTCGCGCTTGCCGGACAGTCGGCCTCAGGTGTTTCTACGGTATACACCGATGTAAACGGTGGGGTGGCTATTGGGTTCGGACATTCTGTACAGCTCAAAGGCGGTTGTGCCTCCGACCATTCAAGTGGCGTGTTGATGTCGACACTTGCATTGAGCTGAACGGGCTCGCCCGGACAAACGGTGGCAGGGTTGGCGGTGATGGTGATGGTTGGAATTAAACCCACAGGAATCTCCACTGTTGCGGTGTCTTCGCAAGCGCGGTTGGTGGTGATCCGGGTCATGGTGAGCGTTTCAGTTGCCAGAATCACCATGTTCCAGAGGCTGTCGGGTGTAATTTGAAAGCCTTGTGGCAGCCAATTGATATCAATGTCGGGGAAACTTGCTGGCTCGTAAGTTTTGGAGATCAGGTAAATGGTATCTCCCGGGCAGTAAATCGCTTTGTCGGGACTGCGTGTGATGTCCGTATTGGGCAAAGAATCGACGCGGATGTACACCGAGTCGCGTACGAGGCATCCGTTTACGAGGTAAGTTGCAAAAATCGTTACCGATTCATCGGGATTGGCCTCGGTGTTGGGCCCTGTGGGGCTCGATACGAAAAAGGTTGGCGTCCAGGTTACAACAGCACCTGCCGGAGTGGATACGGCGGTTAGCGGTACGGTTTCACCCAAACAGATTTCGAAATTTTCGTCGCCTTGAATGTTTACATCCGCAGCGATGACGGTTACGGTGACCGAGGCGGTCTGGCTGCAATAGTTGTTGGCGCTGGTGGCCACCAGTGTGTATGTTGTGGTGGCATCGGGCAGGGCAATCGGGCCGGAGCTGTTGTCATCGCTCAGGCCAGTTCCGGGCGTCCACTGGTAGGTGGTGGTACCTGTGATGGCGTTGCCGAGTAGCACGGGATAATTTTGACAAACGATGGTATCGGCAGCCAAAACGGGGAAGAAAAGGGTATCCACATTGATCGTGATGGTATCGCTAACGGTACAGCCTGCGATGGAAACGCTTGCCGTGTAAGTGGTTGTGACCGGAGGGGTGGCGATTGGGCTTTGGCTGTTGGGATTGTTGAGTCCGAGTGCAGGGGTCCAAACCAGTCCGCTGTTGGAAACGTTGTTGCTGGCCTGCAATTGCACGCTGGTTCCCTGGCAGATGTTCAACGGGTCGGCGGTTGAAACATCGATACTCGGGTCGATGATTTTGATAAATACCGAATCAAAATCTACACAAGTAGCAATGGTTCCGGTTACTTCAAGCCAAAGGTCCTGAACGGGCGTAATGGTAGGGTTTCCGATGAATGGATTGCTCACGGCGCCTGGAGGTGTCCAGAAGTAGTTAACAGCGCCGGTGGCTTCGAGCTGAAGGGTAGCGCCCGCACAAACAAAAATGGTATCGGCACCTGTGTTTACGAAGACTTCTACGTTGTCCTTAATTTCGATGTTGAGCGTGGTGTACACTACATCGCCGCAACCGAAGTTGTTTGAAAGTTGGATGGTGATGACTTCAGTACCTTCCGCCATGTTGTCGGCAATGGGAAAAATGGGGAAGCTCAGCTGGGTAATGCCTGCTGGGAAAGTGATGACACCGGGGATGTTGAGGTTGTAATCTAAGCCGAGGGTTGCCGAACCGCCGATGGTTACAACAAAGCTCAAATCAGTCTCAAGCGGCTGGGTGAGCGAAACGACAAGTTCGTCCTGGGTTCCCGAACAATCTTCAATGAAATAATCAATGCCGCTGGCAAACTGAACCTGGAGGTTTGGTGTACTGCCCCTGATTTCCGAGATGAACACGCCGGAATCGTAGGAGCCGTCGGCCCGGTCGCCCACAGCAAGTTTGAGCCGGTACGTATTGCAAGGCGTCACGGCGGTGCGTGCTGTCAAACTTTTTTTGATGCCGAGCGAGTCGCTGGTCAGGCCGTCGTATTCCAATACCTGTCCGATTTCATTGTTGCGGTAGTATTGCCAGTTCAGCTGGTTGTTCACGCTGTTGATCTGTACCGGCAGGTTGGTGTTTGGAACGGTGGCAATGTTGATGGCGTTGCCGATGTTGGGATCGCCTGTGATGCCTGGCCCTGAAACGAGGAATGCAAAAATATCGTTGAAGGAGGAGTTTACAAATTCAGGGTATTCATCCGAACCAAAAACGTATTCAAACGTCAGCTCATCGGTGGCCACGAACACATCAAGTTCCACGATGCAAGCGTCGAATGACAGCGATGCATTGCCTTGTTGCTGGGAGAGGTAGTTCAGGTCCGGATCGCCGGCTGCGAAATTGATCAAACCGGCACTGGTCAGCGAGTTTGGACCGATGGCGATATCGGCGGCGCCTGTAGTCAGGATGAGACCTTTGTTGAGGCCGAGTTCGTTGTTGTTGCCGGTAGTGAGAAAGCTGAATGTTCCGTAAGCGCCGGCAGCACAGTCGATGCTGGCAACGGTTACGGTGGTAAACGGCGTGGAAATGGCATCCACGATGCCGTCTGCGGTCACGTCACTGTCAACAGACATGGCTGGAAATCCATCACAAGGTTCCGAGCTGCATTCCCAGTGTCCTTTAAATCCTTCAAATTCGGTGAAGGCGTCGGACTGGAACTGAAGCGTCAGGCATCCGCTCGAAGCCTGAACCTGGAAGCAAACACCGCCTCCGCCTGCAATGTCGACAGCGCCGAATCCGCCCCCGTTGATGTTGGCGATAAGCGGCGAGTTGGTGTCGTCTCCGTCGTAAATGGCGAGAAAATCACCACCAAAAGCATTGTCGATGTTGAAATAATCGAGGGTAAAAGTGATGCAACCAGAGGGCTGGCTGGGGCAAATGACATACGTGAAACTTTCATCGGCGCCATAATCACCATCGGGACCACCGGTGTCGTACACGGTGCCGCTGCAAAGCGTCGACCCGCCGTCATCAATGTTGGTAATGGGCGGAATTTTATCAACACACAACACAAAACTGCCCGAATTGGGCGCCGCTGTTGTGGAATAGTCGGAAATACGGATAAAATATTGCAAACCAGGGGTAAGGCCGGTCACATCGATAAACACTTCGTTTTCACCCACATTCGCTTTGGCGCAAAGCAACTCAGCCAGTCCATCGAAGGTGCAATCGCCACGGTAAATGGCAAATTCCGGATTCTGAAGCGGATCAGTGCCCACACCCGTTACCGTAATGCGGAAATCAAACAAGGTGTCCGGACAAGTGAACATGAACCAAACATCGCGTTCGGCCGTTCCGCTGTTGAAGCAGGAAGGGTTGTTGTCGTTGCCGATGTTGGAAGACGTAGCGTTGACGTTGTTGAAGGTATCGAGCGGACATGCCGGAGCAATCCCAAGGTCGATCAATCCGGAACAATCGTCGTTCGCCGGTACCTGAGCCTGTAGCGCAAAGGCTGTAAAAAGCGCTGAAGCAAATAAAAGGATTTTTTTCATGTGTTCGCGAAGTAGCAATGTGTCGCAACTTTAGAGTTTCGTGCACGTATCGGAAGAGAGCCAAAAATAGGGAGTTCA
>Ga0105048_10005388_pt1 | contig 20680 bp, 21 predicted proteins | sample MAT05_FD_78382 | JGI IMG/M metagenome (GOLD analysis project Ga0105048, IMG submission 78382) | Freshwater microbial communities from Lake Fryxell liftoff mats and glacier meltwater in Antarctica - MAT-05 | ecosystem: Environmental > Aquatic > Freshwater > Ice > Liftoff microbial mat | place...
AGTATGCCCCGGGTACGCCGGGCGACGTGCTCCAGCGCAGCATCCTGCAGTCTCTGGCGTATGAGTCCGAAGGCGAGGACGACAACGTCTCTGGCCAGCTGACGGTGGCCTACGACTTCGCGGACAATGTGAATGCGTATGCGACGTATGCGACAGCGTTCAAGACGTTCGGTCTCAACAACAACGGCATTCCGGTTGATGGGGCGAACAACCCGCTGCTCGATCTCGCGTCGATCAAGCCGGAGGACACAAAGCATATCGAGATCGGCCTCAAGACCGAGCCGTTCCCCGGCGTGGTGGCGAACATCTCTGCGTACCATACGACAGTCGATGACTTCCAGGTCAGTGTCGTGAGCAACCAGGCGGGCACGCTGCGCGGCTATCTCGCCAACGCCGAGCAGGTGATCGTGCAGGGCGTCGAGTTCGACGGATCGTGGCGCGTCAATGATCAGCTGAACTTCTACGGCAACATCGCCTGGACGGATGCGAAGTACGAGACCTTAACCGGAGCGCCGCCGGCGCTGGAAGACTCGGGCGGCGCCATCTTGGTGGTGGACGCTTCGGGCACGCGCCTTCCGGGCGCGTCGGAATGGGCGGCCTCGTTCGGCGGGGAGTACGCCCAGCCGGCGACGTTCAGCGGCCGTCAGGGCGAGTTCTTTGTCGCGACCGACATCAGCTATCGCTCTGACTTCTCGTCGAGCCCAACGGAGTCGGACTATCTCAACATCGACAGCTATTCGCTGGTCAACGCCCGTATCGGCTTCCGCGGCGATGATGGCTGGGACTTCTTCGCCTGGGGCCGCAACATCCTCGACGAGGAATACTTCGAGATGCTCAACGCGGGCGGCTCAAGCTCCGGTTACTATGCCGGCCTGCTGGGCGATCCGCGCACGTATGGTGTCACGCTGAGAGGAGATTTCTGAGCCTACGCGTTCGGCTGCGCCTCCCCGGTGCGCCGCCGCTCGTGAATCAAGATTCGGATCAAGGCTTGCCTTGATCCGAGGGGGGCGGGCTGCATGCGCGGCCTGCCGATCCCAGCCCCCGTCCGGAATGGGATCCACCATGTAGGCGCTGCGCCTTGTCCTCCAGCGGCCCGCCCCTCGCTTTCTTTGTCAGAAGGCCCGCTCGCACATGATGCGGGCGGGCCTTTTGCATTCGGGCTGCGTGCGTTCAGGCCTTCACGACGAGGTGGCGCGGGCGATCGTACGTGATCGTATCCGGCGTGGCGGCCTCGCCGCATTCCGAGCAGGTGATGACGGGCGTGAAGTTGTGGTTGCAGGTGGTGTGGCGGCGGCCGGCCATGCGCAGGTACTTCTTGCCCAGATGTTCCTCCGACCAGTGCGCCATCATCATCAGCACGGGCTGAAGCGCGCGGCCGCGTGGCGTGAGGCGATAGGCGTAACGCGGGGGATGATCCTCGTACGGCTCGCGCGTGAAAACATTGTGCTCGACGAGATGTGCGAGGCGATCGGCGACGATGGCGCGTGAGGCGCCGGTGGCGCGCTGGAACTCGTCGAACTTCGTGGCGCCGCGCAGGGCGTCGCGCAGGATCAGGATGGTCCACGTGTCGCCGATGACCGCCATGGCCTGTGCGACCGGACAGGGGACGGTGTCGATCTCGCTCCAGCGCATACGCCCGCTCCCGATTTCGTGTGCGGTGTGTGTCTCGCCTGCAATTGACCCCTGACGGGAAGCAGACGAAGGGTTAGTTCAGAAAATGAACTTACACCGGTCGGGGAGGACCGCAATGGACAATGTCAAGCTCGCGGCGGGGCGCGTGCGTCCGCTGAGGCGCGCTGTCGGGCTCGCTGCGCTTGCGGCCAGTCTGGCCCCGGCAGTTCTGGCTCCCGCAGCTCTCGCGCAACAGCAAGGCGCGCCGCCGGTGAACCCCGAAGCGGTCGTCGCCAAGGACGCGAAGCCGGGCTCGGCCGAAAGCGTGCAGGTCTTCGACGCGGCGTATTTCCGCCAGTACAATCCGGTGACGGCGGCCGATATCGTGAACCGCGTGCCGGGGTTCGAGATTGACGATGGCGAGGCGCTGCGCGGGTTTGGCGCGACGGCGGGCAATGTGCTGGTGAATGGCGAGCGGCCGTCTTCGAAAGTGCTGATCTCCGAACAGCTCAAGCGGATTCCGGCCGATGGCGTGCGGCGGGTCGAGCTGATCTCGGGAAGCTCGTCCAACATGGATGCGCGCGGGCAGACACAGCTCGTCAACGTGGTGCTGAAGCAGGCCAGGCAGGGCGGTTCGCCGACGACGTTCGTGTTCGACCTGCGCGACATCCAGTATTCGGAGCGGCCCGGTTGGGGCGTGCAGCTGACGCGGACGTTTGCGCTGGGCGAGGACGCCGAGCTGACGCTGGACTTCCAGATGCCCAACCTGCGCGGGCGCACGGAGAGCTTCGAGGCGGTGCGCAATGCAGCCGGCAATCTGACGCTGTATCGCGACCAGATCGGCCAGCCGAACAATATGGGCGTGCAGGGCTCGGGCGTGCTGAAGTGGAAGCCCACGGCGCAGGACACGCTGAGTTTCAACGCGCAGGTGGCGCCGACGTGGAACACGACGAATCTCGCCTCGTTCAGCTATGCGCCATCGGGCGCGTTCGTGCAGGGGCTGGCGGGCGTGATCGACTATCCGACCAACTACACGGCGGAGATCGGCGGCGACTGGGAGCATCGCTTCTCGCCGGAGCTGTCGGTGAAGGGCATTGCGCTCGCGACGTTCACGCAGATCGACCAGAACGACATCTACAATATCTATCTGCCGACGGGAACGGCCGGGCCGGGCGGTCTGTTCAACACGCAGACCTTCGCGCGGACGACGGAAGCGGGCGAACGGGTGGGGCGCGGGTTCTTCACGTGGCATCCGGACCCCGCACACACGATCGATATCGGGGTCGAGGGTGCATTCAACTTCCGCGATACGACGCTCGACAACTTCAACAATCTGGGCGGCGGGCCTGAGGCGCAGCCGCTGCCGGTGTCGGATACGCGGGTGGAAGAAACGCGGATCGAGCCATTCATCACGGATGTGTGGAAGCTGTCGCCGCAGCTGACGCTGGAGACGGGCTTCATTTTCGAGGCCTCGAAGATCAAGCAGTCGGGCGACGAGGTGAAGGAGCGTGAGTTTTCGTATCCCAAGCCGCGCGCGATCCTGACATGGCAGGCAGGCGAGAGCGATCAGGTGCGCGCCTCGGTGTCGCGCGAGGTGGCGCAGCTCGATTTTGCGGAGTTTGCTTCCTCGATCAACGTGGTCGATGCCTCGAGCCTGATCGGCAATCCTGATCTTGAGCCGGAGAAGGCCTGGAAGGCGCGCGCGGAATGGGAGCACAAGTTCGGCGCGCGTGCGGCCATCACGGTTGCGGTGTTCCATGACAAAGTGGAGGACGTGCAGGATTTCGTGCCGCGCACGGTGACGCTGGGGACGTTCGACGCGCCGGGGAATATCGGCGACGGCACGCGCACGGGCATCGAGCTGCGTGGGGCGTTGCCGCTGGCGCCGCTGCTGCCGAATGCGGAGGTGCGGTTCTCGGGACTGGTGCAGGAAACTGACGTGACGGACCCGGTGAACGAGACCTCTCGCAGTTTTTCGAACGAGCGCGACTGGACCTACAACGTCTCGTTCCGGCATGACCTGCCGGAGATGAAACTTGCATGGGGCGCAAGCGCGGCCGGACAGTCGGATCGCATGGAGTCCAGGTCGGCCGAGGACATCTTCTTCGACAGGCCTGGCTCGAAAGTGGATCTGTTCGTCGACTCGACGATGATACCGGGGATTACCGTGCGCCTGACCGCCGGAAATATTTTCCACCCTGAGGAAACGCGGCTGCGCACTTTCTATGCAGCGAACGTGCTGAATCCCATCGCGCCTGCAAGGTCCACGGGTGTTGTGAGCCGCACGGAAGAACGCAAACAGAAAGGCGGTCCCGAGGGAACGCAGGTTTTCTCGATCAGAGTCTCCGGCTCGTTCTGAAGATGCTCTCACGCGAGTGAGGTCAGGATTTAGGCAATGTGCTGCAGAGTGGGTGCGGCGCGAACCAGTCAACATGCGATGTTTTTGTTACGCCGCACCTTGCGGACCCACCCGGTCGGTAGCAGCATCATCCCCTGATTTGGGGACGGACATTCGTGGCAAGCAAATCACCCAAGCGGCCGCCCGGTCATGGCGCCGATGAGCCGCCCGGCAGGTCCACACTGAGATTGATCCGAACCGAGGCCGCTGGGCCCAACGGCATCATGGTTGTGTACGAGGAGGCTGGCGGACAGGAGCACACCTGGCTTCTTGAACATACCTCTCCGATGGAGGTCATTGCGCTGCTGATGCAGGGACGGTTCAAAGATGGCCGCCGCATTATCGTGGAAGCCGAAGTCGCTCTGGAACCACCTGAAGACTCGGAGGAGCGTCCCCACCTGTGCTTCATGGCGGACCGCTGGAAAGTTGCGTACCGGTCGACAGGTCGACACTGGACGGGCTGCGCAGGGACATCGACCGGTTCCTCGCGCAGCAAGGCTGAAGCGGCCTCCCTTGCGGTAAACGTCAATTCTTTGCAGGGACGTGTCGGTCCGGGTTAGGCTCGTGCGTCCTTGGCACATGAGAGCCGCCCCGATGATGTACGCCGTGCTTTGCTACAATAATGAAGAGATGGTCTGTGGCTGGACCAAGGAGCAGGACGACGCCGTGATGGCGGCGCTGTCGAAGGTCCACGACACGTGGGAGGGCTCGGGGAAGCTGAAGCCCTCGATCCGCCTGCTGCCGACGTCGGCGGCGACGACGCTGCACAAGTCCAAGGACATGGTGATCGACGGACCTTACGCAGAGACGAAGGAAGCACTGCTTGGCTTCTATATCATTGATGTGAGCGGGCTGGACGAGGGGCTGCAATTCGCGCGCGAGCTGGCTGCGGCCAATCCGGGCGGGGCGTATGAGCTGCGTCCGATCCATCTCTACATTCCCGGTGCTCCGGTAAAGGATGTGTACGTCAGCGACCGCGAGTATGTTGGCGACAAGGTTCTCACGAAGTGATGGACCAGGCCTGGATCGAGGCGGCGCTGGTCAGCGCGCGGCCGCAGGCTGTGGCGGCTTTGCTGCGATACTTCCGCGATCTTGATACGGCGGAGGAGGCATTCCAGGAAGCGTGCCTGCGCGCGCTGAAGAACTGGACGGCAAACGGTCCGCCGCGCGATGCGACCGCGTGGCTGATCATGGTGGGGCGCAATGCGGCGTTCGACCAGAAGCGGAAGACTTCGCGGCTGACGGCCATGCCCGACGAGGCGCAGATATCCGATCTTGAAGATGTGGAATCGCCATTGGCCGAACGGCTGGACGACAGCCAGTATCGCGATGATGTGCTTCGCCTGATGTTCATCTGCTGTCATCCCGATTTGCCCGCGACGCAGCAGATACCGCTGGCGCTGCGCATCGTGTCGGGGCTGAGCATCAAGCAGATCGCGCGGGCGTTTCTGGTTGGCGAGGCAGCGATGGAGCAGCGCATCACGCGGGCGAAGGCGAAGGTTGCCGATGCAGGCGTGCCGTTCGAGACGCCGGGGCCAGTGGAGCGGAGCGAGCGGTTCGGGGCCGTGATGCAGATGATCTATCTCGTGTTCAACGAGGGCTATTCGGCCGGACCGAAGGACGAGGCGCGCGCGGATCTGGCGGACGAGGCGATCAGGCTTGGGCGTTTGCTGTTGCGGATGTTTCCGGCGGAGCCCGAGGCGATGGGTCTCCTGGCGTTGATGCTGTTGCAGCATTCAAGGCTGCCAGCGCGGTTCGATTCACGCGGTGGGGCCATACTGATGGAGGACCAGGACCGCAGGCTGTGGCGGACCAAGCTGATCCAGGAAGGGCTTGCGTTGATCGACAAGGCGATGCGGCACAAGCGGACGGGCATTTATCTGGTGCAGGCGGCGATTGCAGCGCTGCATGCGCGGGCGATGCGGTTTGCGGATACGGACTGGGTGGGGATTGATGCGCTGTATGCGACGCTGGAGCGGCTGCAGCCATCGCCGGTGGTGACGCTGAATCGTGCTGTGGCTGTGTCGAAGACGCGGGGGCCGGAAGCGGCGCTTGACATGATCGAGCCGCTGGGCGACCGGCTGGCGAGTTACTTCCACTTTCACGGGGCGAAGGGTGGGTTACTGTTGCAGCTGGGGAAGAAGCGGGAGGCGCGTGAGAGCTTCGACCGCGCAATTGCGTTGGCCGGCACGGCCGCAGACGCGGCGCACATCCGGATGCATATTGATCGGCTGATCGCGGAGAGTGAAAAGCCGGCTCAAGGCTGAGCGGCCGGCAAGCACGCGGCGCGTGCTTCGGGGCGAGGAATTTCTTGAGGCCATGTCGGAACGGATGAGGCTGGCGCGTCCTAAGTACGTAACAAGGCTGGCAGGCCGCAACAATCGGGAGAGAAACGCCATGACCACCGCACAGCACGAACTGGTTCTGGAGCTGATCCTCGATGCGAAGCCGGGCAATCTCTATCGCTGCTGGACCGAGCCGGAGCTGATCAAGCAGGTGTTCGCACCCAAGCCGTGGACGACGCCGCATGCGGAGATCGACCTGCGTGCCGGTGGCGGCAGCGTGATTACGATGCGCTCGCCCGAGGGGCAGGAGTTTCCAAACAAGGGGCAGTATCTGGAAGTGACCCCCGGCAAGAAGCTCGTGTTCACCGATGCGTTCACGGGCGACTGGGTTCCCGGCGAGAACGCGCCGTTCATGACGGCGTATCTCACGTTCGACGACGCGGGTGACGGCAAGACGAAATACACAGCGCGTGCGCGCCACTGGAGCGCGAAAGCGAAGGCGCAGCACGAACAGATGGGCTTCATTCCGGGCTGGACGGTTGTCGCTAAGCAGATGGAAGCGCTCGCGCAGACGCTGTGAGGCGGGGTGCGCACAACAGGAGAATGACATGACGGACGCAAAATCGATCACTGTGCCGCTGCCGGGCGTGATCCCTTATTTTTCTGTCGATGGCGCGAAGAAGGCGTCGGAGTTCTACGCGAAAGCGTTCGGCGCGACGGAAGTGCGCCGGCAGCCTGCCGAGGATGGCAAGCGGCTGATGCACTGCCAGATGGAATTGAACGGCGGGACATTCATGTTCTGCGATGGCTTTCCCGAATACGGCCATCCGACCAACACAGCAGGCACCTATACGATGCAGATGGTGGTGGCGGACGGGCATGTCTGGTGGGACCGCGCCATCGCGGCGGGATGCACGGTCGAGCAGCCCTACAAGCTGGAATTCTGGGGCGACATGCATGGCCGGATGCGCGACCCGTTTGGCGTCGCGTGGTCTGTGGTGTCGCCGCAGTAGGACCAATCAGATCGGCGGGAACATCATCTTTGCGCGCAGTTCGGTAGAGGACACCGGATCCAGCGGCGCGGAGATATAGACCCAGCAGGGCGGCTTCGCGCGCGCTAGCGTGCGAGCCGCGGATTGGGGCAGGCGGAAGCGGCCGAATTGTTGTGCGAAGCGCGAGAGGCCGGCCTTCGGGTTGGCGCCGGGGCGCGCGATCACGATGATGGGGACGAGGCTCGCGATTTCGCGCCATGACTTCCAGCGATGGAAGTCGCGCAGATTGTCGGCGCCCATGATCCAGACAAAGCGCGCGTTGGGAGCGAGGCGTTTCAGGCGGCGCAACGTGTGGACGGTGTAGCGCGTGCCGAGGCGGCTTTCGAGGTCGCTGACGATTGTGGTGCGGCTGCCGAGGCGGCGGCGGGCGGAGGCGAGGCGTTCGACCAGGGCGGTCTGTGTCTTCTTCAGCGGGTTGCCCGGGGAGACGAGCACCCAGACGCGGTCGAGGCCAGCGGCGCGCCTGGCGGTGTCGATGACGTGAGCGTGGCCCGAGTGCGGCGGATCGAATGAGCCACCCATGATGCCGATGGCGAGATCGCCAGGAGCTGAGGGAAGGCGCGGACGGGCAGGGAGGCGGCGGGTCATGCCGTAGATTTAGGACACGATCGTTACGTTGTCATTCCGGACAAAGCGAAGTGAGCACGGCCTCGTCCTTCGACAGGCTCAGGATGAGGCCTGCGGGACGTCGGTGTTATTGCTGAGCGCATCATCCTGAGCCTGTCGAAGGACGAGGCGCGCCGGGCGGAGTGTCAGCGTCAGAGCGGAAGAGACGCCGCCTTGGGGCTAGACGCATAGAAGTACCGTCCCGAGCCCATGACGTCGACGACGCGGTAGTCGAAGCGGCGGTAGCTGCCGTCGCCGCCGAGGGCGGTGGAGACGGCGGCCTTCGTAGCCTCATCGGCGCCGCGCAGGACGGCGGAGAGGCGGTCGCCGGCTTCGGCGGCGACGAGTTCGGCGTCGGAGGGGCGGTATTCCTGCGGGTCGGCGCCGAGGGGGATGGCGCCATCCTCCATCGCACCGGGCGAGGCGGCGGCGCGGCTGCGCCAGTCGGCGAAGGCGGCGGCGAGGGCGGCGGGGTCGCTGACCGGCGGGAGCGATCCGATGTCGCCCGCAACGGAGCTGCGATAGTCGGTGACTGTCACAGCGCGGTCCATCGGCACGATTGCGTTGGGGTCAACGGGGGCGTTCGGGTCAACCGGCGCGTTGGGATCGACCGGCGGCGCGTCAGCGTCGAGCAGGAGTTCGGACGGGACTTCGGGCGCGGCGGTTTGCGCGGGCGCAGCCTTGGCCGTGATGCGACCCTTGGCGTTGGCTTCAGAGGCGAGCGCGGTCGGCTTCGAGCAGCCGGCGGCGGCGAGCGCGATCAGGATGGCTACAAGAACCGGCGGGAGATGATTTCGCATGGCATGTCTCAAACACCATTCACCAGCTTGGGCAACTGGTCAGGCGAGGAGACAAGTGACCATGTTCCGCCAGCGGCGACAACCTGGGCTTCCCACTCCTTGAGCATGGCGAAGTATTTTTCGGGGTCGCCCGGGTTCGTCTTGATGACGTTGGCGGCGATAACGTGGACGCCGGCGAGATCAAGGTCGATCCTGGATGTATCGCAGGACTTGCCGTAGTCGGCGACCATGTCGGAGAACAGCACGATGTAGCGCGCAGCTTCCGGGCGTTGTTTCAGATCGAAAGCGGCCTGCGCGAGGGCGCCGCGAATGTCGGTGAACTTCGCGGTCTTCACCTGGGCGGCGTAGGCGTTGAACGCCTCGAACAGATCCCGCTTGGCGCTGGCGGCGAGGCTAGGCGTGGTGGGGAGCTGGCGCTGGAGGATGATCTCCTTCTCGGAGAAGGAGCAGGCGCTGATCTGGCTCGCGCCGACCCAGTCGCCGGGCTGGAGATCGGCGATCGTGATGTTGGCGAGCTTGGCCGCGTCCGGCACGGCTTTCACGTAGGTGCCCGATACGTCGAAGATGAAGAAGACCGAGCGGTTGGTGGAGGTGACCAGCCCGCAGCCGGAGAGCGCCGCTAGCGCGAGCGCAGTGCCGAGCCCGACCATGGTTCTGCCGATCATGCCTTTTGCAGCTCCGGTTCGCGGGATTTTTCGCGGTCGCGATCGCGCTTGGGTTCTTTCTGCGGCTGGTTCGCCGACTTGCGGTCGAGCACCAGCGTGTCGTCGGGCTCGCCGGACGCATCGCCGCCGCCGGACCTTCGGTTGCGGGCCGTGCCCTTGAGGCGGCGTTCGACCCAGAGCGGAGCGAAGATGATCGCGTCGTAGACGGTGAGGGCGAAGAGCCCGATATTCTTGAAGGCGACCGACAGCGTCTTGCAGATGAAGGCGGTCATCAACATCAGGAAGCTGCCGACGATGGACAGCATGAAGACGCTGTTGCGCACGATTGTCTCAAGCGGCAGGGCGGCGGCGGCAAGGAGCCACGGGATGATGCCCGCGAGAATTAGCTGGGCGACCGTAGAGAGGGCGAGGCCATCGTCTGCGGGCGTAGCTTCGGTTGCGGCGGCGTCGGCGGGAGCTGCAGCATCCGGCGTGGCGGCAGGCGCGAGCGATGGCGCGATCAGGGCGCGGTTGGCGAGATCGCGGGTTTCCTGCTGCTGCTCGATGATCTGCTCGCGAACAATGGAGAGCGTCATCTCGAGGACGGAGAACAGGGCGAGGAAGGCGAAGGCGACCCAGAACATGATCTTCCGCGAGCCATCGGACATGGCGTGGAAGGCGGGGATCAGGCGGGTGAAGCCCGCAGCGTCCATCAGTACGACGCCCGCGACGAATTCGAGGAAGATCACGATGATGGCCGCGAACGTCGGCAGGCCGATACCGGCAATGCGGGCGCCTTCGCCGACGATCTCGGCCATCGGGCGTTCGATGAGAAAGAAGTTGAGGAACACCCCAGAAAGCGCGATGGCCGTGATGATGACGGCGATCAGCCAGGGGATCACGATGGAGGCGCGGGCGGCGATCTTCGAGCGATCTTCCGAGCGCATGATCATCTCGAACTCGCCGAAGGTCTTGTTCACCTCGTCGACGCTCTGATTGAACTCGTTCTGCGTCTTGTTGAGTTTTTCCGCGAGTTCGCGAACGCGGGGCGCCTCGGCCTTGATGATCTGCAACGCCGGGCGCACGGGCACGAGGCGATCGTTCATCGCGCGGGCAGTGCTCTGGGCGATGTTCTTCTCGAGCTTGTTGAGGCCGCGTCCAGATTCCATGGAGGGAAGGGCCGCGCGGAACGCGCGTTCGGCGGCATCCTCTAGATTGATGTCGGTGAGCTCGCTCGCAGCCGTGGCGAGCTGGTGCGTGCTCTTGTCGAGACGCGCGATGACCGGGCCGGTTTCCTTTGCCAGTTTTTCGGCGCGGCGGCCCATGCGATCTTCGAGGACCAGCATGCGGTCCTGGAGTTCGTCGGCGCGGAAGGCGGCGATCTTCTCGTTGCAGTTGGCTCGCGCATTTCGGCCATGCTCGGTGAGCCAAAGGCCCCAGCGCCCGAACACGCGGCCGGTGATGAAGAACATCTGCCAGATGACGCGGCGCAGAGGCTCGCGCGCCATCCACATCACGAGGATGACGGCGATGATTGCGACGACCAGCGGCCATCCGTAAGGGATGCCGAAAAACGAGCCGCCATCAGCAGCGGACGGTGAGCCCGCCGCCTGTTCAAGAGTTTGATCCACGCCGAGCCCTTCAGCTGGAAATGCCGAGCCCCGCCAAGTCACCCACGCGGAGTTGGTCGGCGCGATGGGGCGCGAATGTGGCGCGCGAAATTACTTCGACTCCATGTTCGGGAGCGAAACGATCTGGTTGATGTGGGTTAAAGGGCTTACGGGCGGATCTGGCCTGAGCCGCGCACGACGTATTTGAAGATGGTGAGTTGTTCGGCGCCGACGGGACCGCGGGCGTGGAGCCGGCCAGTGGCGATGCCGATCTCGCCGCCCATGCCGAACTCGCCGCCATCCGCGAACTGCGTCGAAGCGTTGTGCATCACGATGGCGCTGTCGACTTCGGTTAGGAAGCGTTCTGCCGCCGCGTTGTCTTCGGTGACGATGCTCTCGGTGTGTTGCGAGCCATAGCGCGCGATGTGGTTCATTGCGCCGTCGATATCATCGACGACCGCGATGGAGAGGATGGGCGCGAGGTATTCGGTGGTCCAGTCGGTTTCGGTGGCGGCGGTCATCGGGTGGATGGCGCGGGCGCGTTCGTCGCCGCGCAGTTCGCAGCCGGCGGCCTCAAGCGCTGACGCGATACGGGGCAGGAGCGTTGGCGCGATGCTGGCGTCGATCAGCATGGTTTCGGTGGAGCCGCAGACGCCGACGCGGCGCAGCTTGGCGTTGAGGATGATCGCCTCGGCCTTCGCGGGGTCGGCCTTGGCGTGGATGTAGGTGTGGCAGAGGCCTTCGAGGTGGCCGATGACGGGCACACGCGCCTCATCCTGCACGCGCGCGACAAGCGACTTGCCGCCACGGGGGACGACGACGTCGAGCTTGCCATTGAGGCCAGTGAGAATGTGGCCGACGGCGGCGCGGTCGGCGGTCTGCACGAGTTGGATCGCGTCCGCAGGGAGGCCAACGTCAGCAAGGCCATCGCGCAGCGCATTCGCGATGACGCGCGAAGAGTTGAGGCTTTCCGAGCCGCCGCGCAGGATCACCGCGTTGGCCGCGCGCAGGCAGAGCGCGCCTGCATCCGCCGTCACGTTGGGGCGGCTTTCGTAGATGATGCCGATGACGCCGATGGGCACGCGGACGCGGGAGAAGTCGAGCCCGTTGGGGCGCGCCCATGTGGCCAGGACAGTGCCGACCGGATCAGCGATGGCGGCGACATCGTCCACGCCCTGGGCCATCGCCTCGATGCGGGCGGCGTTGAGTTCAAGACGGTCGAGCATGGCGCCGGAAATGCCCTTGGTGCGGGCGGCGTCCATGTCCCTGGCGTTGGCGGCCATGATGTCGGGCGCGGCGGTGCGGATACGGGCGGCCATGGCTTTCAGTGCGGCTGTGCGCGTATCCGGTCCGGCCTTGGCGACGGCGGCGGATGCGGCGCGGGCAGCCTCGCCCATGGCGAGCATCGTGCCTGCGAGCGCGGCGTCGTGAGCGGCGAGGGGAAGCTGGATCGTCATGGTGGGTGCATTAGAGCAAAGTGCGCGGGATTACCAGTTGCGCCACGGTCGTGGATCATCACGCAGCAGGCCGTAGATCAGGCTGTCACGGATGCCGATGTGCACTTCCCATTCGCCGCGCAGGCGGCCTTCCAAGGTGAAGCCGAGCTTCTCGAAGGTGCGGATCGAGGCAGCGTTGTCGGGGTCGATGTCGGCCATGACGCGGCGGGCGGCGAGATGGTCGAAGGCATGGTCCAGCGCGCGGGCGAGGCTGCGGGCGGCGAGGTTCCTGCCGCGCGCGGCGGGCGCGATCATGCAGGCGGCTTCCCAGACATTGTTCTTGCCGTGCGGGTAGATTGCGACGCGGCCGAGGGCGGGGCCATCGGTCGTTTCCGAAATCACCCAGTTCACGTCGTTCTTGTCGCCCATCCATTCGGTCATCATGGCGATAGTCGCTTCGACGTCCGGCATTGCCGGCCGCGTCATGTAGCGGCAGCTTTCCTCGTCGCCGAATATGGCGTGGAGGGCTGGACCGTCTTTCGCGGGGTCAATGCGGCGGGTGAAGAAGGGGGTGGACATGGGCTGCGTCTAGCATCCCGGCTCAGGGATTGGGTAGCGCGCAGGGGTCAGAGTTCAGCAAAACTCTTCCTTCGGATGAGAACCCCCTATCTTGGTATGACTTGTATCATTCAATCGGAGGGCCGACCTTTCCTGCATCGGAATTCACAAGGCAGGGAATCCAGCCATGACCGTCTCCTCCTCACATAAAGACACAGTTCTCATTACCGGCGCATCGACTGGCATCGGGGCGGTCTACGCCGAGCGCTTTGCAAAGCGTGGGCATAACCTCGTGCTGGTGGCGCGCGACTTCCAGCGGCTTGAGGCGCTGGCGGCGCGGCTGTGGGATGCCTACGGAGTGAACGTCTCGATCGAGGCGGCGGATCTGACCAACCGTTCTGAGCTTGAGCGGATCGAGGCGCTGATCGCGAGCGACCCGCACATCGGCGTGCTGGTGAACAATGCGGGGATGGCGGTGTCGAAGCCAATCATCGGATCCTCGCCGGATGATTTCCAGAAGGTTCTCGATCTCAATGTCACGGCGGTCACGCGCCTGGGCATTGCCGCGGCGAATGCGTTTGCGAAGCGGGGCGGCGGGGCGATCATCAACCTGTCGTCGGTGCTTGGCGTCGCGCACGAGATCGGGGGCGCGGTCTATGGCGGGTCGAAGGCTTTTGTCCTGAACTTCAGCCGCGCGCTGCATCAGGAAGGTGTGGCGCACAATGTGCGGGTGCAGGCGGTGCTGCCGGGCGCGACGCGGACGGAGATCTGGGACCGGTCGGGCGGCAGCGTCGATGCGCTTGATCCGGCGATCGTGATGGATGCGCATGACATGGTGGATGCGGCGCTGGCCGGGTTCGATGCTGGCGAAACGGTTACCATCCCGGCCCTGCCCGAGATCGCTGACTGGCAGGCGTTCGAGGCGGCGCGACAGAAGCTGTTGCCGAACCTGTCGCGCAACACGTCGGCGGCGCGCTATCGTGTGCGGCCGGCGGAACAGACTGCCTAGCGGGAACGGCCTCTGGCCTTGATCCGTTCACCAGGTATCATTCCCGATATACGGGCTGGATAGACAGCGTCGGAGCGTTTCATGGATCGCCTGCACGACAATACGGACGACAGCCAGTACGAGATGGATGTGGCCGGCGAGAAAGTCTTTGCCCGCTATCGCCGCGAAGATGGCGTGCTGACGATCCTGTGGGTCGAGTCCCCGCCGGGCCTTCGCGGGACGGGCGCGGCTGGACGTCTGATGAAACTGGTGGCGCAGGAAGCGCGCGAGAAAAGCTGGCGCGTTGTGCCGGTGTGCGGATACGCGGCGGCATGGCTGCGGCGAAGCCCGGAATATCGTGATCTTGTGATCTGAACGCGGATACACGCCCGGGGGGGCCGTGCCGTGCGCCTTGCGCGAGCGTCGATTTTGCGCGCATTTTGACTGTCTGATCTGACCAGACGGTGCGGGGCGGCCGTGTTTGGCCGTGAGGTTCAGCACCTTGCCTGTCGCGCGCCGGCCATTCCTGCGCTGACGCATGTGGCGGGCCGGGGACTGAATGGATTCTGCAAATAGGGGGTGGGGCATGCTGCGTGGCGCTGTTCTTGGAATCGCAGGCGCGCTGGCGCTGACCGGCACGGCGGCAGCGCAGACCATGCCGTGGGTGAGCCTTGAGAAGGGCGGCCTTGCTGGCTGCAACGATGCGATCAAGCAGTTTCAGACGCGCTGGCTTTCGGCCGTCGCCTATGACCGCGATGCCGCGTGTGCGAGCACGGATGCCGAGCTCTGCTCGCTGATGAAGGGCTGGCATGACGACTGGACGCGCATGTCGCCCGCAGACTTCATGATGGATGCGCCGGCGGACTGCGGGGACTGCGTCGACGAGCGGATGATCGACGAGTTCATCGACCCGGCGTTCAGTGCAGCCGTGCCGGTGATCATCGTGCATGCGGGAGGAACGAAGCCTGCCGCGCCGGCGATCAAGGGCGATTATACGGACGGCAGTGCGTTTATGCCTGTGGTCTATCATTGCCTCTCGACGCTGTGGGTCGCGAAGCTGTTCAAGAGCGGGCAGTCGCTGGAGGGCGTTCGCATCACTGCGGAGGAGGGCGGGTATCTGGATACGACGCCGGAAGCATTCGACGGGATGGTGCGTTCGCTGACGGCGAAATATGGCAAGGCGCCGGGACTGGCCGGCGCGACGACGACGAAGCCTGCGGCGCCCAAGCCGCCATCGAAACCGGCCAGGCTCGCGGCGGACGCGGTTCGCGTTGCGGTGCGCGAATGTGGCGATGCGGACCAGGCGCCAGCCAGGCGCATCGACGCGTGCACAAAGGCCATCGATGGCAAGGTGGAGGGCGCGGAGCTGGTGCTGGCTTACTGGGCGCGCTCGGTGATGCGTCTTGAAACGGGCGATGTCGGCGGCGCGATCGATGACGCTGATTTGGCAGGCGAGCTCTATGGGCAGGATTACTCGGTTCAGAACGCGCGGTGCTGGTCGCGAGCCGTTGGCAACATCGAGCTCGATGTGGCGCGGCAGGCCTGTACGCTGGCGATCCGTCTCGCGCCGGACGAGGCGAGCGTCTACGACAGCCGCGGCCTGGTGGGCTTGCGGCAGGAGCGCTGGATGGACGCGTGGAATGACTATGACGAGGCGGTGTTCATCTCGCCGGACTTCGGCTCAGCGCTCTATGGCCGGGGGCTTGCAGCGCTTGGCCTTGGACGGATGGACGAGGCGCGGGCTGACCTTGCGGAGGCGGTCGAGCTCGATCCGTCGATAGCGTCAGAGTATGCGGGCTTCGGTATCGAGCCCGATGCGCTGCGCGCGGCGGCGCCGGAACAGCCGCGCACGACGGGATCTGGCGGTCATGTCGGGCGAGCGAAGCAGTCTCGCAACGGACAGTAGGCCTCAGCCCACCAGCACCATGTCGTCGACATGGATCAGCGCCGGGCGGCCGCGATAGCCGAGGATGGTTTCGAACTCGTCCGACTTGCGGCCGATGAGGCGTGTGGCGTCGTCTGACGAATAGGCCGAGACGCCGCGCGCGACGAGTGCGCCTTCGGGATCGATGACATCGACAGCATCGCCGCGCTCGAAGCGGCCGGCGACCGCGGTTACGCCTGCGGCGAGAAGCGACTTGCCTGACTTGAGGGCGCGGGCAGCGCCTGCATCGACGCGGACGGAGCCCGAGGCGCGCAGGGCGCCGGCGAGCCATTGCTTGCGTGCCGTCTCGGGCGTGAGGTCTGACAGGAACCAGGTGCCCTTGGCGCCGGACGTGACGGCAGCGATGGGGCCAGCGTCCGAGGCGTGCGTGCCAAGCGTGATGAGGGTTGAGCAGCCGGCCGTCATGGCGATGCGGGCGGCGTCGAGCTTGGTGGCCATGCCGCCGGAGCCGACGCCAGCAGCCGTGTTCACGCCGCCGGCCATGGCGACGATCTCGGGCGTCAGCTTGCGGACCTCGGGCAGGTGTTTCGCGTTCGGGTTGGAGTGGGGATCGGCGTCGTAGAGGCCGTCGATATCGGAGAGCAGCACGAGCACGTCCGCGCCGAGCATCTGGGCGACGCGGGCGGCGAGGCGATCATTGTCGCCATAGCGGATCTCGTCGGTCGCGACGGTGTCGTTCTCGTTGACGATGGTGACGGCGCCGCGCTCGAGCAGCGTTTCCATCGTTGCGCGGGCGTTGAGCCAGCGGCGGCGCTGTTCGGTGTCGTAGAAGGTGAGCAGGGCCTGCGCGACGGGCGCGCTGTGTTTGGCGAGCGCATCTTCCCACGCGCGCATGAGCTTGGGTTGGCCAGCCGCCGCCGCGGCCTGTTTCTCCTCGAGGCGCAGCTTGCCCGCTTTGAGGCCGAGCGCGCGGCGACCGAGGGCGACGGCGCCGGAGGAGACGATGACGATGGCTTTTCCCTCGGCGCGCATCTTCGCAGCGTCGGCGGCGATGGCAGCGAAACGCGCCTCATGCGGCTTGCCGGTTTCCTGATCGATCAAGAGCGAGGAGCCAACCTTGATGACGACGCGGCGTGCGGTGGAGAGAGGCGAGGTCATGGGGCGGGCTTCGCTTGGATGTCGAGCAACTCGATTCCATCTATCTGGACGAACGCGTCGGCCGCTCGATGTGCCGCGACGATCAGTTCGGCGACAAGGCGGCCGTGCAGGGCGCGGAGCTGAATCTCGGTCAGTTCAAGCTGGACACGGGTCCTTGTATCCTTGTCGTAGCAATCGACGCGGAGAATTCTGCCCGCGCAATCGATGGAAAATCTGCTTCCCATCAGAAGCTGTTCATCGACGGATGCGCGTGGATCGGAGCGCAGAAACTTCGTCAGCGCTTCCAGCCATTCTGGAAGGTCCAAGCCAAAGCGCACGCGTTGCGTCCGTGTTGCGACGGTGACGTCGAACTCCCTGTGAATGAACATTTGACCGATATGTATGCGGCGGCCCCGTATCAGCTTTGCGTCCAGCGGTGGCTGCACATGGATTGTCATGCCCTCGAGCGGATCGACTGGATGCAGAAGCTTCTGCGTCTCCGATTCGACCCACGCGCGTGCTCGCGCGATAGCGTCGGCGTCGGGTTTGTCGGAACCCGTTGTCACGGAGACCAGCCTTCTTCTTTCTCTTCGGGGGTCTTCTCCGCTTCGATCTGGGCGGCGCGTTGGGCGGCGCGGTCGTCGGTGACGATCTGGAAGAGTTTGCGGACGGTCTCGGGGACGCCCTTGCCGGTGGCGCCGGAGAGGAGGAGCGGGGCTTTCTTGCAGGCCTTCTTGAGGGCTGCGGCCTTTTCCTTGATCTCGTCTTCGCTGAGGGCGTCGATCTTGTTGAGGGCGACGATCTCTTTCTTCTCGTAGAGGCCGCCGCCGTATTTTTTCAGTTCCCCGCGGATGGTCTTGTAGGCGCCCGCCACATCGTCCTGCGTGCCGTCAACGAGGTGGAGCAGGACCGAGCAGCGCTCGACGTGGCCGAGGAAACGCGTGCCGACGCCAGCGCCTTCAGCGGCGCCTTCGATGAGGCCGGGAATGTCGGCGAGCACGAAGCTGGCGCCGATGCCGATGGAGACGACGCCGAGGTTGGGGACGAGGGTGGTGAAGGGATAGTCGGCGATCTTGGGCTTGGCGGCGGAGACGGCGGCGAGGAAGGTGGATTTGCCGGCGTTGGGCATGCCGAGCAGGCCGGCGTCCGCGATCAGCTTGAGGCGCAGCCAGATCCAGCGCTCCTCGCCATCATGGCCGGGGTTGAAGCGGCGCGGCGCCTGGTTGGTGGACGATTTGAACTTGGTGTTGCCCCAGCCGCCTGATCCGCCCTTGGCGAGCAGCACGCTGTCGCCAAGTTTATCCAGATCGGCGATGAGCGTTTCCTGGTCTTCCTCGAACACCTGCGTGCCGACGGGGACTTTCAAAACGAGCGTCGGCGCATCCGATCCGGTGCGGTTTGCGCCCATGCCGTGGATGCCGCGCTCGGCCTTGTGGTGCTGCAAGTAGCGGTAGTCGATCAGCGTGTTGAGGCCGTCGACGGCCTCGATGATGACGTCGCCGCCGCGGCCGCCATCGCCGCCATCGGGGCCGCCGAACGGAATGAATTTCTCACGCCGAAACGAGACGCATCCGTCGCCGCCGCCGCCGGACTTCACATAGACTTTGCACTGGTCGAGGAACTTCATCGTTTAAGCCTAGTGCGTCGCATGTGCGTCGCGGTGATCGCCTAGTTTAGCCGGGGTCGCGCCTTCGGGCCACACATAACGCGTTGCGGGGGAGACGCGCTGGCGCGCCACGCCGAACAGGTCCTGCTGGCCCACGGGAACGAAGCCCAGCTTGCGCAGGACATGGCCGGAGGCCGGGTTGTCGACATAGTGGCCGGCAACGAAGCTTGTTGCGCCGAGGGCTTCGCGCGCCCAGTCCATCAGGCCGCGTGCAGCCTCGGACGCATAGCCGAGGCCCCAGTAGGGCATGCCAAACCAGTAGCCGATTTCCCAGGTGTTGCTGGCCTGATCGCCGACGCGCATCACGCCGCACGAGCCGACGAGGCCGTCGATAGGCGCGGTGACGGCGAAGGCGTATTCGCGCGCTTCGGCGCGGCCGCGATCGATCATGCCAAGGAAGGCGAAGGCGTCGGCCATGGAATAGGGGTGAGGCACGCGTCCGCACATTCTGGCGACGTCGTATTCGCCAGCGAGGAAAGCGACGCGCCGGGCGTCAGCATCCTCGAACGGGCGCAAGGTAAGTCTCTGTGTTTCTATCATCATTTGCATGGCCATCCCCACGCGCTCCTAAGAGCAGCCGATCAGGGGAAGGGGAAAATGAAGAAGGGGAGGCGATCCGCCTCCCCTGATCATTTCTCAGGTTCGGACCGCTACCCTGTCGGGGCGATCCGGGTCCATCCTGGATCGCTTAAGCTGCTTTCGGTTCGATCGAGATGATCATCCGGCCCGACTTCTCGCGGAATACGACCGTGCCGGTTTCCGTGGCGTAGAGGGTGTGATCGCGACCGAGGCCAACGTTCGTGCCCGGGTGGAACCGCGTGCCGCGCTGACGGACGATGATGTTGCCAGCAAGGACGTGCTCGCCGCCGAAGCGTTTGACGCCGAGGCGCTTGGAGTTCGAATCGCGGCCGTTACGCGTAGAGCCGCCAGCTTTCTTGTGGGCCATGGAAGGCTCCTTCTCGTCTCAGGTTCGCGACGTGCGCCGCGGGCAAAAATTACTTCGCCAGAATGTCGGTGATGCGCACAACCGTCTGGTGCTGGCGGTGGCCAAGCTTGCGGCGGTAGGTGTTGCGCGGCTTCTTCTTGTAGGCGGTGACCTTGGCGGCGCGGTTGTGTTCAACCACTTCGCACATGACCTTGGCGCCCGAGAGCATCGGCGCGCCGATGCTGATATTGTCGCCGTCGCCGATCATCAGCACCTCAGCGAATTCGAGCTTCGCGCCCACATCGCCGATGAGCTTCTCGACGGTGATTTCCTGGCCGCCAGCGACCCGGTACTGTTTTCCGCCGGTCTTGATGACTGCGAACATCGGAATTCTCGTTTGTTTTCAGGGGGTCTTGCGACCGAATAGCATGCCGCCACAGGAGGGCCTGCGGCAGGAAGCGGGCATATAGACGTTAGGCGCCCGCCCTGTCAAACGCCGATCACGGGAATCGGCCATGAATCTGCGGCAAGGGTTCCCCGGGGGCTTTGATACCGGTAGCAGCAAGTCTAGGCTCCGCGCCACTGAGGACAGGTGCGATGGCTTCAACCCGCCGGCATTTCTTGATGACGAGTGCGGCGCTGGCCGGCGGCTGCGTGGCGCCAGGCGTTGCGGGAGCGGCGCCTACGGCCAAAGCGCCTGAGGTTGAGCTGACATCGGGCCGGGTGCGGGGCGGGTGGTCGGGCGGCGTTCGCCAGTTTCTGGGCATTCCCTATGGCGCGGACACGGGTCCGCGGCGGTTCCTGCCGCCTCTGCCGGTGGCGCCGTGGACGAGCATGCGCGAAGCGGTGGCTTATGGGCTGGCGTCGCCGCAGGGATCGGGCGGAGAGCGCCAAGGCGAGGACTGTCTCGTTCTCAATGTGCGGGCGCCCGAGCATCGTGCGGGGGCGAGACGTCCTGCTTGGGTTCAACCGGTCGTCGCAACATCACCTTGCTACCAGCTTTGTCGCTGCGTCGAAAGCCTCCGCCGGCGTTCGCCAGCCAAGCGTCTTTCTAGGTCGCGCATTGAGCGCAGCCGCGA
>Ga0105048_10005389_pt1 | contig 20678 bp, 15 predicted proteins | sample MAT05_FD_78382 | JGI IMG/M metagenome (GOLD analysis project Ga0105048, IMG submission 78382) | Freshwater microbial communities from Lake Fryxell liftoff mats and glacier meltwater in Antarctica - MAT-05 | ecosystem: Environmental > Aquatic > Freshwater > Ice > Liftoff microbial mat | place...
ACGGCGTACGCGCCGCACCGACAAACCGTTCTCACTGTGATTCGGAGTTCGCTGACGATGGTGCTCAGCATGCTCCCCGCGCTGCTGCTGGCGATGCTTCGCGCCACCCCCTGCAACCCCTTTGCGGCGATCGGCTTCTTTCCGCTCCTGGCAGTCGTCTCGGCCATCGTCGCTGCCAGTGCGGGAGCGTGGGTGGCCTCTGTCGCAGCGCGTTGGTGGTCGAAGCTGCTGTGGGTGGTCGGCCTGATTCTGCTCTCAGCGCTGAGCACGGTCTGGCCGATTCTGTTCGGCCCCCAGGTCTTCGCCTTCAATCACTTCGGTGGCTACTTCCCCGGGCCGCTGTACGACGAGACGCTGCTGGTCACGCCGGCGTTGATCTGGTTTCGGGTGGCGTCGCTCGCACTGGCGTTGACCTTCATCGGCCTGGCGGAGCGACGCTGGCTGCTGTGGGCGCCGTTCGCGGTGAGCTTCGTGGTGCTCGAGCTGTGCGGCACGACGCTGGGCTTTCGAATGACCGACGAGGCCCTGAGCGCTCGGCTCGGCGGCGTGCGCGAGAGCGCGAACTTCATCCTCCACTTTCCCCGCGGCATGCCCGAGCCCGAGCTGGCGCGCTTCACCCGCGACCTCGAGTTTCGCCACTCGCAGATCTCCTCGTTTTTGGGTGGGCCGCCGCCTGGGCGGGTGAAGGTGTGGCTGTACCGAAGCGCCGAAGAGAAGCAGCGCCTGGTGGGCGCCGAGCACACTCAATTCGCCAAACCCTGGCGACGCGAGGTGCACGTCAATGCCTTCCCCTTTCCACACCCGGTGATCAAGCACGAGCTGATGCATGCGATGGCCGCTCCGTTCGGCCGCGCGCCGTTCGCCGTCACCTCTACGGTGCTCGGGCTCTCACCGTTCGTTGGCATCATCGAAGGCATGGCGGTGGCGGGCGACAACCCGGTAGATGATCTGACGCTCCACGAGTGGACGGCGGCGATGAAGAAGCAGCACCTGCTGCCCGACGTGCGGGTTTTGCTCGAGCCCAGCGGGTTTTATTCGGCACCCGCCTCGAGGGCCTACACCTCGGCGGGCTCGTTCTTGCGCTGGCTGGGCGACTCCCTGGGCGGCGAGAAGCTGCGCGCGCTCTACGCTCAAGGCGACTTCCTCGGCGTGTACGGCAAGCCGATGGCAGACCTGGTCACCGAGTGGGAGCAGTTTCTCGACACCGTGCCGCTCGACGCCGCGGCGGTGAACCAGGCCTTCGCCCGCTTCAAGCAAGGCAGCTTGTTCGACCGACACTGCGCCCGCGAGGTGGCCACCCTGGCCGCCGAGGGCAAGGAGCTGCTGCGTGAAGACCCGGTGGGTGCGCTCGACAAGTTCGAGCGCTGTCAGGCGCTGCAGCCCGACGAGCCATCGCACGCGCTGGGCCAGGCAGAGGCACTGCGCCGAGACGGTCGCGTCGACGAGGCCAGGGCCCGGCTCGAGGCGCATGCCGAGAAGGTGAAGAGCGTGCCGACCGCGTGGTCAGACGCAGCGCTCGCCCTCGCCGACCTCGCGCTGTTGCGTGGCGATGCAGAAACCGCGCACGCGCTGCTGCAGAAGATTCTCTCACTGCCCGTTTCGCCTGCGGTCGATCGAACCGCCAATGTGCGCCTGTCGGCCATGGCCCTGCCCGCCTCAGGCGTCGAAGCGGTGCGTCACTATTTCGCGCCCGGCCCCGATGATGGGCTGCGTGCGTTCTATCTGGCCCGCGCGCTCGAAGAGACGCCTGGCGATGCGACGCTGACCTACCTGATGGCGAGGCGGCTGGCCCAGGCCGCTGCGCCCGTAGAGGCGTTGGCGTACCTCGACCAGACGCTGGCCGCTCACCAGCCCGAGAGCCTTCGCCGCGAGACGCTGCGAGTGGCGATCGAGATGGCCTGGCGGGTGGGTCGCTGCGATCGGGTGCGCACGCTCGCAGCGCAGGCCCGCACGCTGAGCACGGTCTTCGGCGCTCGGGCCGACGACTGGGTGCGCCGCTGCGAGTTCAACTAGGGCGATTCGATTTCCCGAAGCTGGGAGCTTGCTGCTAGAGGCACCCGTCATGCGTTTCGAAGCCCGCCACAAATACCAAGGCACGCTCGCTGAAGTCGAAGCGGCGCTGCTCGATGACCGCTACACCGACTTTCTGCTCAAGCACCACGGCGTGCTGCTCGAGGCGAAGGTGCTCGAGAAGCAAGACGACGGCACCCGAGTGAAGCGCAAGGTTCGATATCGCCCGAAGCCGGTGATCGAGTCGATCGGCCCGAAGAAGGTGCCGCCTGAGCTCTTCGCGTTCATCGAAGAGAGCACCTACGACCGAAACCGACACGAGCTCAGCTTCAAGAACACTCCCACCTCCCACACCATCAGCTCGATGATGGTGAACACCGGCGTGCTGCGCCTGCGCGACGTCAACGGCATCTGCGAGCGCACGATGGACGGCGAGATCTCTCTCAAGTTGCCGTTCTTGCTCAAACCTTTGGCCCTGATCGGCGAGCCGCTGATTCAGCGCGAGGGCCTCAAAATTCTCGACGGCGAGGTGCCGGTGATGAATCGGTTTCTCACCGAGGTCCTTCGCCCGGCGAAGTCGGCGTAAGAACTGGCTGCGCCCCACCCCTCACGGTGGAATGTCGACTCAACTGACCTGTTGGAGCACCCATGCGCCTGCCCCCCCTCGCCGCACTCCTGGCTCTCTCGCTCGTGGCCTGCACCGCGAAAAAAATACCCGGCACCGACATCGACGATACCGGCGAGACCCGCCTCATTCTCGACGTGATGACCAAGTATCGAACCGCCGTCGAAGCGAAAAACACCGAAGAGATCATCAAACTGGTCGATGAGAGCTTTCGCGATGACGGCGGTAGCTCGATGCCGGAAGACGACCTCGACTTTGCCTCGCTGCCCACCAAGCTCCCCGCCCGGCTGCAGAAGCTCGAAGACGTTCGACTCGACATCACCGTGCGCAAGGTCGAGTTTGACGAGCACGAAGACAACGCCAAGGTGACCTACACCTACTCGATGTCGTTTCGCACGCCGCAGTACTCGTCGAAGACCCAGACGGAGACCGACATCAAACAGATGTTCTTCCACCGGGCCGGTGAGAAGAAGTGGAAGATCATCAGCGGTATTTAAGGAAAGACGGCGCCCTGCTCGGCCCCATGTCGGGTCTCGGCGTCGTAGCGCTTGTCGGCTCCGCGGTGCTGTTCGAGCACGCCCTGGGCGGCAAGGTTGGCTGAGACCTCGGCATCGGCCACAACGGGTGTGCTTGGGCAGACCCGGGAGCAGCTGGGCAATCTCCGCCGCCGCCCACCCTCCGTTTCGCGAGGGCCGCTCTCGTGCTGCCACAGAATCGTCGGGTCGGAGGCCGCCACCGACTGGGGCAGCACCACGCTCATCGGCAGCGGCGCCGCCGCGCACCCCGAAACCGTCAGCACCGCCAGCAGGGCCCGAAGCATTGACGGCCGACGCGAGTCTACCCGTGGTAGGCGAGCGTCATGATTGACGCTCCACTGACCCTGTTCGTCGACGGCTTTCGAATCAGCCCCTACGCGATGTCTGCGTTCGTCGCGCTCGAGGAGAAAGGGCTGCCCTACACCCTGGTCGACGTAGCGCTGAACGAGAAGGCGCACCAGCAACCGGGCTACGTGGCCCGCACCGGCCGGGTGCCGTCGCTGCAGCACGGCTCGTTCTCGTTGGCCGAGTCGTCAGCCATCGCCGAGTACCTGGCCGAGACCTTCCCCCACCCGAAGTACCCGCGGCTGTTCCCCGAGAACCTGCAACAGCGCGCCATCGCTCGCGAAATCATGGCCTGGGTGCGCAGCGATCTGCTGCCCATTCGCGAAGAGCGCCCGACCCACACCCTCTTCTACGCCCGCGCCGACAAGCCGCTCTCGCCCAACGGCAAGGCCGCAATGGAGCGACTGGTGAAAGCGGTGACGCCCCTGATTCAAGGCGAGACCCTTTTCGCTCAGTGGTGTCTTGCAGACGCCGACTTGGCCATCATGCTCCAACGACTCAACTTGAACGGTGAAACGCTGCCCGGTGCGCTCAAGCGCTATGCCGAGGCCAACTGGCAACGGCCGAGCGTACAGAAGTGGCTCTCACAGCCCAGGGCTCCTTATCAGCCCTACTGATGGTGACTTCCGTTGACACTCGCGAAAGCGCATCGATATATGACCGCGCTTTTTCAGGTTTTTCTTCTTTGTCTCGAGGCTTCTGATGGCTGCAGATGATCTTCCGAAAACCGACTGGAAGAAGCGCGAAACCCTGCCTTCCGCGCTCATTCAGATTGCCGTCGTCGGAGTGATTCTCGCTTTGGCGGTGGTGTTGATTTACCGCCGCGGTACCTCGAAGCGGGAGCTGGGTGAGCTGATCAAAGAGGCCCGGGTGGCCGCGCTCCGGGGCAACCCCGAAGACCTGCGCAAGGGGCTGGCATTGGCTGAGAGCGCCATTTCGAAAGACTCGAGCAGCGGCGATGCGCTGGCGCTCGCGGCGTCGATCAACACCGACCTCTGGCTCAACCACGCTGACGCGGCCGCTGAGACCAAGGCCAAGGAGCTGCTCGCGCGCGCCAAGAAGGCCGAAGCCAAGACCGAAGAGCGCTACGGCACCGAGGCCCTGCACCTGATGGCGGCTGGCCAAGCGGCTCAGGCCGAGGCGTTCGTCGAAGAGCTGCGCAAGAAGGGCGCGAACAGCGCGAAGCTGGCGTACGCGCAGGCGTTGGCGTTCAAGGCCCAGGGCAACCTGCAGCTGGCCAAGACTGGCTTCACCAGCGCCATCGACAAGGCGTGGAAAGACCCTCAGTACAGCTCCGCGTGGGCCGAGGCGACGATGGAAGAAGGCGTGCCGGGCGCCATCGACACCTTCAATAAGTCTTTGGGCACCAACGCTGATTACTACCGCGCGAAGTTGGGGCTCTCGCTGGCGCGGGTGATGAAACGAGATCGCGTCGGCGACGCGGCCAACATCGTCAAAGACGTTCAGTCGCACGACGCGGCCCTCTCGCCTCCCCTTCGGGCGCGCGCGCTCACGGTGCAGGCGCACATCGCCAACCTCGAGACGCAGTCAGACCAGGCGATCACCCTGGCCAACCAGGCGCTGGCGTTGAACCCGAAAGACGTGTGGGCGAGCTTCGCGAAGGCCAACGCTCTGGCGGCGAAGAAGGACCCCGGCGCGGCCGCGGCGTTCAATGAAGTCGTGGCCAAGCAGCCCTCGGCACCGCTGTTCTACTTCGAAGGCTCGAAGAGCCTGCTCGCCGCTGGCTCGGCCGACGCCGCGTTGGGTCTGCTCGACAAGTATGAGCAGTTCTTCAAGAACGTGAAGAACCAGACCGCTGAAGGCAAAGAGGTCGCCTTTCTCGAGCGCGACGATCGCTACTGGTTGACCCGCGGTGACGTGCTTCGCGAGGTCGGCAAGCTCGACCAGGCGATGATCGCGTACGACCACGCCATCGAAGCGAAGAACCTGAGCTTGAGCCGGGCCTACTACTCGAAGGGCGCGTTGCTGCTGGCCCAGAAGGAATACGACAAGGCGCAAGCGGTCTTGAGCGACATCACGCCTCCCGATGGGTCGGGTCAAATCGCCGAGGCGTACCTGGCGATGGGTGAGGTGGCGTTCGCCAAGAAAGACTACGCCGGCGCGTGCCAGACGATGGTCTACGGGCTGATTCGCATGAAGGCCCAGCAAGCACCGCGTGAGCAGATGAACGCGATTCTCACCGATGTCGAGAAGCGCCTGAAAGCGGCGAACCAGCCCGCCCTGGCCAAGGTCTGGCTGCAAGAAGCCAAGACCTTCATTCAGTAATTACGTCTTCGCGGTGGTCTCAGTGATGCGCTTGGCGATGACCTCGCTGGCGCCCGCGTTGCTGGCTTGCCGTCGTGCTTCATGGTGCCCTGCAGAAGCACCTCTGGTGACGTCGGCTTGTCGAAGGTCGGTGTCGGCGCGCAGGTTGTTGTACGCGGTGCTGATGTCTCAAAAAGGCTTCGTGACGTCCCATGCCATAGGGCTCGACTCCCAGCATCGGCCCTTCAGCGCTTCCAGTCGGCGGCCTCAAAAACCCACTGATTCTCGCTCTTTGAGAATCTGGCAGTGATCTCGTACTTGCCGATGTCGTTGCCGGCCTGGGCGAAAATGAAGGTGCCGGTGAGCGAGCCTGACTCGGGCGAATCCATCACGATGTTCAGTGAAGGGTTGAGCACCGCGACCCCTTGAGGCGAGCGCAGGAGCAGGCCGGCGATCATCTGCTTGGTCTCCTGCCGCGAGACGCCGCCGCGGGTCTTGAAAGTGGGGGCCAACGAATCGGTGATGGTGGCCACGTCGCGCTTGCTGGCCGCGTCGACCAGGTGCCCGACCCAGGCTCGCACTTGGTCTTCGGGCGAGACCTTTTCCTTCGGCCACAGCGCCACGACCGCTCCGCCGACGAGCAGCGGCAGCACGACCATCAGCACGCGTCGCAGGTTCATGCGTCGACGACCAGCTCGTCAGCGTCGAGAATTTCGACCGGCCGCATCGCCTCGCCGATTTCCTTGAGGCGTCGATCGGAGAGGCCCTCGAGGTACGCGCGAATGCCCGGGTACTGCTTGATCAAGCTCTCGAAGATGGCGCGATCGAGAAACGCGGTGGCGGTCTTTCGGGTGGCGGCAACAGTGGCGGTCGCGCGCAACCCTTTGAGCATGGCGATTTCACCGGCGATGTCGCCCTCGCGCAGAATGCCGAGCGAGACCATGCCGCCAGCGGGGTCGTCTTTCTGCACGACCAGCTCTCCAGCGAGCACCAGAAACAGGCCTGGCACGGGCTCACCCTCGACGATCACCTTCTCGCCGGCCTGCAGCGCACGGAAGGCGCACTTCGAGAACAGCGTGGCGCGTTCCTCAACTGGCACCGGAGCGAACAGCGGCGAGGTCGAGACCAGGTTCTTGGCCATGCGCTTCTGGGCGAAGGAGGTGAGCGTGGCGGGCACCGAGGGGTAGCGACGGGAGAGCTCGTTGAGATCTTTGCGCTCGATCTTGAGCACCTCGGTCTCGCCGACGGCGGTGACCGTGGAGGTGGGCGTGGTGCCGGTCAGCATCGAGATCTCGCCGAAGATCGAGCCCCCGCCGAGAAAGGCGAGGCGCTTCGAGTCTCTGTCGATGCGGCGGCTGACCTCGGCCTTCCCCGCGACCAGCACGAAGATGCGGTCGCCACCCTCCCCTTCACGGCAGATGACCTCGCCGTCGTTGAGCTCGCGATAGTCCATCAGCCCCACGAGATCGACGAACGCGGGCAGCTCAAGCTCAGCGAACAGCGGCAGGGGTGGCCGCTCGTTGGTGTCAGGCACGCCTCCCGGGTCAGAGGCGGCGAGCACGTTGATCGCCTGATCTGACAGCTGGGCGCCGGTCATGGTCATCAGGTCGCCTTCGATCTTGCCGTCGTACAGGCTCTCGGGCGGCAACGGCGGCGGCACCGAGGCCTTGCCACCGGCAGCGCGCGCGGCTCGGGCGTGAATGCGCGCGAGCGTTTCGGCGATGCGCCGCTCTTTCGGGGCCAGCGGGAGCGCCTGCCGGCAGGCGGCGATGGCCGAGAGCAGATACCCGCGGCGCAGCAGCCCTTCGGCGCAAGCGTGGAGCGTGGTGACCGCGCGCTCGATCTCGCCGAGCTTGGCGTAGCAGCGGGCCGCCAACATGCGCGCGCGGTGATCGTTGGGTTGCCGGCGAACCGATTCGGCGAAGATGGCGAGCGCGCGCTCCCAGTTGCTTTCTGCGACAAAATCGAGGCCGAGCTCACGCAGGTTTTGGCTCATGGGTCGACGGAGCGTATCAGGGCCGGCCATCGGGCAATCGCTTTCGCGCGACGAGGGTTTGTGTTGACGCATGTGGCATGACCACATGAGGTTTCAGCCATGTCGGTCAAGCAGGTGCTCAAGGCAGTGCTTCAGCCGAGCGGCGAAGGGCTCGCGACCTTTCTGCTCGCCTACCTGCAGAGCCACGAGGCTGACCTGGCTGCGGCGTGGCGACGTGGCTTCGAGGTGCTCCGCGCGCTGCACGCCCACCAGTTTCCACGCTCGGAGCACCGCAAGAAGCTGCCCGCGCTGGCGGTCGACCCGCAGATCTCGAGGGCGATTCAGACCGCCGTGGTCTCAGACGCGCAACGCAACACCCACCACCAGGCGATGCTGGCCATGCTCGCCATCGAGGGCAGCGACGCCTCGGTCGACGCGTTGATGCCGCATGTGGTGCGAGCCGGTGTCGACCGTGGCCAGCTCCTCGATGATCTGCGCGGTCTCACGTCGTACGCGGCGAAGACCCCGGCGATGCGCGCATTGATGAATCGCATCGCTGGCTTGTGGAGAGAGCGCCATACCGCGGTGCTGAGCGTGGCACGCGAACTGGGCTTCTCAGGTCTCGACGCGTTTCGGTTTTCGCTCTCCGTCGACGCGCCCAACCCCGCGCGCACCGATGCACCGCCGCTGTTCATCGCTGACATTCAGGTCGACTGTGGCAAGGCGCACTGGCTGACCATCTCGGTCGATGACCTGCGACCGCAACGAGGGTTGATGTATCGGCAAGACGGAGACGCGGTGGCGGGTTCGCCGAACCAGCTCAAGCTGCCGCCGTGCCACCTTCGCGAGTTACCCGAGTGGCTGGCCCTGGTGGCCGACCGCCTCGGTGGCGTGTGGGGCCCGGTGGCCTCGCTGGAGTCGAACCTCGATGAGGCCCACGAGGAGGCGCTGCTGCGGTGGGTCGGCTTCTCGAGGCTCGAAGACGAAATCTACTGAGGCATCGCCTGCAGCTGGTTCTTCGCCTTTTCGTGAGTCGCTGAGCCTACCGGCGTGACCTCGATCACCACCTTGAGCTTGCGAACCGCGTCGCGCGGGTCGAGGGCCCGCAAGGTGTACGCCTCGTGAAAGAGATCTTCGGCCTTGGCGATGGTCTCATCGAGACCCTGTCGGCCGCGGGCCTCGCTCGGGTCGAGCCGCACCACGTCGCGAAAGTTGACGGCGGCGGTTGCGAGGTCGTGTCGGAGCAGCGCTTCACGACCCGCGCTCAAGGCAGCCTGGGCCAGGTTCTGCTCAAGCTCGGCGCCAAAGGCGTTCTGCCGCAAGCCGATCTGCCCATAGAGCTGATGGGCCGCGCGCAGCGGCTTGGCGGCCTGCGCCGACTGGCCCTGCTTGGTCTTGCGCATGCCTTCTTCGTAATTGCGGCCGAAGTTCGGTATCAGCGCTCGCAATTTTTGAGCACGGGCCATTATCTCGCTGTCGCCCTGGTGAAGCTCGACTACCCGGTTGCACTCCGAGGCGGCTCGATCCCACTCGGCGCCGGCGAACTTTCGCTCGACCGCCGCGAAGGCCAGCAGCACCTCTTCACTGCGGCGCTGCTTCTTGGCCGCTGCAGAGGCCGCCGCGTTTTGACGAGCGGCCCGCTCTTCGTCTTTCTTCAGCTCATCGAGCTGGTTCTCGAAGTCGGCGATCTTTCGCGCTGACGGGCCCTGCTCTTCGACCGGCAAGGCGCCCAGCAGCCGCTTGGCGGGCTCGATGTCGCCCCCGGCGATGAAGAGGTCGATCTGGTCTTTCTTATATTGGAGCTCGGCGGCGACCAGGTCGGCCTCAAGCTTGGTCTTCTGCTCATCGAGTCGGCCGGAGCCCTTGGGCGAGGTCGCCATCACTTTGCGAACGTCTTCGAATTGTTTCTTCTCGAGCAGCGCGCGGGCCTGATCGAGCGACTGCTGCACCGTCACTTCTTCTCTCGCGCTCGCGCCCAGCTTCGAACGGTCGATGCCCGGCGAGAGCCGCTCTGCTTCTTCGGCCGCCGAGGCGGCCTCTTGAAACTTGCTCTCTCGCACCGCGTTGCGCGCGACCTGCATCAGCTGCTCGGCTTTGACGTTGTTGATCTCTGCAGGAGTCGGAAGCGGCTTTCGATTGAGCAGCCCCACCACCAGAATGATCACCACCAGCACTGCGCCACCGATGATCAACATGCGCATCGGAGCGGGTGCTTTGCGATCGGGCTGCGCGATGCCCATGCCCCGAGCGGTGCGAACCGGCACCGAGCGAACTTCCTTCTCCGGTGCGGCCTCGCCTTCACCCTCACCGTCACCTGCCGCCGCTTCGCTGTCTTCGGCGGGTGCTTCGGCCTCGCTCTCAGAGGGCTCTTCGGCTGCGGCTTCAGCGGCGGCCGCTTCGGCTTCGTTCTTCTCAGACTCTTCACGCGCCTGCTTGAAGGCGGCCATCTCATCGATGTACCGGATGCGGGTCTTGCCGATGGCGATCTCGTCGCCGTGCTCGAGCACCTTCTCGGTGATCTTCGTGCCGTTGACCCGGGTGCCATTGCCACTGCCGAGATCGCGCAAGACGGTGCCTGCGTCACCGTGCACCAGTTCGATGTGCCGGCGAGAGACCGACTGATCAGAGAGCTGAAGGTCGACACCGGGCGTACGACCGATGACCATGCGTACGCCCTTGAAGCGGCGCTTCTGGCCCGCATCGGGGCCAGCGGTGATCTCGAGCTGCACCGGCGGGCCGGCCCGGGTGGCGTTGTCGTCGTCAGCCGAGGGCACCTGGTCGACCGCAGAGGGCTCGTCGGCGTTCTCTTCGTCGAGCGGCAGCTGCCGGGTGCGCGGCACCATCTCGGGGTCCATCGGCTCGAGGCCATCACCTTCGAGGCTCATCGACGCTGCGACCTCGGCGGCCTCGTCATCGGCGTCGTGCATCGAGCGAAAGTTCTGACCGGTGTGGTAGTCGGCGTCGCTCTCTTCCTGGAGCGACTGCGAGACCTCGACGGCCGAGCTCCGCGGGTTGTCTGCGACTCGGCTGCTGCCACCCTTGCGAGCTCGTGCGGCGGTCGAACGACCGGGAGGTGCGCGGGTCGAGGTCTTGTGGTGCCGCTCGGGGTCTTGGTCGTTGTTGGTCGGCTCGTCTTCTGCTTCTGAGACTGAGGCCGCGGCCGGCGGGGGCTTGCGACCTTTGAGCGGGTTCGAGGCTCGGGCCCGAGTCGGGTTGGCTTTTTCGGGGTCGTCTTCGAGCTCGAGGGAGCTGAGCGGGTTCGGCTTCGCCACCGTCGGCATCGCCTTCTCAGGGTCGCTCTCGTTCGAGCCAGGTTTTCGGGGAGCCATAACGCGCAGCCAAACTTTAGCAGGTTGAAGCCGCGGGGATTGTTACTGTTGCGGCCGCAATGGCTCCAAAACCGTTGAAACTCGTCTCGACCACGCTGTTCCCGATTCCCCTCACCGAACGGCTGCTTGGCGCGGCGATGGAGCGAGGGGCTGATTTCGCTGAGGTTTTCGTCGAGCGCACCCAGAGCACCGCGGTGGTGCTCGACGAAGAGAAGGTGAAGAGCGCCCAGAGCGGCCTGGCCCAGGGCGTGGGCATTCGAGTGATCAGCGGCGCCAAGATTGGCTACGCCTACTCCGACGATCTCGATCAAGCGGCCCTCTTTCGGGCGGCGCGCACCGCGTCGTTCATCGCCCACGGCGGGGGCAGCGAGCAATCGTTCAAGGTCACCCGAACACCCCTGCCGACCTTCTACAGCCTGAAGCAGCACCTCGAGGACGTGGAGCTCTCGAGCAAACGCGACCTGGTCGTGCGCGCGAACAAGGCGGCGCGGGCGTCTGACAAGCGGGTCAAGCAGGTCAGCGCGACCTACGTCGACTCGACCAAACGCATTCTGGTAGCGAACACCCGAGGGCACCTGGCCGAAGACACCCAAGACCTCTCGCGAATCGCGGTGCAGGTGGTGGTCGAGGGCAAGAAAGGCGAGCGGCGCACCGGGTTCTACGGCGGTGGCGGGCGCATGCCCTTCAGCCACTTCGACACCTTCACTCCAGAGCTGGTCGCGCTCGAGGCCGCGCGGCAAGCGTGCGCCGGGTTGGGCGCGGTCGAAGCGCAGGCCGGTGAGCAGACGGTGGTGCTCGCTCCCGGGTGGAGCGGCATCTTGCTGCACGAAGCGGTGGGTCACGGTCTGGAGGCCGACTTCATTCGCAAAGGCACCTCGCTCTTCGCAGGCAAGGTCGGTGAGAAGGTGGCCTCTGATCTGGTGACAGTCATCGACGACGGTACGGTGGCCAACTCGCGCGGCTCGCTCAACGTCGACGACGAGGGCAACCCGGCGCAATTCAAGGTGCTGATCGAACGGGGGGTGCTCAAGGGCTACATGTACGACGACTTCAATGCTCGGCTGATGAACACCGCCACCACTGGCAGCGGGCGCCGCGAGAACTTCACCTGCCTGCCGATGCCGCGCATGACCAACACCTATCTCGCGCGCGGTGAAGACACCCACGATGACATCGTTCGCAGCGTCGATGGCGGCGTCTACTGCGCCAACTTCGGCGGCGGCCAGGTCGACATCACCAACGGCAACTTCGTCTTCGAGGTGAGCGAGGCGTACGAGATCAAGAAGGGCAAGATCGGCCGACCGCTCAAGGGCGTGACGCTGATCGGCGTGGGCCCCGAGGCGCTGAAGAACGTCTCGCGCGTGGGCAACGACCCGATGCCTGACCCGGGCATGGGCACCTGCGGCAAAGATGGCCAGAGCGTGCCCGTGGGTGTGGGGCTGCCGACGCTGCGCATCGACAAGATGACCGTGGGCGGCACCCGGGTCGGAGGCGCGAAGTAAATGACGACCAACTACGAGCAGCTCGCCAAGAAGATGGTGGCGCGGGCCAAGAAGCGCGGAGCCACGCAGGCCGAGGCGTTCATTCAAGTGGGCCGCGAGGCCAGCTGCCGGGTGCGCGATGGCGAGATTGAGTCGCTGACCGAGGCCACCAGCAAAGGTTGCGGCGTGCGGGTGATCGTCAACAAGCGCTTGGGCTTCGCGTGGACGACCGACTTCACGCCCTCGGGTATCGACGCGTTCGTCGACCGGGCGATCACCCTGGCCGAGGTGTCAGCGCCCAACCCGCTCAACGGGTTCGCCGAGAGCCGCGACCTCGGCGCGCTGCCCGACGTGGGCTCGCTTTGCGACAGCGCGATCATCTCGTTGGCCCCTGATTGGAAGATCAAGGCCGCGCTGGAGATGGAGAAGGTGTGCCGGGCGTTCGACCCGCGCATCAAGACCATCGACTCGGTCGAAGCCGGCGAGAACGTCAACGAGGTGTACCTGGCGACGTCGGCCGGCATGCAGGGCGGCTACCAGAGCACCAGCGCATATTTGTACGCGTCGGCGGTGGCCAGCGAAGGCGAGCAGCTGCAGACCGGCTACTGGCACGACGTGAAGCGTTTCTTAAGTGAGCTGGGCTCGCCAGAGTCGGTGGCGCGTGAAGGCGCGCGGCGGGCGGTGCGGCTGCTGGGCGCCAAGAAGGTGAAGTCGCAGCAGGTGCCGGTGATCTTCGACCCAAGCATGGCGGCGGGCTTCATCAGCTCGGTGGTCAGCGCGGCGAACGGCGATTCGGTGTTTAAGAAATCGTCGTTCCTCGCTTCGAAGCTGGGCCAGCGGGTCGCCGCCGAGAACGTGACCATCGTCGACGACGGGCTGTTGCCGCGCGGGTTGGGCACCGCTCCGTTCGATGGCGAAGGCGTGGCCCGGCGACGAACCCCGGTGATTCAGAATGGGGTGCTCACCTCGTTCTTGTACGACTCGTTCACTGCGCGAAAAGCAAAGCAGCGCAGCACCGGCAACGCCTCTCGTTGGTACAAGTCGATGCCGTCGATCGGCACGCACAACTTGTACCTCGAGGCCGGCAACAAGAGCCCCGAAGAGATCATCAAAGAGGTGCCGAACGGGTTCTACGTGACCGCGATGCTGGGTCACGGCGCGAACATCGTCACCGGCGAATATTCACGCGGAGCCAACGGCGTGTGGATCGTGAACGGAGAGCTGACCCGGCCGGTGCAAGAGGTGACCGTGGCCGGCAAGCTGACCGAGATGCTCGAGGGCATCGACGCGATCGGGTCTGACCTGCACTTTCGCGGGTCGACCGGTGCCCCGACGATTCGTTTCAAAGAGCTGACCGTTTCAGGAGAATGAGCCATGGCCGCCAAGAAGCCGCGCGCCAAGCGACGCACCAAGGTCGAGGCCAAGTCGAAGGGCCTCGGCGCGAAAGAGATGAAGACCACCTCCGACGGGTTGAGCCTCGCTGACGAGGTCGCGGCCGACGGTGGCACGGTGATCGGCACCTACAAGGAGCCGCTGGGCGGTCACACGGTGGTGATAGCCGCCTTACCGATCGAGCTGGTCGAGCCCACGCCCTACCAACGCGATCGCAGCGAAGCGCACGTGAAGAAGCTGGCCAACGCGATGGAGCGGCTCGGGCGATTTCTCGACCCGATCATCGCGGTGCGAAAAGACGGCAAGTATTGGACGCCTAACGGCAATCACCGGCTCGGCGCGATGACCTTGCTGGGGCAGAAGAGCGTGGTGGCGCTGGTGCTGCCCGAGCCCGACGTGGCGTACCAGATTCTCGCGCTCAACACCGAGAAGGCCCACAACCTCAAAGAGCGCTCGCTCGAAGTGATTCGCATGTATCGCGGCCTGGTCGGCGCGCAGGGCACGACCAACGAGAGCGACTTCACCTCATACTTCGAAGAGCCGCATTTCATTACCTTCGGCGCGGTGTACGAGAAGCGCCCGCGGTTCTCGGCCGGCGCGTACTCGTCGGTGATCAAGCGCCTCGAGGGGTTTCTCGAAGAGCCCATCGAAGACGCGGTGGCCACCCGCGATCGCCGCGCGGAGCTGCTGATGGCGTGGGATGACGAGGTCGTTCGGGTGGTCGATGCGCTGAAGGCCAAAGGGCTGCAGTCGGCGTATTTGAAGAACTACGTGGTGGCCCGGGTGAATTTCTTGCGATTCAAGAAAGATGGCGACTTCGAATTCGAAGAGACCATCGAAAAGCTGACCGCCGCGACGAAGAAGATCGACCCGAGCAAGGTGAACAAAGAAGACATCGCTAAGATGGGCGGCGCTCCGGCCGAGGCCAGCGACGAATGACCCCCGGGCCTTCGCCCCGAGGAGGAGTGTGGTACGACCGCATGCTCCTCTGGCAGTCGGGGCATCGATGCGAAGTCACTCCGTTCACTGGGCCGTCTTGCTGTTGGCGCTCGCGGCGTGCCCAGCTCCCGTCTCGAACGTCATAACGCCCCCCGGTGCCGAGAACTGCACCAACGGCATCGACGACAACGGCGACGGCAAGATCGACTGCCTCGACCCCAAGTGCATCGAGACCTCGTCATGCGTGTTCGGCGAGATCTGCGACAACGCACGAGACGACAACAACAACCGACAGATCGACTGCGCCGACCCGCAATGCGAAGGCCAGGCCTGCGGCTTCAACTGCCTGTGCGTCGGCGGCGCGAAGCAGATTTTCGACGGCAGCAAAGACAGCGGCGTGGCTCCGCGCGACGCAGGTCGACCGGTCGACTCGGGCACGCCGATGGTCGACGCGGGCACCCCGGTGGTCGACGCGGGCACCCCGGTCGTCGACTCGGGCACGCCAGTGGTCGACGCGGGCACCGACCCCTGCGCGGGTTGCAACGCCGGGTGCACCTGCACTGGCGGCGTGCGACACGAGGCCAACTGCGGCGACTTGGCCGACAATGACGGCGACCTGGCCTTCGACTGCGCTGACTCTGACTGCGCGACGGCGATGTGCGGCCCTGGTTGCACGTGCGCGGCCGGGGTGAAGAAAGAGACCCTCTGCAACGACGGCATCGACAACGACGGCAGCGGCGGCATCGACTGCGCTGACAGCGACTGTGCGGCCCAGAGCTGCGGCCCTGGTTGCTCGTGCGCGGCCGGGGTGAAGAAAGAGACCCTCTGCAACGACGGCGTCGACAACGACGGCAGCGGCGGCATCGACTGCGCTGACAGCGACTGCGCGGCCCAGAGCTGCGGCACCGGTTGCCAGTGCGTCGGGTCAGCGAAGAAAGAGCTGCTCTGCGCAGACGCCGCCGACAACGACGGAGACGGAAGCGCCGACTGCGCCGACAGCGATTGCGTGGGCGCGGGCACCGAGGTGTGCAACGACGGCCTCGACAACACCTGCGACCGCGCCGTCGACTGCGCCGACCCGAAGTGCAGTGGCCAGTGCGCCAATCTCAACGACGGCCTGCCCTGCATCGGCGATGGGCAGTGCGCGGGCGGCAAGTGCTTGTCAGAAGCGGCGACCGGGTTGCCCAACGGGTTCTGCTCGAACGCCACCTCATGCACCCTCGGCAGCAACCTGGGGTGCCACGGCGGGTTCTGCCGCGCCAACGGAGCCTCCAACATCTGCAGGGCGCCGTGCACGGGCACCGGCACTGGCAGCACCGGCCGCTGTCGAACCGGATACGCGTGCTTCGACCCCGATGGCAGCTCGGGCACCGCCAACAGCTACTGCTTGCCCCATTGCACCGCCGACGTGGAATGCGCCGGAAGCGGGGCCGGTTACGGGTGCAATTCTTTCAGCAAGCGCTGCGAGGCCAAAGACAAGTCGCGAAAGGGCTACGGGGCAGCGTGCACCTCCGAGACCGAATGCGAAGGCGGGTTCTGTCTGGCGGGCCCGAATTTCCCAGGCAACTACTGCTCGGGGCCTTGCAGAAACGACCTGATGAACTGCGGCGTCGGAGGCATGTGCGACAAGCTGGCTTCACCCACCGACAACGTGAGCGTCTGTCTGAAGCGCTGCGACGACTTCTCGCAGTGCACCAGAGCCAGTGAGCACTACGGCTGCTTCTACTTCACGCCGCCGCAGGTGTACTCGGCCTGCCAATGTCTGCCCTCTGGCAACCCGGTCTACGTGTACATGGGCACGCCCTACCCGCTCTATTGCTGCTCAGGCAGCGTCACCGGCAGCACCTGTAACTAAGCCATGAGCTCAACTGTTCTCGTCGTCGATGATGATCGCGCCAACCTCGATTCGGTCTGTCGCATCTTTCAAAAGGAAGGTGTCTCGACGCTGCCGGCGAACTCTGGGCAAGAGGCGCTCGCGCTGTTGCGCAAGCCCGAGGTCGGAGTGCTGGTCACCGACTTGATGATGCCCGGCGTCGACGGTCAGGAGCTGCTCAAGGCCTGTCGCGCGATGCGCCCCGATGTCGAAGTGGTGCTGATGACCGCCTACGCCACCGTCGAGACCGCGGTGAACGCGATGCGCGATGGGGCGTACGACTTCATCACCAAGCCCCTCAAGCGCCACTCGCTGGTCAAGGCGGTGCAGAAGGCGATGGAGAAGCAGGCCCTGGTCGCCGAGAACCGTGACCTGAAGGCCCAGCTCGCGGCGCTCGGGCCGAAGTCGATCGTGGGGCAGTCGCCAGCCTTTCGCGCCTTCATGGATGTGCTGCGCCAGGCGGCCCCGTCGACGGCGACGGTGTTGCTGATGGGCGAGTCGGGCACCGGCAAGGAGCTCGCCGCGCGCTTCGTGCATGAGCAGTCGCCTCGCATCAAGGGGCCGTTCATCGCGGTCAACTGCGCGGCGCTGCCCGAGAGCATTCTCGAAGCCGAGCTGTTCGGGGTCGAGAAGGGCGCCTTCACCGGTGCCGTCGCTCGCAAGGAGGGCCGCTTCGAGCGGGCCTCGACCGGCACCCTCTTTCTCGACGAGGTCGGTGAGATGAGCGCCTCGGCTCAGGTGAAGCTGCTGCGCGTGCTGCAAGAGAGTGAGCTCGAGCGCCTCGGGGGCACCCAGACCATCAAGGTCGACGTGCGCGTGGTGGCAGCGACCAACAAAGACCTGCAGCGCGAGGTGCAAGAGGGCCGGTTTCGAGAAGATTTGTACTACCGGCTCAACGTGGTCGAGGTGCGCATACCCGCCCTCGCTTCGCGCCGAGAAGACATCTCGCTACTCGCCGAGCATTTCTTGCGAAGGTACGCGGCGAAGAACGCCAAGGCCGTTCGCGGGTTCTCTGACGCGACCCTGGCCGTGCTCGAGAACTACGCCTGGCCGGGCAACATTCGCGAGCTCGAGCATGCGGTCGAGCGGGCCGTCGTGCTGTGTCGACAAGAGGTGGTCGAGCCGGGTGATTTGCCTGAGGCGGTGCGCAAAGGGCCGATGGGCAGCGCGTCGCAGATCGTGATCCCCATCGGTACGCCGATGGAGGAGATCGAGCGTCGGGTGATTCACGAGACGCTGCGGCATACCAAGGGCGACAAGAATCTCGCCGCTCGGATGTTGAATATTGCGGCGAGAACGATCTACCGGAAGCTGGCGGCGGAGGATGGAGAGAAGCCGCCCGAAGCGTGAGCCGTCGCTACTGCGGGGGGACGGCTCGGAGGAGCCCGCCGCCTTCGGTGCCGAGCCAGATGCTAGTGGGGCCCGCGCCGTCGATGGCGGTGACGCTGCGTTGGCTGCCTGAGTCGATCAGGCGCCATTGAACGCCGTCGAAGCGAAGGGCGAAGCCGAAGCGGATGGGGCGGGTGGTCAGACCGACGGCGTACAGGTTGTCGATGGTCGAGCCCCACATGCCGTTCACGACGTCGGCCAACACCGGCAACGGCTCCTGCGTGCTGAGGGTTTCGGTGTTCCAGTAGATGCCGTAGCTGGCGGCCCCGAATGCGAAGCCTTCGCCGCCACCGGGTGCCCAGACCGCGCGCCAGGCCGCCTGGTTGATCGACGACGAGGTGCGGGGTGTCCACGCGCCGCCGCCGATGCGAGAGGCCATCACTCCATCTCCCGCCACCCATATTTCGGTCTCGTCAGGGCACCACACCGAGTACAGATCTTCGGAGGCCGCTGCGCCGACGTTGGCGAGGGTGGTGGTGTTGCCCTGGTAGACGTTGCCGCCAGCCCCCGCTCCCCACAGGCCCGAGCCGCAGCGTTTGAGGTCGAGAATCGGCTGAAATTGACCGCTCGGGTTGACCGGTGCGCTCGACCAGGTGGTGCCATCGAAGTGCCAGCTGCTCGTCTCAGCCGAGACCAGCACATCACTCGGCGAGAGCGCGAAGACCGCGTACAGCTCGCCGGTGAAGCCTTGCGCGCCGAGGTACTCGAAGCCGCCGTCGACGCTGCGATGCACCACCTTGCCAACGCGCTTCGAGCAGGTCGAGTCGATGCACTCATTGACGGTCGCCACCACGTCGTTGTTCGGCAGCGCCGAGAGGTCGCGCACATCGCCGTAGAAGCCGTTCGAGATCTCTTTGAACGATTGGGTGGCGCTCTCCCACTGGTAGACCGCGCCGAAGTCTCCCACCACGTAGCCGACCGGCGAGTCGACGCCGCCGCCGAACACCCCGCGCGGGACCTGCGGGTTTCGGGTCTCGAAGGTGCGCCACACGCCTTCGGGCACGCCCGCGTCGAACACCCCTCCGTCGCTCTGCGACACGCCCAAGGCGTAGGTGATGATCAACCCGGGGCTGGCGATGATCATGCTGGGGGTTCGGCGCGCGCCGATGATCAGGTGATGATCGACCTGATCGATCGAGGTGACCTCGACCAGGCCGGGCACCGCGGGCAGGTTCTGCGCAGACCAACCGGTGCCCTGAAAGTGCCACAGCTTGTTGCCGCCCACCGCCCAGGCCTCGCCGCCGGTCGGGCTCGTGATCACCGCGGCCGTGAGAAGCGTGGCGAGTTGGGTCTGATACAGCGAGTCCCACAGCTTTCGCACCGGGTCCCACGCGTAGATTGAGCCACGCGAGCCGACGGTGACGAAGCGCCCCTGCCCATCGCCCACCACGTCGAGCAGCGGCTCGAAGGAGGGGCTGTATTCGATTTGCCAGCTTCGACCTCCGCCACCGCCGCCATCGACCACCGGCGCCGCCCGGTAGATCAGCACGTCATTGCCCACGCCGACCGCCATGCCGTGCGTACCGTCGTGCCAGAGCTGCCGGGGCTCGACGGTTCGATAGGTCGTGATCAGCGGAGCCGCTGAGAGGCCTTTGAACTGCACCAGCACGCCTGTGGTGCCCTGGGCTCCGATGGCCACCGCGTTCTCGGCCGTGGTGCCGCCGATGCCCTTGAAGATGACTCCAGGCGACGACAGCAAGCGACGCCACTCGTCGGCCGGCGTCTGCACCATCACCGTGCCGTTGCCGCCTGCGAATGCCACCCCGAGCCCGCCGGCGACGAGGCCGCCGCCCCAGAGATCGTTGCCGGTCGGAAACGGGTTCTCGTGGATGTAGCTCAGTGGGCCGACGGCGGTGCCGAACACGTTCAGGGTCACGGTGGCGGTCTTGTCGCCCGCGCTTCCGGTGACGGTGGCCACGCCGGGGGCGGTGGCTGTGAACAGGCCATTGGCGTCGATGGAGCCCACCCGCGGAGGCACCACATGCCAGGCGACGGCGACGTCGACGCTCTCACCGGTCGGGGCGACGACCTTGGCGGTCAACTGCTGGGTACCACCGACCAACAGGCTCGCGTTGTTGGGGGTGATCTCCAGTCGATCGATGTTCGGCTCCTTGGGGCTGGTGTCCCAGAACACGCCCAGGCGTTCGGTCGGCGCTTCAACGAAGCTGAATTCACCCAGGCTGCCGATCTTCGCGCCAGGGAGCGAGAGGAAGGCGTCAGCCCCTGCCTGCCGGCGCATGTCGAAGGTGCTGGGGTCGACCGCCTGGGGCACCCGGTCAGGCACCCAGGGGAGGTAGATTTTGGCGGGGCTGGCGAAGGTGAGCGAGGTCGGGCTGAACCGGTAGCCGAAGCTGATGCGCTTGCGACCGTCGACCTCGGGGATGCCGGTGTCGATGATGGTGACCGTGATCTGAACGTCTTCGGCCAGCGCGCCTCGAGGAATGTCGATGGCATAGCCCGCGCGAATGAACAGACCGCCCTGGGGGCCGGCGTTGACAGGGCCGGTGCCACCGTCTTCG
>Ga0105048_10005391_pt1 | contig 20675 bp, 17 predicted proteins | sample MAT05_FD_78382 | JGI IMG/M metagenome (GOLD analysis project Ga0105048, IMG submission 78382) | Freshwater microbial communities from Lake Fryxell liftoff mats and glacier meltwater in Antarctica - MAT-05 | ecosystem: Environmental > Aquatic > Freshwater > Ice > Liftoff microbial mat | place...
CACCGCGCTCTCGACTCGCTCGACCTCTCCATCGCGGTCGGCACGCGGGTAGCTGTGGTGGGCCCGTCGGGTTCGGGCAAGAGCACGGTGCTGCGGCTGCTGATGCGGCTCTACGAACCCGACGAGGGCTCGATCCTCGTCGACGGCATCGACGTGCGTTCGGGGTCGCTGGCCTCGTGGCGCGAACAACTCGGTGTGGTGTTCCAGGACTCGTTCCTCTTCGATGCCACGCTGCGCGAGAACATCGCGCTCGGTCGCCCCGGTGCTAGCGACGCCGAAATCCAAGCCGCCGCCGCAGCCGCAGAAGTTGATTCGTTCGTGCACCTGCTGCCGCGGGGCTGGGACACCCTCGTGGGTGATGGCGGTACGAACCTCTCCGGCGGGCAGCGCCAGCGGGTTGCCATCGCGCGTGCGTTGGTCCGCAACCCGCGCCTGCTGCTGCTCGACGAAGCCACCTCGGCGCTCGACCCGGCGACCGAGCGGCAGGTGAACGACACGCTGCGCGAAATCTCCGTAGGGCGCACGGTGGTGTCGGTCACCCACCGGCTGGCGTCGATCGTCGACTACGACAAGATCGTGGTGGTGGTCGACGGCCGCCTGGCCGAGCAGGGCACGCACGACGAGCTGGTGCGCCGCGGTGGCACCTACGCGCGGCTATGGGCCGAGCAGACCGGTCAGCCAATGCCCGAGCCGGAGCCGTTCGACGTGCCGGCCGCGCTGCGCCGGGTGCCGTTCTTCGTCGGCGCCTCTGATGCGCTCATCGCTGCTGCGGTGGCTGCGCTGGTGCCGTTCACGGTGGAGGTCGGACGCACCGTCGACGAGGGTGACGGCATCATGGTGCTCCGCGACGGTCGCGGTGAGGTGCTCACCACCTCCGGCATGGGCGCGATGGCCACCGGCGACCTCGGCCCGGGCGACACCTTCGGTGTGCTCGCCGCGTTGGGGGCCCCACCCGCCGCCACGCTACGTGCTACCGAGCCGCTCGATCTGCTGCACCTTTCCTCGGCAGCGCTTGCCGCGCTGGCGGTAGACGACGCCACGATGGCCGAGCGCCTGCGAGCCGCTCCGGCTGCAGCGCCGCCACGCTCGGGAACTCGCATCGGGCGAGCCACGATGGCGCGACCGATGGCCGCGCCATCTGCCGGCGGGCTGCTACCCCCACCGCGACCCGCTCGCGGGACCCATGCCATGTTTGCCCCACCGGAGGTGCGCCAATGACTCCCGCTCGACCCACTCTGCGCGCCGTGGTGCAGGCCGCAGCCGAGGCCACCGGCGCCGAACGAGGCTGGCTGCTGGCCGCCGAGGGTGACGCGTTCGTGGTGGCCGCCGCGTTCGGTCACGCGGACGCGGCGACAGCGGTGGGTACGTTGCGCCCACGGCTCGGCATTGCCGGTTTCGTCTTTGCATCCGGTCAGCCGGCCGCCATCCAGCCACGCGCCGACGACGTCGACAACAGCGGTGCCGGCGGCGCAACCGGAATGCCCACCGCGGTGCTGGCGGTGCCGTGCATTGCGGAGGAGATCCGCGGAGTGTTGGAGCTGGTCGACCCGTACGGCGGGTCCTTCGGGTTCGATGATGTGGAGACCGCTGCGCTGCTGGCCGAAGTCGCCGGCGCCGCGCTCGCCGAGGCGATGCCCACGTGGGAGCCACCGGCACCCGAGCGGCTGCTGGTGCTGCTGGACTCGCTCGCCCGCCGCGACCCTGCCCGCTACGCGGAGGTCGCCCGCTTCGTCGAGGCCATGACGTGACTGAACCGGCAGCGTCGCGCCCAGCATGGAGCCGCGATTCGGTGATGCTGAGAATGCCCACAGCGATCTCGCTCGACGACCTGTCACACGACTGGGTGTTCGGCGGCGCCGACGGGTCGGGCGTGCGCGTTGCGGTGATCGACAGCGGCGTCGACTCCGACCACCCCGGCCTCGACGGGTGCATCGACGCCGACGCGGCCGTCGCGTTCAGCGTGAACCACCTCGGTGAGGTGGTGGCCGATCACGGCCCGCACGGCGACAGCTTCGGGCACGGCACCGCCTGCGCCGGCATCATCCACTCGCTCGCGCCGGCTGCCCGCATCACCAGCGTGAAGGTGCTCGGCGCCGGGCTCACCGGGAAGGCGGCTGCCTTCATGGCCGGGTTGGAGTGGGCGATCGAGCAAGGGTTCGACGTGGTGAACCTGTCGCTGGGCAGCCGCAAGCGCGAGCACGCGCTGGGGTTCCACGAGCTGTGTGACCGCGCCTACTTCGGCAACACGCTGGTGGTCACAGCAGCCAACAACATGAACTCGATCAGCTACCCGTCGTTGTTCGCGTCGGTGCTCAGCGTGGCGTGCAACATGACCTCCGACCCGTTCCGCTACCACGTCAACCCGGAGCCGCCCACCGAGTTCCTGGCTCGCGGTGTCGACGTGCCCGTCCTGTGGGCGCACCACGGCACGAGCGTCTCCACCGGCAACAGCTACGCAGCACCGCACCTTGCGGGCCTGGCCGCACTCGTGCGCTCGAAGCACCGCGACCTACGCCCGTTCCAGGTGAAGAGCGCCCTGTGGGCTCGCGCTGCGAACGTGGTGGAAGCGACGTCGCCGGAGATCGCCGGCCGCCTGAGCCGGCTGATGAGCGCCACCGCCATCCGGCGAGCGCACAGCCTTGAACGCAGCCCGCCGCGCTAGCGGCCGCTCAGCAGCCCAGCACAGTGGCGGCGATGGCGTCGCCGGTGACGGTGGCGGTGGTGGCGTCGGGAGCCGCGATGGTGACGGCGATGACGTAACCGAAGTCGGGAATCATGTAGGTGACTGCCGAGCCACCGCCCTGATCGAATGCCTGACTCAGCACCGGCTCGCCGGCCAGGGTTCGATCGCGGCGGCCTTCGGTGGAGACCCCGCGCTGCCCCAGCGCGGCAACCACCTCGTCGGGTGTGGAGGTGAGCGACACGTCAGCGTCGATGGCGACGACGTTGAGGTTGACGAGGAAGTCATCGACCACCGGACCGTCGGCCCACAGCACACCACCGAGCGCCACCAGCGGCTCCAGGATGCCGGCCATCTGCTCTGACTGCGTGGGCCGCAACGACTGCGCCGCCTCGGTGAGCGGCGTGTTCAGCAGATCGACCCAGCGCCAGCCGTCGGGCACGATCATCGTGACGCCGATACCGCAGGTGCCGATGTAGGCGCCGTACGGCCGGTTGACCTGTGCGCTCAGCGCATTGGTGTCGAAGGTCTGCGCGACGGGTGCGCAGTTGCCGCTGCCGGGCACGGCCACCTGGTCGGCGTCGGCCACCACCACGCACAGGTTGCGGGCATTGGCGGCCTGAACGTCGTTGATGGTGAACCCGGTGCGGCCGTTCTCGCCGCCGAACGAGGTGAACGGCGAGGGCCCGTCCCACGGCTTCCACGCTCCGCCGGGGGCGCCGGAACCGGCCTTGTTCTCATCGCCGTCGACAGCGGTGTCGAGGAAGAAGTGCAGGTGATATCCGGCTGGCTCGAGCTCGGGCGTGAAGCCCTGCGTGAAGTACGGCGCGGTGATCTCGCCGGTCGACTCGTCGACCGAGACTCCGGCGAAGAGGCATGCCACTCGTGGTTGATCCTCGGGGCATGGTGTGGGCGTCCACGGCGACTCGACCACGGTCATGTCGAGGCCGGCCGGGCGAGTGGACAGCGACGGATCGGGTTCGCCGGTGCCGCTGGCGGCAGTGCTGCTCGGTGACGACTGGGTGCTGGTGACCGTGCCGGTGCCGGTGGGGTCGGTTGCGACTGGGGAGACGGGCGCAGTGGTGTTGGTTGCGCCGTTGCCGTCGTCGCCTCCGGTGAAGGCCACGACCCCCACGACCAATGCAAGAGCCGCTGCTACGCCGGCACCCACTAGCAACCCGCGCCGACCTGTTGGCGTGGGAGGCGCGGCAACAGCCGAGGCGGGCGAGCTGATGGGTGCCGGCGGGATGGGCGTCGGCGAAGCGAGTGCCGGCGAAGCGAGTGCCGGCGTGTGGGGCGCCGCCGGAGGTGGACCGGCGGCAGGTGGGCGCGAGGCCCCGGGCGGTGGGGGCGGCAGCAGGCTCGCGGGAAGTGGAGCCCCAGGCGGTGTCGGGGGCGTACCTTCTGTGACCGGCGGGGTGGCTGGGGCACCGATGAGGCGGTCGCGGTGCGGGTCGGCCTTGACCAGGATGGTGCCGGTGCGCACCGACTGGTCGTCGGCGCGTTCCGACTCGGCGAGCATCTCGGGCCAGTGCAGCAAGAATCGACGCCGGCGCAACCAACCCGCGCCGAAGGACTTCACGCACGCCCGCGTGAGATCGGTGGCGAAGGCCAACGCGGAGGCATGGCGCACGGTCAGGTCCTTCGACAACGCGCGATCGACCACGGCGCCAATGGCCGCCGGTAGCTCGGGTTTGGAGGTGACCAGCGGTGTCGGCTCGGTGACCAGATGGTGCGCCAGCAAGCCGGTGGCGGTGCTGGTCTCGGGGAAGGGCAGCATGCCGGTGAGCAGCTCGTATGTCATCACCGCCACGCTGTACACGTCGCTTGCGGGGGTGAGCGTGTCGCCGCGTACTTGCTCGGGGCTCATGTACGCCGGCGTGCCGATGATCATCCCGGTGGCTGTGCGACGGGCTTCGCTGTCGAGCGCGCGGGCGATGCCGAAGTCGCCGAGCTTCACCGTGCCCTTCGCGTCGAACATCAGGTTCTCAGGCTTGATGTCGCGGTGCAGCAACCCGCGGCCGTGGGCGAAGTCGAGTGCCGCGCAGCAGGCCAACACGGCGGCGCAGGCTTCGTCGGTGGCCAGGCCTTCGTCGGTGAACTTGTCGCTCAGTGCCCCCTGGCAGCGCTCCATGATGAGCAGGCAGATGCCGTCGTCACGGTCGACGAAGTCGTAAACAGGCACGATGTGAGGGTGGTCGAGCGATGCGACCATGCGAGCCTCGGCTACGAACCGCTCGCGCACCGAGGCGTCGGCGGCGAAGGCCCGCGGCAGTTGCTTGATGGCCACTTCGCGACCCAGTTGCGCGTGGCGAGCACCGTAGACCACGCCGAAGGCGCCCCGACCGAGCTCGCCGGTCACCTCGTATGCGGGCAGCGCCTCTTGGAGCAGTTGTTGTTCGCGCGACGGTCGTGACACAGTGAGACACGACGTGGAAGCCGCCGCCGGGTTACAGCCGGCGCCGGGTGGTCATTGTTTCTGTTGGGTGTCAGTGGGGTCGACCCGGTCGAGCAGCAGTTCGGTGTCGCGGTCGGGGCGCATGCCCTCGGCTTGTAGCACCGAGCGCAGCTTGCGCGCTGTGCTACGGGCGGCCATGGCGGAACCGAGCGCGAGGTGGCTGCGGATCTCGGTGCGCCGGGCGCGTTCGGCCAGCGGGTCGATGCGGGCCGCCAACACTGCAACGCTCAACGCATCCTCTGGCTCACCCTTCGCCAGCAGCAGCTCGGCCAACCGGCACCCGCTGCTGTAGGCGAGCGTCTGCAACCGCAGCCGAGCGTGCTCTACATCGGTATCGGCGACGCCCGGCATGAACTCGCCCTGGTAGCACGCGAAGGCGGCGCGGTGTTGTTCGAGCGCATCGGTGTGTCGGCCGGACCGCTCGGCGGCGCGGGCAGCGGCAAGGTGGCGTTCGAACTCGCGCAGGTCGACGAACAGCGCGTCGTCGCCGAGGCGCAGCCGACCGTCGTCGGTGCGAACGAACCACGACGTGCCCGTGCGTCGGTCGGGTTCGATCGAGTCGAGCAACGACGCCAAGGTGACGCGCAGGTTGGCGCCGGCCTGCTTCTCGCTGAGGTCGGGCCACAACCGTTCAGCGATGGCCGTGCGTAGCGGAGCTGCTTCGGTGAGCAGCCGGGCGATCAGTTGCTGCACGCGACCGCCGCGTACGCGGTCGGAGACCTGCCCGCCGTCGCTGCGGCGGATGGCGAACTCACCGAAGGTGGTGACCGCCAGCTGGTAGCCAGGGCGCACAGGGATTCCGCTGGTGAGCGCGCGCGCCTTGGTCCGCAACGGCGTGCACGGGTGGTCGACGAGTCGCTCGACCCAGCGGCTCGAGTGCGGAACCTGCGCGAAGCACGCCGCGGCCTCCGGGGAGGCGTCGCTGGCTGCCAGGGCCAGCTCGCACAGCATGGACGGAGGCACGTGTACGCGGAGCAGATCGGTCGAGGCCCACGGCAGCGCGACCGCCGCATCGGCGGTACCCGCCCCGCGAAGTTCGAGCAGCGCCCGCCCGGCCTCCACCGCTGTGCGGATGGACACCCCCATCTCGAGGTCGTCGAGCCACTCGGTGCCCGGCACCAGCGCTCGGATGGCGCAAAGTGCGCCGAGGCACGACCATGGCGGCCACGGGTCGAGCGGCACGTCGGCGAACAGAGCCTCGAACCGCGCTGCGGCGACCTGCTCACCATCGATGGCCAGCGCCACCAACGCGTCGGCGACGAGGGCGAACGACGCCGGCCTCGGCAGCAATCGTCGCGACTGGTCGAGAGCGTCGTTGGCCAGCGAGCGCGCTCCTGCCAGGTCGCCGGCGGCGAGCGCCACCGACGTGAGCACACCCAGCAACGGCACCTGCACCGCCGGCAGTCGCCGGTCGCCATAGACGGCGGGGAGGTCGCGCACGATGGGCCACGCGATGGTGGGGTCGATCTCGCCGCGGAACCACACCGCCTGAGCGCTGACCGGGTCGGTGACACCCTGGCCGAGCACCTCGTCGAGCGTGACTGCCACCTGCTCGGGATGCCCCAGCGCAAGGTAGCGCGAGGTCACCGAGGCGCGCGCCAGGGCCGGGTCGGCACCTTCGAACAGTGCGATAGCCGCAATGGCTCCCTTCACATCGCGCTGCTGCTCGGCACCGTGCGACGTGATCAGGCCGAGCGCGCAACGCGCCAGCGGCCAGCCGTCGGCCGCGAAGCGTTGCACCGCGGTGACCAGCTCGGTGACCGCCGGCGACGACAGTGACCCGGGCGCGATGTCGCCCAACATCTGCGTTTGGCGCCACAGCGCCAACGTGGCCAGCTCGGGATCGGAATCGACCGCGAGCAGGAACACCTCGTGCAGGTCGTTGAGAATCCGGTCGGACTGGAATGCACTGGTTTCGATGGTGCGCAGGTAGCGACCCAGCGCGCCGTTGCGCGCCTGCAGCGGCAGGCAGTCGACGAGCACTTCCGCGACCGCGCTGCTGAGACCCGCGGTGATGGGTGCGGTGCCGAACGAGCGCGCCAATTGCACCAGGCGATCGGTGGCGCCGGCGGCCTGCAGGCAGCGCGCCCCGCGAGCGAGCTCGCCGCGGGTGATGAGCACTTCCGCGCCGGTGGCGAGCGCCTGCTGCCAGTCGTCGATGTCGATGGTGTCGGCGAGCGCTGCGCGCCACAGGTCGTGGAAGCGATAGTCGCCGTCGCCGGTCTCGATGAGCGGCAGGCCGTCGAGCAGTGCGCCGGTGGACCAGCTCGTACCCAGGACGGCGGCGACGATCTCGCGGTCGACGCGCCCGAACCGCACGAGCAGCGCCAGTGCCCTGCGTCGTTCCGGCGCAATGGACTGCAGTACTGCCTCCCACAGGAACTCGATGGACGCGGAGTGGCCGACCGTCGACATCAGGACCGCGAGGGCCGGCCATGACGGCATTTCGCTGCCCGGTGCCAGTGCGACGTGACGGACTCGAGCGAACTCGCGTTGCTCGAGTCCCGAGAACGCCAGGTCGGCCTCGTCGAGCAGTAGCGCCTGGCCGCGGGCTTGCAGCAGTCGCAGCGGCAGCGCAGGAGTGGTGCGGGTGCCCAGCACCAGGTGCCCGTTGGCCGGCAACTGCGTGCACAGCTCGGCAACCAGTGTCATGGCCGGCGACCCGTCGATGAGGTGTACGTCGTCGAGCACGAGCGCCACCTGCTCCGGGGCTCGCGCCCAGACGCGATCGACGACGTCGTTCAGCGCAAGGAGCGCCGGTTGCTCGCCGATGCCGAGTGCCGAGATGAGGCCCAGTAGCAGCTGCTCGGGCTGGCGGTCGGTCTCGACCAGCTGCAACCACGCATCGGTGCCGATGGGGTCGAGCCGGTTCTCGGCGACGGCGTGCGCGAGCAGGGTTGTCTTGCCGAACCCGGCCCCGGCGCGCAGCACGGTGAGCCGGTGGTCGAAGCGCTGCCGGAGCTGCTCGAGTAGCCGGTCGCGATACACCATGCGGTCGGGAAGGTCGGGAGGGTGCAGCCGGAAAGGCGCTCGGTTGGACGCCGTCATCGGCAGCAACGTAGACCAACTCCGCTCATTGCTGGCGACTGTCGTCGCAGGGCGTCAGCCCTCGCGTCAGTTCCGACGATGGTGAATCACCGACATTGGCGACCGCGAACGGTCTGGACGAGACTGCTCGGTTGTGAGAAAGTGCGCGCCGCACTTGATGCGTACACGGAGGAACGAACGACAAATGGGTTTGCTCGACAAGATCAAGGGACTGCTCGGCGGTAACAAGAAGGCAGTGAAGGACGGCGTCGACAAGGTGGCCGACGTCATCCAGAGCAAGGCGCCTGATTCCGTCGACGACAAGGTGGAGGCGGCTGCCGAAAAGGTGAAGGACGTCATCGACAAGGTCGACGGCGACAAGGCCTGAGTAAAGGCTCGAACGCTGCCGTGTGAACGCACGGCTCGCGTGTGACGTGTCAAGCGTCGCACGACAGAGCCGTGTCGTTCCGGCAGTATGTGTGCATCGACCACACACCACTCATCGTCACCCGCGAGGCCGAGCCTGCCGACTTCGGCAGGTACTTCGCCGAGGCGTTCGAAGGGCTTGGTCCCGAGTCGCGCCACTTCCGCTTCTTCACCGCCGTGCGCGAACTGCCACCCAGCGTGCTCGAGCGCCTCGCCGATGTCGACGGCACCCGCAACGCGGCCATCGTTGCGTTCGACGCGGCTGCCGACCTGCCCGACCACCCCGAAGGCAAACCCATCGGCGTCGCCCGCTGGATGGCCAATACCGAGGGGCCACCGGAGCTGTCGGTCACCGTCATCGACGAGTACCAGGGCATGGGCGTGGGCTCGCGGCTGATGGATGCACTGCTGGTGCTGGCTCGCAAGCGCGGGGTGCGTCGCATCCTCGCCGATGTGCTGCGCGACAACGTCGCCATGCGCACGCTCATCAACCGCTATCGGGCCGTGGTGCAACCCAGCGGCGACCCGCTGGTGGTGCGGTACCGCGTCGACATCTGAAGCTTCGACTCCACAGGATCGGAGCCCGAATGGACGACACCTGACATGCTGTGAGCGTGAGCAGTCCTGAACGCAGCGCGCTCGACGCGCAACTCTTCGACTCACTGTGCGCGTTGACGTCGTCTCCTGAGGTGGCCAGCTCGAGTGCGGATCTGCTGGACGATCTGGAGCGGTTGTTCGAGCTGCAGGTGGCCAGCCGCCAGTGCGACCTGGCCGCCCGGTGGCTGCGCGGGCAGCAGAAGGGCTACTACACCATCGGCTCTGCGGGCCATGAGAGCAACGCCGCGGTGGCGATGGCGCTGCGCCCCACCGACCCGGCGTTGCTGCACTACCGCAGCGGTGGCTTCTACCTGGCCCGCGCCGGCATGGCGGGGGTGCACGACATCCTGGCCGGCATGGTGGCCGCCACTGACGAGCCCATCTCCGGCGGTCGGCACAAGGTGTTCGGACGGCACGACCTCGCGATCATCCCGCAGACATCCACCATCGCCTCGCACCTGCCCCGCGCTGTCGGCGTCGCTTTCGCCATCGGCCGTGCCACACGGCTGGGCATCGACTCGCCGTGGCCCGACGACGCGCTGGCCGTGTGCTCGTTCGGCGACGCCTCGGCGAACCATGCGGTGGCCGCCGGCGCCATCAACACCGCGTTGTACTGTGCGCACCAACGGCTGCCGCTGCCGTTGCTGTTCCTCTGCGAGGACAACGGCCTGGGCATCAGCGTGCGCACGCCTGCGGGCTGGATCGAGAATGCGTACGGCAACCGTGCGCACCTGCGTTACGTCGCCGTCGACGGCGACGATCCGGAGGCGGTGCTCGCCACCACGACCGAGTTGGGCAATTGGGTGCGCGCTCGCCGCCGCCCCGCCTTCCTGCACTTGCGTACCGTTCGGTTCGGCGGCCACGCCGGCACGGATGTGGAGACCGCCTACCGTTCGCCGGCCGAGATCCGTGCCGACGCCGAACGCGACCCCATCCTGGGCACGGCGCGACGGCTGGTGGCCAGCGGTCGCCACACCGGCGCCAGCCTCGCCGAACGCCACGACGAGGTGCGCGCGCACGTGTTCGAGGTGGCCGCCACCGTGGCCGAGTGGCCGCAGCTCACCACTGCCGCCGACGTCATCGCCCCGCTCGCTCCCCGTCGGCCCGCCGAGGTGGCGGCCGTGGTGCGAGCGGCGCCGGTGCCGGCCGCACGCGTGCCGCTGACGCTCGCGCAGAGCATCAACGCCACGCTCGCTGCGCTGCTCACCGAGTACGACGAGCTGTTGCTGTTCGGCGAGGACGTCGCCGCCAAGGGTGGCGTCTACGGGGTGACCAAGGGCCTGCTGGCGCAGGCCGGAGCGGCTCGCGTTTTCGACACCCTGCTCGACGAGACCAGCATCCTGGGCCTGGCGCTCGGTGCGGCCATCAGCGGCTTCCTGCCCATCGCCGAGATCCAATACCTCGCCTACCTGCACAACGCCGAAGACCAACTACGCGGTGAGGCAGCCACGCTGCAGTTCTTCTCCAACGGGCAGTACCGCAACGGGCTCGTGGTGCGCATCGCCGGCCTCGGGTACCAGGAAGGCTTCGGGGGCCACTTCCACAACGACGACTCGCTCACGGTGCTGCGCGATCTGCCCGGCGTGGTGGTGGCGGTGCCTGCTCGGCCCGACGACGGCGCCGCCATGTTGCGCACGCTCGTGGCTGCGGCCCAGGTCGACGGCACGGTGGGCGTGATCGTGGAGCCCATCGCCCGCTACCACACCACCGACCTGATGCAGCCCGGCGACCGCCTGTGGCTGGCCACCCCCGACCCCAGCGCGCACGTGCCCATCGGCACCGCCCGCACCTATGGCGACGGCAAGCACCTCACCATCCTCACCTTCGGCAACGGCGTGTACATGTCGCTGCGAGTGGCCCGCCGGCTGCAGGCGACGGGGGTGGCGGTGCGGGTGGTCGACCTGCGCTGGGTGGCGCCGTTGCCGGTCGACGACATGGTGCGTGAAGCCAACGCGACCGGTGCTGTGCTGGTGGTCGACGAGACCCGCCAGTCGGGTGGTGTCGCGGAAGGCGTGCTGGCCGCACTGATCGACGCGGGTTTCGCGGGGCGGATGGCGCGAGTGTGCAGCAAGGACAGCTTCATCCCGCTGGGCGACGCGGCGAAGCTGGTGCTGCTCAGCGAAGCCGAGATCGAAGCCGCGATCGAACGGCTGCTCGCCGCTCGTGCCCCGGAACCCGCTGGCGAGTAGCTCTCACACAACTCTCACCTTTCCGCTACTCGCGGCTCACACGCAACGCGCACACTGGCGCCATGAACTCGTGGATGTGGTTCCTCACGCGCAGCACCGGCATCGTCGCCGGGGTGCTCGGTGTGGCGTCGCTGGTGTGGGGTCTGTACTTCTCCGCGCGCAACACGGGCACGCGCCTCAAGCCGAACTGGTGGCTGGCGCTGCACAACTTCCTCGGCGGTCTCACGCTCGGCTTCATCGCACTGCACATGCTGGTGTCGTTGCTCGACACCGACATCGGGCTGCGATTCGTCGACCTGCTGTGGCCCAGCAGCGAGGTGGGCTGGGCAATCGGTTGGGGCGTTGTGGCGTTCTGGCTGTTCGCCATCGTCGTGCTGCCGTCCGTCGCTCGTATTCGTCGGCGCCTGAAGCGCAAGGCCTGGCACCTGGCGCACCTGCTCGCCGTTCCCGCCGTGGTGCTCAGCGGCGTGCACGCCTACCAGACCGGCAGCGACTCGCTCTCGGTGTGGTTCACTCGCGGGCTCGCGCTGCTCGTTGGCATCTCGATCTACCCGCTCACTGTCCGTCTGCTCGGCCTGGCGCAACACCGCCGAGTCGCCGCGTGAGCCGAAAGGATTGCTCGTCCCCCATGACCACTCCCCACAACACCATTGGTGATCGCCCCATCGACCCATTGCTGCAGCATCGGCTGGATCAGCTGATCGCCCGTGCGCCGCTCGCCGCGGGCTCTGCGGTCAGCCCGGCGCCGCGCCTCGCCGGCCGACGGGCGAAGCCGGCGCGCGCCGCCAAGCTGTCGGCGCTCGCGCTCAGCACCGTGTCCACCGTGATGCTGGCCGGGCTGTTCGCCCAGCACGCCGACAACGTCGACTCGATCGGGTTCACCACCGGCACGATCTCCGACCCGGTACTCCCGACCGCAACGACTGCCCAGACGACACCCGCCACGGTTGCCGCCACCGCCCCGGACACCCTGGTTGCAGATGGGGCGTATGCGGGCATCGCCGACAGCAATCGTTGGGGCAACGTGCAGGTGCAGGTGGTGTACTCCAGCGGGCAGATCACCGACGTGCAGATCGTGCAGTACCCAGACGGCGACAACAAGAGCGTGCGCATCAATGCCCGGGCGCTGCCGACGTTGATCAGCGAGTCGATCAGCGCTCAGCGCGCCGACGTGAGCACCGTGTCGGGTGCGACGTACACGAGCGTCAGCTACCGAGTTTCGCTGCAGTCTGCCATCGACAACGCCAAGGCGGCCATGGGGGTCGGCAGCTGATGAGCGTTCACCACGTCGAGCATGTGATGGGAACGACGGTCAGCATCGATCTGGTCGACTCGCACGACCGGTCGCTGGTCGACGAGTTGGTCGCGTGGTTGTACGAGGTCGACGAGGTGTTCAGTCCGTACAAGGAGCACAGCCTGATCAGCCGCATAGGGCGCGGTGAAGTTGCCCCCACCGACACAGAAGTGCCGCACGACGTACGCGAGGTCCTGCAGCGGTGTGGTGAGCTGGCCGAGGCCACCGACGGCGCGTTCGATGTGTGGTCGCAGCCTTCTCCCAACGGCACCCGCTTCGACCCGTGCGGATACGTGAAGGGGTGGTCGGTGCAACGCGCCGCCCACCTCGTGCGATCGCGTGGCGTGGCCGACTTCTGCATCAACGCCGGTGGTGACGTGGTCCTTGGCGGCTACGACCACGACGGCTGCCCGTGGAAGGTGGGCATTCGTCACCCCTTCGACCCGCAATCGCTGGCACTTGTGCTGCACGAGGTGGGCCCGGTAGCCATCGCCACCAGCGGCACCTACGAGCGCGGCGCACACATCGTGGATCCGCGTACCGGTCGGCCCTCGACCGAACTGGCCAGCGCCACCGTCATCGGGCCAGACCTCGCCCAAGCCGACGCATTCGCCACCACTGTGTGCGTGATGGGCGTCGAGGGTTTGCACTGGCTGGCCGGGCAACCCGGCTACAGCGGGTGTGTCATCACCGCCGCCGGCCGACTCGTCACCACCGACTCGTTCAACCGGCACCGTGCTGCGTGACTCGGGCGTTGGAGCCGCGGCGGGTGCGCAGCGTCTACGGTGTGCGCAACGAAAGGACGGGTGGCGATGAAGCTGCGAGCGATGTCGACGGTGGCGGTACTGATGGTGGCGGCAGCGGCATGCGGCGATGGCGGAGTGAGCGCGAGCGACTTCGCCAACGAAGTCGATGCCGTGTGCGGCACGCTCGCTGCTGATCTCAGCGACCTCGCCCCGCCGGCGGCCGCCGCCGAGGTGGCGGGCTACTCAGCGAGCGCTGCGCGCCTTTACCGCGACGCCATCGCCGACCTCAGCAAGTTGTCGGTGCCCGGGGGTGCGGCGCCAGCCGTGGTCGACGCCAAGGCGTTCGTCGCCAATCTCGGTCAGCAGGCTGCGGTGCTCGACGACATCGCGGCCGCTGCCGGGGTCGATCAGGTCGCCGCCGACGCTTCCATCGCAGCGTTCGAGGCGCTGGCAGCCACCAACGACGACCTGGCCGACGGCATTGGCGCGGAGCGCTGTGTGCTCGACCCGCTGTTTTCCGACTTGGCACCCCCAGTCACCACCGTCCCAACCACCGAACCGCCGGTCACCAACCCGCCGGTCACCAACCCGCCGGTCACCAACCCGCCCGTCACCAACCCGCCCGTCACCAGCCCGGCGGGCTCCAACAAGACCATCGTGACGCTCGGTGCCGACCTCACCCCCAACGGCGTGTTCACGTTCGTTGATGCCGCGCAGGACTTCACCCAGACCTACGTCACGCTGCTCGACATCGCTCCCTCCACCGCGTCGCAGCCCGGCACCGTGTCGGGCGTGGAGGTGTCCGATGGTGGCACCCTGCCCATCGCCCGAATTTTCGTCTACCTGCCGCAGCAGCCGCTCGGGCCCAACTCGGTCAGCGAAGTGGCCGGCCTGCTCGCCGGTGAAGGCGTCCTCGCGCCCGCCACGTTCGGTTCGCTCACCGGCCAGACCGTCACCACCGACACCGGCGTGTTCTTCATCGCCGGCAACAACGCCACTTCCATCGCCTTCATCGTGTGGGCGGTCGCACCTTCCGTCGAGACGCTCGACATCGCCATCCAGGGCTTCCTCGCCGGTCTCTCGGGCTGACGCGGTGCCCCTCCACTTCGAGTTCGTCACCTCGGCCAAGCACTACGCCGACCTACCCCCCACCCCGTGCGAAGCCGCATTCGTCGGTCGCAGCAACGTGGGCAAGTCGTCGCTGATCAACGCCCTCGCCAACCGGCGGCAACTCGCCAAGGTGTCCAACACCCCCGGCCGCACACAGCTGCTCAACCTGTTCGTGCTGCCGTCGGGCGGCACCGTCGTAGACCTGCCTGGCTACGGCTACGCGAAGGTGCCAGGGCGTGAGCGCAGCACGTGGCAGGCGATGATCGAGGGCTACCTGCTCGAACGGGAAGGCCTCGAACTGGTGCTGGTGCTGGTCGACGGCGAGATCGGGCCGACCAAGCTCGACGTGCAGATGCTGACCTGGCTACGCGCCAGCGACGTGCCGCACACCGTGGTGGCCACCAAGCTCGACAAGGTGCGCCCGTCGAAGCTGGCCACCCGCAGGAAGGAACTGGCCAAGGGGTGCGAGCTCGACCAGGGCGACATCATGTGGGTCAGTGCCTCCAAGGGCACAGGCATCGAGCACCTGCAGCGTCACCTCGACGCGCTGCTCACGCCGTAGCGCTGCGCGCGGGTCAGGGTTCGACGACGATCCAGCCACGCCGCTGCAGCTCGGCGGCGAGCTCTTCCACCGGCACTTCGGCCAGCGCGGGGTTGGCTGCGGGGTTGGCTGCGGTGACAGCCTTGGCGCGTGGCGTGCGCGGTGCGGGCTTGGCTGTCTTCGGGCGAGCCTGCGACGCAGGGGGGTCGGCGGGAACCACCGCAATGCCGGCTGCCTCGGCCTGCTCGGCCTCGAGCTGCAGTTGCTCGATGAACCCGGCCGCCTCGTCGCGCGTGAACTTCCCGCCGGCTTGACGCTGGGTGAAACCCATTGGCCCGCGTGCGTCGCGGAAGTCGCTGTGCCCGGCCTCGTTCAGCAGGCTGAGCAGCTCTTGCACTTGCTTCGCGGTTGCGGGTGGGCCCGACTGTTGTCCGAATGCCATTCCGCATTCTCACCCGCTTGCCCGGCGTTGCGTTGCCTGGCGCCGCGATTTCTCAGTGGCTGCCCAGCGCACCGGTGGCCACGTACGACCTGTCGATTCGTCCGTCAGTGCCGACGCAGTGCGCCGCGTGCCTTGGCGAACAGATCGCGCGGGTCGGGCAGGGTCATGCCCTTGCGCACCAGTTTCTGCTTCTTGGGGGTGTACGGCGGGTACATGAGCGACGGATCGAGCTTGGTGCTGCGCGTGTGCACCCCGCGCCGATGGCTGAACGTGTCGAAGCCGAACTTGCCGTGGTAGGCACCCATCCCGCTTTCGCCCACACCACCGAAGGGCAGGTTGGGGTTGCTGATGTGCAGCAGCGTGCCGTTCACGCACGCGCCGCCGCTGGTGGCTTCGGCCAACACCTGGTCGTTCTCGCGATCGTTCTCGCTGAACGAATAGAGCGCCAGCGGCTTGTCGCCGTTGGCCGACCTCTCGTTGACGAACTCGATGGCGGCGTCGACAGAGGCGACTGCGAGCACCGGTAGCACCGGCCCGAAGATCTCCTCGGCCATCACCGGGTCGTCGGCCTTCACGCCGGTGAGCACGGTGGGGGCTATGTAGCGGGTGTCGGCGTCGGTGACCCCGCCGTACGCGACCGTACCGCTTTGCAGCAGTTTCTCGAGGCGGTGGAAGTGCGGCTCGTTGACGATGCGCGTGAAGTCGGGGCTGGCCTGCGGGTTGGTGCCGTAGAACTCGGTGATGTGCTTGCCCAGCGCGGCGACGAACTCGTCGTGCACCGGCTGCTCGACCAGCACGTAGTCGGGGGCGATGCAGGTTTGGCCGGCGTTGATGAACTTGCCCCACGCGATGCGGCGAGCAGCGATGTCGATGTTGGCGTGACGACTGACGATGGCCGGGCTCTTTCCGCCCAGCTCGAGAGTGACCGGCGTGAGGTGCTCGGCAGCGGCGCGCATGACGATGCGGGCCACACGGCTGTTGCCGGTGTAGATGATGTGGTCGAAACGCTGCGCGAGCAGCTCGGTGGTCTCGGCCACGCCGCCTTGCACGGCGGTGACCGCGGGGTCGTTGAGCGCCTCGACGAGCGACACCAGCTCGGCGGCGGTGTGCGGGGCCAGCTCGCTGGGCTTGGCCACCACGGCGTTGCCGGCGCCGATGGCGGCGACCATGGGCAACAACAGCAGCTGCACCGGGTAGTTCCACGGAGCGATCACACACACGACGCCCACCGGCTCGGGCACGATGTACGAGGAACCCGGCTGGAACGTGAGTGGCGTTCTCACCTTCTCGGGCTGCATCCACGAGCTGAGGTGCGCCAGGGTGTGGTCGATGTCGGAGACCGTGAAACCGAGCTCGGTGGTCCAGGCTTCGAAGCGCGGCTTGCCGAAGTCGGCGGCCAATGCGTCGAGCAGTTGTTCTTCGCGCTGCTGCAGCAGGTCGCGCAGCTGCTCGAGCTTGGCCCGCCGCCAAGCGAACGGCTTCGTGGTGCCAGCGGCAAAGGCTGCGCGTGCCGAGGAGACGATCGGTGCGATGTCGTCGAGCGGGGTGACCGTGTAGTCCATGGCCACAGGCTATGCCTGCGGCACGTGGTGGCGCCGCTGGCCGACTATCGGACACGACTGCAATTTGGACAGATCTTGGCTGTCGCTCCGCAACGGACCCACCGATGCTGCTCGTGTATGCAAGAACCTCGCCCAGCGCTCGACAGCGACTCGTTCCCCGCCGTCCTCGCTGGTGCCCGCGCGGGTGAGGCGTGGGCCGCCGAGGTGCTGTTCACGGACCTGCAGCCGCGCCTGCTGCGCTTCCTGCGCAGCACCGAGCCGCGCGCGGCCGACGACATCGCCGGCGAGGTCTGGCTGGCGATGGCCCGCGGGTTGGCAGCATTCGAGGGTGATCTCGCCGGCCTCAGGGCGTGGGCGTTCACCGTCGCCCGGCGTCGGCTCGCGGACCATCGCCGTACTGGCGCCCGCCGCGCGACGGAGCCGGTCGACCACGAGTTCTTCGCCGATCGCATTGACGGTACAGCCGACGCCGACGGCATGGCGGAGGCGACCGGGCGGCTGTCCGCACAGGATGCCATCGACCGGATCGTCGCCGCACTTCCGGCCGAGCAGAGCGAGGTGCTCGTCCTGCGCATCGTTGCGGACTTGGACGTCAGCCAAGTGGCGCAGATCACGGGACGCACGTCGAACTGGGTGCGTGTGACGCAGCACCGTGCACTCCGTCGTCTGGCAGCAGTCATGTCTCCCGATGATCAGTGGCCGTCCGCATCCGACGCAACGCTGGTGAGCGGTGGGGCGTGGGGGCTGCAGACGGAAGAAATCTCGTGATGGCTGTAATGCACGCCGTGTCTCGGGCGATCTGTCAGTTGTGACCGAGCACCTCTTCCCCGACGACGTGGCCAATGGCCTGGTCGACGGCACCTTGGCCCCGGAGGCGGTGCCCGCCGAGTTGCGTGCGGTTGCCTCGGTGCTCAGCGCCGCCCACCAGCCGGCGACGGCGGCCGAGTTGAACGGAATGGCTGCGATCGCACAGCAGTTCGCGGCGACGGTCATCGCAGCATCCACCACACCTCAAAGGAGCCCCATGTTCGCAAGCAGACTCACCCGTCGGACCGTGGCAGTCGTCGCTGTCACCCTGTTGGCAGCGGGCACAGCCGCCGCCTCGGCAGGCGGCGGACTGCCGTCGCCATTCTCGTCGACCAGCACCGAATCAGTCGACGACCCCCTGGTCGACGACACGATGGACGACGACACGATGGACGACGACACGATGGACGACAGCGAAGACGAATCGATAGTCGATCCGGCCATTCTCGTGCTGTGCGATTCGTGGGCACTGCCGGGTGCGAACCAGGCCGACCCCGCCTTCGACGTGCTGCGTTCGGGTGCGGAGTCCGTCGGCCGCAGCGTCGACGAGTTCTGCAGCGAGTTCGATGACGAGATCGACGACGATCACGACGGCAGCCGCGACGAATCGGATGAGGACGAGGTCGATGACGACGGCGCCCAGCAGGAGTCCGACGATGACAGCTCGGACGACGACTCGAACGACGACGACTCGAACGACGACTCGAACGACGACTCGAACGACGACGACTCGAACGACGACAGCTCGGACGACGACTCGAACGACGACAGCTCGGACGACGACTCGAACGACGACAGCTCGGACGACGACTCGAACGATGACAGCTCGGACGATGACGATGACAGCTCGGACGACGATGACGACCACGGTGGCAACCGAGGCGGCAGCGAGGGCGACGACAGCGACTGAACCGCCGCTCCGCGCAATACGCATCGCAACGGCCGGCCCCTGCGGGGGTCGGCCGTTGCGCGTGCTGTCCGCTCACGAACCGACTCCACCCGGCCACTACCGTGGCCCGGTGGACCAACTGACCGAACTCGGCTTCTACGGTCTGCCCGGTGCCCCCACGTCGCCCACCGAGCTGCTCACACAGTGTCGCGACGGCGAAGCGCTCGGCTTGGGAACCGTGTTTCTCAGCGAGCGCTTCAACATCAAGGAAGTCGTCACGCTCTCCGGTGCCGCCGCGGCAGTCACCGAATCTTTGGGCATCGCCACCGGGGTCACCAACCACACCACACGGCACCCCATCGTCACGGCCAGCTACGCCAGCACGATGCACCACCTCACCGGTGGCCGCTTCGCACTCGGGCTGGGTCGTGGCATCGACCGCATGTTCAAGGCGTTCGGGCTGCCACCGATCACCACCGCGCAGATGGAGGACTTCGCCGGGCTGATGCGGCGGCTGTGGCACGGCGAGACGGTGGTCGGCCACGATGGGCCGGCCGGCCGCTGGCCCGCGCTGGCGCTCGACCCCAACTTCCGGCTCGAGATCCCGCTGCTGCTCAGCGCGTTCGGCCCGCAGAGCCTGAAGCTTGCGGGGCGGGCGTTCGACGGCGTCATCCTGCACACGTTCTTCACCGATGAGACACTGCAGCGGTGCGTGCGCACGGTGCGCGACGAGGCCGAGCGTGCCGGCCGCAACCCGGCCAGCGTGCGTATCTGGAGCTGCTACGCGGTGGTCGGCGACTGGCTTGCGGACGACGTGCGGCTGAAGAAAACGGTCGGCCGGATGGCCACCTACCTGCAGGCGTACGGCGACCTGATGGTGCGCACCAACGACTGGGACCCAGCGGTGCTCGCTCGGTTCCGCGCCGACTCGTTCGTCGCAGGCTTCCGCGGCGCGCTCGACAACACGGCCACCACCAGCGAACTCGAACACGTTGCCACGCTCATCCCCGACGAATGGCTGGCTTCGGCCGCCGTGGGCTCACCGGCGCAGTGCGCCGAGCAGGTGTTGCGCCAGATGGAACTGGGCGCCGACAGCGTCATCATCCACGGCGCCGCTCCCGCAGAGCTGGCGCCAATGGTGACTGCCTACCGCGCTCTCAGGCCTGCTGGCCGCTTCGACCACCTGCACGCCAACCCGGGTCGCTGACACCGTGGTGGCCGACTCCCTGCGGGCGGTTGGACACCACCTGGCCGGGGCGGCTTGACTGTGGGTACATGTTCCTCGCCCTCAAAGAGATGCAGCGTGCCAAGGTGCGTTTCGGCTTGCTGGCCGGAGCGGTGGGCCTGCTGGTCTTCCTCATCCTCTTCCAGCAGGCACTGCTCGGCGGGCTCATCAACCAGTTCATCGGGGCGCTGAAGAACCAGTCAGCCGACGTGCTCGTCTACAACGACCAGGCACGCAAGAACCTCGAGGGCTCCATCGTGCTGCCCGATCAGTTGGCTGCGGTGGCCGAGATCGAAGGGGTGGCGCAAGCGTCACCGCTCGGCGAGGCAACGTTCACGGTCATCGCCGGCGGCAAGGAAGGCGATGCCGTCATCTTCGGGTACGTGCTCGACGGCCCGGGCGCGCCGACCACGCTGGTCGACGGGCGGCTACCCACCACCACCGGTGAGGCCGTGGCCAGCGAGAAGGACATCGACGACGGGTATGGCATCGGCGACGTCGTGCGTGTGCTGCCCGGCGAAACTGCCATCACCATCGTCGGCATCGCCAGCGACATCAACTACTCGGTGCAGGCAGTGCTGTTCGTCGACTTCGAGACGTTCGCGGCGGTGAAGCTCGCCCGTAACCCCGATGCCGACCGGGTGCTGCCCTCGGCGGTGGCGGTCGAGATTGCACCGGGCAG
>Ga0105048_10005393_pt1 | contig 20674 bp, 17 predicted proteins | sample MAT05_FD_78382 | JGI IMG/M metagenome (GOLD analysis project Ga0105048, IMG submission 78382) | Freshwater microbial communities from Lake Fryxell liftoff mats and glacier meltwater in Antarctica - MAT-05 | ecosystem: Environmental > Aquatic > Freshwater > Ice > Liftoff microbial mat | place...
GCAGGACGTAGCTCTGCACGGGCAAGGCGAACCCTTTAAGTTGCAGGGCTTGTCCCGCCTGCGCATTTTCGATCACACCTGCCGCCCGTACCAATTCAATGGTGCGTTCGTCCACCAGTATTTCACCGTGTGCTGCCTCCGAGCACAGGCGTGACGCCAGGTTGACCGGTGACCCGACAGCGGTGTACTCCAGTCGCGAAGAACCGCCGATCACGCCTACCGTGACAAACCCGCTGGCCACGCCAACGCCGACACCCAGTTGGAGTTCTTTGTTGGACCAGCGTGATGTGAGTGTTATCCCCACGGCCCGAATTTGTCGTGCGAGGTCGAGCGCCCGCCGGGCGTGGTCATCGAACGCAATTGGCGCCCCGACCAGAATCAATACTCCGTCTCCCGCCTGGTCCTTGATCGTTCCGCCACAACTTGCCGCCGCCGCTCCGACCGCATCGTAGTATTCGCGCAGGATCTCGATCACCCTTTTGGATGGGGTGGCGGCAGAAAACGCAGTGAATCCGCGAAGGTCGCAACACACAACCGACAGCTCCAGCGTCTTTTCCTCGGTCGCGCTTTTCAGGCCGCGGCGCGTCACCAACTCGGCAACCTGTGGTGCCAGGAAACGCGACAGAAACTGTGCCCGCTGGCCCTGCGTGACGTGGTACTGGACCGACCCGACCAGCAATACCAGCAAGCCGACCGCGCCTCCAAGCGGTGCGAGATGCACAGGGATCACCAGCGTCGAGGCCATGATCGGCGCGCCAATCGCGAAGGCGACCAGTCGCCTGGCTTCTGCCCGGTCAGGTCGGCGATTCAACGTGAACAGGGTCGCCGCCATGCCGAGCGTCAGTGAAAGCCCCAAGGGCACAGAGAACAACCAGAACGAGGGATGCAGAGACTCGCCAGGGTCGAGCGAGACGTTGACAAAGTGATCCGCACGCAGTTGCGGGAACACGAGCGCCACCAAAGCATAAAAGCAGGCCAATCCCTGCGCCGCACGCAGCAGTCGGTCCGCGCCACGCGTCTTCAGCGTGCCAGCCGGAATCGTGCGCCGCACCAGCAGGACCCATTCGTAGGCAAAAACAAATGCCAGGGCCTCCGGCAATGTCAGTATGCCTTCCCATCCAACCACTCCAGCGGCCTTACGCAAGGGCAGGGTGATCAGGACGTCGACTGCGATTGAGAGCCCGACAAATGCGAGAAACAACGCCAGCGCCCGACTGGTGGCAGATCGGCGGTCTGCGAGGAGGAACGACAAAGCCATCGCCATAGCCAGCAGCGACACGATGGTTGGGGCAGTAGTGTCGGGGCTCACCGATGAATTTTACCTACAGGCTGACTGGACCAAAAGCGCATGCCGGGGTGGTTTATGCCAGCAACCCGCGCGGGTGACTTTGCCCGGATTCGACAGTACATCGTGCAGGTGTACACAGGCTAGCTTCCCGACTTGCCGATAATTCCCGGTCGCACTGCCGACGGCAGAGCATTTTTGAAAGGTTCAGTGCCGTGACCCGACTCGATGTTTTCATCCTCCGCATGCAGGCGCAGCGCGCGTGTATTGACGAAGTTGCCCGGTTGCGCCTGGTCGTCGGTGCTCCCGTGCTCGAACTCGGATTGGGCAACGGCCGAACTTACGATCATCTGCGGGACCGGTTTGAAGGCCACCCGATTTTCGTGTTTGATCGTGAGGTTGCCGCGCATCCGGACTGCATCCCGGCAGAATCCAACCTGCGCCTGGGCGACTTCCAGCAGACGGTTCCGGCGTTTCTGGCCGCCCATCGCGGCGAAGTCGGCTTCATCCATGCGGATATCGGTAGCGCCAACAAAGCCAGGTCGATAGCGTTGGCAAACGTGTTGGCGCCCAGTTTGTCGGACTTGCTCGTGGCTGGAGGTTACCTTGCGTCTGACCAGCCAATTCAGCTCGATGGACTGGTTCGAATGGCAATTCCTGGTGGTGACTATGGCGGCTGCTATCACTTTTACCGGCGCGCTTCCTGAAAGGAGCGCGAGGGCCAAAAAAAAGGCCCCATCGTGAGATGAGGCCTTGAAGGGATCCCTGAACCATTAGGTTTCGAAAGGACCCGAGGAGACAACCTGAAAAACGCTTTGCCAATTCGATAGGTGCAGTATGTCAGGGTTTTCCCGCAATGTATAGAGGCCCGACACCAAAATGCGACATGGGCTTTCAATATCGAACGATCGGCATTCGATCAGCGTTTTTTTGCAGCTGTCCTGGTGGCGTTGACCGCGTTCGCTGCAACTGTATTGAAGTTGGTTTCAGCCACTTCAGTCGCCTGTTTCACCGCTTTTTGAACGGATTCCAGGGCGTTGTTTGCGGCCGCTACAGCGCTTTTCATGACAGCAACGGCGGTCTCAGACCCAGCGGGGGCATTTTTTGCGGCGGTATCGACCAAGCCCATGAATTTCTTCTGGGCGTCAGCCGCCTGTTCTTCGAACGCCTTGGATAGCTCTGCGGTCGAGCCACTGGCAATGTCGTACAGGTGACGGCTGTAAGCTGCGGTCTTTTCGGCAAGTGGCTGCATCAGGTTGGATTGCAGGCTCAGCAGTTCCTGGGCGTCCTTGACGCTCAAAGCGGCCTTGGCATGTTCTCCCATTTCTGCCAGGGCAGCCTTCGAGGCTGTCAGGTTCAGTTCCACGATCTTCTCGACACCCTCGAAAGCCTTGCTGGTCAAGCCAAACAGGGTTTCAAAGTTAGCTTTGTGGGAAGCCATGACTTGTTCTACGGTCAGCATGATTGAATCTCCAGAATGAAAGGGTTTAGGAATCTGCATCTGACCGAATCGCCTTTTGGACTGGTTCATGTTGCAGTGCAGCAAGAACGAATTATAGGGTTATCCCGTATTCGATCAAGCTATTTTTGCTGCGCTGCAACATTATAGTTGCAGCGACCTAAAATCGCGGCATTGACCGCCGCGCCACGTCCTTGTCACAAACCCTTGGCGGCCGGTAGGGCACCCCGTGTCGCTACTGTGCACCCGCCAGCCTGTGCCAATCATTGCCATTTCGGCATGTTGCTTCCCGTACACTGCGGGTAGCGGTGACTTCGCTCTCGGGAAGTAGTTCGCAATTCTGTCAATGATCATTACCAGCCTTCTCGATACGGATTTGTACAAGTTCACCATGATGCAGGTGGTCTTGCACCAGTTTCCGGGGGCCCAAGTGGAGTACCGTTTCCACTGCCGCAATGCCGGGGTCGCTGCCACTGGTGATCGCGCCCGCTTTGATCTGGCACCGTATGTCGGCGAAATCCGGGACGAAATCCGGTCCCTTTGTACGCTGCATTTCCACGACGCGGAACTGGCCTACTTGCGCTCGTTGCGATTCATCAAGAGCGATTTCGTTGACTTTCTCGGCCTGTTCCATCTCAACGAGAAGTACATTACCGTCCAGCCGCTGCCATCCGGTGAAATTGACGTTTGTATCCGTGGCCCTTGGCTGCACACCATCCTGTTTGAAATTCCGGTGCTGGCGATTGTCAACGAGGTGTACTTCCGCAACACGCACAAATTGCCGGATCTGGTAGAGGGCCGACGTCGGCTAGGCGTAAAAATCGGCCTGTTGCGGGGTGACGGTCTGTTCGATCTCAAGATTGCGGATTACGGCACGCGTCGCCGCTTCAGCCGGTCGTGGCATGAGGAAGTTCTGCGTGTGTTGTCGGTAGGTCTGGGGACGGGGCAAAGTCCGGGTCAGGCCAATGGAACTGCGGGGCAATTGGCTGGGACATCCAATGTCCTGTTTGCGATGAAACTTGGATTGACGCCGTTGGGCACCATGGCGCACGAGTACCTGCAGGCCTGTCAGGCTCTTGGGCCGCGCCTGCGTGACAGCCAGATCTACGGGCTCGAATCCTGGGCCAAGGAGTACCGGGGTGACTTGGGCATTGCATTGAGTGACGTCTACGGGATCGACGCATTTTTGCGCGATTTCGACATGTACTTTTGCAAGCTGTTCGATGGCGCACGGCATGACAGCGGGGACCCGTTCAGCTGGGGCGAGCGTATGCTGGCGCACTACACGCGCAACCGGGTCGACCCGCGCACCAAGACATTGATCTTCAGTGACGGCTTGACCGTGCCGCGGACCATTGAGTTGTACGAGCAGTTTCGCGGTCGCTGCCAACTCGCATTCGGTATCGGTACCAACCTCACCAACGACCTGGGGTATGAACCCCTTCAAATTGTCATCAAGATGGTCCGCTGCAATGGCCAGCCGGTCGCGAAGCTCTCAGACACGCCGTCCAAGAACATGTGCGACGACGAGCGTTATATGGGCTACCTGCGCCAGGTGTTCGAGATACCGCAGGTCGCTTGAATGGAGAAACCGGCAATCGCGCTCGCCCGGGCCGTGTTCCCAGAGGTTGTCGAGCGTCTCGCGCAGCATTTCGACGTCCTTGCGAATCAGTCCGATGCGCTCTGGGGACCGCAGGAGCTCGCGCACAACCTCCAACGGCGAGTCGGTCTTTTCTGTACCGGAAGCGAACGCATTGACGCGACCCTGCTTGCTGCCTGTCCACAGCTGCGCATCTGTGCCAACATGGCAGTTGGTTACAACAACTTCGACCTGGCGGCGATGGGCGCTGCGGGTGTGCTGGGCACCAACGCGCCCGATGTCTTGACCGAGACGACGGCCGATTTTGGTTTTGCGCTGTTGATGGCGTCTGCGCGGCGGGTCACCGAAAGCGAGCATTTCCTGCGTGCGGGGCGATGGACGCGCTGGAGCTTTGACATGTTTGCCGGTGCCGAGGTTCATGGGTCGACGCTCGGCATCATTGGCATGGGCCGGATTGGCCAGGGCATTGCCAGGCGTGGTGCGCACGGGTTTGGGATGCAGGTGGTCTACCACAACCGGTCGCGGCTGGACGCGGCGACCGAAGCCGCGTGCAAGGCGCGGTATGTCGACAAAGATGAACTGCTTGGCATTTCTGACCACGTGGTTCTAGTGGTGCCTTATTCGCAGTCTTCGCACCATTTGATCGGGGAACGCGAACTGCATCTGATGAAGTCCAGCGCGACTTTGGTAAACATCGCCCGTGGCGGCGTCGTCGACGATGCGGCGCTCGCCCGGGCCTTGGCGACACGCCGCATCGCTGCTGCAGGACTGGATGTGTTTGAGGGCGAACCAGCAGTTCACCCGCAGCTGCTCACGGTTCCAAACATTGTCCTGACGCCGCATATTGCGAGCGCCACCATGCCGACACGTCTGGCAATGGCCAACCTCGCGGCCGACAATTTGATTGGTTTTTTGCTCGGGTCCGGTCCGGTCACGCCAGTCAACCCCAACGTGTTGGCGAGGTGAGCATTGCTGGATAAACATGTGCCGTGGCTGAACAGGTTAGCCTGAGCCCCCTGCGCCGACACCAATTGATGGATTTCGCCCCGCTCGCGATGGTTTGGACTGCGGCATTGCTGGCTTTGGCAGTGTTCGGCGGATTGTGCGTCGCCTGGCTGGTTTGGCGGCGTCCTTCAGTGGAGCCGTTGCGGGCGCTCGAATCGGGCCAGATGCAATTGGCCGTCATGGTCCGTGCTGCCGCCGAACGCAGCGAGCGCCAGGAGCGTGAGTTGGCGCGATTGGTCGAAGACTCTTCCCGAGCCGCGCGCCATGAGCTTTTGCAAAGTTTTGCCCTGTTCCAGCAGACCCTGTTGACCCAAGGTGCCGAGGCCACCCGTACCCAGAACAGCCAGATTGATGCTTTCGCTCAGCAGCTGGCATTGCTCAAGCAAACCTTGTCCGACACTTTGCACAACCAGTTGCAAAGCCTCAGCGATTCGAACGCGCGCAGGATGATCGAGATTCGCCAGACACTGGAGGCGCAGTTGTCACAGTTGCAGGCTACCAACTCGGTCAAACTCGAAGAGATGCGTGCCACGGTCGACGAGAAGTTGCAGGCCACCTTACAGGCGCGACTGGGTGAAAGTTTCAAGCAGGTCGCAGACCGGCTCGAGCAAGTCCATAAGGGGCTGGGCGAGATGCAGACTCTGGCGCAAGGTGTCGGAGACCTCAAGCACCTGCTCACCAACGTGAAGACCCGCGGCATGTTCGGCGAGGCCCAGCTCGGAGCCTTGCTGGAGCAAGTGTTTGTGCCAGACCAGTACGGTGTGCAGGTGGTAACCCGGCCAGGCAGCCGCAATGCCGTAGATTTCGCGATCAAATTGCCTGGCCGGTCCGATAACGCGGAGCCATTGTGGTTGCCCATTGACGCAAAGTTTCCAAACGAGGATTACGAGCGCCTGCTGGATGCACAGGGCAGGGCGGATGTGACCGGTGCCGAATTGGCAGGCAAGGCACTGGAGACGCGAATCAAGCTCGAGGCCCGGTCCATGGCGGAGAAGTACCTTGAGCCGCCCCACACCACCGACTTCGCCATTTTGTTCCTGCCCTCGGAGGGGCTGTACGCAGAGGTATTGCGCCGGCCCGGCTTGATGCAAACCTTGCAACGCGACTACCGCGTGACCCTTGCCGGGCCCACCACCTTGTTGGCGATGCTGGGCGCATTGCAGATGGGCTTTCGCACGCTGGCGCTGGAGCGCCGCGCGAGCGAGGTGTGGCAGGTGCTGGGCGCCGTGAAGAACGAATTCGGCAAGTTTGGGGATGTATTGGCCAAGGTCAAAACCCAGGCCGAGACGGTCCTTGACACGCTCAACTCGGCCCAAACCCGCAGCCGCGCCTTGGGTCGGGCACTCAAGAAGGTTGAAGCCTTGCCGGACCTGCAGTCGCAAAAGCTGATTTCGAACGAGCGGGACTTTGACAAGGACCCGGATGAACTCTAGAGCGCTGGCCCGGCTGGTCGCCAGTCAGGTCTGCGTGCACGGTTGCATGGCCGGGATTCGGTTGGCGGCGCCTCTGCTGGCCTTGCGCGACGGATACAGCGCGCTTGCCGTCGGAGTGCTGCTGGCACTGTTTTCCCTGTCACAGGTCTTTCTGGCCTTGCCGGCCGGGCGCTTCGCCGACCGCCACGGGCTGCGGCGCCCAATGGGCATAGCGGTTGTTGCGTCCGTGCTGGGCGCCGTCCTTGCCGCAGCATTTCCGGTGTTCCCGGTCCTTTGTCTGGCGGCGTTGCTGGGCGGCGCGGCGACCGGCGCGGCCTCCATCTCATTGCAGCGCCACGTCGGGCGCGCCGCCAATGGCGCTACTGAGCTCAAGCGGGTGTTCAGCTGGCTCTCCATTGGTCCTGCTGCATCAAACTTTCTGGGGCCAGTTTTGTGTGGGCTGCTGATTGACCATGCCGGTGTGGTCGCCGGGGACACGCAGGGGTTCCGCTATGCCTTTGCTGCGATGGCAGTGTTGCCACTAGTCACCTGGTTTCTGCTGCGCTCAGTTATAGAGTTGCACCCGGTGACGATGGTGTCTGCCAGCGCCGACTCCCGGGCCTGGGATTTGATGCGGTCGCGCCCCATGCAGCGCGTCATGCTGGTCAACTGGTGCATGGCCTCAGCATGGGACGTGCACAGCTTCGCCGTGCCCGTTCTGGGTCACGCGCATGCCTTCAGTGCGTCTGTCATCGGCTCGATTCTGGCTGGCTTTGCGATCGCAGCGGCACTGGTGCGTGTCTGCATACCACTGTTTGCCGCGCGGCTGCGTGAACATGTTGTGGTGACTTTCTCGATGCTGCTGACCACCGTTGTTTTTGCCTTGTACCCGTTCATGCAATCACCGCTGACGATGGGCGCTGCCTCATTCGTTTTGGGACTGGCTCTTGGTTGTGTACAGCCGATGATCATGAGTACCCTGCACCAGATCACTCCGCATGCGCGCATCGGAGAGGCTTTGGGCCTGCGCTTGATGGCAATCAACGCGTCCAGCGTGCTGATGCCCTTGTTGTTTGGCACGGCTGGCGCAGTAGTTGGAGTGTCGGTGGTGTTTTGGTCGGTGGGTGCCGCCGTGGCCACAGGTATGCGCCCCGCATGGCAGTTGCGCTCAGCCTCGGACGACCAGCGGTAGTAACAGCCGACGCGTCACCGCGACGCCGGCAAATGGTAAAACTGGCGGATCGCCTCCCAGGCAGTGGCTGGATCGTCGGCGTAAGAAAACAACTCCAGATCCGTCTGCGAAATGGCGCCCTCATCAATCAAGACTTCAAAGTTGATCAGGCGGCGCCAATAGTCGGAGCCGAACAGCACTATAGGCACGGGTTTGGCTTTGGCGGTCTGCACCAGAGTGATCACTTCAAAGAGTTCATCGAGCGTTCCAAAACCGCCCGGGAACGCCACCAATGCCTTGGCACGCATCATGAAATGCATCTTGCGCAACGCAAAGTAGTGGAACTTGAAGCTCAGCGAGGGCGTGACGTAGGGGTTCGCCTGTTGTTCATGTGGCAGCGCGATGTTGAGCCCTACCGTCGCTTGGCCCATTTCATGTGCGCCACGGTTAGCCGCCTCCATGATGCCGGGGCCGCCGCCGGTCGCGATGTAAAGGCGCTCGGCCGCAGGGCTGTTGGCGCTGTACGCCGCGACCAGCCTCGCAAAAAGGCGCGCCTGATCGTAGTAGTGGGCGTTTCGCTGCAGCCGCTTGGCGATTGCCAACGCCGCCGGATCCGCCGCAGTGCTGGCGTCCTGCACTGGCTGCGCCACCTGTTCGGGCGCGGGGAAGCGGGCGCTGCCAAAGACGACGACGGTATTCTCGATCCCCTGTGCAATCTGCTCGAGGTCAGGTTTGAGCATTTCGAGCTGAAAGCGGATTCCACGCGTCTCGCGTCGCAACAGGAACTCCGGATCCGCGAAGGCCAGTCGATAGGCATCGGACTCCAGCGGGTTGCCACGGTCGGCATGGGTCTGCAGTTCGGCCCAGGCATCGGCGAGGCGACGCTCTGCAAGATCGTGCGTTTTATCCATGGTCATGATTGTGGGCGAATTGGTGCTGGTTCCGACAGGCTCGCTGTGCTGCCCAGTGGCGTGCCGGCGAACCGACTGCTAGTTGGCGAACATCTCCGTGAGCGCCTTTGCGATGAGCGGGGCCATGCTGACCGTATTGGTCGCATGGGCGATGCAATCGGTGCTCCAGATCTGGCCCACCCCTGCGCTGCGGATGGTTGCAATGGCGCCGCTGTCGAACAAGGCGTGGGTCACTGCCGCGTCGATGCTGACCGCACCAGCCGAATGCAGCAGGCGCGCCGCAGCCGCCAGCGTATTGCCAGTGCTCGCAACGTCGTCCATGATGACGACCGCTCGCCCGGCGACCGCGACGTCAGGCAGCGCCACGGCCACATCCCGGTCGCCGCTGCGGACCTTGTGGCAGATCGCAAAGTCCAAGCCGTGTCGGCGCGCCGCAAGCGCCACCCATTGGCCCGATTCTTCATCTGGTCCTATCAGTAGCGGGCGCTCTTTGAGCTTGACGACCAGGTCCGACAGTGGGTCGGCGCCAGTGAGGACGATGGCATGCTCCATCGGCATGGCCTCGGCGAGTGTCGCTACCCGGTGCAAATGCGGGTCCACTGTGATGGCCGCGTCGAACAAGGTGGCCAGGAAGGCACCGATGATGCGCTGACTGACTGCCTCCCCAGGCATGAACGCCATGTCCTGGCGCATGTAGGCGAGGTAGGGTGCCACCAGCGTCAGGTGGACGGCGCCCAAGGTGCGGGCGGTGCGGGCGAGCAGCAGCAGCTCAACCAGTTTTTCGTTTGGATGGTGCAGGCTGCGAAAAACTGTTGTGCGCGCCGGCAATTGTGGCGGCAGGCGCAGCTTGACCTCACCGTCCGGGAAGCGGTGCATATCGACACAGTGGCAGGCAAGTCCCGCTGCGCTGGCCAGCGCGCGCGCGGCGCCAGCCTGATCCTCAAAGTACAGCAGCATCGTGCAGCGAGACCCCCAGACCGGTGCCGGCGTGGTGACCCGGCAATACCGGACGCAAATGGCCGGATGGCACTGGCTTCAGACCCGGCGCCGGTACTCGCCCGTGCGGGTGTCGATTTCGACTTTGTCGCCCTGGGCAACGAAAATCGGTACGCCGATTTCGAATCCGGTCGCAATCTTCGCCGGTTTGAGTACCTTGCCCGACGTGTCTCCTTTGACTGCCGGTTCGGTCCATGTGATTTCGCGTTCGACACTTGTCGGCAACTCGACCGAGATCGCCTTTCCGTCGTAAAAAACGACTTCCAGCGGCATGCCATCTTCGAGGTAGTTCAAGGTGTCGCCCATGTTTTCGGACTCCACCTCGTACTGGTTGAACTCTTCGTCCATGCAGACATACATGGGGTCCGCAAAATAGGAGTAGGTGCAGTCCTTCTTGTCGAGAATCACCTGGTCCATTTTGTCGTCAGCCTTGAACACGACCTCGGTGCCGAAGTTGTTGAGCAGACTTTTGAGTTTCATGCGGACCGTCGCCGAATTGCGGCCACCACGGCTGTATTCGGTTTTCAGCACGACCATCGGGTCCTTGCCATGCATGATCACATTGCCAGCGCGGATTTCTTGAGCGATTTTCATCAGGTGTTTCCATGTAGAGTCCGGCGATCTGCGGTTTCGACGCTGGCTGCGCAGTGTCGCCGCGTGCCGAGGTTGGCTGTTTGTGGTGCCGGGCAGATACCCAGCCAGGCCTTGCAAAGCCTTTGATTTTAGCGGTTTTCAGGCCTTCAATTTCCGGAGGGCGTCGGGTTTGCGGCAAACGCCAGCAGCCGCGTGGTCAGGTCGTCCTGGGCCAACAGCATACGCCTGGCGTCCATCGCCGCCGCCGCCCACCGCGCGCGGTCCCAGGATGGCAATGTGCCTGCATCATCGTTCCAAGCGCGGTGAAATTGCCGCCAGGAGCGCGGCGCGTTCAAGGCGTCAAGGACGGCGCGCATCTTGGCCAGGTGGGCCGCATCGTGTTGCGCATAAATTTGCCAGACGAAGGGTTTGCCAGCCCAGATGGCACGGACCAGCGAGTCTTCCCCACGGACGAAGTTCAGGTCGCAACTCCACAAGAGATGGTCATAGTCTTCCTGCGTGAGCGCGGGCAGGAACACCAGGCTCAAACTGCCGAACCGTGCGTGTCTGGCCGGGTCTGGCGACCGCACAGCCACTTTCTGCCACTCTCTAACTGCAGCCGCCGCGCGGCCACTTGTGGCCAGCAGTTGCACCGGTGCAGGTCCGCGCTGCAACCGATCCAGCAATGCAGCCAGCGCCAGCGGCTCGTAACAAAACAGCGACACGATGGTGGCACCACTGTTGGAAACACCGTGCTGCGCCAGCCAGGCCCAGCGGTCAAAGGCAGCCTGACGTGCCAGCAGGTTTTCTTCCCGCAACAGGCCGCCACTGCGTGGCGAGAACCCCGGAAAGAAGAAGTGGCGGGTGTGGCCTTTGGCCGGTCCGAACTGGACTGGCGAGGGCAAACGGTGTGATTGTTCTGCATACGCCTGGGCGCTCAGGTACTCCAGATTGATCCAGCGCGGCATGGGGCTTTGTGGGTCGACGCCGGCAAAGTGCCACTCCAGGAACGCCGCCTCGATCGCGCATCCAAACCCCTCGAGCACGACGTCGGACCGCTGCAGCGTGTGCAGAAACTGGTGGTCGCTGGATTTCGCCCACGGCAACACCGTCACGCCGGGCCAGCTACCTGCCAAGGCACCGGGAGCCATCCACTGCAGTGCGTCCGGATCGTCTACCCACAAACGCACCTGGTGTGCCCGTGCCGCCAGGTCGGCCGCCAGTCGCCAGCACACGCCGATGTCGCCAAAGTTGTCGATGACCCGGCAAAAGATGTCCCACGCGCTTGCAGATTTCACGCTGAGGATTGTCCACAATACGGCCATGCCGCCCCGAACCATCAATACCGCCAAGCCAGCGGAACCTGCCGCCGTGCCGGCGCCGGTCGAGCCGACTGCCGCGCCCGCTCTGGCGACCCATTCGCTGCAACTGTTGGCCGAAGTCGCCGCCTTGCCGAACCTGCCCGGCGTATACCGCTACTTCGACGCTGCCGGTGTGCTGCTGTATGTGGGCAAGGCGATCAGCCTGAAAAAGCGCGTTGCCAGCTATTTCCGCAGTAACCAGAGCGGAACCCGCGTTTCCCACATGGTTAGCCGGATCGCATCCATGCAAACGACGGTGGTGCGATCCGAGGCCGAGGCGTTGCTGCTCGAAAACAACCTGATCAAGACGCTCGGTCCCAAGTACAACATACTGTTTCGGGACGACAAGAGTTATCCGTACCTGAAGATGTCCGGACTTGCCGCTGGCCCGGCGGACCGGCAACGTACCGTGCCTGGCGCCCCGGCGGCTGCGGCGTTCCCGCGGGTCTCTTATTACCGCGGCACGGTGGAAAAGCGCCATCGCTACTTCGGTCCCTACCCCAGCGCGTGGGCGGTCAAGGAGGCGATATTGCTGATGCAAAAGCTGTTTCGCCTGCGTACCTGCGAGGACACGGTCTTCGGCAACCGCACCCGGCCCTGTCTGCTCTACCAGATCAAGCGCTGTACGGCTCCCTGCGTAGGCCACATCGACGCTGCGGCTTATGCGCAGGATGTGACGGACGCAGAGCGTTTCCTGCGTGGCGATGCCGGGCAGGTGCTGCAGGCGCTGGAGTCGCGCATGGCGGCACACGCCGAGCGTCTCGAGTTCGAGCAGGCGGCGCTGCTGCGCGACCAGGTTTCGGCCTTGTCCAGCGTGTTGCACCAGCAATCGGTTGACAACGTGGCCGACCGCGATGTGGATGTGCTGGCGGTGCGGGTGCAGGGGGGGCGGGCCTGCGTGAACCTGGCGATGGTACGCGGTGGGCGGCACCTGGGTGACCGTCCGTACTTCCCGGTACAGGTGGAGGACGCCGTCGGCGTGTACCGCATCGACGAAGATCCGGGGGCGGACAGTACCTCGGTGGAGGCGCAGGTGCTGGAGGCATTTGTCGCCCAGCACTACATCGATGTTCCGGTGCCGCCGTCGCTGGTGACTGGCGAACAATTGTCAGCGCTGCTGATCGAGGCCTTGTCGCAGCAATCCGGGGTCAAGGTCAGCGCGGTTCACCAGCCGCGCGAACAGCGCCGCATCTGGCTTGAAATGGCCCAGACCAATGCCGATTTGCAACTGGCGCGCATCCTGGCGCAGGAGGGTTCGCAGCAGGCGCGCACCGCGGCATTGGTGCAGGCACTCAATCTGGAGGTCGACGACCTGGACGATTTGCGCATGGAGTGTTTTGACATTTCGCATACGGCAGGAGAAGCCACCCAGGCATCCTGTGTCGTATTCCAGCACCACGCGATGCAGAGTGCGCAGTACCGACGCTACGGCATCGAGGGCATTACACCGGGTGATGACTACGCGGCTATGCGCCAGGTGCTGACGCGCCGTTACGGGAAACTGGCGGAGGCCATGCGCGAGGCGGTGGATTCGCCGTTCGCCAAAACCGACGTGGCCAGACTACCCGACCTGGTTCTGGTGGATGGGGGCAAAGGGCAGGTGGGAGTCGCACGCGAGGTGTTTGCCGGCCTGGGTCTGGATTTGTCACTGATTGTGGGTGTCGAAAAAGGCGAGGGGCGGCGCGTCGGACTCGAAGAACTGGTGTTCGCAGACGGCCGTGACAAGGTCTATTTAGGCAAGGACTCGGCTGCCTTGATGCTGATCGCCCAGGTGCGCGACGAGGCGCACCGCTTTGCCATCACCGGCATGCGGGCCAAACGGGCGCGGCTGCGGGTTGGTGGCGGTCAGCTCGAGGAGATCGACGGCATCGGTCCCAAACGCCGGGCGCGCTTGTTGCAGCGATTTGGTGGCGTGCGTGGCGTGGGGCTGGCGAGCATTGATGACCTTGCCACAGTCGAAGGGATTTCCAGGGAAATGGCGGAACACATTTACCGCGCTTTGCACTGACCCGGGCGGCTCGGCGCCACGAGGCTGTTGCGGCGCCACAGCGTGCCACAATCGGTTCATGTTTCTGACCATCCCGACCATCATGACGTGGACGCGAATTGTCGCGATACCGCTGATCGTCGGGATTTTCTACCTGCCGGACTCGGTGGCGACGATGCCCGGCAAAAACCTGGTCGCGACGGTGCTGTTCGTTTTGTTCGCCGCGACCGACTGGCTGGACGGCTATCTGGCGCGCAAGTTGAAGCAGACTTCTTCTTTTGGCGCGTTCCTGGACCCCGTGGCCGACAAGTTTCTGGTCTGCGCGTCGCTGCTGGTACTGGTGCACCTGAACCGTGCCGACGTGTTTGTCGGGCTGATCATCATTGGCCGCGAGATTGCCATTTCGGCGTTGCGTGAATGGATGGCGCAAATCGGCGCGTCCAAGAGTGTGGCAGTACACATGATCGGAAAGCTCAAGACAGTGGGGCAGATGGTGGCGATTCCGTTCCTGTTGTTCGACGGGATTCTGTTCGGCGTGGTTGATACGCGGGTGTGGGGCACTTGGTTGATCTGGATAGCAGCAGTTTTGACAATCTGGTCCATGGTCTATTACCTGCAGAAGGCGGTTCCGGAGATAAGAGCCCGCGTCAAATGACACCTTCGGCCCAACAGGCTGCGCTGGTGCGGGCGATGCCGGTGGTGTTCGTGCTGATCTGGAGCACTGGTTTCATAGTTGCACGTTATGGCATGCCACATGCCCCGCCATTCGGCTTTCTGGCGACCCGGTTTGCCCTCTCCATACTGTGTTTTTTGCCGTGGATCTGGATGGCTGGCGTGCGCTGGCCGACCAGCCGGCAGCAGTGGTTGCATCTCGGCGCGACGGGTATCTTGATGCATGCCGGCTACCTGGGTGGGGTTTGGGCTGCAGTCAAGGCTGGCATGGGCTCGGGGGTGTCGGCCTTGATTGTGGGGCTGCAGCCGGTGTTGACCGCGATCTGGTTGTCGTCCCGCGGTGGCCAGGTTACGGTACGGCAATGGCAGGGGCTGGTGCTCGGCTTTGCTGGCCTGGCGTTGGTGGTATCGGGCAAGTTCGGGCACGGGTCGGCAGGTGACCTGGTAACTCCGCTCAACCTGTCGCTGATCGTGCTGGCCTTGTTGTCCATCACGGCTGGCACCCTGTACCAGAAGCGCTTCGTCGAGGCCTGCGACGTACGCAGCGCCAGCGTCGTGCAACTGGCCTCGGCCCTGCTGGTCACGCTGCCACTGGCCCTGATGGAGCCGGAGCCGATGACCTGGAATACCCAACTGATTGGGTCCATGGCGTGGTCGGTACTGGCGCTGACTCTGGGTGGCAGCTCGCTGTTGTACCTGTTGCTACAGCGGGGTGCGGCTACTGCTGTGACCAGCTTGTTTTACATGGTGCCGCCGACGACTGCCCTGATGGCGTGGTTCCTGTTCGCAGAGCCGCTCAGTGTGCTTACGCTGGCCGGAATCGCCATCACAGCGGTCGGGGTTGCCCTGGTATTGCGGGCGCCGCGCTGAGGCGAGCGCAAAGCAGGCAATGCGACGGTTGGATTTTTGATACGCGGCTTGTCTGCACCAGGAGCATGAGAATGGACCGAAAACGCATTGCTGTCATTGCAGGCGATGGTATTGGCAAGGAAGTGATGCCGCAAGGACTGCGTGTGCTGGAGGCTGCGGCCGACAAGTTTGGACTTGCGTTGCAATTCGACCACTTCAATTTCTCCAGTTGGGACTACTTCGAGCGCCACGGGAAGATGCTTCCCGACGACTGGAAAGATCAAATCGGCGGGCACGACGCCTTGTACTTCGGCGCTGTCGGATGGCCGGAGAAAATTCCCGACCATGTGTCCTTATGGGGCTCGTTGTTGTTGTTTCGCCGGGAGTTTGATCAATACGTCAACCTGAGGCCGGCGCGGCTGATGCCGGGTGTGATCGCGCCGGTGGTACGCCGCGATGGCAGTCCGCGAGAGCCTGGCGAAATCGATATGTGGATCGTGCGTGAAAACACCGAGGGTGAATACTCCAGCATCGGCGGACGCATGTTCCCCGGGACCGAGCGCGAAATCGTGATGCAGGAAACCGTGATGACGCGGGTTGGCGTTGATCGGGTGCTGCGCTTCGCTTTCGAGTTGGCGCGCACACGTCCGAAGAAACACCTGACCAGCGCCACCAAGTCGAACGGCATTGCGATCACGATGCCGTATTGGGATGAACGTGTTGTGGAGATGGGCAAGTCGTATCCGGATGTACGGGTTGACAAGTTTCATATCGACATCCTGACGGCGCATTTTGTGCAGCGCCCGGACTATTTTGATGTTGTCGTCGCCAGCAACTTGTTTGGGGACATATTGAGCGACCTTGGGCCAGCCTGTACCGGCACAATCGGGATTGCGCCCAGCGCCAACTTGAATCCTGATCGTCGCTTTCCCTCACTGTTTGAGCCCGTGCACGGATCGGCGCCCGATATTGCCGGGCTGGGCATTGCCAATCCGATCGGACAAATCTGGTGCGGCGCGATGATGCTGGATTTTCTGGGCTGCAAGCCAGCGCACGATGCGATTCTGCGCGCCGTAGAGCGGGTGTTGGAACCCGGCGCCGGTGGGCCCCGCACCCCGGACCTCGGCGGGGCTGCAACGACGAGCGATGTTGGCCGTTCGATTGCAGCCGCCTTGTAACCCATTGCCGGGTCCGCTCGCAAGCACTGCCAGTGTGCATTTATTACATTTTTCGCTCGTGGAAACGAACTAGAATTCGCGTCCGCTCGGCACTTTTGCTGGCGCAGAATTCTCCAGACACACCACTTCATCGACGCCGATTCCAACCAAGGGGCCCTTCGTGAACAAGACCGAACTCATAGAACATATCGCCAGACATGCAGACTTGTCCAAAGCCGCAGCGACCCGCGCGCTCGACTCCACATTGGGGGCGGTAAAGACTACATTGAAAAAAGGCGGGTCCGTATCGCTGGTGGGCTTTGGGACATTTGCCGTGACCAAACGTGCCGCCAGAGCAGGCCGAAACCCGCGCACTGGCGCAGCGATTAAAATAAAGGCTGCCAAAGTTCCAAAGTTCCGTCCGGGCAAGGCATTGAAGGATGCCCTGAACTGATTTTTCCGGTTTCGGTGGGGCGGTTAGCTCAGTTGGTAGAGCGGCGCCCTTACAAGGCGTAGGTCGGCGGTTCGAGCCCGTCACCGCCCACCACCCCGACAAAGGCGAACATCCGTGTTCGCCTTTTTTGTTGTTTTGGTTGCGGCATCGACTGGCCAGCAGGCGGCCTGCCACCAAGCATCGTTTTCATGGAGATTTGACGCATGTTCGATTTAGTCCGCAAGCACACCAGGATGCTGATGTTCATGCTGTTCTTGCTGATCATTCCCGCGTTTGTGCTGGTGGGCGTGGATGGCTACACGCGGTTCAACGAGGGTGGCGAGACGGTGGCGCGGGTGGCCGGCAAGGACATCACCAAGGCCGAGTGGGATTATGCGCACAAGAACGATACCGACCGGATCCGCGCTTCGGTGCCCTCGATCGACGCGAAACTGCTGGACTCTGCCCAGGCGCGGTATGCCACCCTGGAGCGTCTGGTGCGCGAGCGGGTTCTGGTCGCTGCGGCCGACAAAGACCACCTGACTACCAGCGACACGCGACTGGCGCGCGACCTGCAAGCGAACCCGAGCATTGCCGCATTGCGCGGTGCCGACGGTAGTCTTGATATGGAGCGTTACCGGCTGTTGGTGGCCAGCCAGGGACTGACGCCGGAGGGCTTCGAGGCCCGCGTTCGACGTGACCTGTCGATGCGCCAGGTCGAAGCCGGCGTGGTGTCAAGCGGATTCACACCGGCGCCGTTTGCGGATGTCTCTTTGGGTGCTTTTTTCGAGAAGCGCGAAGTGCAGGTGACCTATTTTCCGGCGGCGGATTTCGCCGCCAAGGTGACTTTGACGGACGCCGAAATCGAGGCCTTTTACCGGGCCAGCCAGGCCCGCTTCCAGGCGCCTGAAACTATCAATGTCGAATACCTGGTGCTGGACCTGGAATCGATCAAGAAGTCCATCACCATCAACGAGGCCGACCTTAAAACTTATTATGAACAGAATGCGGCGCGGCTGGCCGGTCCGGAGGAGCGTCGCGCCAGTCACATCCTGATCAACGCTGCCAAGGACGCGCCCGCCGCCGACCGCGCCAAGGCCAAACTCCGCGCGCAGGAACTTCTGGCAGAGGTGCGCAAGGTGCCCGACCAGTTTGCCGATCTGGCGCGCAAAAATTCGCAGGACCAGGGGTCCGCAAGCACGGGCGGTGACCTGGACTTTTTCGCCAGGGGGGCGATGGTCAAGCCGTTCGAGGATGCTGCGTTTGCATTGAAGAAAGGGGACGTCAGCGAGGTTGTCGAATCCGACTTCGGTTACCACATCATCCGACTGACGGACATCAAGACGCCGAAGCAGCGGAGTTTCGACGAAATGCGTGCCAGCCTGGAGACCGAATTGAAGACCCAACAGGCGCAGCGCAAGTATGCCGAATCGGCGGAAGCGTTTACCAATGCGGTGTATGAGCAGCCAGAGAGTCTCAAGCCCGCGTCGGAGCGCCTGAAGCTGGAGGTGAAGACAGCCTCAGGCCTGACTCGCGCAGCCGCAGCCGGGTCGAGCGGAATCCTGGCCAATGCAAAGTTTCTGGCTGCATTGTTCGGCGACGACGCGATCCAGAGAAAACGCAACACCGAGGCGCTGGAGACGGCGCCCAACCAGCTGGTCGCCGGTCGGGTGGTGGTACACACACCGGCGCGCACGTTGCCACTGGCTGAGGTGCGCGCGGCAGTACGTGACGGCCTTACGAATGTGCGCGCCGCAGAACTGGCGCGCAAGGATGGCCTGAGTCTTCTTGCCGCCTGGAAGGGCGCCCCCGCGCAAATAACGGTCGCGCCGGTGGTAGTCTCGCGTGACGAATTGCAGAATCTGCCCGGAAAGGTGGTCGACGCCGTGTTGCGGGCCGATCCAACGGCCTTGCCTGTCGTGTCTGGAGTCGACCTGGCAGAGTTGGGTTATGCGGTCGTCAAAGTCAACAAGGTGGTTGGCCGTGCTGCGCCCGATGAGGCTGCAGCCAGGCAGGCCCGGGGACAGTATGCGCAGGTATGGGCAGCAGCGGAAAGCGGTGCCTACTACACCATGCTCAAGGATCGCTTCAAAGTGAAGATCAACGTGCCCCGACCGACCGCTGCGACTGGCGAAAAGGCTGCCGGCTCCTGACGGACTGCGGCGATATAATGCCTCAACGGTGGCTGTAGCTCAGTTGGTAGAGTCCAGGATTGTGATTCCTGTTGTCGTGGGTTCGAGCCCCATCAGCCACCCCAACGTTTTCAGACGAGAAATTACTTTTCCTCTTGCTTCTGGGCATAATTTGGGCATAAAGCGGCCTCAAGCTTGTCCATCTCCAGGTCGTCCCGGTCGCCGCCCATCCACTTCGAATAGGTGGTCTGGAAGATTTCGACACTATGCCCCAACTGCGTGGCGCAGAACGAATGGTTCATACTCGCCATTAGCATGTATGTAGCGTACGTGTGCCTGGTGGCGTAAGGCCTGCGGTACCGGATTCCCAATGCCATAAGTGTCGGCGTCCAGTACGATCACCTGTAGGCCCTCTCCTCAGTCCAAGGCAGGTCGTAGCGTGGGTCCAGGAATACGTGGTCGCCGCGCATGCGGGTGTGCTTGGCTTGGCGGAGGATGGCGGTCAGCGCGCGGCTGTTGAGTTTCACTTTGCGCTCGAAATGGGTCTTGGTGGTGTTCTTTTCCACTCCGCGCACGAGGCTCTCTCGTACCGTGCAGTACTTCGATTGAAGGTCGACGCTGCCCCAACGTAGGCCGGACAACTCGGCCGTGCGCAGCCCGGTGAAGAACCGGAACTCGGTCACGTTCCAGACCGCCTCTGGGTAGTGCTTGGCCATGTGGCCAAGGATCAGTTCGGCCTCCTCAGATGTGAACGGGTCTGGTGCCGGTTTTTGCCGTTTGGCCCGTGGGATTTTCGCAACAGGGTTTTCCTTCAGCGTACCGTCGGTGACGGCCAACTCAAGTGCCTCGCGCAGGACTTGGACATAGTTGTTGACGGTTTTTCCGTTGAGATCGAAACGCTTGGCCAACGCCAGCAGGATGTCGCTGTGCTTGAGCTGGCGCAGAGCGATGTCGCCCAGGCCCTGCAGCTTCCAGAATCTGACGGCGCTGGCGTAGCCAGCCCGGGTGCTGGCCTCAAGGCGTTGGGTTTTGAGCCAGGTGTCCATTTGCACGCCGACCGTGAGCAGCTGGCCGGCGTCACCGTTGACCGGGAAATACTCGGCCATGGAAAACGTGCCAAGCCTGATCTTCTCCTGGATCTCGGCGGCAAGGCGCTCCGCGTGACGTATGTTGGGCGGCGTCGGCGGCATCGATCTCCCATTGAGAGTCAGGGTGTGATGGTGCTGTTTTCTGTCGAATGTGAAAGTGACCCTTATTGACTTCGACCGGATGTTGACCCCTGTTTTAGCCATGCGATGTATCCCTCCGTGGAAACAGCAGCAGGTCCCCGACAACGTCTAGGTCTAGGTTTTTGCTCCTCACGCTGCCGCCTACCCGACAACGTGACCGCTGCCTACCGACGGTTGCAGTCCTTCTGCTCGTATCGTTGTCGACGTAGCTGCCAGCTTTGCTGCGCGCTCGCTTAACGAACTTGACGCTCCGATCGTCGCGTTTGACGTTGGTCGGCCTTCAGGCGGGTTACGACCGCAAGCGGGGCAAACGTTTCTGTGCAGCGATGGTCGTCAGATGGCATGGACCTGTCCGTCTTAAAGTTGCTCTACAGCAGTCATTGGCAATAATTGGCCGGGATATCCAACTGCTTTGTAGAGTCATTGACTTGCACACATTCCC
>Ga0105048_10005395_pt1 | contig 20673 bp, 15 predicted proteins | sample MAT05_FD_78382 | JGI IMG/M metagenome (GOLD analysis project Ga0105048, IMG submission 78382) | Freshwater microbial communities from Lake Fryxell liftoff mats and glacier meltwater in Antarctica - MAT-05 | ecosystem: Environmental > Aquatic > Freshwater > Ice > Liftoff microbial mat | place...
CCCGCCCGTCAGCCGGGCAAAGCCCATGGCCAGACCCGGCCCGGGCCCCGCCCGCACCCCCGCCCAGGCCAGCGCCTGATCAAGCCGCCCCTCCATCCCCCGCCCGCCGCCGTGAAACCGCGCCAGCCCGCCGTCGGCGTGCCGCAGCGCCCGCAGGGTCGGCGCGATCCGCTGCATCGCCGCCAGATGCCCGGGCGGCGGCATCCGCCCGGATTCCGACAGCGCCTGCGCCGCCCAGATCAGCAAGGTGAAGACCTCCAGCAGGTCCTCGGGGTTGCGCGTGGGGATGCCGCCCTCGGCGTCGATCTCGGTGGCGCAGTCGCGGTCCAGCGCCGCGATGGCCGCACTGACCCTGTCCTCCATGCCGGTCAACGCCAGCCCCGCCGAAATCAGCCCGGTCAGCGCCTCGAACCGGGGCAGTCCCGGCGCGGCCCGCTGCCAGTGCCGCGACAGAAACACGGTCTGCGCGCTGAGAAGCCGGAAATACTCGGCCTGATCCGCCGTGCTGCGCCCCGACAGCAGCAGGAACGCATGGTTGATCCACCGGATCAGCCGCCGCCCCGTCAGATCGGACGTCCAGCCAGACCCCTGCCCCCGGCCGTAGCGCGTGATCCAGTCCCAGGTCCAGTCCTGCGCCCGCACCCGCGCCTGCGCATCGCCGACCGCCGCCAGATCATCCAGCCAGACAAAGCCATGGCTGTCCTTGTCGAACCCGGGTTCTGGAAACGCCACATCCCAGATCGACGCGCCCGGTGCCTCGACGACCGCGCCCGCAAACTGGAAATTGCCCGCCAACAGCTGTTTGCCGCGCGAAAACAGCCCGATCGTGCGCGGCTCTGGCTGCGAGACAAAGCCCTTGGCCGGCGCGACCCGCCCGGCCCGCCACAAGGCGACCCGGTTGGCGAACCCGCCCTGAACCCTGGAGTTGGCCCTGCCTGTCATGCCTGCCTTTGCCGCCCGCGCCCGCTTTGGGGTCTTCGCAGGCAACATAGACCGGGGACCAGCGCCTGTCACCCGCGACCTCAGGCCAAGGCATCCACCCGCGACAGATATTGCGCCAAACCGCCGACCTCGCCCAGCCAGCGCGACACCAGCCGGGGGTCATGCGGGGCGGCCTGCACCCCCACCGCCATCTCGCGCGCCAGCACCGATTCCACCGCCAGCGATACCGGAACCGACACCAGCCGCCCCATCGCCGTGCCGCGCGCATCGCCCCAGGCATCCATTGCCCATGTCTGGTCGAACACCGCCACGCCATCCCGCGCGGCCTGCAGACTGACGAACAGCACCACCCGGTCCGGCTCGCCCGCGGCATAAGAATTGTCGCGCAGGAACTCTGCCGCCATCTCGGCCAGCCGCGCCTCGCCCGCCGGGCCCTGCAACGTCTCGATCTCGGCAAACACCGGGGCCCAGGCTTTGGCCCAGCCGTTCAGCCGGATCGTGCCGCGCACGAAATCGCGCACCTGCCAGTCGGGATCAAAGCGGTAGTCCTGCAGGAACGGATAACTGTCGCGGTTGGGATAGACCTCAAAGCTTTCGGGCTGCGGCAGCGGTGCGTCATAGCTCGAAATCGCATCCCAGGGCCGCGCCACCCGCAACTCGCTGAAATTGCGCAGGCTGCGCGACGGCGACCGCAGCGCCTTGAGCACGCCGACAGGGGCCCAGCTGAACTTGTAGCGGAACGGATTGGGGATCTTCGGCACCCCGCCGCAATACGACAGAAAGCTGATCGCGTTGGCCGGGTCATAGCCATCCGACGCCCGATACCGCGCGACCAGATCATGCGCCATCAGATGGTCGATGCCGGGGTCAAGCCCCACCTCGTTGACCGACACCAGCCCCGCATCACGGAACGCGCCATCCAGCGCCTTCATCTCGGGGGCGATGTAGGACGACGACACGAAATGCGCGCCCTTTGCCAGACAGGCCTGCGCGATGCCGACATGCTGGTCGGCAGGCAGCATCGAAACCGCCACATCGTCCGCAGCCAGCGCCGCCGTCAAAGCGTCCAGCGCATAGGGGCGCACATCGGCGTCCGCGCCCACGACCTCGCGCGCCTTGGCCACCGTGCGGTTCCACACCACAACGTCATGCCCCGCCCCGATCAGCCGCAACAGCCCCGGCCCCGACGACAACCCCGTGCCGCACCAGTGAATCGTCATTTCAGTCCCCCGATATGCTGGTCAAACATCGCCTTCGCCCGGCCCCAGACACCCGCGTCAAGCCGGCCAAGCGTCAGCAGCGACGACAGCAATTGCCCCGCGTAATCCTGCGACGATTCGACGGGCAGCAGCGACGGCAGGTTGTCGATCGCCGTCACGTCCAGCGGCGGCGCGTCGTGCACCCGCAGCGCCGGGGCGGCCCAGTCGGTCACCCGGTCATAGACCTTGACAGGCGAGAAATCCGAGGTCGGATCGCAGGCGATATCGCCGATCACCCGCAGCGCCCGCGCAGCGGTTCTGGCCGCGTCCGGCACAAAGACCGGGCAGCCCGGCCGCGCCAGAATGCAGTTGAGAAAGATCTCGTGCGCCAGCACCTCGGGAAACGGCCCGCCATGCGCGGTTTCCGCCATGTCCCACCGCGTCACCGCAATCTCCATCGCGGTGCACAGATCGGCGGCACCCGTGCCGACCCGCCCCAACGCCCCGATCACCATCGCCGAAGGCCGCCCGACCGGCGCGGTTTCGGTCAGCGTCGTCATCTCTTCGCGCAGATCCGCCAGCAGCGCCTCGCGGCTGGCATAGGGTGCGACGGGCCCCGCCACGCCGCCCTTGGCCTGCGCGATCCAGCATTTCAGCGCCACCGCCGCCCCGGCATAGCCCGCCCAATACCCGAACGCCGCCACCCGCCGCCCGGTCTCGTCCACCAGATACTCCAGGTCATACAGCGTGCCGCCCCCCGCCCGGAACCGCGCCAGCAGCACCTGCCCCGCCGGTTGCCCCTTGTAGGCATGGCCGAACATGACGTGTCGATGGCGCAGCGGCGTGCCATCCTCGGGCAACTCCTTGAGCCCGAAGATGATCGCCTCCTCGGGGGCGTCGGGCCACAGGTTTTCGGCCACGATCTCGCATCCCGCCTCGCGGTAGCCGCCGATCGGAACAGCGCGGACCGTGCTTTCCTCGACGCTGACCCGCAGCCCCGCCTGCACCAGCGCGGCCGCACCTTCGGGCGTGATCCCCACCCGTTCCTCGTTCGGGCGCTGTTCGGCCCTTACCCACAGATGCGTCATCGCGACCCCCATTGCTGGCCCGCAGAGATAACAGATCGGCGAGCGGGGAACAGGGGAACGTGCCATGGATAGCGCCGCGACCCGCGCTCGGTTAAGCTGCGCCGGAAATCCTGAGGTGACCCATGTCGCTGTTTACCCTTCTGGCCGATATCCTGTTCGTCGGTCACAGCCTTGTCGGCCCCGACCTGCCGCCGCTGGTCGAAGCCGCGCTGCGGGCGCAGGGCAACGTCGTGCGGATCGAATCGCAGGTGATCAACGGCGCGTCGCTGGCCTTCAACTGGGATCACGGCGCCGAGGCCGAGGGCGTCGATGCCAGGGCGGAATTGGCGCTTGGCCAGACCATTGCGCTGATCGTGACCGAAGCACAGCCGCTTGCCGCGCACCTGCAATGGTCCGACACGGCGGGGCGGGTCGCCGCCTATGCGGCGCTGGCCACCGAACAGCGCCCCGATGTCACGGTTTATCTCTATGAAACCTGGCCAAGCCTTGACAGCGCCCCCGGCCGGGTGGTCGAGAATGACCCCGACGCCGGCATTCCGTGGCGCGAACGTCTGACCCGCGATCTGGCGCTGTGGCAGGGTGTGGTGGCCGACGCCTCGGCCAAGGGCACCCCGGTTGTGCTGATCCCCGCCGGTCAGGCGATGGGCCTGTTGTCGGATGAGATCGACGCCGGGCGCGTGCCCGGGCTGACCTCGATCCGCGATATGTTCACCGATGACATCCACCCCAACGGCCGCGGCCGCTATTTCCTTGCCATCCTGCACGCCGCCGCCATTTCGGGCCAAAGCCCCGAAGGTCTGCCCGCCAAGCTGACGCGCAGTTGGCAATCCCGCGATGCGATGATCCCCGATGATCTGGCACCGGTGCTGCAACGGCTGGCCTGGGCCGCCCTTCAGGCCAACCTGCCCGCCCCGGTTGCCGCCCCTGTTGTCGCCCCGGTGTCAGCCCCGGTTGCCGCCCCGGTGTCACCCCCGGTTGCCGCCCCCCCCGAGGCCGCACCCCCGATTGCCGCCCCCGCCCTCCCCGACACCCGGACCTTTCCCCCCGTCACCAACCCCAACCTCTCGGTCGGCCTGTCGGGCATCAACGACTGGTCGGTCCAGCATCCGTTCCTGAACCTGATGAAAACCGCGCGGCCATGGGTGGGCCATCTGCCGGGCCAATGGGGCGGGTTCGAAAACCCCGCGCTGCGCGAGGGCGGCTATCTTGATCCCCGGGGCTGGCCCAGGGCAATTCCGCCTCAGGTCACCGGCCTTTCGACCCTGATCCTCACCGACCTGCCCGACGGCACCGGCGGCGTGGCGGGCCGCTATCTGCTGACCCATGCCGGCAACGGCACCCTGACCATCGAGGGCCGCGCCGAGGTGGTGCAGGCCGAGCCCGGCCGCATCCTGTTCGACTACACCCCCGGCGAGGGCGCCGTCCTGCTGACCCTTGCCGCGACCGACCCCGCCGACCCGCTCCGCGATATCGTGGTGGTCCGCGAAGACCGCGCCAAAGCGCTGGCGGCCGGCGACATCTTCAACCCCGATTGGCTGAACCGCCTGCGCGGCGTGCAGGGGGTGCGGTTCATGGACTGGATGGCCACCAACAATTCGACCCTCGCCACCTCTGCCGACCGGCCGCGTCCCGATGACGCCACCTGGGCGCGCAACGGCGTGCCGATGGAAATCATGATCGCCCTTGCGAACGAACTGATGGCAGACCCCTGGTTCACCATGCCCCACCTCGCCGATGATGCCCTTGTCCGCGAGCTTGCGACGCTGGCCCGCGACGGGCTGGACCCGATGCTGGTGGCTCAGGTCGAATTCTCGAACGAAGTCTGGAACTGGCAGTTCAGCCAGGCGACATGGGCCGAGGATCAGGCCCGCGCCCGGTGGGGTCAGGATCAGGCCTGGGTGCAATTCTACGCCCTGCGCGCGGCAGAGGTCGCAGATATCTGGGCCGCGACCTACGGCGGTGACGCCAACCGCCTGATCCGCATCGTGGCGACCCAGACCGGCTGGATCGGGCTGGAGGATCAGATCCTGAACGCCCCCCTCGTGCTGGCCGAGGGTCGCAGCCCGGTCGACAGCTTTGACGCCTACGCCGTGACCGGCTACGTCAGCGCCCTTCTGGGCCACGAAACCAAGGCCGACGCCGTGCGCCAATGGCTGACCGAAGGCACAGATGCCGCCACCGCCAAGGCCATTCAAGAGTTGCGCGACGGCAGCGTCACCGGCGACCCGACCGACAGCCTGTCTCTGGTCATGGCAGAGATTCTGCCCCATCACGCCGCGGTCGCCGCCGATCACGGCCTGCGCCTGATGATGTATGAAGGCGGCAGCCATATCGTCGGCATCGGTCCGGTGACCGAGGATCAGGCGCTGACCGACTTTTTCACCCAGCTCAACTACACCCCGGAAATGGGCGAGGTCTACCGCGACCTGATGACCGGCTGGCGCCTGCTGACCGACGCCCCGTTCAACGCCTTCGTCGACGTGGCACCGCCCGGAAAATGGGGCAGCTGGGGCGCCCTGCGGCACCTGACCGACGACAACCCCCGCTGGACCGCGCTTGCCGCCGGCTGCCCCGCATGCTGAGCGTTCTGATCCCCGCGTCGAACGAAGACGCCTACATCGCCGCCTGCCTGACCGCGCTGTTTGCCTCGACAGCGACGGGCGAGTGCATCGTGATCGCCAACGGCTGCCACGACCGGACGGTCGCCCGCGCCCTTGCCTGTGCGCCGTTGGCCGCGCGGGCGGGCTGGCGGCTGCGGGTGCTCGATCTGGCCCAAGGCAGCAAACCCGCCGCCCTCACCGCAGGCGATGCCGCCGCCGCCCACCCGACCCGCGTCTACCTCGACGCCGATGTCATCGTCTCTCCCGCCCTGATGGCCGAACTTGAACGGGCCCTCGCCGCCCCCCGCCCGCTCTACGCCACCGGCACCCCCCGCATCCCGCGCCCGAAAAGCCCGGTCACCCGCGCCTACACCCGGTTCTGGCAGAAACTGCCCTTCGCGCGCAGCGCCGCCCCCGGCTACGGCCTCTTCGCCACCAACGCCGCAGGCCGCGCCCGCTGGTCCGACTTTCCCGCCATCATTTCGGATGACACCTTCATCCGGCTGCAATTCACCCCCGACGAACGGGTGCAATGCGTGGCGACCTACGACTGGCCGATGATCGAAGGCTTCGCCGCCCTCACCCGCGTCCGCCGCCGCCAGAACGCCGGCGTGGCCGAAATTGCCCGCCTCTGGCCCGACCTGATGGCCCGAGAGGCCAAGCCGCGCCTGACCCCCGCCGCCGTGGCAAAACTCGCCCTGCACGACCCCACAGGCTTCGCCGCCTACGCCGCCATCTCCGCAGCCACCCGCCTTGCCCGCAGCACCGGCTGGACCCGGGGCCGCTGACCCAAAGGCGTCGCTGCCGCCACCACAACCTTCATCGACCGCTTCCCCGACGGAAAAGACGATTGCCCCAAGGCGGGCATCGAACGCCTGACCGTGGCCATCGTGCGGCCCGACCGGGTGCCTGTCCAAAGCCGCGATACCCTGCTGTCTGCGCGTCCGAACGCTGCCGACGATCTGAAGGTCGAGGATCACCAGATCACCGCCTCCGGCACCTCGCCCCCGGGCGACCGTGGCGGTGCTGGTTGGCATCGTCACATCGACACGGAACCGGGTCCGGGTCCGGGTCCGGGTCCGGGCAGCTGCCGAACAGCCGCTCGCCGACGTCAAGGCTGGAAAGACCGCCAGAAAACTGCCGTCCGACATGCGCCGGGCGGGCAACACCGAACGGCCAAAGATCCCACTGGTCTCGGCGGCTCTGCGTCTGACCTGCCCGGCCGATCCGCCCCCGGCCTGCACCGGATCACCAGACACCAGCCCAAACGCTGTGGCTGGATTGGTCCGGTGCGCGACGACTTCGGCCTCACCGCCACCGACCCGGACAACCGGAAATCGCAGGCCGCGCCTTCTTCTGTTGAAAAATATCCCGGGGTCCGGGGCAGCGCCCCGGTCCTGCCCCGCCAGAAAATCCCCCGCTTCAAATCATCGGCAAATCATCTGCAAATCGTCTGCACAGGGGGTGCACAGGGGGTGCACAGGGGGTGCACGGCGAACACTCCCAGGTCGCCCCTCAGGGCATCACCTCGAACCGGTCCACATCCACCATGCCGTGATCGGTGATCTTCAGATGCGGGATCACCGGCAGGCACAGGAACGCCAGCTGCAGGAACGGCTCTTCCAGCGTGACCCCCAAAGACCGGGCCGCGGCGCGCAGGGCCACCAGATTTCCGTGAACGATTTCATAGGGTTCCAGGCTCATCAGCCCCGCCATCGGCAGCGCCAGTTCGGCGAGCACGACGCCCCCCTCCACCACCACGAACCCGCCCTCGATCTGCCCCAGCCGCTCGACAGCAAGGGCCATGTCCGCATAATCCACGCCCACAACCGCGATGTTGTGGTGGTCATGGCACACCGTCGAGCCAATCGCCCCCCGCCTCAGCCCGAACCCCTGCACGAACCCCGTCGCCTTGTTGCCGTTGACCCCGTGGCGTTCGATCACCGCGATCTTCACCAGATCGCGTGCAATATCAGGGGCTTTGTCGCCATCGACCGGGGCGATGTCGAAAGTCAGATGCTGCGTGATGATCTTGCCCGGCAGAATGCCGATCACCGGAGTCTCCATCCGGTTGCCCCCGGTCCGAAAATCCGACGGCGCAATCCGGGGCGCCTTGACCGAGTGTCTTGCCACCTCTGGAATGGTCTTGCGCCCCGCGAAGGCGGCAGCGCAAACCTCGACCCCGCCGGCAAACACCGTTAAGACATCGCAGCGGTCAAGCGACGAGATCACTGCGATATCCGCCCGTTTTCCCGGTGCGATCAGCCCGCGATCCTTCAGCCCGAACGCCTCTGCCGCCGACAGGCTCGCGGCCCGATACACCGCCAGCGGCGGCGCGCCGAGGGCAATGGCGGTGCGGATCATATAATCCAGATGGCCGTGCTCTGCTATATCCAGTGGGTTTCGGTCATCGGTGCACAAGCAGATGTAGGGTGATTGCCGTTCGGTGATCAGGGCCGCCAAGGCATGCAGATCCTTTGACACCGACCCCTCGCGGATCAGAACCCGCATCCCCTTGCGCAGTTTTTCCAAGGCCTCGTCGTGCGTCGTCGCCTCATGCTCGGTCCGGATGCCGGCCGCGATATAGCCGTTCAGGTCATTGCCCCGCAGCAGCGGCGCATGCCCGTCGATGTGCCGCCCGGCAAAGCCCGCCAGCTTGGCCAATGCCCCCGGATCGCCGTGCAACACCCCGGGATAGTTCATGAATTCGGCCAGCCCGATGACACGTGGATGATCCATGAGCGGCAGAAGGTCGGCCGCCTCCAGCCGCGCGCCGGTCGTTTCCATATGGGTTGAGGGCACGCAGGACGACAGTTGCACCCGAATGTCCATCAGCGTCAGCGCCGACGCCTCGAGGAAGTAGTCGATCCCCGCCACGCCGCAGACATTGGCAATCTCGTGTGGATCGCAGATCGCCGTCGTCACCCCGTGCGGCGTCACGCAGCGGTCGAACTCGAACGGCGTCACCAGCGACGATTCGATGTGCAAATGTGTGTCGATGAATCCGGGCACCAGAATTTTGCCTGACAGATCAATCTGTTGTCGCCCCTCATAGTCTCCGAACACCCCGACGATCGTGTCGCCGCAGATCGCGACGTCGGTCTGCACAAGCTCGCCGGTGATCAGGTCGAACACCGTGCCCCCCTTCAGCACCAGATCGGCAGGTTCCACACCCCGCCCCTGCGCAATCCGTCTGGCAATCGCCCTGGCGTCCATCGCATGCTCCATTTCAGGATAAGGGAAGCCCAGACAAAGCCGCGCGGCAAGTGGTTTTGCAGGTTGCGGGCCTGATGGAATGGTGTTTCCCTAAGGGTGGAGGTGCAGGATGTCCAGCGAACCACCCCCCCAGACCGCGCCCCACCCCCCGGCCCGGCACATGTCTCGCCCCTTGCGCGGCATCGGGCTGAAGCTGGGTTCGGTGCTGGTGTTCATCGTCATGGCGGCGATGATCAAATCGACCGCTGACCATGTTCCGGCAGGCCAGGCGGTGTTTTTCCGGTCGGTCTTTGCGATTCCGGTGATCGTCGTCTGGCTGTGGATGCGGCGCGAACTTTCCACCGGATTCAAGACCATAAACCCGGTCGGCCACGTCTGGCGCGGCATGATGGGGACGCTGGCGATGGGTCTTGGGTTCGCGGGTCTGGGCCTGCTGCCGCTGCCAGAAGTGACCGCCATCGGCTATGCGGCCCCCCTGTTGACAGTCATCTTTGCGGCGATGTTTCTGGGCGAAGAGGTGCGGGTGTTCCGGCTGACCGCGGTGGCGCTTGGGCTGGTGGGGGTGCTGATCGTGCTGTCGCCCCGCCTGACCGTGCTCGCTCCCGAAGTGGCCAGCCACCGCGAGGCGTTCGGTGCCACGCTGGTTCTCGGGGGCGCGGTGTTTACAGCACTGGCACAGGTGTTCGTGCGCAAGCTGGTGGTGACGGAAAAGACGCCCGCCATCGTGTTCTGGTTTTCGGTCACGGCAAGCGTGCTGTCGCTGGCCACCGTGCCGTTCGGCTGGGTCTGGCCGACGCCATGGGAAACGGTGCTGCTGGTGCTGGCGGGGCTGATGGGCGGCGTCGGGCAGATTCTGCTGACCTCCAGCTACCGCGAGGCGGACGCGTCGCTGCTGGCGCCCTTTGACTACGCGTCGATGCTGTTCGCGCTGCTGATCGGCTATTTCGTGTTTGCCGAAGTGCCGACGCTGACCATGCTGGGGGGCGCAGCACTGGTGATCGCTGCCGGCGTTCTGATCATCTGGCGCGAGCGGCAGTTGGGGCTGGAGCGCGCCCGGCAAAGGAAGGCGATGACACCGCAGGGCTGATGCCGAAAACCGCAAGCTGCCGAAAATGCAGCATCTGCTGTGCGTGCGGGCGACCGATTCAGCCAATATCAGCATGATTCCTGTCGAAAAGGGAAAATGCCGCAGATGCAGGGTGATGTTTTTTCCGCAGCACATCATATTTTGCTGTCACAGAATGGAGATGCAGCGATGAAACAAGATACTGTGTTTACTGTCGGGTTGGCCACGGAAAACACGCGCCACCATGTGCCTCGCGATTTTAGCGATCACGTCGCTTTTCGTCTTGTAAGGTTCATGCGTGTGTTTGCGGACAGATTCTTTTCCAACCGCTACGGTCACCGCGCGGTTGTGCTGGAAACCGTTGCAGCCGTGCCTGGCATGGTTGGTGGTTTGCTGCAGCATCTCAAGGCATTGCGCCACATCCGCGATGACCAGGGCTGGATCAGGGAGTTGATCGAGGAAGCTGAGAACGAGCGTATGCACCTGATGACATTCATCGAGATTGCTCAGCCGTCACGGTTTGAAAGGTTCCTGATCGCCGTCACACAGATGATTTTTTACAATCTGTATTTCTTTCTCTATCTGTTGGCCCCGCGCGTGGCACACCGCGTCGTGGGTTACCTCGAAGAAGAAGCGGTCGTCAGCTACACGCAGTATCTGGAGCAGATAGATGCCGGAATGGTCGAGAACGTTCCCGCTCCTCAAATTGCCAAGGACTACTGGAACTTGGCCAGTGACGCCCGTTTGCGCGAACTCGTCATCGTGATCCGCCAGGACGAGGCGGGGCATCGGGACAAGAATCATGAGTTTGCAGACAAGATTTCAACCGGCGCCCATCCTTAGATGGGGCCGATATAACTGGGCCGTCCACACCTCACGCCCGCAAAACCACATCCGCCGCCCGGGACCCCTGCGTTACCCGGCGGATGTTCGGCATGTCATTGCTGTCGATCCAGGCGCGCGCGGCTTCGGGTGTCTTGCCGTGATGCGCCCAGCGGGCCATCAGGCGGCGGTCAAGCTCGGCCTCGGGCACGTCGATCCACACGGTCAGGTCATAGCCAGCCCCGGTCCATGGCGCCTGATCCAGCAGCAACCAGTTGCCCTCGACCACCAGCAGCCGGTCGGTCGCGGTCACGATGTCGGCTCCGGCCCGGCTGATTTCCAGATCGCGGTCGAACAGGGGGATGGCGACCTCGTCCTCGGTGCGCAGGCGGCCCAGCAGGTGCAGGAAGCCGTGCACATCGAACGTTTCGGGTGCGCCTTTGCGGTCGCGCATCCCCCGCGCTGTCAGCACGGCGTCGTCATAGTGAAAGCCGTCCATCGGCACGGCCTTGGCCCCCGGCCCCAAGGCAGCCACCACCGCCGCCGCCAGCGTTGATTTCCCGGCCCCCGGCGGACCGGCCAGCGCGGTCAGGAACCGCCCCGTCCCGGCACGGCTTCGGATCTGGTCTGCCAATTCCTCGGGCGTCATGCCTGTTCGGCCACGCCTTCGGGCACCTTCGCGCCGGTCATGAAGGCGACGGCGTCGGACATCGTGTAGTCGCCCGGCTTGATCACGCACAGCCTCTTGCCCAGGCGGTGAATGTGGATGCGGTCGGCAACCTCGAACACATGGGGCATGTTGTGGCTGATCAGGATGATCGGAATGCCCCGCCCGCGCACATCGCGGATCAGGTCCAGCACCCGGCGGCTTTCCTTGACGCCAAGCGCCGCCGTCGGCTCGTCGAGGATCACCACCTTGGACCCGAACGCCGCCGCCCGCGCCACCGCGACCCCCTGCCGCTGTCCGCCCGACAGGGTCTCGACCGACTGATTGATGTTCTGGATCGTCACCAGCCCCAGTTCGTTCAGCTTTTCGCGCGCGAATTTCTCCATCCGGGGCCGGTCGAGCATCCGGAACACCGAGCCGAGAATGCCCGGTTTGCGCAACTCGCGCCCCATGAACATGTTGTCGGCGATCGACAGGGCGGGCGACATGGCCAGAGTCTGATAAACCGTCTCGATGCCCGCCGCACGCGCCTCGATCGGGGTCTTGAAGGCAATCTTCTGCCCGTCCAGATAGATGTCGCCCTCGTCGGGGATCACCGCCCCGGACACCGCCTTGATCAGGCTGGACTTGCCAGCCCCGTTGTCGCCGATCACAGCCAGAATCTCGCCCGGATACAGGTCGAAATCGCAGTGGTCCAGTGCTGTGACCTTGCCATACCGCTTTACCAGATTGCGGCCCTTGAGGATGGGTTCACCCATCATGCTGACGCCTTTCTGATCCATTGATCCACGGCCACGGCAAAGATGATCAGCACGCCGATCAGAAAGAAGGTCCATTGCGGATCGGTTCCGACCAGCCGCAGACCCATCTCGAACACCCCCACGATCAATGCGCCAAAGAACATGCCCACGATGCTGCCCCGCCCGCCGAACAGCGAGATGCCCCCGATCACCACGGCGGTGATCGACTGGATGTTGCCCAACTGCCCGGTCGACGCGGTGGGCGACACCGATCCGAACCGCCCGATCATCACCCAGCCGGCAATGGCGCAGAACAGCCCGGCCAGCGCATAGACCGAAATCAGCACCTTCTTGGTCGACACCCCGGCCAGCGCCGCCGCCTCGGCATCGTCACCCACGGCATAGACATGGCGGCCCCAGGCGGTGTGGCGCAGCACATAAGCCATGATCGCCACCAGCACGAACATCAGGAACACCGCATACAGCACCTTGAGGTCACCCGGAGGCGCCTCTGACGGCACGGTATTGCCCCAGAACCGCAGGGCCGGGGCCTGTTCCTGTATGTCCGACGACCGGATGGTTTCGTTGGCCGAAAAGATGAAGTTGGAGGCGAGCAGGATCTGCCACGTCCCCAGCGTCACGATGAACGGAGGCAGGCGCATGTAGGCAATCAGCAGGCCGTTGATCGCCCCCATCCCGGTGCCAAGGATCAGTCCCAGCAGGATCGACAGTTCGGCGGGCACGCCATAGCGGAACGACATCTGCCCCATCAGCACCGACGAAAACACCGCGATAGCCCCGACCGACAGGTCGATCCCCGCCGTCATCACGACGATGGATTGCGCACAGCCGAGGATGCCGACGATGGCGATCTGCTGGAGGATGATCGACAGGGTGGTGATCTTGAAGAAGTTCTCGGACAGCAGGCCAAAGATGATCAGCGCGGCAACCAGCACGATCAACGGCACGGCAGAGGGCGTCTTGTGCAGCCAGCTCTGGATACGCCGCATGAAGCCCGTATCTTCCTTGAATTCCGCGACCTTTTCCGAGGCACCCTTCAGGCCCTCTTCAAAGTCGGGTGCAGGTTTTGCATCCGCCATGGTTCCCCCCCTGAGGCGCGCCGTTGTCTTCGGCTTGTGCCAAGGGCGGCGCAACGGCCGCCCTTGGCGAAAGTCTTGGGTCAGGGTCCATCACAAAGCAATCGTGACGTTGCCCCTGATCAGCCCCAGCACAGCTCGGTGCCTTTGGTGGTGTCGATCGACTCGACGCCATCAACGGGTTGATCGGTGATCAGCGCGACGCCGGTGTCGAAGAAATCCTTGCCATCGGTCGGGGTGGGCTTGGTGCCGTCAGCGGCGAACTTGGCAATCGCCTCGATCCCCAGCGACGCCATCAGCAGCGGGTATTGCTGCGAGGTGGCCCCGATGATGCCGTCCTTGACGTCCGCCACACCCGGGCAGCCGCCGTCGACCGAAACGATCAGCGCGGTCTTGCCTGCGGCCTTCAGCGCCTCGAATGCGCCGGCTGCCGACGGCTCGTTGATGGTGTAGACCACGTTGATGTCGGGGTCTTTGGCCAGCAACGCTTCCATCGCCTTCAGGCCGCCTTCTTCGTTGCCTGCGGTCACTTCGTTGCCGACGATCCGCGCATCGGTTTCGTCGCCCCACTTGGTGACGTCGACGGTGTCGATGCCAAAGCCGGTCAGGAAGCCCTGGTCGCGCAGCACGTCAACCGACGGCTGGCTGATGGAAAGGTCGAGCATCGCGATCTTGGCGTTCGCGGCGTCGGCACCCATCTTGGCGGCGGCCCACTGACCGATCAGCAGACCGGCCTTGAAGTTGTCGGTGGCAAAGGTGGCGTCGGCGGCGTTGATCGGGTCCAGCGGCGTGTCCAAGGCGATAACCAGCACGCCGGCCGCGCGGGCGGCGGCAACCGAATCAACGATGGCCTTGGTGTCGGACGCGGTCAGCAGAATGCCCTTGACACCGTCAGCGACGCAGGCCTCGATGGCCGCAACCTGGGTTTCGTGGTCGCCGTCGATCTTGCCGGCATAGGATTTCAGGGTGACGCCCAGTTCGGCAGCCTTGGCTTCCGCGCCCTCTTTCATCTTGACGAAGAAGGGGTTGGTGTCGGTCTTGGTGATCAGGCAGGCCGCCGTCTGCGCGAAGGCACCAGTGGCCGACAAGAGCGCAATCACAGCGGCGCCCGACAGCGCTTTTGCAGAGAATGTCATTGGTAGTCCTCCCAAGGATGGGGGCTGATTCCCCCGGTCGAAATTGTCCCGGCAGGCCTCCCAGCCCGACGATGCCCGCATCAGAACGCGATTCTGCCAAGCCGGTCAAGTTAAATAATTCACTCTGATTTATTATTGACAGACCGCCCGACTGGCCGCAGTCTGGCTCGGAATCCTGCTCAATTTTGACGCAGACAATGAAATGCCGTTCCCGCCCGTCGGCCAGATACCGGCGGTCCCGATCAGGAAGGTCAGGCTGAAACCACCATGTTGATCGGACTTCCCGCCATTCTCGGCCCGGACCTGCTGTATACGTTGCGCGCCATGGGGCACGGCGACGAAATCGCGATTGTCGACGGCAACTATCCGGCCCAGGACCACGCCCGGCGGCTGATCCGGGCGGATGGTCACCGGCTGCTGCCGCTGCTGGCCGCCATCCTGCAGGTGCTGCCGCTGGATACCGCGACCCCTGCTGCGATCTTTCGGGCGGCGCTGAACAACGATCCCGGCCAGACGGGCGACATCCATTCGGCCATCGACGCCACCTGCGCCCGTCTTGCCCCCGGTCATGCCGTTGTCGGCCTTGCCGGTGCGGACCTGTATCCGCGAATCCGTGCCGCACACACCATTGTCGCCAGTTCCGCGGTTGCCCTGTTTGCCAATGTCATCCTGCGCAAAGGCGTGATCGCCGTCCCCTGACCCGAACCGGAGCCGCGCCATGAGTCCCGCCCCCGACGCCCTGTTTGACCGCCCCGCCCCGGCCGACAGCGCCGGGCTGCGCGGCTCGAACGCATCGGGCATGCGGGCGCACAACGAACGGCTGGTTCTCAGCCTCGTGCGCAGTCACGGCGCGCTGGCGAAATCCGATATCGCGCGGATGACCGGCCTGTCGGCGCAGACCGTCTCGGTGATCATGCGCGCGCTGGAACAGGATGGCCTGCTGCTGCGGGGCGAGCCGTTGCGCGGACGGATCGGCCAGCCTTCGGTGCCGATGTCGCTGGCGGCGGAAGGTGCATTCTTTCTGGGGCTGAAGATCGGACGGCGGTCGGCGGACCTGACGCTGATCGACTTTCTGGGCACAGCCCTTGCCACGCGCCGCCAGGTCTACCGCTATCCCACGCCCGACGCGGTGGTGGCCTTTGTCCGCGATGCGCTGCCCTCGCTGGTTGCAACCCTGCCTGCGGCCTTTGCCACCCGCATCGGCGGCCTTGGTGTCGCCATGCCGTTTCAGCTGTGGAACTGGGTGCAGGCCCTGGGCGTGCCGCAATCCGAGATGGACGCCTGGCGCGACCGCGACATGCAGGCGGAACTCGCGGCGATCACCGGGATGCCGGTCTACGTGCAGAACGACGCCACCTCGGCCTGCGGTGCGGAACTGGTGTTCGGCACCGGCGACCGGCCCAAGGATTTTCTCTACTTCTACTTCGGCACGTTCATCGGCGGCGGTCTGGTGCTGAACGGGCAACTGTTTCTTGGCCGCACCGGCAATGCGGCCGGAATGGGGCCAGTGCCCGTGCCCGGCCCCGATGGTCGCATGCAGCGGCTGATCGACGTCGCCTCGCTGTCGGCGCTGGCCACCGCGATGGAGGCGGCAGGCGAATCGTCGGACCGTCTGTGGGAACGCCCCGACCAGTGGAACGTCAGCGATGCCGTGCTGACGGGCTGGATCGACAGCGCCGCCGAGGGGCTGGCCTGGGCCATCCTGTCGGCCTCGGCGCTGCTGGAGCTGGAGGCGGTGCTGATCGACGGCTGGATGCCCCCTGCCGTGCGCGCCGAAATCGCGCAGCGCACCCAGACAGCCCTGCTGCGGCTGGACCTGTCCGGCGTCACCGCGCCGCAGGTTCGCCAGGGCAGCGTCGGGGCGCAGGCCCGGTCGCTGGGCGCGGCGGCCATTCCGCTGTCACAGCGGTTCCTGATCGACCAGAACGCCGCGCTGCGCGACCTTTGACCGCCCTTCGACATGGACGTTGGCCGTTTCAGGGTTGCACGCAGGGTCGCCCTTGCCCATCTTGTGGGTCCGAAGCCCCCTGAAAAGGTTCTTGATGCTGCTTGCCCTTATCGCCGCTTTGCCCTTTGCCGGGGCAATGATGCCAGCCCTGCTGCGCGGCGCCGGCCGCAGCGGCATGACGCTTGGATGTGCGGCCGCCACCGGACTGGCCTTTGTGCTGCTGATGACGCAAGCCCCCGCCGTTCTGGCGGGTGCGGTGGTCGAGGCGCGGTGGGTCTGGCTGCCCGCGCTCGGGCTCGAGGCGCATTTCCGGCTCGACGGGCTGGCGCTGCTGTTTGCGGGTCTGATTCTGGGGATGGGTCTGCTGGTGTTGCTTTATGCCCGGTTCTACCTGTCCGAGCGCGACAATGCCGCCAGCTTTCTTGGCTATCTCATGCTGTTCCAGGGGGCAATGCTGGGCATCGTGATATCCGGCAACATCCTGATGATGCTGGTGTTCTGGGAGATGACGTCGCTTGCGTCGTTCCTGCTGATCGGGTTCTGGCACCACAAGCCCGAGGCGCGGCGGGGGGCCATGATCTCGCTCGCGCTGACCGGGGCGGGGGGGCTTGCGCTGATCGCGGGGCTGCTGATGCTGGGGCAGATCGCGGGCAGTTCCGATCTGTCGGTGATCCTTGCGCAACGGGATGTCGTGCAGGACTCGCCGCTGTATCTGCCGATGCTGCTGCTGATTTTGCTGGGCGCGTTTACCAAATCGGCGCAGGTGCCGTTCCAGTTCTGGCTGCCGCAGGCGATGGCGGCCCCGACACCGGTTTCGGCCTATCTGCATTCGGCGACGATGGTGAAGGCGGGCATTTTCCTGCTGGCGCGACTGTGGCCGGTGTTGTCGGGCACGCCCGAATGGGTGGCCCTTGTCACCGGATTCGGTCTGGCCACCATGCTGCTCGGCGCGTGGCTGGCGCTGTTCAAGGACGACCTCAAGGCGCTGCTCGCCTATTCCACCGTCAGCCAGTTGGGCCTGATCACCCTGCTGCTGGGGCTGGGAACCACGGCGGCAGCGGTGGCGGCGGTGTTCCACATCGTGAACCACGCGCTGTTCAAGGCGGCGCTGTTCATGACCGCGGGCATTGTCGACCACGCGGCGCATGACCGGTCCATTGCCGGTCTTGGCGGGCTGGCGCGGTTGATGCCGATCAGCTTTGGCGTGGCGACGCTGGCGGTGCTGTCGATGGCCGGGGTGCCGCCGCTGGCCGGGTTCCTGTCAAAAGAGATGCTGGTGGAAGAGGCGGCGCGCACCACCTTTGCCGGATCGGGGTGGGTGCTGGCGGCGCTTGTCACCCTCGCCGCGGCGCTGTCGGTGGGCTACAGCCTGCGGTTTCTGGTGGCGGTGTTTCTGGGGCCTAAACTCTGGGCCGCCCCGCCGCGCGACCCGGGCGCCGGCCTGCTGCTGGCCCCGGCGCTGCTGGCGCTGGCGGGTCTGGCGATCGGCGTCGCACCGATGCTGCTGGCCGGAGATCTGGTGTCGGTCGCGGCGTCGGCCGTCACCGGCGACCCGGTGCAGGCAAAAATCGCCCTCTGGCACGGGCCGAATACCGCGCTTTGGCTGTCAGTCGCGGCCATCGGCGGCGGGTTTGTCTGGCTGGGGCTGGAGCCTCGGCTGCAGCGCCTGCCGGCCGCGCCGGATGCGGCGAACGGGTTTGCGCGCGGCCTGCAATTCCTGACCGACATCGCCGGCCGCGTCACCTCGGCCCAATCCGACCGGCTGGCCCCCATGCTGGGGCTGCTGGTGCTCGCGGCAGCGGGGCTGGGGCTGCTGGCGTTCCTGACGGGCCAGCACCTGCCGGGCAGCACTGCCTTGGTATTGCCGGAGCTTGCCCCCACCGTGGTGTGGACCGGGCTGATCGCCGCCGTCATCGCCGTGCCGTTCGTGCTGCACAATCGCGTCCTGTCGGTGGCCCTGATGGGGCTGGCGGGGCTGGTCGTCGCGCTCGGCTTTGCCTACATGGCTGCGCCCGACCTTGCCCTGACGCAAATTTCGGTCGAGGTCGTGACCATCCTCCTTTTGCTGCTCGCACTCGGCATCCTGCCGACAATCAGCGTGCGCGACGTGGCGCGCCCGCGATTGCCGCAGCTTTGCCTCGCCATCGTCGCCGGACTGGGCATGACAGCGCTGGCCTATGCCATGCTGGCGCGCGGAGCGGCCTTCGAGCCGATTTCCGCCTTCCACATCGCCCAGTCGGTGCCCGGCGCGGGCGGCACCAATGCCGTGAACACCATCATCGTCGACTTCCGCAGCTATGACACCTATGGCGAGATCATCGTGCTTGGCATCGCGGCGCTGGTGATCGCCGCCCTGTCCGAAGGGTTACCCCGCGCGCCCGGTCCGCGCGTCGCGCACCCGATCATCTTCACCTCGGTCAGCCAACTGCTGTTCCCCTTTGTGCTGCTGGTCGCCGTCCACATGTTCCTGCGCGGCCACAACCTGCCCGGTGGCGGATTTGTTGCCGGGCTGGTGGTCGCCATCGCGCTCTTGATGCAGGTGATGGCCTCGGGCCAGGACTGGACAGCGAGGCGAATGCGGCTGAACACCACGATGCTGATCAGCGCGGGCGTGCTGACCGCGACGGGCATGGGCCTGTGGCCGATGCTGACGGGGCGGCCCTTTCTGTCGTCGAACCACGGCTATGTCACCCTGCCGGGCCTTGCGCCGTTCGAACTGGCCACGGCAATGGTGTTCGACCTTGGCGTGATGCTGTGCGTCACGGGGGCGGTGCTGCTGGCCCTGTCGTCGATCACCCGGCTGCGCGGCGAGGCCCACTGATGGAGATGCTGCTTGCCTCGGCCATCGGCGTTCTGACCAGTGTCGGGGTCTATCTGGCGCTGATGCGGACCAGCTTTGCGCTGATCCTCGGGCTGTCGCTGATCTCTTATGCCGTCAACCTGTTCCTGTTCGCGGCGGGCAGGCTGGCCCCGGGATTTCCGCCGATCATCGGCGGGCTGACACCGATGACCGATCCGCTGCCACAGGCGCTGGTGCTGACGGCCATCGTCATCAGCTTTGGCATGACGGCGGTGCTGGTGATGCTGGCGCTCGGGTCCTACCTGCTTGGCGGGCATGACGGGGTGGACGAGGGATGAGCCACCTGATCATCGCCCCCGTCCTGCTGCCCGCGATCATCGCAGCCCTGATCCTGCTGCTGCCGCGCCTGCAGCGGCTGCTGTCAGTCATCGGCACGGCGGGTCTGGCAGCGGTATCGGTGCAGCTGCTGGTCACCACCAGCCACCGCGCGCCCGAGACTTATCTGCTGGGCAACTGGCCTGCGCCGTTCGGCATCGTGCTGCAGCTGGACCGGCTGGCGGCGCTGATGCTGGTGCTGACGGCGGGGCTGGCCTGTGCGGTGCTGTGGCATGTGGTCGCCACGCGGCTTGACAACCGCACCCGGCATTTTCACGCCCTGTTCCAGTTTCAGCTGATGGGCCTGTCGGGGGCCTACCTGACCGGCGACCTGTTCAACCTGTTCGTGTTCTTCGAGGTGTTGCTGATCGCGTCCTACGGCCTGATGGTGCATGGCGGCGGAGCGGCGCGGCTGCAGGCGGGTCTGCGCTATGTTGCGGTCAATCTGGCGGGGTCGAGCCTGTTTCTGGTTGCGCTGGCGCTGATCTATGCGGTGACCGGCACGCTGAACATGGCCGATCTGGCGGTGAAGGTGGCCGATCTGCCGCCGGGGGATCAGGCGCTGATCCGCACCGCTGCCGTTCTGCTGATGCTGGTGTTTGCCCTGAAGGGCGCGCTGGTGCCGCTGCACCTGTGGCTGCCAGGCACCTATGCGCAGGCGCCCGCCGCCGTCGCCGCGCTGTTCGCCGTGCTGACCAAGGTCGGCGCCTATGCGGTGCTGCGGACCACGACGCTGATCTTTCCCACGGACACCCCCGCCACCGGCACGCTGCTGATGGACATCCTGCTGCCCGCCGCCCTGATCACCCTGTTGCTGGGGGCGCTCGGCGCGCTTGGTGCCGCCAGCCTGCCGCGCGTGCTGGCCTTTGCCGCCATCGCCTCGATGGGCACGCTGTTCACCGCCATCGCGCAAGCGACACCGCAGGCCACCTCGGCGGCGCTTTACTATCTGATCCATTCCACCCTGTCGGGGGCGG
>Ga0105048_10005398_pt1 | contig 20670 bp, 18 predicted proteins | sample MAT05_FD_78382 | JGI IMG/M metagenome (GOLD analysis project Ga0105048, IMG submission 78382) | Freshwater microbial communities from Lake Fryxell liftoff mats and glacier meltwater in Antarctica - MAT-05 | ecosystem: Environmental > Aquatic > Freshwater > Ice > Liftoff microbial mat | place...
GCACGTCCTTGTCGAAATATGTCCATTTGACGCTCCGGCGGGAGCGCAGCCGCTCAAGGTCCAGCTGGTCGAGGTCGTAGTTCACCGGGTCCACTCTTTCAGGTCGCCAGCGGCGACTGGGAGTGGGTTGCTTCAGGCGGCGCGGCGCAGGCGTTCGCGCTCGCCGGACATTCCGGCGATGTTGAGCCAAGCGGGGTTGACTGACTCAAAGCCGCGGCGGACCGAAGGCGGCACCGGCTCTAGGGTTGCTTCGACACAGGCGTTGACGCTGCGCAGGAGTTCCTCTTCGGTTTCCGCTTCTTCGCTTTTCTTCTCGAATGATTCGTGCCAGTCGTTGATCGCGAGGATGGCGCGGTCGAAGGTCGCTTCCGGGTCCTGCTGGGCGGGCCCGAAGTGAGCGAGGTGAAGGCTGACCGGTTCGAACCCACGCATGCGGTTGATCGAATCGATCGTGTCGGCGTGCGAGTAGTCGGAGGGCGGGGTGGAGGGGCGCATGATCCGGCTGCCCGGGAGCTGGAGGCCCAGGGAGTCACCGCAGATCATCGCGCCGGTTTCGCGGTCGAGGAAAACCATGTGGGCCCGGGTGTGTCCGGGGGTGGCGATCGCCTCGAGCTGGCGGTCACCGAGGTCGATGGTGTCGCCATCAGCGATCGTCTGGATCCGTTCTGCCGGGACCGGAACGGGAAGCCCGAAGAGGGTCTTGGCATCCTGGTGCCAGACCGATTCGACCTTCTCGCAAAGCTGGTGCGGGTCGATCAGGTGCTGGGCGGCGTCTTCATGGATGTAGACGGTCGCTTCAGGGAAATGTTCGGCCAATCGGCCGGCCCCGCCCGCGTGGTCGAAATGTACGTGGGTGAGGACGATCGAGTCAAGCTTTTTGATCCCGAGGTCCGCCAGGGCTTCGATCACGTTCTCGGCGGTGTTCGCCGGGCCGGTGTCGATCAGGGCGGGCTTCTCGCCAGGGATCAGGTGGGCGGCCATGATTTCCGGTTCGCCGAACATGCCGGTGTCGATCACGATTGGCTCGATGGTGGTCGGCGGGGAGACTTCCGGGGCTGCGGGTAACGTCGCGGCAGGGCCGTTCTTGTGGGCAACTCTGAGCGGTTTCAGATTGCCAAAAACCTTCTTGCGAACGTTGAACCGTGTTGTCATGTCTGTTCCTTCAACCGATCAGGATGCCAAATGATTCGGTCGAATCTTCGGGAATGTCTTTTCCACCTTCTACGTTCCCGACGAATCGCCTGCCAGGCATCCGGGTCAGCATTGCTGGTCCCTACTGTTACTACGTCCGCGAACCCTCATCGGGTCACCGCCCCCTGCACTCCTCGGGGCAGCAGGTTTGCCCATGCACTCTTCGAATGCTTCGAAATCCGGATCGCACAGCGAAGCGAAGCGATTCAGATTCCTGGTTCCTTTTGCCCATGCACTCTTCGAGTGCTTCGAAATCCGGATCGCACAGCGAAGCGAAACGGACCCCTTAAAACGAAACGCCCGCCATATAGGCGGGCGCGCTCGCGTACTTCAGCTGGGCTGAGACCTAGATGGCCTCGACCGAAGCGGCTGCCGGACCCTTGGGTCCGTCTTCAGCTTCGTAGCTGACTTTTGCACCCTCTGCGAGGGTGCGGAAACCGTCAGCCTGAATGGCGCTGTGATGGACGAATACGTCCTTCGAACCGTCATCGGGCGTAATGAAACCAAAGCCCTTTTCGTCGCTGAACCACTTAACTGTGCCTGTGGGCATTGAATCCTCCACATGATGGTGAGGCAAACGCGGAGGATGCTGGTAAAGCAACGACTGCGAGCGCTACACACGTCTTTGCCGGGATGATTCCCGACCCTATCTGTGGGACCGTAGCACGGTTTCGCCTCCGCGGGGCACTTTGTTACTGATGCGACCAAGTGCCGACCGCGGAGGTGAAGCTCAGCGGTTGCCGCGGCCCCGCGAACCGTTGCCGTTGCCTTTGCCCTGTTTGGGGTGCTGGCCGTTGCCGCTGCCGCCACCGCTCCGGCTGGAACGCTTGCGGTTTCCGCCACCATTACCGCTTCCGCCGCTGTTGCCATTGCCGCCGCGCTGGCTGCCCTGGTTGCGCGGAGCGGAGCCCCGGCCGCCCTGGCGTGAGCGCGTGGTGGTCTCGGAATGAATCGAGACCGGAGCACCGCTCTGCTCGTATTCGTGGCTCAGGCCAAGGGACCTGGCGATTTTCTGCATGTCTCTGGCCTGATCGGCCAGGACGAAACTGATGCCGATGCCATCAGCACCCGCTCGACCTGTCCGGCCGACCCTGTGGACGAATGTGTCCTGGTCTTCCGGCATGTCGTAGTTGATTACGTGGGTGACATCGGCGACGTCGATACCGCGAGCCGCGACGTCGGTGGCCACTAGCGTGTCCACCTTGCCGCTCTCGAAGTCCGCCAGCGCGCGTTGGCGCTGGTTCTGGGACTTGTTGCCATGCATGGCCGCAGCCCTGATCTGGGGTGAGCGGCTCAGCTTCTTTACGAGTCGGTCGGCGCCATGTTTTGTGCGCACGAACACCAGGGTGCGGCCTCGCTCCGAGTTTTCCAACTCGTGGAGCAGTGAGGTGACCTTGGCTTCATGCGAAAGATGGATGAAACGATGTTCAATCTTGCCGACGTTCTTCAGGTCGGGCTTGTTGACGTGGGTTACCGCGTCGTGGGTGTAGGCGTTTGCCAGCTGTCCGGCGGCACCTTCGAGGGTGGCCGAGAAGAACAGCGTCTGGCGATCGTTGTTGATTTTCTTGACGATGCGATCGACGGCGGGCTTGAATCCCATGTCGAGCATGCGGTCGGCTTCGTCCAGGACCAGATGGTTGACGTGGTCCAGGGTGAATGAACGGCGCTGGAGCAGATCCTCGAGCCGGCCGGGGCAGGCGACGACGATGTGGGCACGGGCCGCACGTTTGGCCTGGGCCTGGATTCCGACGCCACCGTAAACAGCGGCGATCGAAAGGGCACGGGCGTTGCAGACGGCTTCCATCTCGTCGACGATCTGGCTGGCCAGCTCCCTGGTGGGGGCGAGGATCAGTGCAGAGGGGCGACGGGAGTCGGCCGCGATCAGGTCGACCAGCGGCACGCCGAAGGCCAACGTTTTGCCGGATCCGGTCGGGGACTGGACGAGGACGTCACGTCCGTCGAGGACATCTTCGATTACCTGGCGCTGGACAGCGAAAGGCGATTCGATGCCGCGGGCATGGAGTGCATCTACTACGGGTTTTGACACGCCGAGATCGGCGAAAGACTGCGATGACATAAGTTCAACTTCCTGTGATGAGGGGTGTTGGGGAGATCCAGTAACCCCAGAAACGCTCGTTGCGCAGGAAGGAACAGAACCTCGATGGAGTCCCATCGGGGGAATCCAACATGGAAGAAGTTAGCAGGTAGCCGACGGAAACCTGTGAGCAGCGTCACTCATGGATCTTCACCACCCGGATTGTTTTCCCGAGAAACAAAGCCTTTATGGGTGCTCGCAGCCATGATCGGGAATGCAATCCGGGTGCATTACTCGTAGCCTTGTTGACCCGCGAATCAACTTCTCGCAGAAGCTTCCACACACGACCCTCTGGAGGATCAAGAACCTCATGTTCGTACACAAAGCTGCCGTAGTCGGCGGCGGTACCATGGGTGGTCAGATCGCACAGGCAATCGCCGCATCTGACACCCCCGTCATCATCAAGGACGTTGATCAGAAGTTCGTCGATCACGCCATCGAAGAAGTCCGCAACGTCACCACCGGACAGCTCGCTGGCCTCGTCAAAAAAGAGAAACTGACCCAGGGGCAGGCCGACGCGCGTCTGGCCGAAGTCATGGGACTCGTGACCGGCACCGTCACTTATGACGAGTTCGGTGATGTCGACTTCGTGATCGAAGCCGTGCCCGAGAAGATGGCGATCAAGCAGGCCGTTTTCGCCGAACTCGACGCCGTGACCCCCGGTCACGCCATCCTCTCCTCGAACACCTCCGGCCTTTCGATCTCCGAGATGGCTGAAGCCACGATCCGCCCGGACAAGGTCGTCGGATTCCACTTCTTCTACCCGGCATCGGTCATGCCGCTGGTCGAAGTCATCATCGGTGACGAGACCACCTCGGACACCATCCAGGTCGCCTCGAACTTCGCCCAGGCAATCGGCAAGCAGCCGATCACCTGTGGAGAGGTCCCCGGCTTCGTCGTCAACCGCATCCTCAACTCGGCGGTCGGTGAGATCTGGCGCGCCCAGGAAGAGCGTGGCCTCTCGATCGCCAAGATCGACGAAGGCGTTGGCGCCGCGAACGTTGCCCCAATGGGTCCGTTCATCCTGGTCGATCTGCTCGGCCTCGACACCGTCTATCACGTCGCCGAGCACCTGAACGATGCTTACGGAGACCGCTTCTATGTCCACCAGGGCATGAAGAACCTGGTCGCTGAAGGCAAACTCGGTGCGAAGACCGGCGGTGAAGGTCTCTACAAGGACGGCCAGCCGAACGTTCCCGGTGACGGCGACGCCGACGCCCAGGAACTGTCTGACCTCTTCCTCGGCAAGGCCCTCGTCGAGGCCTGCCTGCTGCTCGAAGAAGGTGTCTGCTCGGTCCGCGACATGGACGTCGGCATGATGGCCGGGGCCGGTCTCGATCCGCGCCGCGGTCTCTTCCCGCCGTTCTGGAAGGCCGACATCGAAGGCCTCGACGTCTCTCTGGAGCGCATCGAGAAGCTCAACGAAAAGTACGGGGATGAACGTTTCCCCGTGCCGGTCACCCTCAGGCGCCTCGTCGCCCAGGGACGCCTCGGTTTCGCTTCAGGACAGGGTTTCTACCCCTGGCCGCAGGCAGACGCTGGCGACCAGCCGGAAAAGGTCAAGCTCGAAACCCGCGGCGACGTCGCGATCGCATGGCTGGCCAACCCGCCGATGAACGCGATCTCACCGCAGGTCATCAAGGACCTCGGAACTGTGTGGGAGAAGGTCAAGGCGGACGGCAACATCGGCGCCATGGTCATCGCTTCGTCGATGCCGATCGTCTATTCAGCCGGTGCCGACATCAAGGCGTTCACCCAGATGGATGCCGAAGGCGGAGCCGCACTGATCAACGACGCCCACGGGCTGCTCAAGGACTTCGGCAACAGCCGGGTCGTCACCATCGCCGCAGTCAACTCGCTCGCCTTCGGCGGCGGTTGCGAGCTGGCCATGGCCTGTGACTTCCGGATCGCGGCCGAGTCGGCCGTTTTCGGACAGCCGGAAATCAAGCTGGGCATCATCCCCGGCTTCGGTGGAACACAGCGTCTGCCGCGTCTCGTCGGGTGGAACAAGGCTCTCGAGATGAACGTTCTCGGCGAGCCGATTTCCTCGCTCGAAGCGCTGGAATTCGGCCTGGTCACCCGGGTCGTGCCGGACCAGGAACTGTTCGACACCGCCATCAACTGGGGCCGTCAGGCAGCCGGCATGGCACCGCTCGCAGTCGAGCAGGTCAAGCGGGTCTCCTTCAAGGGAGGCGACGCCGACGCCGGCATCGACGGCGAGAAGCAGGGTTTCGCCACGGTCTTCTTCTCGGAAGACGGCAAAGAAGGCATCAGCGCATTCCTCGGAAAGCGCACAGCGAAGTGGCAGGGCAAGTAGGCCTGTTGCGGCGTTAGGGCTGTGATGTCGAAAAGGGCGGCCTTCGGGCCGCCCTTTTCTGTGCAAGGTCGCGCGCGGGGGTCGTGCAGAGTCGCTCGGGGGTTCTGTGTCACTTATTGGTGCTATTTCAGAAAAGCGAGGCGCAGAACCGTTGGGAAGTCCCCGGCCGCCCTGGCCCCGGCGCATCGCTCCTCCTTGGCTGCTCGCAGAGAAGCCAAGGAGGAGCGATGCCTGTCTGGTTTCCTCCAATAACCTCCCCGCATGGACCAACTCGCAATTGCTGACCGCACCTGGCCTGTCCTGTCGAAACTCATGGGCGGCCACGCCTGGGTCTACCGCACCACCCGCGGCCGGATCGGCCATCACGTTCCCGGGGTTCCTCCGATGTGTCTGATCGACCATGTCGGGGCAAAGAGCGGGAAGAAGCGCACCAGTCCTCTGCTTTATGTCAAGGATGGTGATGATGTCCTGATCGTTGCTTCCAAGGGTGGATATGTGAAAAGTCCGGCTTGGTTCTACAACCTGAAAGCGAATCCCGATACGACCGTCCAGATCGGGTCGGAGATCAGGAAGGTCCACGCCCACGTGGCAACCGATGGAGAACGGAAGCGGCTGTGGCCGATGGCGGTGAAGGTCTACCCCTCATACGAGCAGTACCAGGAGCGGACCGAACGAAAGATCCCCGTAGTAATCCTGACACCACGCTAAGCACTTATCGGGGCAGCAGGTTTGCCCACTTCGGAATCGAATGCTTCGAACCCCTGGGGGATTGCCGGATCAGCGACGCTGGCGGAGACCGGTGAGTTTCACCGGCAAGTCCGCCAGGGGTACCTACCCATTACGGGGCACCAGGTCTACTTGTCCCTACCCGAAGACGGAGAGGTGGTACCGGGAATACTCCAAGTACGTCCGGGTGCTTGGCGTCACCGCGACGTAGATCGTCTGCGGCTTCGGCTTCAGGTTGGTGACGCGGACGCCTTCGGTCTTGGTGCGCGGGCGGTCAGACTTGACGATGAGGTTCCTGCCCGGCTTGATGATGCTTTTCGCTTTCGACTTCAGGACCCTAAGTTCGATGTCACCCTGGTACTGGGCTCCGGTGATCAGGACCTTGCCGCGCGCCGGGACTTTCACCTTGTAGACGTCGGCTGCATCCTTGGTCCGTGAGAGGGTCGCAGTGACCGACTTGCGTTTCGCTGCGCCTGGTTTGAAAAGGAATGCCGCCTTTTTCCTGAGCAACGAGCCGTCGAGCCAGGGAATGTCGTCATTCGGCTCCATGGGATCGGTGGATGGAGCCCTGACCGTAAGGGCGGCCTCGATGTTGAGAATGCCTTCGCCGTACTGCGGGTCGCGGCCCGGGGCACCACGATCGGTGGCCGACGAGGTCAGTGCCCGGCCGACCTGCCGTGCGTCGAGGTCGGGGCGGGCCTGGAGCAGCCAGGTTGCCGCCGCAGAAACCATCGGGGTGGAGAAACTGGTTCCGCTGATCAATCCCCAGCCCCGCTTGATCACGCTGCCGGCCGACGTTCCGTCCGACGTTTCGGCCGTGGTAATGGTGGGGGCGAAGATCTGGACTCCGGGGGCGGTGATGTCGACACCGCCATTCTGGGTTGCAAACGGGGCAACATCGGAATTGCCATCTACGGCGGAAACCGAGAGCACATGGGGATCGGTGGCCGGCCTCATCGAAGCATTGCCACCATCCGCGAAGGTGTTTCCGGCGGCGGCGACGGGCAACACACCCTTCTGTACCGCGAATTCCGTCGCCACGAAATGGGTGAAACAGCTGCCGGAAGGAAACCCGTAGCTCATGTTGAGGACAGCGCTGCCGGCCTTGACGGCTTCGACCACGGCTTGGCTCGCAGTCGTGCAGGTGGTGCCCATCGGAACCAGGCGCATCTTCATGCCGGGCCAGACGCCACGGATACCCAGACCTTCACCCGGGGAGCCGGCGATCGCGGCGATCGCGGTGCCGTGCCAGTCCTTTTCGGGGCTGAGCGAAAGCGCTCCGGCCAGACGGGCGTTGGTCAGGTCGGGATGGAGGGGGTCGACCGATTCTTCGATCAACGCAAGTTCAGGGCTGAATTCCGTGACTTCAGGCGGTGTGGTGTCGGTGGGATTGACGATCCGGTTGAGCCACCATTCATCCCCCTGGTAGAGGTCGTCGGGGTAACCGCTCTTGACTGCCTGGACATCCGGTTCCGCGTAGATCAGGCGGCCGGTCTTCTGGAGCCGGGCTGCCATTGGTTTCGCTTGGGCTCGCTGGACCCGGTAGATCCCGCTGCCTTCGGTGAGCACGGTCGCGCCAAAACGGCTGGCGATCTTCGCGGTCACGGCATCAGGACGTCCGGCAACGATCCACATGGCGGCGTCGTCAGCGGAAACAGTTGCGCCACTGACCGAAATTCCAGCTTCGCCCGCAGTTGAAGGCAACTCGAGCGGCGGCTGCGGAATAGCTTCAGAAGCCGAAGACGACGCGATCGCGACGGTCGCCAGGCCGAGCATTGCGACCGAGAAAAGTGCGAGAATGAGCAGCAGCACATGGACCTGACGGCCCGTTGCTTTCCCCTTGCCAGTTGACGAGTTGTTTTGTGACTTCTGCATTTTGTTCCGGTGTTCTCTGTTTGTAACCCGTCAAAAGCCGGTTGGTATCGGCGTGATGAAAATTATTGGAAATCAGAGCCTGATGCCCGGGCAATAGTCTGGGCGAATGCCTTATCCCGAAGCGGTCCTTTTCGACAATGATGGCCTGCTGCTCGACACGGAGTCCGTCTGGACCAGGGCCGAGCAGGAGCTGTTCAAGCGGCACGGCCGTGAATTCACGATCGACCACAAGCGCAGCCTGGTCGGTTCGTCAGAGAAGCTTGCCGGTCAGAAACTGGCCCGGTTCCTGGACCTGCCCGGCCAGGAGAGTGAACTGATGGATGAACTGAACGTGCTTGTCCTCTCCGAACTGGAAGGGGGGGTCGACCCGATGGTTGGCGCCCGCGAACTGGTGGACCTGCTCCTGCGGGCCGGAGTGCCGGTCGGCCTGGTCTCCAACTCTCCCCGCCGGTTCATCGAGAGGTCACATCAGGTGGCGCAGACCGACATGGCATTCGACGCGATCATCAGCGGGCACGAGGTTCCGGAAGCAAAGCCGGCACCGGATGCCTACCTTGAGGGCTGCAGGCAGCTCGGGGTCGAGCCCGGGAAGCGGGTCGTCGCGCTTGAAGACTCCCCGTCCGGCGTCACGGCGGCGGTGGCCGCGGGACTTTTCGTGGTCGGTATCCCGTCCATTCCTGGAATCGAACTGGACCAGGCCGACCTGACAGCCCCCTCTCTCGAGGATGAATCGGTGCTCCGTGTCCTCGGTATCGAACCGCGCTGAGCCGCGCCCTACTGATTGAGGATCCGCTGCCGGCGGACAACCCGCTCGGCGATCAACAACGGTTCTTCGAGTGAGTCGGCCAGCCCGGCCCAGACCTTGGGGTCAGCCAGCAGGGTGTCGGTCATCACGGTCAGGTCCGGCAGCATCGCCTCGATCCGGTCCAGATCGCGTTCGTGATCAGGTTCGTCAAGCACCCCATCCATCTCGACGACAGTTGCCCTGACCGCATTCTCAATGGCCAGGGCGGCAGCCAGGACCCGGCTAGCATCGAGGTCGGCGCGGACCCGGGGGATCAGGTACTCGCAGGCCCGGGCTGAGTCTTTGCCGCCGATTATCGCGGCGATCCGGGCCAGGGGCCGGGTCCGGGCGAGCCGCTCCCTCCTGGCGCTGGCGGTGCCACCACGGGCGTCGACTTCCATCGCTTCGGTGAATCGGCCTTCGGACACATGATCGCCGTCTCCGAAGCCCACCCGTGCTGACAGGATCTGGCCAAGGGCGGGCGATTCCGCGTAGGGACGGCCGGTTGCCGCCGCCTCGGCGGCAAATGCGCGGTCGACGGTCGCCAGAGCTTCGTCGAGCAGGGTCTGGATGAATTCGTCCTCCTCCAGGCGGGTCAGCCAAATCCGGGCTTCGGCTTCGGAGCCGAGTGGCTCCTGGGCCCGGATCACGGTCACCGTTGTCACGGCGACCACGGTGACCGAGTTCCGGCGGACCGATTTCTTCGGCCGGCGCCGCTTTCTGCGGGCCGGGGGCAACGCGCCTTCGGTCTCGAAGACGAGAACCCGGTTGTCTTCACCCTGACGGTCCAGATATCGGCCATCCTCCAGTGGGAGGGTGCCCGGAAATTCGATCTGGACGAACCCGAATAGCGGGCTGATCTTGGCTACTTGTCTTTGTCCGACTTCTCAGCCGGGAGCGCGTCGTCCGACGGGGTGGTCGGTACTTCGGGATTGCGGATCTGACCGAGGCGCTCGGTCAGCCGCTGCCACTGCTCGGCACCTAGCGTCGACTGGACTGATCCACCGGGCACGTCAGACCCTGTGGTCGGGCTGTAACCGAGATGGAGGTGGTCGCCGTGGTCACTCATGGCGAAACCGGCCGCCTGCGGGTAGTCCATCAGCGTGATGACTTCGTCCGGGGCCATGATGCCCTGGAGCGTGAGCAGCTGCTGGGCAACCTGGTCGGTCAGCGATCCGGGTCCCTGGGTGCCGGGGGTCACGACTTCGCCGTTGATCGCAGCAATGTCGGCTGCCATCGCGTTACTGTGGTTGGAGACGTTGCCCGAAGTCGTGATCGAAGTTTCGCGGCCGCAGTACATCGAGGTGATCAGCAGGTCGTAACCCTTCCCGGTGATGAACGAGAGGGCGGCCAGCAGGCGGCGGTCGATCACACCGTGGGCGATGTACTGGCGGTTGCATTCGTCGATGTGAAGCTTGTCGTCTGCAAGCACCCGCTTCTGGAGAGCGGACTTCGAAAGCAGCAGCACGCCGCCGATTCCGAGGCGGTCAGCGAATCGGTCCTTGCCCTGCGCGTTATAGATGTTGGTCTCGGCGAGCAGTTTCCAGCCATCGAGGAAAGGCTTGGGGTCGATCTGTGGGGCGTCTTCGCCACCCGGCTTTACCGAGAAATTGATCGAAGCACCCGAAGTTTCGGCGAGGCGGCCGAGGACGGTGCCGGCAATGACCCTCGAACCCTTCTTCAGAGGCAGGAGTTCTGCCTGGCCGGGCTTGAAGCGGTAAACGCCCGACTTGGAGCCGTCATAGATCAGGTAGTCACCGGGCTTGCCGTCGACTCCGTTGATTGAACTGGCCGGGGTCACGGTCCTGGTCGACTGTCCCTGGATGGTCGAGCGGCTCTGGTTGCTGGGGCGAAGCGGGTTGGCGTATGTGCGGCCGCGCATGTCTTCGGTGTTGAGGGTCTGCTCCGTAGCCTGGGCCTGGGCCGAAAGCTCGTCCTGCTGGGCGCGGCGCTCTTCTGCGGAACCCATCGGCGTTTCGTTGCCACCGGATGAGGCGGCGCCAGCGGCCTGGTCTGCTGCGGCCTGAGCGGCCGCGTCGGGATCAACCAGAACTTCACTGATGCCCGTATCCTTGGCCGAAGGCTCATCCTTTACCTGAGCCTCAGAGTCGACGATTTCCTGGTCAGGCTTATCGGTCGCCTTGACGCCACCCATCTCGAGTGACGCATCCGGCTGGCTTCCGTCTTCCGACTGGCCGATGTCGGCCTGCTGGCCCGCCTGGTTGGAATCCTCGTGGACCGGGACGGGGTGGACCTGGGCGACCGAGCCAAGACCGGCATACGAGTAACGGTTGCCGTAAACGTCTTCGAGGACAACAGTGCCTGTCTCCGAGTCGATGCTGTCGATCACTCCATCGTTCACGGCGATCACCGGAGCCCCGGCTTCGGCGGATATCGGAACTGAAGTCCGGCCGGAAGCCGAGCTGACATCCTGGGATGCCGTGCCGTTTCTCTTGGCCTCTGCGGTGGAGATCTCACCTTCGTAGCTGGCCGTGTCGGAAGCGATCGGAAAACGTGCGCCTTCGGTCAGGCCGGTCAGACTGGAGATGACTTCGGGCGGGATTGCCGAGTAGGCTCTGGCGTGCTCGAGGATGTCCTGGACGTACCAGTCAGCGTGGTTGTAAGCGAAGATCGCTTTGTAGGGATCCTCGGCGTAGCCGAAGTCCTGAAGGTAGTTGCCCGCTGCGCAGATGGCGTCGACCGGGTTGAAGGGATCCTTGAGCTTGTCGCCGTTGGCGTCGACGCCCCACTCGACCCAGGAGGAGTGGATGAACTGCATCCAGCCGTAAGCGCCTGCGGTGGACGTACCGACGTTGGATCCGAAGTTGGTTTCGATCCGGTTGATCGATGCGAGGACTTCCCACGGCACGCCGTACTCGCTGCCACAGGCCTGGTAGATCGGCAGCAGGAACGGCGGGATCTCAAAGTTGTCGATGACGAAGTTCGGAACGTTGAGGCGATCGAGCACGAACGGGTCATTGGCGTTGTCGCCACCGGGTGAAGCGCCACCGTTCGCCAGGCTCGGATCCTGCTCGACGAAGGCCGGCTCGCGGGCGGGGGTGCCACCACCGTCGCCGGAGCTTCCGTCGCTTCCGGAGGGCGCCGAACCACCTGGAGTGACGCCGCCGTTATTCGTGTTCGGTGTCGGGCTCACCGTCTTCGGAGGCAGGGTCGAGTCCGGCGCAGTCACCTGTTCAGCGGCTGCTTCGGTCTGGACGCTGGCCGCTGTGTCGGCACCATCACCCGGCGCGGTTGCAGCCGCAGTCGATGGGGCAGGCGGTCCGTATGTAGAGGATGCAGCGGGTGAATCACCAACAGCCAAGCCGAAAACAAGCATGGAGAGGAATGTCGCAATAAATGCGGCCAAGTAAATCCGGCGTGTCGACCTGGAGTCTTGTGTCACAGAGTGGTTCCCAACTAAAACAGACACGGCCGACACTCTCCCGAGATGCGGCACCGAAACCGTATCGCAGACGGGTTCAACACCGCCCCTTCATATCCTCTACCGGAGCTGCTCCGCCCCTCGCTGGAATACGATGGGGTCCATGAGCGAAGACCGTGATGGAATCAGGGATCGGGTTCAGTCCAAAGGCGAGAAGGCGGCAGCCGACATCGCCCAGGCACTGATAAGCAGTCCGGCGTTTGGTCAGGCGGTGTCGGCCGCCGTGGCTGCCAGGGACAGAGCGAACGATGCGCAGCGGGCAGCAATGGGAGCGCTCAACCTGTCTTCGCAGGATTCTGCGGAGCGACTGGAGCGGCGGGTCAGAGTGCTTTCCGATCGTCTGGAAGAAAGCGAAGACCGTTTGGACAGCGCCCTCGACCAGGTTCGCGATCTGAAGAAGACGGTGAAGGATCTCGAGGCGTCCCAGCAGCCCGTTTCCGCACCGCTGGTCTCGTCGACGACGAAAAAGCGCCGCGCGCCGAAAAGAGACACCAAATAGTCAGCCAGAGGATCCATACCTGAACCTCTACTTCAGGTTTAGGTATTGGTTGCCGGCAGGCGTTCGACGACCTGCTGGCCGAGGGCGACGAACAGATCGGTCAGCTCGGCTTCCGCCAGATTTACGGAGTCACCGGGACCGACGACGACCAATAGCGCGGCCGCTTCGACTCCGATCCGCCGCGCCATGGCGAAGGTCGCCGCGGTCTGCATGTCGCGCGCGACCGCGTCGAAGTCAGGCAACGGGCCGTCCGGGTCGAACCGGGCGACAAAATCGTGGCTGGAGACTGCCGCGGCCGGAGCGATGTCCTTCAGGAGTTCGAAGAGACCGGCATCGGGCAACTGCTTGCCAGCACCACCTGAGAGGGCGATCGAACTGCCATCACGACTGATCGCGCTTTCGACCAGCAGGGCCTGTCCCGGCGAGAATTGATCCCCGGGAGCGACACATGTCCCCAGCCGCACGACACGCCTGACTCCGAAACCGGCCAGATCGCCGAGCACCGTGGTGGCCCCCGGCCCGCCGACTCCGGTCGACTGGACGCTCAGGCCGGCTCCCGACGGGACGGTGCCCGTGTAGCCCCACAGGCCACGAGCCTGGTGACTCATCTTCGGTTGGACCATCAGCGCCTGGGCCAGGGCAAAGGCCCGTCGGGGGTCCCCGGTGAGCAGGGCGTCGGGGGTCGAAGACTCAAGCGGGGTCAGGCTGGCGGGCATCAGGTTTCCTGCGGTTGGCTATTCACGTGGATAAACTAGGTCGATGGCTGACACTGAAGATAGAGACAGCGGACGCGGCATACCCGAAGGACTGCGCGAAGCCATCGAGGGCGCCTTCGCCGCAACCGAGAAGACGAGGGCCCAGGCCCAGGGTCTCTCGGAGAAGACCAAAGACCGGGCCCAGGGACTGGTCGGCGAGGTCTCGAGGCGGGGTCACGATGCCCGCGGAACGCTTGAAGGCATGCGCTTGGTCAGCCGCGACGAGATTCGCATTCTCGAAGAGAAGATCGAGAGCCTTTCCAGTCGTATGGCCGAATTAGAGGCGATGTCTAAGCCTCAAGTTGACGGTTAGAGATGGCCAGGGAGGGCCGGGTTGTCATCACTGGTGTGGCTTCGCACTGGGGATCCGAACTTGCCAGGACTCTGGAGCGCACTCCGGGAGTCGGCCAGATCATCGGAATCGATGCGACCGCGCCAAAGGTTGACCTCGGGCGAACCGAATTCGTGGAAGCTGACATCCGTAACCCGGTGATCTCGCGTCTGCTGCCCGGACTCGAACCGGACGTGGTTGTCCACTGCGGAATCCTCTGGTACCCCGAGAGCGGACGGCCTTCGCGGGCTCTTCACGACATCAATGTGATCGGCACCCTTCAGTTGCTGGCGGCCTGCGAGAAGGTTCCGAACCTGAGGGCTCTGGTCGTACGCGGTTCAGCCGCGATCTATGGAAGCTCCCCTTCGGCGCCGTCTTTCTTTACCGAAGACATGGCCCGGCGGTATCCCCTGAGCACCAGATTCCAGCGCGATATCGGCGAGCTCGAAGGCTACTTCGACAATTTCGCCCGCCGACATCCGCAGATCACCTGCACCATGCTGCGATTTCAGACCGAGCTTGGTCCGGGCCTCGACAACCCTTTGACGAGATATCTGTCACTACCGGTGGTCCCGACCCAGATGGGCTGGGACCCCCGGCTGCAGCCACTTCACGCCGCCGACGCCACGGGGGCCCTGGCTGCTGCAACCATGAATCCGGTTCGTGGAGCGGTCAACGTCGCCCCGGACGGAGCGATTTCGCTAAGTCGGCTGTTGCGCCTGTCCGGCAAGACAGCGGTCGGAATTCCGCCGCTTATCGCGGGGCCGCTGCTGAAGCGCCTCGGCGACATGCTCGGTAGTGGCGCCCTGTCGGATGACGGGCGCCTGATGCTTCGATATGGGCGTGGTTGCGACAACCGCCGGCTGAGGGAAGAGGTCGGGTATCAACTGGCCTTCGACGCTGAAGGCGCGGCCCGTGACTTCGCTTCGAAGGAATCCGGTATCCAGTCGCTGTTTCATGCTCCCCATCCGGGATCGCCGGTAAGAAGCGTCAAGCGGCAGGCGAGTCCCCGGTGAGCTCGGCTGAACTGGCAGTTGAGTGGGCTTCGGTCGTCCAGAACTCGTCGGAGCGCATGCTGCGCCGACTGGCCGGCGAATACCACGAAGACGAGTGGGGCTTTGATGAAGAGTTCGCCGAGGCTGCGTTCCCGATCTTCGACTTCCTCTACCGCGCCTGGTGGCGCGTTCAGGTCGAAGGTATCCACAACGTTCCGGCCCACGGTCGCTCCCTGCTGGTGGCCAACCACTCCGGTTCGGTCTTTCCTTTCGACGCGACGATGATCGGGACCGCAATCCAGAAAGAGCATCCACTGCCGCGCTGGTCGCGGGCGCTCGTCCTCAACTGGGCCTTCGACCTGCCTTTCGTGAGTTACTTCGTCCGCCGGATCGGCGGGGTTGCGGCGAATCCGGCAAATCTCGGCCGTCTGCTCGATCAGGACCAGCAGGTGATGGTGTTCCCGGAGGGAGTCAAAGGTTTCGGCAAACCATTCTCTGAGCGGTACCGACTGCAGCGATTCGGACGGGGCGGGTTCGTGGAGGTAGCGCTGGAGACCGGTTCGCCGATCATTCCGGTGGCGGTAGTCGGAGCCGAAGAGATCTATCCCAAACTGGGTGAATCATCAGCTCTGGCCAAGCTGACCGGAGCTCCCTACTTTCCGGTCACGCCGACCTTCCCCTGGCTTGGCCCGCTCGGCCTGCTGCCACTTCCCTCCCGCTGGAGGATCCAGTTCCTCGAACCGATCGACCTCTCCGGCTACGGCCCGGGTGCTTCGGAGGACCGGTCGCTGGTCTTCGACCTTTCCGAGCAGGTTCGCGAAACGATTCAGGAGGCTCTATATAAGGGCCTGGTTGATCGTGGACCCGCCTATTTCTGAGTAGTCCGGACCCCGGTCCATTTGAGTGCCGTTCGTCACAGCCAGAATTTGGCTCTGTAAGCCATATTTAGGCATCGTTTAACAAACGAACAAGATCGGCCTCACCTTTTCCTCCGCAGGGCTAAAAGAACGCCTTCCTCCAAAACTTAGGTTTACGCGGTCAGCTAATCGTGAAAAGCGACCGCAGGGTTCTGCCCGGCGGGAAACAGGAGGATTTACTCGTATGAGTTCCAAGAAACTAGGCATCGCGTCGGTATTGGCGCTGCTTGCCGCCCTGGTTGTGCCAGGGATGGCTTTCGGTGCTCCCACCGATGCGGCTTTCGAGCTCGAAGGTGTCGAACTCGATCTCGTCTGGGTCGGGCTAGCCACAGTTCTGGTGTTCCTGATGCAGGCGGGCTTCATGTTCCTCGAGATCGGTTTCTCGCGGATGAAGAACGCCGGCACCGGAGTAGGCAAGATCTTCATCAACTTCGCGATCGTCTCGATCGCCTGGTGGGCCGTCGGTTATGGCATCGCCGGATTTGGTGAAGGTGGCCTCGGGAAGTTCGTCGGAACAGACGGTTTCTTCTTCCACTTCAACCAGGACATCCTCGGCACACCCGTCGATGCCAGCACAACCATGTTCATGCTCTTCGGCATGTCATTCTGTGCCGTTTCACTGGCGGTCGTCTGGGGCACCACGCTGGAGCGCATCAAGTTCAGCGCTTACGTCATCTACGCGGTCTTCTTCGGCGCGTTGATTTACCCGATGGTTGCCCACTCGGTCTACGGCGGCGGTCTGCTGTCGGACATCGGTGGCAAGCCGGTCATGGACTTCGCCGGTTCCTCGGTGGTCCATCTGACAGGTGCTGTCGGTGGTTTTGCGGCGCTGCTCCTGCTCGGCGCTCGTAAAGGCAAGTACGCATCAGACGGTTCACCCCGGGCGATCCCCGGACACTCGATGCCGCTGGTCGGCCTCGGTGTGATCATCCTGTGGATCGGCTGGTTCGGATTCAACGGTGGCTCGACCTTCGGCACCAGCGATGGTTTCTTCGCCGAGGTGATGCTCAACACCCAGCTCGCAGCAGCAGCCGGTGTGATTGGTGCCAGCCTCCTCGTTTACCTCAAGACGAAAACACTCGATGTCGGCATGGCCGGCAACGGTGCGATCGCCGGTCTGGTCGGAATCACGGCAGGTTGTGGTTACGTCGAATACTGGGCAGCTCCGATCATCGGTTTCCTTGCCGGACTGCTGGTCGTAGCCGCCGTGCTGTTCATCGAGAAGTACCTCGACGATCCGATCGGTGCGCTTTCAGCACACGGTCTGTGCGGTATCTGGGGAACCCTGGCAGTCGGCATCTTCGGATCGCCGCGTCTGGTTCTCGATGGTGCCGGTTCAGGCATCTGGTACAGCATCTTCGGTGACCAGACCTTCAGCTCGACCTTCGGTCAGCTCGGAGTTCAGGCAATCGGAGTCGCCGCAACGTTCGCGTTTGTTCTGATCGCTTCGTACCTCGTATTCGCTGCGATCAAAGCGACGGTCGGACTCAGGGTTTCGGAAGAAGAAGAAGAAGCCGGACTGGACATCTCGAGCCACGGGATGTACGGCTACCCGGAAGCTTTCATTCCGCAGCCGGAATACCCTCACGCTAACTACACACCCTCCATGGCCGGTACTCCGGTAGCGCCCCTGGAAACCACGGACAAGGCATAGGGGAATCAGATGAAAAAGATAGAAGCATTCATCCGACACGAAGCGTTCGAGCCGATCAGGTCCGAACTGCTGGAGAAGGGGTATCCCTCGATCTCCATCGTTGAAGCCAAAGGCTCTGGTCGACAGAAGGGCATTGTCGAGCAGTACCGCGGCTCAACCGTAACCGTCAACGTACGACCCAAGCTCAAGCTTGAGATCGTCGTTGCCGACGCGGACAAGGACCTCATCGTCGAAACGATTCTGCGCCATGCCAGAACCGGAGAGATCGGAGACGGCAAGATCTTCGTTATCCCGGTCGAGGAAGCGATTCGAATCCGGACCGGCGAGCGAGGAGACGAAGTAACCCAGATCCACGCGGAGTAGCGAGGAGCTGACAAGGCTGGCAGCGGGGCCGTTTCGGCGGCCCCGCTGCCGCATGCCTGGGGCAATTGGGCGCTGCCCGCAACGAACTGGTGGCGGTGGCCTGTAGCCTCGTTGTCGCATGACCAGGGAAGAGCGCATAAGCCTTAACGAAGCGGCCCGCAGAGCGGGTGTTTCTCCAACGACCCTGACCCGGTGGGCGGATGAAAAAGTAATCCCTGTCCGCAAGGGCAAATGGACGGCGGTATCCGCCGCCCAGGCGAGGGTCGTGGCCCGGATGCGCGAGCGCGGACATTCGCTGGAGGAGCTGAAAAAGGCGGGTCGTGACGGCAAGCTGGCGTTCGGTTTCTCCGAGGAATTCTTCGTCGACCAGGGAGAGGGCGTGTCGATCTCCGAGGCGGCCACCGACACAGGACTTTCCGAGGACCTGATCGAAAGGATCATGGTGGTGCTCGGCACCCCGGCCGGCCGGGAGCGTTACCTGACCGAGACTGACGTTGAAGCACTCACGAGGCTGGCCGGGGTTGCCGATGCCGGCCTCCCGATCGAAGCTGTGCTTCAACTGGTCCGGGTATACGCCCAGGCGGTCCGCCGGATTGCCGACGCCGAAGTGAGACTTTTCCACCTGTTCGTGCACGAGCCGATGATGCGTGACGGACTGGGTGCCCTGGAAATCTCGGAAGAGATGGGAAACATGGTCCAGATCGTCTCACCGACCACCCGGCCGCTTTTCGAGTACCTGCACGATCGCTACGTCCGTTATTTCATCGAGCAGGATGTGGTTGGCCACATGGAGGATGAGTTCGGTGGCGATTCGGAAATCGACCAGATCCGGATCAGCCTCTGTTTCATCGACCTGACCGGATTCACCCGGTTCACTGAAGAGGAAGGTGACGCCGAAGCGTTCTCGGTGATCGAACAGTTCACTGAAGCGGTTGAAGCGACCCTGCCGCCGGAAGCGAACATCGTCAAAACGATCGGTGATGAAGTCATGGTTGTCTCGAACGATCCGGTTTCTCTGGTCGAGTGGGCGGTCGGTTTCCTGGCGCTGTTCGAGGAGCGTCCCAAACCGAGGGCCAGCGTCCACTACGGCGAAGCTGTTTTCCGGGATGGCGATTACTTCGGCAGCCAGGTGAACCTGGCCCACCGCGTGGTCAACCGGGCACTTGGTGGTGAGGTACTGGTGACCGAACCGGTGGCGGAAGCGATCGGTGAGCATGAAGACCTGGAGCTGGACGGGCTCGGCGCGGTCGACCTCAAGGGCTTTCCGGAACCAACCCCGCTTTACCTCGCCCGTGTTCGGAAATGATCCGAAAGAAGCCGGCCTCGCCCTGGAAGAACTTCGTGGAGTCGTCGGCCGTTCGGGCCTGATCGAGCCCGGAAGTCACGGGGTAGTCCTGCTGTCCGGCGGGCCCGACTCAGTCGCGATGCTGGCCGGATTGGCCGGATTCCTGCCGGACTCCCCACCGGTGGCCCTGCACGTCAATTACGGACTGCGCCGGGAGGCGGATGCCGATCAGGCAGTCGCGGCTGAAGTCTGCGACCGGCTCGGTATCGAACTGGTCACCAGCCAGGCTGGCCCCGTCCAGGGAAACCTTCAGGCCTGGGCCCGCCAGTTGCGTTACTCGCTGGCCGATGAGCTGAGGGCCGAACGAGGGCTGGACTGGATCGCTGTGGGGCACACCAGGACCGATGTCGCCGAGACGGTGATCTACCGACTGGCGGCTTCGCCCGGCCGACGCGCCCTGGCGGCGATGAAGCCAAAGAGCGGCTGGACCGTGCGTCCGCTGCTGGAACTGGAACGGCACGAGACCCGCCGTCTGGCGGCTGCCGCCGGACTGCCGTTTGCTTACGACAGGACCAACGTCGACCCGTCGTTCGCCAGGGTGAGGATCCGCTCGGAGGTCCTGCCGGTGTTGCGGGAAATCAACCCCGGGGTGGTTGCCAACATCGCTTCGACCCGGACCGAACTGGTTGAGGAGGGCGAACTGCTCGAGGATCTGGCAGCGGCATCGATCGATTCCGCGAAGCAGCCCGGGGGTGAAATCCTGGCTTCAGCCCTCGGCGAAGCCCATCCGGCCCTGTGGCGGCTGGCGATCAGGCAGATGGCCGAACGCAAACTCGGCCGGACCGTTGCTTTCTCGATCCGACAGGCAGATGCCGCCCGGCGGCTTGCCCGAACGCCAGAGGGCGGTTCGATCGACCTCGGCGGTGGAGCTTCGCTGGCCATCGAGTCAGGTTTGATTTCGGTCGACCCCGGGGGAGCAGACCGGCCCGAATACCGGTCGGTGGTACTCGGTATCCCCGGGGTCGTCGAATGGGGTGGAAGGCGGATCACCGCAGAACGGGTCGACCTGCCTCTGGAACCGGGCCGGGGCGATGTGGCGACTCTCGACCTCGACGCAACCGGCACCAGCCTCACGATCCGCGGCTGGCAGACCGGTGACCGTTTGTGGCCACTTGGGATGGATGGCACCAAAAACCTCCAGGACCTCTTCACCGACCGGGCGGTGCCGCGTTCGAGCCGACACCGCATTCCGGTGCTGTGGGCCGGGGACCAGATCGCCTGGGTGGCCGGCGTGGCCGTCGCGCACCCCTACCGGTTGCGGCCGGAAACAACCGCCGTGGTTCGCATCACCGCGAGTCCGGCTCCGGCCGCATAGACTGGAATTCGATGGAAGGAGCAGCCAAAGTCGGGCGGGTATTGATCTCCCCGGAAGAACTGGACC
>Ga0105048_10005400_pt1 | contig 20660 bp, 15 predicted proteins | sample MAT05_FD_78382 | JGI IMG/M metagenome (GOLD analysis project Ga0105048, IMG submission 78382) | Freshwater microbial communities from Lake Fryxell liftoff mats and glacier meltwater in Antarctica - MAT-05 | ecosystem: Environmental > Aquatic > Freshwater > Ice > Liftoff microbial mat | place...
CTGCTGCTCTGGCAGGGCACCGGCGACACGCGCCGCGCGGGGTATAGCGCGAATCTCGAAGGGATTCGGATGTTGTCGCGGGCCGACACCGCGCTGCGCATGGCCACCAAACTGGCCAGCGATCGCGCCGAGTTCTGGGGAACGCTCGCCCGCTTCAATCTGAACTCCGGCGCCGGCGCCGTTCGCTACGCCGCCACGCAAGAATGGAATCGGGCGGCTCGAGCCGCCGAACGAGCCGCAGATACCAGCATGATGGCGCTCGCATCGGCCGAACGTGGATTGGCGGGGTGGCGACGATACCTGTCCATTCGCAACCGCGCCATCATGTCCGAGGGACGCACGATCAAGTTGCAGACCAACATGCGCTGGGAGCGTCGCTTGGCCCGCGACTACGTGGAGTCGTATCTGCGTCGCATAACCCCGCCCACCGGGGCCACGGAGTACGAGCCGGCGCTGGCGCTGTTCGCGCGGGCCGAGCAACTCGACCCACTCAGCCTTCGCAATGCGCGACTGCTGTACATGGCCCTCGCCGAGGGCGCACGCTGGACAGAACTGCTGGCCGCCGCAGATCGCCGCGCGAAGGTGAGTTCGTTCGATGGGCAGGCGCGCTTTGCGAGAGGACTGGCTCTCGTGCGCCTCGGGCGACTGGCCGAAGCACAAGCGGCGTTCGATACGGCGCAAGTCACGCTCGACAACGTGGATCGTGAGCGGCTGTTCAGTCTGGCGCGCTTGGTGTCCCCGGGCGCCGACATCGCGGTGCGTGGAGGCATCGACAGCGCGGCATGGGCGAACCTCACGCCGTCCGCGAAGCGAGCGACCAATACCTTTTTCTGGGCGGCGCGTGATCCCGACGCCACGACACCGTACAACGAGCTCGAACTCGAGTTTCTCGCACGGGTCGTGTACGCGGAGTTCGCCTGGAGTGATGACGAGCTTCGCCTGAACGGTGCCGATACGGAGCGCGCCGAGATCTTTGTGCGCTACGGTCCACCCGAGGAGATTCTCACGATCCCCGGCACCGCGTCCGCCATGCAAGACGACTTGGTCCGAACGGCGCCAGGAAGCGGAGCGGAGTTGTCGCTCTCCAGTCGCGACGATTTCGGCTCGACGATGCTCTGGCTGTATGGCAATGGCACGGTCTATTTCTTCGACCTGCCGCCGGGATACGGCACCGCGCGACTGCCCAACGTCGACCGCGGCTACGTGCGCGATGTCCAACGGGCGTCGCCCGTGCGATGGGACAATGTCGACATGCCCGCCGAGGTCGACTCCACTCGCCTGCGAGTGCTGCGCTTCCGTGGTTCCTCCGATTCGCTCGACCTGCTCGTCCTCGCCGCGGTCCCGAGCGAATCGCTCCGCGAGGCCGACGATAACGGGCCAGCCATGGCGCGGGTGATGGTTCGTCTGCTCGATGATCGCGCCCGGAGTACTCCCGTGGCTGTCGACTCGCTCCGCCTCGACGCGTCCACGTCGGCGTCCGGGCAGTTTGCGTGGCGCGCGCGTGTGCCCGCACGATCGGGCATCGTCCAGACAGAGACCCGTGTTCCAGATACGCGCCGGGTGAGTCGTGGCATGGCAGTCGCCGAGGGTGGGTTGCCCGCCGGCTTCACCGTGAGCGACGTCCTGATCGGGACGCCGCGCGCCGCGCCGGCGAGTGCAGGGGGCGCTGCGCGCTGGTTCACGCTGCCGCTCACGCCAACTCTCGCCGACTTCGACGTCGGTGCCGCAGTCGCCGTGGGGTGGGAGCTGTATGACCTCACGCGCGACGCGCCATCGGCGGCACGAAAGTATCGTGTCGCACTCACCGTGACCCGCAGGGAGCGCGGTGGACTGACTGGTCTCGTGCTTCGCGCCATCGACGGCGTCGGCGCGACGATCGGCGTGATGCGCTCGACACCGGAAGCCTTCACGATGAGCTACGAGCGCGTGATTCCGGCGCCCGCGTCGGCGTCGACCATGACGCAGGCCGAGTCACTCACGCTGGCCGGCTTCGGTGAGCGAACGGGGACCTATCGCGTCACGCTCGACGTGACCGACCTCGTGACCGGCGCGAAGACCACACGGCGCACGACCTTCCGGGTGGGCCGCTAGGTACGTCGGTCAGCGCGAACGCGGCAGCTCATTGATTTTCCGCAGCGTCACGCTGCCGTTCACCGTACTGGCGCGCAGACGCGTGGCGCCGTTCCCTACCGTCCCCCGCAAACGTCGCGGTGACAACGTGCCGGAAATCGTGATCGGAAAATCGGTCGATACGCGTCCGTTCACGGTGGACAGTTCGAGCTGTGCGCCGAAATTGGACGGGAGTTCGATGGTGATCGCCCCGTTCACTGTTTCGTAGTCGAGATCGTCGGCGCGACCGAGTGATCCCATCGACACGGTGATGCTGCCGTTCACCGTTTTGGCGCGCACGGGACCACCGGCGCTGCGCGCGGTGATGCTGCCGTTCACGGTGTGCGCATCCACCTCGTTGTTCACACCGGTCACTTCAACGCCGCCGTTGACGGTAGACAGATCCACCCGCACGCCGTCGGGCACGCGCACGGTGAAGCGCACCGAAACATCGTTGCGGTCGTTCCACTTCATGCGGCGATCGGTGTGAATGCCGTTTTCGTCGCAGCGCGAGTCTTCGCTGAAGAGCGCGCAGACCAGCACGTCGTCGCCGATCTTCTTCTGCTCGATGCGCACATCGTCCGGATCCCCGCGGCGCCAGCGCTTTTCGGCGCTCACCTCCACGCGGCCGTTGGTACTGCGTTCTACCTGAATCCCACCGTTGATGTTCTTGATCATCACGCGACGCCCCGACGGGATGGTGCCCGACCACGTGAACGCATTGTCGCGCTGCATGTCACGGTCCTGCGCAACAGCGGGAGCCGCGATCGTAACCGTGAGCAGCAGTACAGCGGCTGCTGAACACCGTGCCGAACGGGTCGAGGAGCGGAACGACAGCATGGGAAACTCCTGATGGAAAAGAGACGCACGCACCTGCGCGGTCATGAGCGGTTGCCTCGCACGACGCGGACGTTGCCGCTGAACGTAGAGATGGTGAAGCGGGTGGAACCGCCACCGCCGATTTCATAGCGGCGCACAGCGCGGTCGCCGCGTGACGAAGTGGAGCTGCTCGGCATGAGCGTGAGCGTACCGGACGCCGTCAGGTCTCCGTTGAACATGGAGACATCCATGTTGCCGCGCGCGCCCTCGGGGAGTCGTAGCGTCACGTTTCCCGAATGCGTGGTGAGCTGGAGGCGGGCATCGTCGGTGGCACTGCCATCGAACGTGATGCTGCCGCTGATGCTTTCCACATCCACGCGTGCCGCGCGATCCATGCCCAGCATGACATCGCCACTGGTGGTATGCACATTCACGTCGTCGCGCACCCCGCGGAGCGTTATGTCGCCGCTCATGGTGGTCACGCGCGCCGGCCCGGAGCGGCCACCCAAACGGATATCGCCCGACAGCGTTTCGAGGGTGAGGCGTCCACCGATGTCGTCGAGACCGATATCGCCGCTGGTGGTGCGAATCTCCACGTCACCATCGATGCCGGACACATCGACGTCGGCCGACGCGGTGGAAACCACGAGGCGGACGTTGCGCGGCAGGTCGAGTTCGAGCGTAGCGTCGTTACGGCGGCTGCCCGAGCGGCTCGCACTGCTCGACCGCATGTCCTCCGATGCATCGAGCATGATCCCCACGCCGGTCGTGCGCAGCTGATAGTCGCCGCTGCGTCCACGAATCGTGCCAGTCATGGCTGAGCTGCCGCGCACCACCAAACGACCGGTACGCACCGTGAGATCGACCACGGCGTTGCGCGCCACGGCGAAGCTCGAGTCGCGCTGCGCGAGGAGCGGCGATACCCCTCCGGTCAGCAGGAGCATCAGCAGTGCGCCGTGCGGGACGAGCAGGCGGGATCGGCCAGGACGTGCAGACACGAAGGGAGATCGCATTACAGCAGCGCCACACGCCGGAGCAGCGCGAGCTTGGTTTCGAGGGCACGATCGAGCTGGGTGGCCAGCAGGGCGCTGCGCGGATCACGCGCCAGTGCCTCCCGGCTGTCGCCGATCGCTCGATCGATGATGTCCAGATTGCGGCGCAATTCGCGCACGGTCACGCTATCGAGTTCCACGACGCGATCATCCACGATGCGCCGTAACGCCGAGATCTCGCGTTCATACACCACATCGGCGTCGGTATCGTCACGGTCGTCGCGTGCGGTGGTGCCAGAGGCATCGCGAGCGACGAGTCGCGTAGCGGCACTGGATGCCGGCGCGTCGGTGTCGACGCTCCCACGCGCGGTGAGACGCCACGTGATGCCCGACGTCACCGCCACCAGCATCGTGGCGGCGATGGCGAAGGTGCGAACCGACACGGTGCGTGCCATAAGCGTTCGCGTCTGCGTTGCAGCAACCGAGATGGGGATCACGGTGGTGTCGAGACGGGCTTCAATGCCATTCCAGAGATCACGCGACGGTGAGATCCCGGGCAGCGCCTTCGCCTCCGCCACGATCGCCTCGAGCTCTCGCACCAAGGCGCCGCAGGCGGCACACTCCGACTGATGCGCCGTCATCCACGCCTGCTCGGCGCTCTCGAGCGCGCGCTCCAGGTGACCGCCGCAGTGCGCGTCGAAGCGCGTGCAGTCGGCTGGTGTGCCGGTCGGGGGAATGATATCCGTGTCGTTCATACGCTCTCCTACCGATTCAGGGCCGCGCGCAACAGCATGCGCGCACGGTGTAACTGGGCCTTGCTGCCGCCTGACGTGATGCCGAGCTGTTCGCCGATCTCTTCGTGTGTAAAGCCTTCTACGTCATGCAGCACGAACACCCGCCGCGCACCCGCCGGCAGACCGGCGATCGCGGCATCGAGATCGAGCCGCTCTCCGACGAACACCGCGCGCGCCGGCGCCTCATCGAGGGTGTCGTCATCGGACATGCGGGCACCGGCAACGCCGGCCCGCTTGCGACGCGACAACACCACATTCACCGTCACGCGATGCAACCACGTGCTGAAGGTCGACTCGCCACGAAAGCTCGGCAGTTTCTGCCACACCCGCACGAACACGTCCTGCGTGACTTCCTCGGCCCACTGCCGATCGGCCAGCATACGCAGGCAGATGGCGTACACGCGGTCCACGTGCACCCGATAAAGCCGTTCGAACGCACGCCGGTCACCCGCGGCCGCGGCAGTCACCTCCGCGTCTGCTCCGGCACCCGTGTCGCTCGCACCCGTGTCGATCCCAGCAGCGACTACGCCAGGCGATGACGCCGGGACGGTAGGCTGCAGCGAGGCGAAAACAGGCTTGGTCACACGTAGGGCGAGCAGAGAGGCTCCGGTATCAGGTCACCCCATTGGATGAACGATTGGGCCGGAGGGTTTGAAGCAATCGCTCAGACTGTGAGCGACGCGACGATGGCGGGCAAGTCAGACATACTGTTCATCCAGTAATCCGGCGCGGCGACGGCTAGTTCCGCTCGGCTGAAGGGCCCCCACTGGGCCGCGGCCGTGCGCACCCCTGCCGCTCGGCCGGCGTGCATGTCATGCGGCGAGTCTCCGACGAACAAGGCGCCCGTGGCCGGCAGCTCCAGACGGCTGAGTGCCAGGATGACGGGGTCGGGGAGCGGCTTGTGGCGCTCGGTCTCCTCGAAGGTCACGATGGCGTCGAAGGCCCTCTCCAGCCCAACGTGCTCGAGGGAGCGCGCCGTCATGCCGCGTCCCTTGCTGGTGACGAGCGCGGTGCCGTGCCCCTCAGCCCTGGCCCAGGCGATGGTGTCGAGCACGCCGGGATAGGCCGTAGTGAGCCGAGGTAGGTGAATGCCCTGATAGTCGCGATAGCGCCCCACCAACGATTCCACCTCCGCCTCACCATCACACCAATCGGCCAGTTGCGTGCGCAGCGGCGTCCCGATCCCGGCCACCCACTGCTCGGTGGTCGGCGCACGGTCGCGTCCTTCGAAAGCGAACTGCATGGACTCGAGAAGTAGCCCGATGGAGTCGATCAGGGTGCCGTCGAGGTCGAACAGGAGTGCGTGTCGTGACATGCCGAAGAGTAATCGGGCCCGATCAGGAGGAGCGCTCGAACGCGACACGGCCCCGAAGCCGTTGTCTCGGACCCTGGCGTGGGCAACTCCGGCGGCACGCTCGCCAGCGCGGGCTCCCGTTGCCACGCGGTCATCCAGGTTCGCGGCGCACTCCGTGGCATTGCATCCGCCAGCGCGCACCACCGCGCCATCGCGTCCTCCGCCCCGGATCCCCGGGCCCGCGCCACGACCCGTTCGGCGTCGGCGATCACTCCCCGCAGCGCGACGCGCTCTATCGGGCCACATCGCTGCACGAGTTGGGTGAGGTGTCTGGCGGCGCGTTGTGCGAGCGGCGAGAGCGTGTGACCGGCGGGGCCGGCATCGTCACGTGCCACACGACGTGCGTGCCAGCGGGATACGTCGTGGAGCGCCAGGCGCACCGGTGCGTGAAGCGTGGCGCGCGACGGCACTCCGCCAACGGTCGCGCTGTGAGCGTTCGCGCTATCCACGATGGTCACCACGCGGAGCAGCGCGCGCAGGCGCGCGCTCACGATGCGCCGCCCGCGTTCGGTGGGATGCGCGCGCCCACAGAGCAGTATCGACTGCCCCCCGTGCGCCACGAGCGCGATCCACGCGGTCTCCCGCTCACTCTGCATGGCACCGACCAAGAGCGTGCGCGGCGGCACGCTCGCCTCGCTCACCTCGCTCGATTCGATGGGCCCGGTCCATCGCTGCAGTCGCGCATGCAGCCGGGTCGCCGCATCGGCCGCGCTTTCGTGATTCGGCGTTGTGCCCGATGACTCGTCCACACCGACCGATTGAGAGACACCGGCGAAGCGTGTCGAGAGGGCCGCCTTTCTGGCCAGCCGGCGCTGCAGTCGGAGCGCGCGATCGCCATCGGGAGGCGGTGCAAAGCGGTAGACGTGCACCACGGCGTGCGGAGACCCGATGCGCGCGCAGCGGCCCACGCGTTGCTGGCGCAGCGCTTCGGTCCACGGCAGATCGAGATGCACGACCACGCCGGCGTCCTGCAGATTCACGCCTTCGGCGAGGAGGTCGGTCGAGAGCAGCAGGCGAATGGCCTCGTGGGCCGGCGGTGGCGGGCGTTCCTGCGCGAGTGGCGCGAAGCGGGCCAGGACTTCGCTTCGATTGATGCGCCCACTGGCGATGCGTGCGTGCTTGCTGGAAATCAGACCGATGCCGGCGATGTCCGACAGCGCGCGGTGGAGGGCACCGATGGTCTGGGTGAACTGGGAGAAGGCGATGATGGGCGTGTCGGGGTGCGCGTGCAGGAGCGCACGCAGCTCGTCGGCGCGCGCGCTGTCGCCGCACGCGGTCTGGGCATGGTGTTCGGCAAGCTGAGTGAGCGCCTCGAGATGCGCGTCCAGCCGCTCGATGAGTGGGGCGCCTTCTACTTCGTGATCGGCCATCAGCTCAGGGAAGGCGAGCTGCACTTCGTGGTCACCCACGAGCCAGCTGCGCAGTTCCGATTGCGTGGGATGTCGTCCAGCGCGCAGCGCGTGCAGGAGTGCGTCTCCGCGCAGACGGCGCTGCCGCAGGGCGTGCGCCAGTGCGGCATCGCTGGAGCACCACGCGCGCAGTAGCCCGAGGCGGATCAGCGCACCGGCCACGGCGCCATCGTGCGCAGGAAGTGGCGCGGGTAACGCCAGAATATGCGTGAGCGTTGTGCGGTCGTGGGGTATCTGCAGCGGCGCGTGTTGCTGCACGCGCGGCTTGTGCAGCCCCGATGTGTCGGAGAACGTGGACGTCGATGTGTTCGGTGGCGTGTTCACCCGCCGAATCACGACCTGCGCCAGCATCGTGTCCGACAGCAGATCGGCACGTGATCCCAGGAACAGTGCCAGCAGGTTCCGCATTTCATCGGCCCGATTGTGTAACGGCGTGGCTGACAGCAAGAGGGTATCGCAGCCAGCGACGAATCGGGCAACGGCGGTATAGCGCGCGGTGCGTCTCGTGCGCAGGTAATGTGCTTCATCGATGATCACGAGCGTGCGAAGCGGGGCGCGCTCGCGCACCCTGTTCAGCGGTCCGGTATCGTCAACCGTCGTGTCGTGCACGCCGTCGCGGCGGGAGAAGCCGTGCACGGAGTGCAGTCGTATGTGCGGTAGCCGCGCGTGGATGATCGCGGTACGCCACATGGACTGTAGCGCGGCTGGTGCGATCACATGCACCTGCTCGTACGCGCTGGCCACGCCGAGCGCGGTATAGGTTTTCCCAAGTCCCACGTCGTCCGCGAGGAGGGCGCCGTGATGCTTTCGCATCGCGGTGTGAATGCGAGCGACGGCGTCACGCTGGTGTGGGAGCAGCGTGATGTCACCGAGTTCAGCGGGCGGCGGTGGTGCGATGATGGCCGTGGCGAGCCGAGCCTGCACGTGGCGCGCGTCGTGGGGAGACCACGTCATGGGGTGTACCAGTCGAGCAATGGAGTGAGTTGGCGAAGCGGAACGTCGTACGCATCGGCGACCGCGAGATCGAGGTCATCGATCGGGACATGCTCGTGCTTGGCGAGTCGTTCTCCGATCGGCGCGAGCAGGGTGCGGGCGCGGAGCCAGTCGTGGGGAACGGGCAGGGCGGCCACGGTCCAGCCGAGGAATCGCCGAAAGCCACCGCGGGCGGGTTCAGCGAGCACGTCGAGCCAGGCGGCGGCAATGGTGGAGTTCAGCAGCGCGTCGAGCGCGTAGGCGTCGTCGAGGCAGGCGGTCCGCACCACGTAGCAGCTGTTGAGCGGTACGGTGGGATCGCCGGCATCGAGCACGCGGGTGCGCAGTCGTTTGCCGATGTCGGCCCAGACGACGCGAGGGGTATCGGCGCGTGCGGCTTCGGTGCGAAACAGCGTCCACCAAGGCATGCGGGCGCGGGCATCGCGTCGACTTTCGAGGCGGGGGCGCCAGTGCGCGAGCCACCGTGTGGTGGCGGGTGGCAGCGTACGCAGTGGCCGCCCATCGAGACCGTGTGTCCACAGAATGCGTAGCTCGTCGCTGGCCATCGGCGATCCGGTGTTGGGCGTTCGGGCAGTGATGCCTTCCCCGCGCAACGCGGGCCGCAGCAGTCGGCGTTCGATGACGGCCGACCGTGGCACGGACGCGGTGCCTGGCGCGGGGTTGTCGGCGGCGACCACGGTGGCGGAGTCGTCATCGTGTTCGTGCGCGCGCACGAGAAACGCGGCGTTGCAGCCGCATTTGACGCCGAGTAGTGGTCGTCCGAGGGGGGAATCGCCGAGTGCGGGGCCGGCGGTTCGGAGCCGTTCGAAGGCGGCGTGAGCGGGTGGTGGGAGGAGGATCCATGGGGCGGCGGCGTCCCCATCGAGGGCGAGGCGTGACGGGGGAATCGGGAAGCGTCGTTCGCCGTGTGCGGTGCTGATCGTGACGTCGATGTCGGTGGGCGCGTGGCTTGGTGAGTCGTTGGCTGCGTGCTTGCGGGCGATCAGGAGCGACGGATACGTGGCGGCGTCGAACAGCGCGGGGGCGTCACTCCAGTCGCGGATCGTACGGACGGTGGCGTACTGGGCGATCGTGCGGCGGACGCCGCCGCCGGAGAGGGTACGCCACAGCTTGGCGGGTACGAGCAGGGCGAGCGTGCCACCCGGCGCGAGCAGCTCGAGGCTGCGCTCGATGAAGGCGACCGAGAGATCTGGTTGCGAGGCGAAGCCGACGCCGGCGCCGGCGCGCGCGGCCCCGGCGTGCCAGGTGGCGGCGCGCATGCTGCGAAACTCTCGACGCAACTGTTCGCGCTCGCGTGGGGCGAGAGCGTGCGGGCGTACCCAGGGCGGGTTACCGATGAGGACGTCGAAGCCACCGGTGGCGGCCACGTCGGCGAAGTAGGTGACGAAGCGGAACGGTAGTGCGCCGCCGTCGGCGATTTTGGCTCGGGCGGCGGAGAGCTCGCGACATTGTGTGCGGAGCGCGTCGAGTCTGAGGTGGTCGGCGCGACTGGGCGTGCGTCGTTCACCGAAGAGATCACGCGCCCGGAGTACGCTGAGCAGAGCGGCACGATCGGCGCGCACGGCATCGCGGTGCGTGGAGAGCGCGGCCATCGCGCGTTGGCGTTCCTCGCGCTGCAGGGCGAGGGCGATAAACTGTTTGCGTGGACCGGTGGCGCGGGTGTAGCGCTCGCGCAGCGCGGTCAGCGTGCGGGCGCTGGGCGGTGCGAATCGGAAGTTACCCCCGGCGAGTGAGTCGCCCACGCGGATGTGATGATCCAGATTGGGCAGTGGCGGCACGCGGGTGATGTCGGTTTCCGCGCATTCGATGACCACCGACAACCACAGGCGCAGCTCGCAGAGCCAGACAGCGACCGGGTTCCGATCGACGCCGAAGATGCAGTGCGTGAGCAGCTGTCGTCGGATACGATGCGGGTCGGCGGCCGGCGATTCCGCGAGTCGCGAGGTGGCGAGCAACTGCGTGCGTTGGTGCAGCGTGCCGAGACGCTCGAGCGTATGCACCAGGAAGGCGCCTGATCCGCAGGCCGGGTCGAGAATGCGCAGACGGTGCAGCGCGTCGGCGGTGGCGGGGGCGAGCACGAGCGGCGCGGCGCTATTGTCGAGGGCATCGGGAGGAAGGTCGGGGAGGGCGGCGAAGAGGGCATCGCGGACGACCTGATCGACCAGTGCCGGCGGCGTGTAGAACGAGCCTGAGCGTCGGCGCTCGTCGGTGGCCATGAGTGATTCGAAGGCGCGTCCCAACATTTCGGGATCGACTGCCGCTTCCGACCAGCTGGCGGAGTCTTCGTGGGCGGTGAACCGGTGCCGGTCGAGGACGGCGCCAACCAGATGCGCAATCGCATCATCGCTGAATCGCAAGCTGCGGTGACGTTTTTCGAGCGGCGTTGGGGAGAACAGGCCGCCATTGAGAAACGGGACGGCGCCGAAGCGGCGTGCGGCCGGCGCGCGATCCCGCCGCGGCGTGTTGAGCGTGCCGAAGAACAACGGGCGTAGCAGTCGCTGGTGCAGCTGTCCGCCCAGCTCGAGCTGGGCGGTGGTATGATGCAGGAGAAAGTCGAGGCGATGATCGAGCCAGCCCTTGGCTTCGAGAAACGCGAGAAAGAGACAGCGGCTGGTGCAGAGCAGGGCGAGTTCGCGCCGTTCGGCGGGTGACGTGGCCCTCGCGGCGGGGCCGGTCACATCGGTCGCGAGTGTGGTGACGGCGCGCTCGAGAATGCCATAAAAGCGATTCGAGAGCGCTTCGCGTCGGAGGATGTCGGTGAACCGTGCGTGCCGCAGCAGGGCATCCTGCTCCGGCACGGCGGCGAGCGCGCGCAGCGTGTCGGCGTCAGAATCGACCACGCGGGTGCGATCGATCCGCAGGGCCGCCACGCGCGGTCCGCTGCTGTGTGAGCCGACCGTGGCGATGCAGAGGGTACGTGCACGCGCGTCGAGCGTGATCAAGCACCAGTGTCGTGCTGGCGCCTGTTGCAGCATGGTGGCGGCCAGCCGTTTGGTCAGCTCGCGCGGATCGGTGGCGCCGGCGAGATCGGTGGGCGGCGCGAGTTCGGCGCAGAGTAGTCGTAACGTGCCCGGGCCGCGCACGAGATCGGCGCTGCTGGTGAGCGCGTCGATGTGCAGGCGATCGCGCCCGTCGGCGGAAAGCGCGGTGGGCGTCGCGGTGAAGCCCATGGCTTGGGCGATCGGACGTAGCGACAGGCGGGAGTCGGCCTGCGCGAGCAGTTGGGCGGCGGCGCGGAGTGTGAGCACGCAGCCACAGTGGGGGCGCGTGGCAGACCGTGTGTCACCCGAAGTGCGCCGGCGGTGCTTTCGGAGCGCAGCTTCGCAGAGCACCTTGCGGCATGCCCGTCACGACTACCTTGCCGCCACGCTCCGACCCCCCCGATTGGGTCGAGGTCGCACAAGTGTTCGCGCGGCTCGGGCTGACCGCCTTCGGTGGGCCGGCGGCGCACATCGCCGCTATGGAGGACGAGATCGTGCACCGCCGGCAGTGGATCAGTAGCGACGAATTTGTCGACTTGGTGGGCGTGGCGAATCTGATTCCCGGACCGAACTCCACGGAACTCGCGATCCACCTCGGCTTTCGACGCGCCGGATGGCGGGGGCTGATTGCCGCCGGCGTCTGCTTCATCGTGCCTGCGGTACTGCTGGTGTGGGTGCTCGCCGTGGCGTACGTGCACGGTGGATCACGGCTGAATGCGCCAGCGATCCTGGCGGGGCTACAGCCGGTCGTACTGGCGGTCGTCGTGCAGGCACTGTGGCGACTTCGCGCGAGTCTGGTGCGTTCACGTCGGGCTGCGGCACTGGCAGCGGGCAGCCTGATCGCCGTGCTGGCGGGCGTTTCCGAGATCACGGTGCTGGTGGTGGTAGTCCTCGTCTCTTTTATGATCTCGCGCGCGACGATCCCCGACGATACCGAACCGGGATCGGATCACCGCGCGCTCGCGGCGTTCGGCTGCGTCGGCGCCGTCGCGACCGGTATGAGCGCGCCCTCGGTCTTTCTGTCGTTCGCGAAAATCGGCAGTGTGCTCTTCGGCAGTGGCTACGTGCTGCTCACCTTTCTGCGCGGCGAATTCGTACTGCGTCACGCGGTGCTCACCGACGCGCAACTCCTCGATGCCATCGCGGTGGGACAGGTCACGCCGGGCCCGGTCTTCTCCGCCGCCACCTTCGTGGGATATCTGATCGCCGGGAATGCCGGCGCTGCCGCTGCGACCGCCGGCATCTTTCTCCCGGCGTTCGCCGGTGTCGCCCTGACCGCACCGTACGTCGCGCGACTGCGCGGCTCTCGGCGTTGGTCGTCGGCGCTGGACGGCGTGAACGCGGCCTCCCTCGCCCTCATGGCGTCGGTCGTGTTGGTCATGGCGCGACATATCGCGCCCGATCCAGCCGCTCTGGCTATCTTGATTTCAGCCGCGGCCGTGCTCGTGTCGACGCGCATCGGCAGCGGGTGGGTGTTGCTGGCCGGCGGAATCGTCGGACTGCTGCGCACGCTCGCTTGAGTGCTCGCGGTTTCCTTCTTCCTCACGGCACGACTTCCCATGCCCGTCTGCTGGCTCAACGGATCCTTCGTCGCGGAACAGGACGCGTCGGTCTCCATCTTCGACCGCGGCCTGTTGTTCGGCGATGGCGTGTACGAAGTCGCGGCGGTGTTGAACGGGCGGCTGCTCGATGCCGACCGGCATCTGGTACGATTGGCGCGCTCACTCGCGGCCATCGCTATTCCACATATCCAGTCGGCCGCCGCGTGGCTCGAGGTGATGCAGCAGCTGGCCACGCGAAACGGCGTGAGCGAGGGCCTCGTATATCTGCAGGTCACGCGTGGCGTGGCTGAGCGCGACTTTCCGTTCCCGGCGCACGCGACCCCCACGATGTTCGCCTACGCCCGCCCGAAGGCGCTACAGGCTGATCCGAATGCAGCAGGCGTCCGGTTGCTTTCGGTGCCCGACATGCGCTGGACGCGGTGTGACATCAAGAGCACCAGCATGCTGGCACAGGTGCTCGCCAAGCAGTCGGCGCGTGCCGGCGGTGCGTTCGAAGCGATGATGCACGACGATGGTCTCGTGACGGAAGGTGGCTCCAGCAACCTCTGGATCGTGAATGACGGCGTCGTGCAGACGCGTCCGCTCGCGAACGATATCCTGGCCGGTATCACGCGCGACGTCGTGCTCGAACTCGCGCACGCGGCCGACGTGCCGGTGCACGAACGCGCGTTCACGGTAACGCAGGCGAAGGCGGCGAAGGAGTGCTTCATGAGCAGCGCCACGAGCTTCATCCTGCCGGTCACGACGATCGACGATGATCGCGTGAGTGGTGGGGCCCCCGGCCCCGTCACCATGCAATTGCGCGCCGCCTATCTCGAGCGCGCCGGACAGCTCACGCGATAAACCGCGACAATCGCTACTGCGCGACATATCCGCGGTCTTTCCATCGCACGTTGTTGCCGCGCGCGATCGCCGCGATACAGATCGCGAGCACAATGGCGCCGCCCAATGGCGCCAGCAGCGCGCGGCGCATCGGGTCACCATTGATGCGGTTCGCCGCGGCGAACGAGGCCAGCACGGCGGCACTGGTGGCGAGGCTCCAGAGCAGCAGCCCCGTGCCGATGCCGTTGCCCGTGGCAATGGCCACGGCACACCACGCCAACGTCGCGAACGGCATCAGCAGGCCCAGTGGAAACGACAGCAGCAGGAACGGAAATAGCCATTGGCCCGCCGCCCCCCACCACATCGCGTGGCGTCCACCGGCATACATGTTCTTGCCCCAGCCTTTCACCAAGCTACCCAGGCCGTCGTACATCCGAGTACTGAGCTGATCGATGCCAAGCGCCAGCGACACGCGATCGCCCCGAGCCTGAATCGTCTGCGCCATCATCACATCTTCCGCCACGAAGCCTCGCACGGGCTCGTGACCACCGATGGCATCGTACACACGGCGCGACAGCATGAAGCACTGACCGTTGGCCACCACGTCGCGGGGATTGGTGGCCCGTTCCATCGCGTCGGCCCCACCGTAGCGTGTGAGAATCAGCGTGAACACCGACGGCTGCACCGCACGCTCCCACACCGTGCCCATCTCCTGGTGTCCGGCCACCGACAACAGCTCCGCGCCTCGTCGCTCTCGCATGCCAACCATGCGCACCACCAGATCCGGCGCGTGGCGGGTGTCGGCGTCGGTGAACAGCAGCAATGATCCCGTGGCGTGGGCCGCGCCCGACTGACAGGCCCACTGCTTGCCGAACCAGCCGGCGGGCAACGCCGGCGCGTCTACGATCTTCACTCTCGCGTCTCCGGCCGCCGCCTCACGCGCCAGCGCGCCAGTCCCATCGGTGGAATGATCGTCCACGACCACGAGCTCGAGGTCGGGCCAGGTTGATGCACGGATACTGCGAATGCATGCGGTGATGTGCGCCGCCTCGTTCCGGGCGGGGAGGACGATGCTGACGCGCGGTACCGGCGCTGCCGTTGTCGCCGTCGTCGCCGTCACGTCGATGTCGTCGAGGCTGGGCGTCGTGCGAAGTCTTCGGGCCAGCACCATCGGCGCCGCCACCCACGGCGTCGCCGACAACGCGGCGGTGGCGGCGCCCAGTAGCGAAATCGACGTCAACCCCGAAATATAGTTCAGCATCATCCCCGAAAGCTCACCGTTCACTGCGCCGTACGACAGCGCACGGCACGCATCGTGACGAGTCGGTGTGGTTCCGTTGCTCCCCCGAGTCAGGACCGGTACGTTCACACATGGTCGCGGCGGCTGGTACTTTCGATCTTTCCGAGGGTGAACCTCGAGACGTTGGTCACCGAGGTGCGCAGCACCCGCACGCCTTCCGGGTGCCGCCACTTCTCCCCATCGACGCCCGTGTTGCCGTGATCTCGCCGTCGGGCCCGCTGCAGGGGGCCCACGAGCTCGAGCGCGCCGTCGCGACGGCAGGGTCGCTGGGATGGAGAGTAACGGTGGGGCAGCACGCGCTGCAGCGCACCGGCTATTTCGCCGGGGACGACGCGCAGCGTGGCGACGATCTCCTGGCAGCGTTGCAAGACGATACCGTCGACGGCATCTGGTGCCTCCGGGGTGGCTACGGCGCGGCACGCCTGTTACCGCGTCTCTCGGCCGAACTGCTGCAGCGTCATCCCAAGGCGTTGATCGGCTATTCCGACATTACCGCGCTGCACGCCGCGTGGCAGCACGCCGGGCTCGTGAGCTATCACGGTCCCACGGCACGCGCCCCCCTTTCCGATTTTTCGCGCGATTCCCTTGTGCGAGCGCTACAGCACGGCACCGACAGCTGTGGCGAAGCGCCCGAGGCCCGTGTGGTGCGCGGCGGCCGTGCCACCGGTCGTTTGGTCGGGGGCAACCTGGCGCTCGTATCCTCGCTCTGCGGCACGCCGTGGGCCGTGGATTGCCGCGACGCGATCGTGGTGCTCGAGGACATCGGTGAAGCCACCTACCGCCTCGATCGCATGCTCACGCAGCTTCGGCTCGCCGGCGCCTTCGAGGGGTGCGTGGGGGTGGCTTTCGGCCATTGCACCGATTGTCCCGACACCACCGACGACGGCAGCCGCGCGATCGAGGTGATCGTGGCCGAGCTTGCCGACGCGTTACAAGTCCCCACGCTGCATGGCATCCCGGTCGGACATATTTCCGATCAGTGGACGGTACCGTTCGGCGCGATCGCGACGTTGGATGCCGACGCACGCACGTTATCAGTCTCCACCGTCGCCGTTCCGCCATCTCACTAAACTCACCACCGAGCACGCATATGAAGACCGCACAGCAACTCATCGCCGAAGCGAAGGCGGGCATTGCCGAAGTCACGGCGCGTGAAGTACAGGACCGCCTCGCGGCTGGATCGCCGATCGTCCTGATCGACGTTCGCGAACAGAACGAGTGGAATCTCGGGCACGCCGCACCGGCGCAGTACATCGGCCGCGGCGTGCTCGAAAGCCAGATCGAGTCGCGTGTGCCGCGCGATGCGCAGGTTGTGCTGATGTGCGCCAGTGGGAATCGCTCCGCGCTGTCCGCGCGCACGCTGCTCGACATGGGCTACACGAACGTCGCGTCGATGGCGGGTGGGTTCCGCGATTGGGTAGCCTCGGGTGGCGCGGTGGCCGACTGAGCGAGTTCGCGCGCGACCAGCTCTTACAAACGGCACTGCAGCACGCGGATGTGTCGCGGCTCGCGAGGCGCTTGGCGAGTCGTGTCCCGGTCGATGCGTCGCCCGCCGTTGAGTCGCGGCTGGCAGCCGTGTCGGCCGTGTTGCGCGTGGTCGACGGGGAAACGGAGCTCTTGTTCATCAAGCGGGCGGAGTTGGAGCGCGACCCATGGAGCGGTCACATGGCGTTCCCTGGCGGCCGGCTCGAATCCGGTGATGCTTCACTGGAAATCACCGCGGTGCGCGAAACCCGGGAAGAACTCGCGCTCGATCTCACGCAGGGGCGCATGCTCGGGCGCCTCGATGATCTCGCGCCGCGCAATCGTTCGTTGCCGCCGATCATCATCCGCCCGTTCGTGGCGATCGTCGAGCCCAACGTGCTGTTCACGCCAAGTGCAGAAGTGGCCGCGACCTTCTGGGTACCGCTCGCGCGTTTGCAGCATGAGAGCTCGAAGGCCAAGTACGAGGTCGAGATGAACGGCATGCGCGCCTCGTTCCCGGCGTTTCGCGTGGAGCAGCACATCGTGTGGGGGCTGACGGAACGCATCGTGCGCCAGCTGCTGGCGCTGGTGAGTCCGTAGTAGGCTTCGTTCAGCATTGCATTCACCCGTACCCCACTTGAGGGCATGACGTTGCCGACGTGTTTCGCGCTTCTCCGCTCCGCTCGCGCCGCCGCCACCACCACGGCCATGCTCATCACCGGTACGGCGTTCACCGGCTGCCAGCGCCCGTCAGTGACCGCCGTGGCACCGATGTCGGGCAAGCGCGTGGAAAGTGATCGCGGTATGGTGGCCGCGTCGCACCCCGATGCTGCCGCGGCGGGTGCGGCGATCCTGGCGCAGGGCGGCAACGCCGTGGACGCGTTCGCCGCCACGGCCTTTGCGCTCGCCGTGACCGATGTGTCGCAGACGGGACTCGGCGGCGGTGGCGCGATGACCTTCTTCAACGCGAAAACCAGAACGGTCGAGCATCTGTCGTTCTACCCGCGGGCTGGCGAAGACGCCGCATGGACGCGCGCTGACAGCTCGCGCGGCCGTCGTCCGGGACGCGCCGCCGCCACGCCCGGTATGGTGGCTGGCGTGCTCGACGCGCAGGCCAAGTGGGGGAAGCTCACGCGTGCACAGGTCATGGCGCCGGCCATTGCGCTGGCGCGCGACGGTTTCGTGGTGTCGCCGTTGCTGGCCCGCACGATCGTGTCGTCGCGTGACAAGTTGATGGCCGATTCGCTGGCGGCCGCGCGGTTCATGCCACGCGGCGAGGCGCTGCGACCCGGTGATCGTCTCGTTCAACCGGAACTGGCAACCACGTTGCAACGCATTGCGAGCGAGGGCGTGTCGGCGTTCTACACCGGCGGTATCGCCGAACGGCTGTCGACGAAGGTGCAGGCACAGGGGGGATTGATCACCGTGCGCGACATGAACACGTACTTCGTGACGTCTGTGCGCCCGCTGTGCACGATGTGGCGAGGCTACACCGTGCTCGGCGCGCCACCGCCAATGGGTGGTGCGTCGGTGCTCGAGATGCTGCAGCTGGCCGACGCCGCCGGCGTCGCCGATGCCGGCTCGTTCACCGAGAATGGCGCGGCCGTGGCGAAGCTCGCGGACATCATGCGTATCGGCGACGCCGACGCGAGTGAATATCGCGGCGATCCGGCCGTGCAGCGCGTGCCCGCGCACGGCGTCGTGCATCCCGACTTCGCGCGACAGCGTGCGGGTCTGGTGGGCGGCGCACTGCCCGACACAGCTGTCGCCGGTAATCCGTGGGCGTTCGACACGCTCGCGTCGCCGGGCAACTGCGGCCAGTTCAATCCATATCCGGCGTCGACCGGACTGCGCGCGAGTAGTACCGACGGGGTGACGCGCGACACCACGACGGTCGAGGAGGGACAGAGCTTCACGTCGCACCTGGCCGTGGTCGACGGTGACGGTAGTGCCGTGTCGGCCACCACCACGGTTGGTGTGCTGTTCGGTTCGGGCGTGTACACCGATGGCTTCTTCTTGAATTCGGCCGGCAGCAACTTCGACGCGAAGACGCGCGGCACGAACCGCTACGCAAATTCTACCATGTCGCCCACGCTGATTCTCGACGGCGATAAGGTGCGACTCGTGGTCGGTGCCGCCGGGTCGCAGTACATCCAGCCGGCGATCACGCAGGTCACGATTCGTATGCTGGCCTTCGGTGAAGATCCCGCCGTGGCGCTGTCGGCGCCGCGTATTCACGCCAGTGATAACACGAAGGAAGTCGAAGTGGAACCGGGTTTTGCCACCAGCGTGTATCAGGCGCTTGTGGCGCGCGGGTACGCTCCGGCCAGCCGTGTGCGCGATATCAGCTTCGGCGGGGTGCACGCCGTGTTCGTGCGCAAAGATGGCAAGCGGATCGGGGTGGCGGACCCCCGTCGCGATGGCACGGCGGCGGGCTGGTAAAGCGCCGTACGGCGGGGGAGTTGACGAGCGAAGAGCTAAGAGCTAAGAGCTCAGAGCTCAGTCGCCAGTCTGATCTCTCCGTCTGAACGTGTTGACGGTCTGCCCTCAAAATCGATCTTGTGGCAAAAATTAGTCTCGCCTAAATTTCAGATATGGCTGCTGCGAATACTGATCCGACTGCTCCCCCTCCCCTGGACTCAGGCACGGCGGCGTCTTCTCCCCTGCCAGTTTCGGCGGAGCCCGGCTGGCGTCGGGCCCGGTTGGCGCCGTCGCTGGCCGAAGTGCATCGCTCGGTCGAAGTGAATGGTGCGACGTGGTTCAGGAAGCTGTTGGCCTTCGCCGGCCCCGGTTATCTGGTGGCGGTGGGCTACATGGATCCCGGCAATTGGGCGACTGGCCTCGCTGGTGGTTCGCGCTTCGGCTACGCGTTGCTCTCCGTGATCCTGCTGTCGAACCTGATGGCGATGTTGCTGCAGGGCCTGGCCTCGAAGCTTGGCATCGTCACGGGACGTGACTTGGCGCAGGCCTGTCGAGATCACTACTCGCGGCCCGTCGCTTTCGCGCTCTGGGTGCTGTGTGAAATCGCCATCGCGGCGTGTGATCTCGCCGAAGTGATCGGCACGGCGATCGCACTCAATCTGCTTTTCGATATCCCGCTGGCGTGGGGCATCGGGATCACGGCGGTCGACGTACTGATCGTCCTGTATTTGCAGAACAAGGGATTTCGCCTGCTCGAGGCGTTGGTGATCGGGCTGATCGCGGTCGTGGGCGGCTGTTTCCTCTTTGAACTCTTCATCGCGCGGCCGGACGTGGTCGACGTGGCGGTCGGATTCATTCCAACCACGCAGATCTTCACCAATCCGGAAATGCTGTATCTCGCGATCGGCATTCTCGGGGCCACCGTGATGCCGCACAATCTGTATCTACACTCGTCGATCGTGCAGACGCGGAAGTACGAGGAGACGTCGGCAGGCAAGCGCGAGGCGGTGCGGTTCGCGTTCATCGATTCCACGATAGCGCTCACCTTCGCGCTGTTCATCAACGCGGCTATCCTGATCGTGGCGGCGGCGACCTTCTATACCAGCGGCAACACCGAAGTCGCGGAGATCCAGGACGCATACAAGCTGCTCACGCCACTCCTTGGTGTAGCGGGCGCCAGCACGATCTTCGCCCTCGCGTTGCTGGCGTCGGGGCAGAACTCCACGATCACGGGTACGTTGGCAGGCCAGATCGTGATGGAGGGCTTTCTGAACCTTCGCATCCGTCCTTGGCTTCGCCGGCTGATCACGCGGGCCATCGCCATCGTGCCGGCAGCGATCGTGGCGATACTTTACGGAGAGAGTGGCACCGCCAAGCTGTTGATTCTGAGCCAGGTCATTCTCTCGCTTCAACTCTCGTTCGCCGTGTTCCCGCTCGTGCGCTTCACTTCCGACCGCGAGAAAATGGGCGAATTCGTAAACTCGACCCGATTGCGCATGGCCGCCTACACGGTGGCCGGCGTCATCGCCACGTTGAATTTCTGGCTGCTCTTTCAGACGGTTCGTGGGTGGATCACCTGATGTATCGTCGCATTCTCGTGCCGCTCGAGCACTCCGTGTACGACCAGGTCATTCTCGCGC
>Ga0105048_10005402_pt1 | contig 20656 bp, 19 predicted proteins | sample MAT05_FD_78382 | JGI IMG/M metagenome (GOLD analysis project Ga0105048, IMG submission 78382) | Freshwater microbial communities from Lake Fryxell liftoff mats and glacier meltwater in Antarctica - MAT-05 | ecosystem: Environmental > Aquatic > Freshwater > Ice > Liftoff microbial mat | place...
GAGCACCTCGGGGCGCATCCCGACGACGCCCACGTGCTCGCGCGTGCGCGATTGTTCACCGCCGGCAGCGCACCCCTCGCTGCGGCGACACACGCTGCGTTCGCGGCGGCGACGGGCCACGCGATCCTCGAGCGCTACGGCATGACCGAGACGCTGATCTCGCTGTCGAACCCCCTGCACGGCGAGCGCCGTGCGGGCGCGGTCGGCATGCCGCTCCCCGGCGTCGTCGCGCGGATCGTCGGCGACAGTGGTGCGAACGTCGCGACGGACGAGGTCGGCGAGCTGCAGGTCCAGGGCACCTCGCTCATGAGCGGCTATTGGCGTAATGCGCCAGCCACCGCCGCGGCGTTCGACGGGCCGTGGTTCCGCACCGGCGACATCGCAACCGCCGATACCGACGGCCGCGTCCGCATCGTCGGCCGCACGAGCACCGACATCGTGAAAAGTGGCGGCTTCAAGATCTCGACCCGCGAGATCGAAGACTGCCTGCGTGCGCACCCGAGTATCACCGATGTCGCTGTGGTCGGCGTCGCGGACTCGCGATGGGGCGAGCGTGTCACGGCCGCCGTAGCGACGACGGATGCGACACCACTGCCGACGCTCGTCGAGAGCCTGGTCGCCCACTGCCGCGAGCACCTCGCCGACTACAAGTGCCCGCGCCAGTGGATCGTGCTCGACATCATCCCGTGCAACGCGATGGGCAAGGTGGAGAAGGTCGCGCTACGCGAGCAGATCCTTCGCGACTACGACGGCGACGTGGACGCGCGCCGCGTCCACAAGAAATAGACCGGCACCCCCGTCGCGATCACCCCGAAGCTGATGACGAACAGCAGCGGCTCGGTCACGAGATACGAGCCGAGCAGGTACAGCGTCGCTGTCAGGAAGATCGCCGGGACGAACGGATAGCCCCACGTGCGATACGGGCGCGGGCGATCGGGATAGCGCTTGCGCAGCACGAACACCGCGAGCACCCCGAGCGCATAGAACGGCCAGATGCCGATGATGAACTGATCAGCGAGCTCGGCGAAGCCGCGCACCGAGACGAACACGACGCCGAGCACGATCGACATCGCGATCGCGCGGCTCGGCGTGCCGTAGCGCGGGTCGATCTGCGCGAGGCCGCGGAAGAACAACCCGTCCTCGGCCATCGCATAGAAGACCCGTGGGCCGGTCATCATCGAGCCGTTGAGCGTCCCGAACGTGCTGACGACGACCGTGGCCGACACGAACGCGACGCCGCCCTCACCCATCGCGCGCGCGGCGACGTCGGCAGCGATGAGCGCGGAGCCGGGCATCGCCCCGAGCGGCACGACGGCGAGGTACGCCGCGTTGACGGCGAGGTACACGACCGCGACGACGGCGGTGCCGAAGAAGAACGCGCGCGGCAGGTTCTTCTGCGGATCGCGGACCTCGCCGCTGACGAAGCCGACGTCCGACCAGCCGTCGTACGCCCACATCACCGATACCATCGCGAGGCCGAACGCCGCGATCGGGCTCGCCGGCGCAGGTGGAGGCGGCACGGCGTCGACGACCGCACTGCCGAGCGCATAGCGCAGGCCGAGCGCGACGAGCCCGAGCAATGCCGCGAGCTTCAGCACGGTGCTCACATTCTGGATCCCGGCGCCGAGTCGCACGCCGCGGATGTTCACCGCGCCGACGACGACGATCAGCACCGCGGCCGTCACCTGCGTGCGCGAGAATCCGAGCGCGACCTCTGCGGTGCCATCGGATGCGAGCAGTCGCCACGCGTACTCGCTGCACGCGACCGCAATCGCGCCGTATGCCGCCGGTCGCAGGACGAGCAACTCGGCCCAGCCGAACAGGAACGCCGTGAGCCTGCCGAACGCCTCGCGCAGGTACACGTAGATGCCGCCGGTGCGCGGCATCATCGCGGACAGCTCCGCGTAGGTGAGCGCACCGCACAGCGCGATCACGGCGCCGCCGATCCACACCGCCGCGAACATGCTCACCGACTCGACGCGCTCGGCGATCGTCGCGGGCGTGCGAAAGATGCCGCTGCCGATCGTCGACCCGACCACGACCGCACCGGCGCTGAGCGGCCCGAGCCGACGCGGCAGGCGTTCGCCCCACTCGTCGCGCCCGTCGCTGCCGCCGCTCACGGGGCCCCCCGCGGCACGAACCCATCGAGGTGGAGCTCGAGCGGTCGATCGTCCGCACTGCACCCCGGTGCGACGCGAACCCGGCCCGACCACAGCTCCATCGCCAGTCGTGCGCACGTGCGTGACGCCCCTGGATCACCGCGCACCGTATCGACATGCGAGCAGATGCTGCGCGGATGCCCGTCGTGATTGCCGAGCAGGGACCAGACGCCCGCGAGATCACGTGGTCGCTCCTGCAGGTACAGCGTCGTCGCCATGTCGAGGCGGAAGAAGCTCGTCGTGTCGCGACTGACGCTCTCGCGCGAGCGCAGCACGGGATCGAAGCAGTGGTTCGTGTGCACATGCGCGGCCTTCGGCCCGACCTGCGTGAGCACCTTCAGCTCACCGCTGGTCTCGACGCCGAAGAACTCGCGACCGTCGGCGATCATGTAGTGGTGACCCGACGACAGCGGCGCGGCAACGAGACGCTGGTAGGCCGTGCGTGCGTCGGGCTCGGCGAGCATCGCCCGCACGAGCGCCGGCCACACGAGCCCGACCCGCGCGTCGGTCGAGGTCAGATTGTTGATCGTGACGGCGACGCCGCTCTTGCCGATCCCGGCCATCCCGAGGCAGCCGGTCAGCGTGAGGCACAGCACCTCGCCGCTGCCGTCCTTCGGCGCGACGCGGATCATCCGCACGTACGGCGCTGCGGTGGCGTGCATGTCCCAGGTCTGCCCGAGCACCGGACCGTCCGGGCCGCTGAGATAGATCGCCGTACAGCCGTCGCCCTCGGGCGCGTCGGCCTGCGACGGCGCGATATCGCGGAGGTCGGTGTAATGGTTCAACACCACGATCTGCGCCGGCGCGATATCGGCTCCCTCGGCGATGCCGAGCAGCTCCTCCGACAGCGCCGGCAGCTCGCGCGCGAGGATCGGTAGATGCGCGTTCGCGATCGCCTCGAGCTCGGCCATGTCGCGAAACCCGGCGCGCGCCAAACCCGAACGAAGACACAGCTCGGCGCGCAGCTGCGCGACCTCGCAAATCTCCTGCCGCCACATCTCACCATGCGCGTGTCCGCGCCGTCGCGGATCGACCTCGTCGAACACCACCGGAACGAGTGGATGCATCGCGTCGGGCGGCGGCGGGTGTACAGTGTCAGTCACTGATGCGGCTCCGCCTCACCGCGGCATTCTACGGCGGCAAGGGCTTCTCGCTCTACCATGCATTTGGTAGTGCGAGCCGGGTTCCACTGTCGCCTCACTTCCACGACGAGTACCTGATCTGTGCGCAGCTCCGCGGCGACGAGCACTGTCACGTCGCCGGCAAGCTCCACCAGTTCCGCGCCGGCGATCTCGCGCTCATCAATCCGCAGCAGGTGCATACCGGCAACACCGAGGGCGAGGAGGTCGAGTACATCAGCCTCTACGTCGACGCTGGACGCGTCGCGCAGCTCGCGGCCGAGCTCGCCGCCGACGTCGGGCCGCAGCCGTCCGAGACGCCGGAGTTCACCGTCGTGCGTGCGGCGAACCAGCCGACGCTGATCGACGAGATGTGTCACCTGCTCGCCGCGGTTCAGGGGCACGGACCCTCGGTCGTGTTCCCGACCGTGCAGACCGAAGACGATCTCGACCTGGAGATCCCGTCCCGCATTTTCTCCGGCCGCGGCGTTCGAGTCCCTTCGCTCGAGACCGCCGCGCTCGACGTCGAGACCGCGCTGATCCGTGTCGTGACCCACGCGTTCGAGGAGTTCTCGAACCTGCGCACGCCGCAGATCCGCTCGTCGCATCGCATCGGTCACCACAAGATCGCGCGCGCGCTCGAGTACATGCGCGAGCTGCCGGCAACGGCCCAGGCCGATGCCGTCAGCCTCGATCGGCTCGCCGGGATCGCCGAGCTGTCGAAGTTCCACTTCCTACGCCAGTTCAACCACGTCGTCGGCATGACGCCGGGTGCGTATCTGCGGACGCTTCGCATGTGCCAGGCAGGTCGACTGCTGCGCAGCTCGGAGGCGCCGATCGTCGACGTCGCGTCGGCCGTCGGCTTCGCAGATCATCCGAGCTTCAGCCGCGCGTTCGCCCGCTACATGGGCATGACGCCGAGCGAGTACCGGCGCCTCGGTCCGATCTGAGTTGTGGATGAACCGCGAAGCGGTTCATCCGCGATGAAGGCAAGGAGCGAAGCGATGGAGGGATGGGAGGCTCCGGCGGGCTTTGCCCGACGGAGGGAAGGGACGGGCCGTCCCTTCCCATTGCTTGGTAGTCACGTGCCGGATCCGATGCGCGCGGCCCAGCGCCAGGCGAACGCGCCGACGCAGATTGCGAGACAGCCACCTGTGATCATGACAGGTGCGATCGATGTCGCGTCGGCGACCGCGAGCGCGAGCGGGGTCGCGACGGCGGCCCCGAGCATGTACACGACCTGCGACGCGGTGAACTGCGCCGCGCCGATCTCGGGCCGCGCCTTGCTCATCGCGAGCATGAACACCGCGACACCGACGCCACCGCCCGCGAAGTTCTCGCACGCGAGGCGCACGCCGTAGCCGACCGCATCGACGGCACCCGACTGGTACACGGCGATCACGATGAGCGCCGCGCCCTGCAGCAGCGACATCGTCACGAGCGCGCGCGACCAGCCCCAGCGCCGCGCGACGAGTCCGCCGACCAACGCACCGAGCGCGGTCGCGATGCTGCCGAAGATGCCGTCGATCGTGCCGATGAGCTCGCGCGAGAAGCCGTGGCGGTGCATCGACGCCTTCAGCAACGAACCACCGAGGGTCTCGCCGAATTTCGCGGCGAACAGGAACCCGGCGAACACCGGCGCGGCCCACAGCGCCGCAAGCACCTGACGCACGACCTCCATCGTGCCCGCGGGCACCGGCCCGTCGTCGTCGGGCTCGCTCGCGAAGTACACCGCGATCATCGCGAGCGCGATGACGGCGGCCATGATCGCGAACACCCCGGACCAGCCGAGCGTCGCCGACATCGCGAGCAACACACCGCCTCCGCACAGGTTGCCGAGCTTGAAGCCACCGACCTGGGCCGAGTTCGCGAGCCCGAGCTCGCGGCCCCGCAAGGTCGACACGGCGAATCCGTCGACCGCGATGTCCTGCGTCGCGGCGGCGAGGTTGAGCGCGAAGAACAGGCCGAGCACGATCACGAGGTCGTCGACGGGATCGAAGCGGCCGATCGCGAGCGTGCACGCGAGCATTCCCGCCATCGCCGGCAACATCCACGACTTGCGCCGACCGAATCGCCGCGAGCCGTACCGATCGACGATCGGCGCCCACAGGATCTTGAGCGTCCACGGCAGCGACAACGCCGACACGAAGCCGACCTGGGTCAGCGACACGCCCTGATCGAGTAGGATCACCGGCAGCGCGACGGCGAGGAAGCCACCGGGCAAGCCCTGGCAGAAGTACAGCAGCGCGAGGCGAGCAACTCGCCAGTCCACGGAGCGTCAGTCCTGTTCGAGGCCGGCCTTCGCTTCCCAGCTCGTGCCCTTGTCGAAGGTCGAGTGGGTCGCGACCGTCCAGCTCTTGCAGTCCTTGCCGAAGGCGAGCGCCGGGTAGTCCTTCGGGTCGATGCGCACGACGTAGCAATCGCTCTGTCCCGCGATCCCGTGCGCACCGGGAGCCTTGATCTTGTCCGCGGGCACTTCGGCGACCTGCCCAGCGCAGTCGCTCACCTTCGCGGTGAAGGTCTGCGGCGTCTTCTGGGGCTTGAACACGAGCGCCGCACCTGCCGTGACCTTGCCGTGATTCACCGTCATCTCGCCGACGCGATGCGCCTTCGCGGAGCGCTGCATCGACGTGTCGGCGCAACCGGCCTTCGCGCAGAACCACGCACCGCGATACGTGACGTACTCGCCACGCATGTTCTGGCGCATCTCTCCGCACGCGACCGTACCCGCGAGCGTCGCGCCAGCGGCGACACCTGCGAGCCAACGCCGAACCCACACACCCGTCCTCGAACCGACGCGATTGCGATCCATGTCGACTCGGTTCTATCAGGTTTCCGCGGCGCGGATGCTATCCTCGTCGCGTACCGTGGCCGCTGCAGATGTCCGCTCGCGCATTCGCGGCTGCTTGCTCGGTGGTGCGGTCGGTGACGCGCTCGGGGCCGGGATCGAGTTCTCGCGGCTCGACGAGATCCGCCGGCGCTACGGCGAAGGCGGCATCGCGGACTACGAGCACGTGTACGGCCGGCGCGGCGCCATCACGGACGATACGCAGATGACGCTGTTCACCGCGGAGGCGCTGATTCGCACTGCCGCGATTCGCAACGCAGGCGGCACGGCGCAGCCGCTCGGTGCACTGCATCGCGCGTACATGCGATGGCTGCACACGCAGAGCCTCCGCTCCGCGCATCCCGACTTCGAGGACAGCCTCGACGGCTGGCTGATCCGAATCCCCGCGCTGCACAGTCAACGTGCGCCGGGCAACACGTGTCTGTCGGCGATGTTGCTGGCACAACCCGGGCTCGTGTCGCATCCGATCAACGACAGCAAGGGCTGTGGCGGGGTGATGCGCGCGGCACCGATCGGTCTGTTCGGCGAGCGTCCGTTCGACATCGGCTGTCAGTCGTGCGCGATCACCCACGGCCACCCGAGCGGCTATCTCGCGGGTGGTGCGTTGGCGGCGATCATCGCCGAGATCCTCGAGGGCACGCCGCCGGCGCAGTCCATCGCGCGCGTGCGGGAGGTGTATGCGAGTGCGCTCGCGGGCGAGGTCGAGGTCGCGATCGATCGAGCGATGGAAGCCGCCGCGACGATGCCACGCACGGCCGAGACGCTCGAGACGCTCGGCGGTGGTTGGGTCGCCGAAGAAGCGCTCGCGATCGCGATCTGGTGCACACTCGTCGCGCGCGATTTCACGGATGGTGTGCGCCTCGCGGTGAATCACAGCGGCGACAGCGACAGCACCGGATCGATCGTCGGCAACATTCTCGGCGCAGCGCTCGGCGAGGAAGCGATCGAAGCGCATTGGCTCGCCGACCTCGAGCTGCGCGAAGAAATCACGCAGGTCGCGGATGATTTGTTCGCGGCGCGGATGGGCCAGCCGGTCGATCCCGAGCGCTATCCGGCGCACTGATTCAGAACAGCGTCGGCGGCGCTTCGAGGCACGCCGGATCGTCGTTGCGCACATCGCCGACCCGCGGTGACGCCGGCGTCGCGATCAGCACGCCGTCGTTCGCAGGCGCAAGCATCCCCCGCAGGCCATCGAGCCACGCATCCCGCTCGATGTCCGTTGGGACCTCGCCGATCCACCCCGCGATGTCGCGGTCGTCGAGCACCACCGGCATCCGATCGTGCACCGGTGCGACCAGCCCATTCGGCGTCGTCGTCACGATCGCGAAGCGCATGAGCACCTCACCGGTCACCGGCGAGGTCCACGGCGCGGCGATCCCCGCGAACACGAACGCGCGACCATCCGGCCGGTGGAATCGAATCGGGCGCCTGTCGTTCTTCGGTCCGGTCCACTCGTAGAACCCATCGGCGACGACGCCAACGCGCTGCCGCTCGAACGCGTGCCGGAACATGCCTCGCTCACCGACCGTCTCGGCGCGCGCGTTGATCTGGATCGGCGGCCTCGGCTTGTCACGGTCGCGCGGCGAGACCAGGCCCCACATCGCCCAGGCGAGCCGACGCCGGCCGCCCGGAGCCCCGCGCAACACGATCGACACGTCGGTCGGCGCGATGTTGAAGCGCGGTCGGTATGCCGCCGCGTCCTGCTCGTCGTACTCCGCCTCGAACGCGTTCGCGACCGCGGCATAGTCGTTCGTCGTGAGCACGTACCGCCCGCACATGCGTCGATCCTACTTGATCCGGTGCCCGGGAGTCGGGCAGCGTTGCGGCGCTTGATCCCCGCGAGCTTCATCCCCTTGCCGACCAACCCTGCGGTCGCCCAGCGGACGAGTCGCATCGAGCTGCCGTGGAATCGCCACGGCGTCGATCCCTACGGCATCGATCAGCGCGAGCTGGCACGGCTCTACACGCTGCTCGGGTTCTTCTACCACCGGTACTTCGACGTGAAGGTGTACGGCACCGAGAACATCCCGCCGCGCGGCCGCGCGATGCTCGTCGGCAATCACTCCGGCGGCTGGGCGCTCGACGCGGTGATGGTGATAGCGTCCCTGTTCTTCGAGCGCGATCCGCCGCGGCTCGGCCAGGGCATGGCCGAGAAGTTCATCCAGAGGATGCCGTTTCTCGCGTGGTTCACGAGCCTCATTGGGCAGTTCCTCGGCATACCGGAGAACGCGGTGCGCCTGCTCGAGGACGAGCGCCTGCTCCTGGTGTTCCCCGAGGGTGCGCGCGGCACCGCGAAGCTCTACCGCGATCGCGACTCGCTCGTCGGCTTCGGCACCGGCTTCGTCCGGCTCGCGCTGCAGACGAAGTCACCGATCGTGCCGTTCGCGTTCGTCGGCGGCGGCGAGGCGATTCCGACCGTCGCGAATCTGTATGGCCTCGGTCGCTTCTTCGGCGTGCCGTACATCCCGGTGACACCGTGGGGCGCTGCGATCCCGCTGCCGGTCACGCTGCAGATCCTCTACGGCGCGCCGATCATCCTCGAGGGCAGCCCCGACGACACCGACGACGTCATCGTCGGCCACGTCGAACGCGTGAAGCGGCGCATCGCGGCGCTCATCGTGCAGGCCCGCGAGGTGCGTGACGGCAAGCGTCGTGAGTCGGATCTGGAGCTCGGATGAAGGTCGTCGTCACCGGCATCGCGGGCGCGCTCGGACGCGAGGTCGCATCGCGCCTCGTCGGCAAGGGCCACGAGGTCATCGGCATCGACGTGCGGCCCTGGTATCACCCGCCCGACGGCGTGCGTGTCGTGCAGGCGGACATCCGCAAGCGCCCCGCCGAGGACGTGTTCCGCACGATGCGGCCCGACGCGATGGTGCACATGGCCACCGTCACGCACCTCACCCATCGCAGCAAGGATCGATTCCGCATCAACCTCGGTGGAACGCAGGCGGTATTCGATCACTGCCACGCATACGGCGTGAAGGCGGCGGTGTTCGTCGGCCGACACACGTACTACGGCGCGGGCCCGGATTCGGCGCTCTGCCACACCGAGGCCGAGCCGCCGATGGCGGTGCACACCTTCCCGGAGCTGTCCGATCTCGTCGCAGCCGATCTGTATGCTGGCAGCGCGCTGTGGCGTTACCCCGCGATCGACACGTCGGTGCTGCGCCTGTGCTACACGCTCGGGCCGCTTCGACAGGGCACGCTCGCGGCGTTTCTCCGCGGGCCGCGGGTACCGACGATCCTCGGCTTCGATCCGCTATTTCACTTCATCCACGAGTACGATGCGGCGGATTCGATCGTGTGCGCGCTCGAGAGTCGGCTGCGCGGGGTCTACAACGTGAGCGGCCCGCCGCCGATGCCACTCAGCGTGATCGTGCGCGAAGCCGGGCGCACGGCGGTGCCGCTGCCCGAGATGCTCCTGCGCCCGCTGCTCGGTCGGTTCGGCCTGCCGAAGCTGCCACCGGGCGCGCTCGAGCACGTGAAGTATCCGATCGTGATCGACAGCTCCGCGTTCCGCAAGGCGACCGGTTTTGCGCATCGCTTCGACGAGGACGCGACGATCGCCGCGTTCCGCGAAGCTCAGGCGTCTGGCGCGAAGAACGTCACCTGAGCGAGGCAGGGGACATCACCGCCGCCGACTGCGGTGACCGTGACCCCTTGGCGCTGCCGCATCGCCTCGAACAACTGCGTGAGCACGGCCGCCTCGATCTTGTGCGCGCGACAGCGCTTGCCGCCGAACCCATAGGTCCCGCGGCTGCCGTCGAGCGCGATCGACCGCGTGGTGAGCGTACCGCCCCGCCCATCGAGATCGGGACTGATCGACTCGATCCGCGCCGTGGCGAGCGGCGCGTCGAGGGACGACGGTGCTGCGGCGCCGTGTGGAGGCTGGGCCGCGAGGATCCACTGGAGCACGAGATGAAGCATGGCGCCTTCGGTTCCGAACGACGTCGGTGCCCATTGGTTTACACCGCCCCTTTCCGAAGCGCCGGTTGGACGTCAAGATCATCGGAGATGACCGCACCGATGCGGCCGCACCCGCGTGCAGCGATCGCCCTCGTGCTGGGCGGTCTCGCCATCGGCGCGGCGTGTTTCCCCATCGCGGAGCCAAACGACGCGAACCGAGCGGCGCGCGCCGACGGCGTCGGTGAGGCGGTGTCGCCGACCGCCCGCTCGCCCGTGCGCCGACCACCGACCAAGGCGCCGACCGCCGCGAGCTCCACGAGCAAGGAGCCGACCGCCGAGGCAGCCGTGCCGGTTCTGCCGCCGGCCGCACTGACCGAGACCTACTTCAAGCACTACGGCATCAACCCGACGATCGACACCGAGGAAGAGGCGTTCTCCAGCTTCGCGCTCGACGTCGACACCGCGTCGTACACGCTCGCGCGCGCCGCCCTCGAGCGCGGCGAGATGCCGGACGAGTCGGCGATCCGCATCGAGGAGTTCCTCAACGCGTTCGACTACGACTACCCGGTGCCACCGGTCGGCGAGGACTTCGCCGTATTCACCGAGGTCGTGCCTTCACCGCATCGCCCTGGCTATCACGTGCTGCACGTCGGCCTGCAGGCACGCGAGGTCGAGGACAAGGATCGCGCGCCGGCGAATCTCGTGTTCGTCATCGATGTGTCCTCGTCGATGGCGCTGGAGTCGCGGCTGCAGCTCGTGCAGGACTCGATCCGGGCGATGCTCCCGCGCCTCGGCGTGCTCGATCGCGTCGCGATCGTGTCGTACGGCGCCCTCGCAGAGGTCGTGCTCGAGCCGACGGCCGGGAGCAACGCGACGGCGATCAATGCCGCAGTCGACCGGCTCGTGCCCGGCGGATCGACCGACGTCGATGCCGGACTCAGGCTCGGCTACGAGCTCGTTGCGAAGAACATGATTCCGTTCGGGATCAACCGCGTGATGCTCTTCTCCGACGGCGTCGTCACCTCGGGGCCGAGCGCGGCGGAGGACCTGCTGGGTCACGTCGCCGAGGCCGCGGCCCGCGGCGTGACGATCTCCACGCTCGGCGTCGGCGTCGAGAACTACGACGACGTGTTGCTCGAGCAGCTCGCCGATCGCGGCAACGGCAACTACGAGTACATCGATCGCCTTGCCGAGGCGGAGCGCGTGCTCGTCCGCAACCTGACCGGCACGCTCCAGCTCGTCGCGCGCGACGCGAAGCTGCAGCTCGAGTTCGATCCCGCGATCGTCGCTCGCTATCGCTTGCTCGGCTACGAAAACCGCGGGCTGTCGACCGATGCGTTCGCGAGCGATGCGACCGACGCGGGCGAGATCGGCCCGGGCCACTCCGTCACGGCGCTGTACGAGGTGCAGCTCCGCGACGATCTCGTCCGCTTCGGCACCGTGCGTCTGCGGTACTTGCTGCCGTCGACCGCCGTGCCGCGATCACTGGAGCTCCCGCTCCTGCTCGACGGCGTGCGGCCGCTGGATGCCCGCGGTACGCCGCCAGTTCGCGTCGCGCTCGTCGTCGCCGCGCTCGCCGAGAAACTGCGCGGCTCGTACTGGATCCGCAACGTCGGCTGGGCCGACATCCAGCGGTGGTTCTCCGAGCTCCCGCCGGACATCGCCGCGCGTGCCGAGGTCGCCGAGCTCGGTCACCTGATCGAGGCTGCGGCCGCCCAAGATCGCCGCCCCGCGAGCCCGGATCGCGAGTTCGCCGGATCACCGCTCGAGCTCGATCGCATGCCGGTCCTGCAGTGACATGCGCCGCCTGCTCCCCACCCTGCTCGTGCTCTCGTTCGGTCTGGCGACCTTGCTGTGGGGGCTCGCGTCGCTGCAGGGCATCTTCATCGCCGAGCGCGACGAGGCGCAGGCACGCGTCGAGGCCGAGCGCGGCGCGCTGCAGGAGTATGCCCGCCGAACGCTCGAGCAGCTCCTCGACGGCGAGCTGCATCCCGCCGAAGACGAGATCGGTCGTGCGCTCGACGAGCCACTCGTCGGTACGTCGAACCTGCTGCTCGTCGTCGAAGGCCGCCAGCGGTTTCCGCGTCCGGTGAGCTTCGCGCCCGGCGACGCGCAGCCGAGCAAGGCGCTCTACGACGCGCTGCGCACCGGCACCGCGATCGAGACCGAGGATCCGACATCACCCTGGGCCGAACGGCTCGCGCTGCACGAGAAGCTCCGCGATGCACTCGCGGCCGGCGGGCACGGCCCGATCGAGCAAGCGTTCCGCAACCTGCTGCGCCATCGCACCCGATATGTCATCGACAGCACGCTCGATCTGACGTCGACGATCGCGGCGCTCGACGAGCTGTTCGAGTCCGCCGAGCCGAACCTCGAACTCGTCGCGGCACTTTTGCGCGACGGCCTGCGCGACGGCGGCATCCTCGTCGTCGAAGGTCTGCAGCCGGCCCTGCTGCGCCGCCGCGACCGGTTCACCGCGGACGACTTCCGGTTCCTCGCCGAGCGCGTCGTGCTGCTCTCCGAGCACGCGCAGACCGAGTTCGAGGACTTCCGCGCGCGCAGTGCAGAGCCACTGTCGACGCCGCTGCGGATGCCGGTTGCGCTTTCGGGTCCGTCGCTGCTGCTCGGCGGCCAGTGGTACGCGCGTGCGGATGCCGACGGGGTCGTCGTCGGCACCTCGGTCGACGTCGACGCGCTCATGGGCGTGATCGACGACCAGATGCGCGGCCGCGCGCTGATCGAGCCCGACGACGTCGTCGACCTGCCCGAGCTCGATGCAATGATCTCCCCGATCGCGTCACTGCCGATCTCGGTCACGTCCCCTCGTTTCGTCGATCGGATCATCGACGCGGACCAGAACTACCGCATCAAGAGCATCTTCTTGCTCAGCAGCATCGGTCTCGCGTTGGTGATCGTGGTGCTCGCGATGGTCCTCGCGTCGCGCAAGAGTCGGTTCGTCGAGCTGAAGAACGACTTCGTCGCGACCGTGTCCCACGAGCTGCGCACGCCGCTCGCGTCGCTGCGACTGATGGCCGAGACCATCGAGCGCAAGACCGCCGGCATCGCGGCCGCGCGCGACTACCCCGCGCGCATGGTCCGCGAGATCGACGATCTCAATTTCCTCGTCGACAACATCCTGTCGTTCAACCGGCTCGACAAGGGGCGCTGGCGGCCGCGGCGCGAGCGGGTCACCCTGCGCCCGCTCGTCGACGACGTCGCCCGCGAGCTCGCGCAGTGGTCGACGACGCGCGAGGTCGAGGTGCGGTGCCGCGATCTCGACGACGCCGTGCTCAAGGCCGACCCGGAGCTGCTGCGCCTGTTGCTGCGCAACCTCGGCAAGAACGCCTGCACGTACTGCGACCGCGAGACGGTGCAGCTCGAGGTCCGCGGCCGGAAGATCTCCCACGGCTGGCACCGCGGCTTCACGCTGCTCGTCAGCGACAACGGCGTCGGGATCCCCCGCCGCGAGCACCGGCGGATCTTCGGCGATTTCTACCGCGGACGCGGCACGCCGACCTCGCGCGGCAGCGGCCTCGGCCTCGCGATCTGTCGCAAGACGATGGCCGCGCACGGCGGCAAGATTCGCATCGTGTCGAGCAGTCCCCTCGGCACCACGTTCGCGCTAGAGTTCCCACTCTCGGCGCTGGAGGACGCATGAACGCGAGCGGCGACAGCAACAGCAACAGCGACAGCAACAGCAACGGCCTCAGCATCCTCGTGGTCGAGGACGACGAGAATCTCCGCCTCGCGCTGGTCGACAACCTCACCGACGAGGGCTGGACGGTCGAGGCGGTCGCGGGCGCTGCCGCAGCGCTGCGCGTCGCGGCCGGGCGCACGTTCCACGTCGTCGTGCTCGACATCATGCTGCCCGACGGCGACGGCTACACGGTGTGCCGCAAGCTGCGCGAGCAAGGCTGCACCGCCGCGGTGCTGATGCTCACGGCGCGCACGCTGGAGGACGATGTCGTCCGCGGCTTCGACTCGGGCGCCGACGACTACCTCGCGAAGCCGTACCGTCTGCGCGAGCTCCTCGCGCGCGTCGTGGCGCTCGCACGGCGAGGCCCGCCCCCGGCGACCACACCGACGACACCTCGCAAGGAGCGCGACGTCGTCGCCGGCATCGCGATCGATCGCAAGGCTCGCGTCGTCGTGCGCGAGGGCAACGAGATCGATCTGACGCGCACCGAGTTCGACCTGCTGCTCTGCCTCATCGACCACGTGGGCGAGGCGATGACGCGCGAGGCGATCCTCGATCGGGTGTGGGGCAAGGGCATCGTCGTCGAGCAGCGCACCGTCGACAACTTCATCTCGAGCCTCAAGCGCAAGCTCGGCTGGCACGACGGATGTGGGTTCAACATCCGCGCGGTGCGCGGTATCGGCTATCGCTTCGACGTCGAGCGTCCTTGACGCCGCGCTTTACACAACGGCAACGCTCGGCTCACCTCGCGCGGTGACGCGGGTATCCCGTCCCGCCGTCGAAGTGGGCGAAAGCGAGAACGATGTTCTTCACCAAGTTGCCGCTGCTGCTCATGTCGTCGATGTTGTCGTTTGGTGCCGGTCAGAAACCGACGGCGCCCACCACCGAGACTGCTGCGCCCGCGAGAGCGGAGCGAAAGGATAGCGATGGACTCTGTGCACGCATCGAGTGCAGTGACTCGCAAGAGGCGTCGCTCGCGAAGATCGCGAAGACGACCAAGGAGAAGCTCCGTGCAGCGCACGGCAAGAGCGACGATCATCGAGCGAGCCTCGCCGCCGCGATGCGCGACTCGAGCCTGACGCGCGCCGAGGCCGAAGCCGCGCTTGCTCGCGACGCATCGGCGGAGGCTCGCGAGGACATCATGGTCGACGCGTTCGTGCAGGTCCATGCGGTGCTCGACGCGACGCAACGCGTGACGCTCGCGACGATGATCGAGACCGAGGGCATGCGCGCCGTGATCGGCGGCAAGCACCACGGCAAGCACGACGCCAAGATCAAGGCGAAGGGGAAGCAGAACGGTCGCGGTCCCGGCAGCCTGAAGGCGAAGCGCAACGGCAAGCCGAGCATCGACGACAAAGCCAACGCGAAGCCTCGCGGTGGTGCCCCACGCAAGGGCGAGCGCGCGAGCGTCCGGTCGCTCCGCGACGCGTGAGTGAAAATCACGCGTCGGTGAAGCGATAAAGTGATGCTGGTCGGCCCGGTCCCGGGAGTGCGCGCACTCCGGGGCCGGGCTCGATCGTTCCGTCGTCGATGAGCCGATTGAAGCGCTTGTTGAAGTTGCTCGGGTCGTAGCTCTGGCCCGCGACCGCCTCGAACGCGCGGCGCAGCTCCGCCTTGGTGAACTCGAGCGGCACGAGGCTCGCCGCGAGGCGCACGTCGAGCAGCAGGCGCTCGCGCAGCGTCTGTAGCGCACACGCGAGCACCTCGTCGTGATCGAACGCGAGCTTGCGGTGCGCGACGTCGGCGACCGGACACCACTGTGCTCCTGCGGCATCGTCACCGGCGCGGGTACGCGTGATCAGATCCGCGGGCACGAGCGCGAAGTAGCCGATCGAGATCACTCGACCACGCGGATCACGACCCGGCCGGCCGAACGCGCGGAACTGTTGCAGCAGCACGTCGTCCGGGCGCAACGCGGTCTCTTCGCGAAGCTCACGGGCGGCCGCCTCGTCGAGGCTCTCGCCCTGGTCACCGTCGTCCCGCGTGCGCACGAAGCCGCCGGGCAGCGCCCAGCGACCGCGGTACGGCGCGATGCCGCGACGAATGAGCAGCACGCGCAGCTCGAACCCGACGATCGCGAGCACCGCCATGTCGACCGTGACTGCCGGCCGCGGATACTCGTACGTGAACTTCGCCGGCCGCCCGGCTGCCGTCGGGCTCTTGCTCACGGAGTGGTCACCCACTCGATGCCGAGCCGACCGAGATCCGCGGCCGAGCGATCCGCTCCTGCCGGACCGCCGATCGCGGAGGTCGCGAACGCGAGCACTCGCACGCGATAGCCGCGCTCGCGTAGCCCCTGCGCCGCCGCGTCGACGCAGTAGCCACCTGTGCAGTACCCGAGCACGTCGAACGTGACCTGCTCGGCGCCACCCATGGCGAGTGCGAGCGCATCGATCACCGGCGCGGCTGCCGGGTTCGCGAACAGCGAGTAGACCTCTTTCTCGAAGTAGATCCCGACGCCATCTTGCGCCTCGGTGGCGAGCGCCGCGGCATCGAGCTCGCGATTGCCCACGCCCTTGCGATCTTCGCCGACGACGTTGCGCACCGTGTCGTCGACGTGCTGCATCGGTATGAACCGTGTACGCCGCGGGACGTCGTGGAACACGCGCAGCCAGCCCGGCGTGCCCTTCACGCAGTGCGGTGCGAACGGACCGCCGTTCGGCGCGAACTCCCACGCATCGTGGGCGTGCGAGTCGACCGAGCCGACGATCGGTGTGCCCGAGCGCTGCGCGTGCTGCAGCACCCGCGCGATCGCCATGGGCACGGTCGTGTCGGCGGGGACATACAAGGCTCCATCCGGCAGCACGAAGTCGCGCTGGGTGTCGACGTCGACGATCACAGTCGTCATCTGCGGCCGCATTCGTTGCCGTCCCAACTGCGGTTGCGAAGCTGCGCGACGAGTGCGGCGGTCTGCTCGGACAGTCGCACGACGACGTCCTCGGCACGCAGCGCTCGCGCGCGACGCAGGTCGTGCATGTTGCACAGGCGGAGGTCTTCGAGCGCGTGCTCGTTGCCGGTGAGCGCGATGTAGTTCTCGGCGACCGGCTCGCCGGCCTGGCCGATGATGCCGAGCGGACCGACGCCACGGACACGTCGCCACGTCGCCGGCCGACCGGGCAGGCTCTGCTTACCGGCGCCGGTCTCGTTGCCGAACTTCATGCGCGGCTCGTTGCCGGTCTGACTGAGCTTGAACACCGCGCTCACGCGATCGCGCGTCAGCGGATTCGTCATCGGCGCAGCGACGATCGATCCGCCGTAGCCGTAGACCTGCGCGGGCGCTGGCCAGCCGGTGAACTCGCGCAGTCGCTCGAAGTGCTGGGTTGCCGCGAGATCGAGGCCGTCCTCGAGCACATGCGTCGGCTCGAGCCCCTCCTCGCGCAGCAACTCGCACGCGTGCAGGTACTGGATGAACTTGTTGCCGGAGTCATAGCGGATCGCGCACGCATGCGGGCGCTCGTGCATGACGGTGATCGCCGCTCTGATGCCGGAGCCCATCGTGTCGAACGTGTCGAGCAGATAGCTCGGCGGTGCGCTGCGCATGTCTCGCATCGCCTCGAACGCCGGTAGGTCCGCGCCCCACCGCTGCACGTGCTCGTGACCCATCGTGCCGACGGGTCGCATGTCGAGCGCCCTCGCGAGCGCGACGTTGCTCGTGCGCGTGACACCCTCGGCGCGGCAGGCCTCGAGCGCGAGGCGGTGCTGCTCGGCGCACACCGCCGATCGCATGCCGACCTCGAAGATGCGATCCGGATCGGCGACTTCCGCGACGAGCTCGCGCACCGCCGCGCGCACCCGCGCGACGTAGGCGTCGTCCTCGCGCACCACCTCGACCTCCGCGCGATCGGCATCGGCGAGCGCGGCGGTGATCACCGCCGCATGCTCGGCGCACGTCGCCGTGATCCACTCGACGGGTACGGGGGCGCCGTCGAGCCCACGCAACGCGGTCGCGAGCTGGATTGGATAGTTGAGCCACAACAACATCGGCTCGAGCCACGACACGAGGAAGCTCGGACCCGTGATCGTCAGGATCGGCTCGCGCTCGCAGACCCACGCGCCGCGCGGTACGGCCTCGATCTCGATCCCACCTTGCACCGCGAGCGCGGCCTCCATCGCGTCGGTCATGCCGTATCCGTATCGACGCGCGAACTCGTGCTCGACCGGATTGTTCGCGAGCCCCGCGAGTAGCTCGCGCACGCGCGCGGCCAGGTCGATCGGGATGTACTGGATCCCGCCGCGCCGGAACGAGAAATAGAACGTCTCGCGGCGCAGCGGGAATCCGGCCTGCGCCATCGAGAACTTGTAAGCGTCGGTGGAGATGGGAGACGTCGCGGTCACGGCTTACTAGTTCTATGACCATAAATGGCGTCGATTGCACGCGTCTTGCGTACAGGGCACGAGAAAGGGCGCCCCGATGGATCGGAGCGCCCTTTTTATGACGGCATCCGCCGCCGTTGGCGGCTCACTGCGGGATGATGCAGATGCCGACGTTCTCGTAGCCCGGAGGAGCCTGGCCCTCCTCATAGAACGGCGTGCACTCCTGGCCCGCGCCCATGCACGACGCGTCCGGATTGCTCGTGTCGCAGTACTCGCTGCAGCAACCCGTCGCGCCCTGGCAGTCCGGCACGGTCGCCGCGTCGGCGCAGAAGAGACCGGGGTCGCACACGTTGAGGTACTCGCACGGATCACCGAAGGCACCCAGTTCTTCGCTCGCGTCCGGCGAGCAAAAGAAGCCGTTCGGCTCCGGGTAGCACGCCTCGGTCTCGCCGCAGTCCTGCAGAAGCGGATCGCAGTACGGCAGGCAGAGGATCAACACACCGTTGTTGGTGATGGAGCAGCCAGTGTCGGGATCGGGGCAGATCGGGTTCGCTTCGGTGCCCATGCAGAAGCCGACGCACACGCCCATGTTCGTCTCGCCGTCGACGTTCCAGCACATCGAGCCGAGCGCACAGTCGTCGATGCCGCTCACGCCACTGCCTTCGACGGTGCACGCGTCGCCGGGCTCACCCGGGTTGTCGTCGAGCGGGCTGCAGCGCGTCGCGTTCCACGAGTTGCCGCCGGCATTGTCCCACGGCATGCACTTTTCACCCTCCATGCAGTCTTGCGCCCAGATGTCGCACTCGTTGCTCACGCCGGCGCCATCGGGATCGATGATGAATGCCGCGGAGTCCGATGCGCTCGGGTCGTCGCTCGTCGACGAGTCACCTGGACCGGTCATGCTCGGGTCGGTCGGATCGGTGTCGTCTTGGGTGTCGCTCGGATCGGAATCCGAATCATCGGTGTCCGAGTCGGATTCGTCGGTGTCCGATTCCGACTCGGTGTCGTCGGTCGGGTCGACGTTCGTCGTCGTCGGGTTGTCGTTGCTCTTGGGTTCACCGCACGCGGCACCCGCGAGCAGAAGCGTTGCCGAGGTGACGGCGTGGAGAATCGAGGACGTCCGCATGTGGGTCACTGTAGACCTGAGCAGACCCAAATACAACCAAATCCAACATCACGCGTAAAATTGCGCTTTCACCGCGGATCTCGAGCCGAGCCACGCAGAGCGCGCGAATTGCGCGCGTTCGATCCGACGGAATGCAATTGAGACAGCGCACGGCCCTGGGTTGCAACTGCGGTGAACGATGTGCGTCTCGGTAGCACCCAAAGGTGCAGAGGCGACGACCATGCGCGCGATGATCTCCGGTGCTCGAGTGTCCCTAGCGACTGTTCTTCTTGCGGGCGCGTGCGCGGGCGCAGAAATGAGTCGTGCGAGCGGCGAAGGCGACGACGTCGGCGAGTCGGCGAACGACGAAACCGGGAACGACGACGACGACAGCGCGAGCGATCCCAGTGGCGCGTCGACGACGGGCACGGATCCGACAACCGACGATACGGATCCGACCGACCCCACCGATCCCGTCGACGACGCGACGAGCGATCCGACGGATCCCTCCGAGACGGATCCGACCGCGGATGACTCGAGTGGCACCGATCCGTCGGCGACCGAGACATCGGAAAGCGATCCGTCCGACACCGATCCGTCCGACACCGATCCGTCCGACTCGGATGCCGAGTCGAGCAGCGACGACGGCACGACCGACGACAGCACGACGACGGACTCGACAGATACCACGGCGGCGGACGAGGTGGATCTCTCGGGATGGCGCTTGGTGCAGACCGAATCGAGTCGCGAGCTCGTGATTCCCGACGGGACGATCGTCCCGGCGGGCGGCTTCCTCGTCATCGGCCGCGACGCATCAGCCGCGTCGTTCCAGGAGTTCTGGGGCGTGAGTTGGGGCGACGAGGTCGTCTACATCGAGGGGCAAGACAACTTCCCCACGATCAATGGCGCCGAAACGTACGCGCTGAGCGATCCCAACGACGTCATCATCGACGGCCCCACGCCCGCGCTCGATCTCTCCACGTCCTCGGCGCGCATCGACGCCGCGATGGCAGGGACCGCCGACGCCGCGTGGGAGTCGTCGCCGACGCCCAACACGACCGCCGTGCCGGGTTCGAGCGATGCGACCGGCGGCGTCGCGGGCCTGCCGTACATCTCCGAGTACGCGGACACGACGGGACAAGGCAACTTCGACTTCGAGTTCGTCGAGGTCCACGTTCCGCTCTGACGCAAGGCGTCAGCTCGGCGCAGCGGTGCGCTTCTCGAACTCGCGCGCGCAGTCGGCGATGTCGGTGCAGACACCGTCGCGTGCCGCCTTCGCTGCGACCTTGATCGCGTTGCCGATCGCGCGCGCACCACTGCGCCCGTGCGCCTTGATAATCGGCCGCGTGAACCCGAGCAGCGGCGCGCCGCCATACTCACTGTAATCGGTGAGATCCTTCAGCCGTCGCAGGCCGGACGACAACAAGAGGAGCCCGAGCTTCCACATGAGGCTCTGTTTGAACGCCCACGTACCGAGGTTGCGGAACAGCTCGCCCGTGCCCTCGGCCA
>Ga0105048_10005403_pt1 | contig 20654 bp, 12 predicted proteins | sample MAT05_FD_78382 | JGI IMG/M metagenome (GOLD analysis project Ga0105048, IMG submission 78382) | Freshwater microbial communities from Lake Fryxell liftoff mats and glacier meltwater in Antarctica - MAT-05 | ecosystem: Environmental > Aquatic > Freshwater > Ice > Liftoff microbial mat | place...
GGCTGAAGGAGCGAGTCGGAATGCGATCTATGACTGGCTCTATGCCGCGAGTCTCAAAGGAGACCAGGCGACGATGTTTCAAATCGCTCGCGATCTGGCAAAGGCCGGCGGTCAGGAGGAACAGCAGTTCTTCCTGACATCGTTGAGAACAAGGAGTGTCACTCAGACTGCGAACAGATCCGGCGGAGTTGACCCCAATGCCGGCAAGACCCCGCTGTCAGAAGAAGACCTTGCCTTGATGATCAAGTGCGTGGACCACCTCACAAAGTACGCCGAGAAGCATGGGAACGAATCTGCATCTGCGATTGGTGGCCAAATCATTTATGACAACGAGGGCAATGGGTACATCCAGGTTGGAGGCACATATGTAAGGATCGGCGGCATGGCAGGAGGCAAGCAGTTCACAATGCAGATTGTCGAAGAACTGAAGCTTGCAAAACGTGACACAGAAGCGGACGCACGGCTGAATGAAATGTATTCGGCTGCCAAAACTGCGGCGGAACTCGCCGGAGTGATTTCCGTGATGCTTCAGCAGGAAAAGCTCGATCAGATTCCGGAGTTTTTCCAGCGCTGGCACGTGGCGGCCAGGGAAGAACTTGCAAAGCCCGCTCCGCTCGGGGCGAAGGCGTCACAACAGGCTCAACCAATACTGGCAGGGATGTCAAATCCATTAATGCAGTGGATCGGGCGACTTGGCTCGGACGAAGAAAATGCTCAGATTCTGTCGATTCTTGACCAGGCACTGGAGATTGCAACGATTGAAAGCAAACAGCGGCAGACTGCTTCAGCGGTTCAGGCTGCCAAGGCACGGCATTCATCGGCAGCGGCAGCCGCTCAAAATCAAGTCGGCATGAGCTGGATCTACGGCAAGGAAACTCAGCATGTACAGGTCTCATGGCCGTCAAAGAATCTCGATTTAACCAGTGCGAGACTACTACGTGAAGTCCACGAAGTCTTCAAACGCAACGATGTGCTGCCCGATTTGATCACGCGACTCAAACAACGCGCACAGTCGGCTTCTCCAGAAGATGCTCCGTTCGCGAATCTGTTTCTGGCCACGGAGCTCTGGTGGGCCGAAGAGCAGGATGAAGCCGTTGAGATTCTTGTGCAGCTTGGTGAAGCACAGAAGAACGATCCGAATGCTCGCTTTGAATTGGCAGAGCTGCGATCTCAGCGCGGTGACATTGAGGATGCTCTGGAGATCGTCGATTCCATTATCGCTCGTGACCAGCAACTGCTGCAGCGACGTGAACTGTTGGCGTTGACGCTGGCTGAACGACTCGGCGACAACGAGCGAGCTCGCACGGCAGCCGAGCGATTATTCGGACTGCGATTGGATTCGGCGACTCAGTTATCGCTGGTGGACGGTATGCGACGACTTGGCATGACCGACATGGCGGATGCCGTGATTGCGAGAACAGAGAGGCAGTCCAGCAATCAGCCGCCAGCCCTGGCATCGCTGATGATGCTGTATCAGACTCAAGGAAAAGCAGACCGAGCCAGGCAGTTGGCTCATATGCTGCTTCGTAAGACCGTCAGTCCGATGACGACAATGGCCAATTCGACTCGCAATCCGTTCCGCTACTCCAGTTCGCAGGATAGTTCGCGGACTCAGGCCCTGGCTGTACTCCAGCAAACTGGAGAACTCAAGACGTTGATTGCTCAGCTGGAAGCTCAGCTGGAACGATCACCGGAATCGCCCAGGTTGTACGAGCAGCTTATCGAGTTCTACGGAATCATGGGACAGAAAGAAAAAGTCGGCCCATTGCTCGAGAAAGCCATCGCAGTGAGACCGGAAGCACACGCTTTGCGCTTGCAACTGGCCAAACATTTTGAGCAGACAAATAAACCCAAGGAAGCGTGTGATCAGTATCTTGAACTGATGAAACGGAAGCCTGAGTGGGTGACTGAGGACTTGTACTCGATCCGCAGTTTGTTCACACGAGCGGAACGGACAAACGAACTGGTCGCTGCAATTCGTAAAATGAATTTCAAGTCAATCACTCAGCCGTATTACATCATCAACATTGCCCAGGAACTCCTTCAGGACGACAAGAACACGGATGTCGCAATTGATCTCCTGGAGAGAATCATTGTTTCGTTTCCCAGCTATCGCAGCAACGTGCTTTCCAACATGGGAAATTCAGGGAATGCAAAGATCTGGCAGAACGAAAGAATGTACCAAATCGGGAAAAAGATGGTCATCCCCACTTCGCTGGATTTGAAAGCGAGCCCTTGGTCGGGATTGAACCAAATCTATTCGCGGTCCGGCAATGGAGACGTGACAGCTCAATTTCACTACATGATCAGAGGTCTTGGGAACTCCGAGAAACTTGCGGAGCTTCGAAAAACCATTCAGGACACCGTACAGACATCTCCCGACTGGTACGGCGGCGAATCGATGCTGGCTCTGATTGATCTGCAGAGCGGGCAGAAGGACGAGGCCAAGAAGCGTCTGGAAACATTGGTGTCCAACGAAACTGCGATGAAGACGATTCCGTCGGACAGTTGTTGGCTGATCGGCCAGGAACTGGATCGGTTCGAAGAGACGCGACCGCTGGCACTCATGCTGTTCGAGAAAGCGATGACCTCGACTTCGAGTAATTCGTCATCGAATCAGTTGCAATTTTCGCCAGTTCAGAAGCTTATCAAAGCGTTTTCTGACAACGGGCGAAAACAGGAAGCCCGTGACCTGCTGCTAAAGACGGTCAAATCTGCGACCTTCGACCAGTACGACGCTCAGTATTCGGCTTACCAGCGGACAGAGAATTCACTGTTTGCAGCGACAAAGATGTTGGAGATGCAGTACCCGGTTGATGCAGTGCAGCTTTTCCGGCAATTGCTGGATAACGAAGAATCAATGCGGACGGCAGCCACGTGGAATGGCAACGATGCCGAACATTACGTGAGTCAGGCGAAGACCGGATTGGCCAAAGCCATGGCAGCACTCGACATCGCTGGTGCAAGCGACGCCGTGGCTCAGTTACTCGTGGTGGTCGAAACACCAAAAGAGGGTTCTGCACGGCTGGATCTGATGCCCATCATTCCATCAATCTCGAAAGCTTCTGTGGAAACGATCGACAGCGGACTGCTGCGATTGCTTGTCGCGCTGGCCAGGGATGAAAAGGTCCGAACCGCGATCGACTCTCGGCTTGAGGCGTTACAGAAGGAGCATCCGGCGGAACTCTCCATCGCGATTGTGCTTGCAGCCTATCGTGGTCAGATGCAGGATGCTCGGTTTGCGGATTCGGTGCAGACGCTGACGAAGATTGTGTCAGAGCAGCCGCTGGAAAACATCGCGGAAGGTCGGCGACCGAATTCTCGTCAGCGAAAAGTTGCGGCGATGTCCGTGCCGCTGTGGATTGTGGCCCGTGAGGCCTTCAAACATGAGGGGCTACGGCCTCAAGCTGCTGTGCTGGCCGAACGAGCGACAACAGCGGCTCGGCGGCAGTCTGGGTTGCAGAGTGTGTCGTGCATCCTGCTGGAATGGAGCCAGTCTCTGGTCGCAAGCGGACAGAAGGATGAAGCCGAAGCGAAGCTGACCGAGCTATTGCGGATTTCCACGGAACGTCCAAAGCGGAAGGCAAAGGATGCAGAGAAGCCGGTTGGTGCAGTTCGCAAGGTGGGAGCAGCGAGCATCGCGAGCGCCGGCCACCCCATCCGTCAATCCACGAGTATTCAGCTGCAAAGAACCGTTTCGATGTCAGCCCAGGGCATCCTGCGGACTGCATTGCTCGCAACGACGACATTTCTGCAACCGCCGGCGACGGCTCAACTTCCTGTACCGGCACCGAAAATCTCGCCGCCGAATGATCTGATTCCGCCGCTCACGATTTCGCAATTTCGACTTGCAATGACAGTGGCCGACGCGGCAGCAAAAAATGGAATGGCCAATTTGTCTCGTAACGCGGTGCGAGAAGCGATGGCGGGCGGTACTCCGGTGCCGGATCCAACTGCCACACCGGTCGCCACAAATGGTCGAGTCATCCGATCCTCAGGCATCCCCGCCGCAGCAGGCGTTGGCCAGTTTGATGCCGAGCTCGTTGCTTCATTGCAGGGAGTCATTGCAAAATGGACGGGAGACGATTATCCCGCAGCTGAAGTGTGCGAGCTCCTCAAGCCGCTTGTATTTCCTGTGTCTCGCCCTGGGGACATTATGCTGTTTCCGGACAACAGTCAACTGCGAAGTGCTCGGGCCACGAGTCTGGGATCGACATTCGTCGCATGGGCCGCGAAAGCCAACAAGCTGCCGGAGCTGGGCACGCTTCTACAGTCCGAGTCCTACAACAGGAATCCTGCATCCACCGTGCCTTCCCTCGTGCTGCAGACGCTGATGGATCTGCAACAGAACAGAGACACCGATGCCGCTGTTCATCTGAAGGAGCTGTCCGAGTTGCTGCAAAAGGCTCCCAACGCTTCGATGATGCAGCTGGCTTGTCATGCCGCGTTACCCGCGACTGAACGAAAAGGACTAGAGGAAGTTTCGTACGGGATTCTGAAACAGGCCATCATGATCCCGTGGAATCCGCCGTCGCCGAACAACATCAATGAAAGCAGTCCGACCGGAAAACTGGATGAACAAGTCAACCGCTATCTTGCCAGGACCGGCGATGTTGATTCCGTAAGGAAGTACTTCGAAGCACAACAGGCAGCGAAGCAAGTTGTTTACAGTCGGTACAGCGGTGACTCCGGGATTTATCAGCAATGGCGGGATCTGGCAGGATTCGCCAGCGAGGCGGCTCGAATTGGCATGCCCACGATTGCCATGGAGTTTATGGGTAAGGCCACAGATATTGACGTCAAGCGGTACTCACGGCCCGATATGTCCATGCCACTGGCGACGGTGGTTCGCCATCTGTCCACAGTTCCGCCACAGCAACGATACGAAGTCTGGCGAGACTGGACGATGCCCGCTGCCGACCGACAGACAGTTCGCTTCCTGGCTCAGGGAATTCGATCGACATCGGCGTTTGATACGTTCCTTGCAATCGCTCCTCAGCCAGGGAAGTTGCCGGAAAGTGATGTGCTGTGCAACCTGACAGAAATGATCGACGCCGCCAGGGAATGCGGGGCACTCCAAGAACTGTATGCGATGGCTGTGACTGCGGCGGGTGAGAAACTGCCGAATTCTGAGTACCTTTTGCCGCTCATTTTGATCGCGAGAGATGATGCCCCGGCTGGAATTCCCGCAGTGCATCAGTTGATCGATTCGATGGTTGAACGTCGAAAAGATCTGACGAGTCGGCCGCCTTTCGGGGACTATGTTGTGGCACGCAGATGCCTTCAGACTCCGGCGTTTGTCGATTCAATTCTCATCGATCGAAAAACCAAACTGAGAACAGCATTCGAACAGCTCAGCGCGTCAAGTCTCCTGCCAACAATGGAAGTGGACCTGGTCGATCGACTTGCCGAACGAGTCGGCAGTTCGCTGCGATCGGGAAATGATGCAGGGTTGCTCCACTGGTTCCCGGTCTTTCCGACCAGTCCGTCATTCAGCAGCACGCCAAATCTTTGGATTCCTCATGACAATTGCGTCACCCATTTTGCGGGAAAAGGTTCGGATCTTTTCTATTTTGCGTACCCCGTGGAAGGGGACTTTGAATTCTCGGTCGAGTGTCTTGAAAAGTACTGGGGCGAATGTGATGCAGGTTACGGCGGCATCATTGTCCAGTCTCAGACGTTTGGTGCTGCCGGCAGCGTCATGAGTATCACCGGTGAAGATGCAGTCTCTCGACCCACCGGTCGCAAACGAGGCGTGCCATCCTTCAACCGAGTCGTTATCAAATCAGCGAACGGAAAGTTACAGTATTTTCTGAATGGGCAACTGGTCTACGAAGAGTCCATTCACAGTACAACTCCCTGGATCACACTGTTTACCACGCAGGACAAAGTTGCGACGTTTCGAAATCCTCAGATCCGCGGCAATGCCGTGATTCCTCGTGAAGTGAAATTGCTCGGGAATGACAGCATGGATGGCTGGAGTTGCCTGGGATTTGCAGACCGCAGTCCATCACCACGACTCATGGCAGAAAAGCCAATTGATGAAAACAGTTCTGTGAGTTACTACCAACGACAGCAGCCAGCGGTGTTTGACTGGTCAGTCAAAAACGGCGTGCTTGCCGGAACGCCCAAGCCGGAAGCTGTGACTGATATGCAAAGTCGCATTTACTATTGTCGCCCGCTTCAGGTCGGCGAAACGATGCGATACGAGTTTTACTCCGAGCCAGGACAGATCGTGGCTCATCCGGCGATCGGACGGTTCGCAATGCTGCTGGAGCCGGACGGCGTGAAGTCTCACTGGATGAGTCAGCCGGGCTGGGATGATACGTTCAATGGAATTCCGCTTGACAATTCTATTGTTGAAATGGCGTTCCGGAAGGGTCCGGAGGAGCTGCCGCTGAAGCCAGCCGACTGGAACGCAGTCGAAATCTCTGTAAAGGCTGAATCCGTAACCGTCGTTTTGAACGGTTCATTGGTCTTCGAACGACCGCTGCCCAGGGATTTCGACATGCGGCCCGGAATGTTCCGGTATCAGAAGCAGGAATCCAGAATTCGCAACGTAGTACTTACCGGTCCGTGGCCGGAAATGAGCGATGCGTTGAAACAAAGCATGTTGGGGCTGAAGACTCCTCATTCTCCTGCAGATCGCCAGCTGATCGACTCGCTGCTGCATGAATCGATCTTCGAGCTGCAGGTGCCGGAACTGCTGGCTGAGACCAGCACTCTTTCTGCGGCCGACCGGTATTCACGACTGAAGAACTGGGTGCTTCCAGGCGACGACCATTCGTCATTTCGGCTGTTTTACCATAGTGCGGCTATTGCGCCAGGTGCTGATGCGGCTGACCGAACAGCGTCGGATCTTCAGAGTCCGGCGATTAAACTGGTGCATCTGGCGAAACAGTTGAATCGCGTCGATGACCTGGTAAAGGAAGTCGCAGCCATCGCAGCCGTCAGCGATATTGACAAGCGAAACAAGCAGGCCTTGATTGCAATGCTGTCAATGCAAACGACGGATGTAGAATTGGCCAAACAGAAAATCGGTGAAGTCGCAGCCACCTTAGCGATCGGCTTGCCACAGTCTTTGACGAGGCAGCAACGAGCCGCCGAATTGCTCGTGGCATGGGAGGCGATGCAGTCTCCCGCAACACAGCCCCTCGCGACTGAGATTGCCACGAAGCTGCGAGACAACGAACGTGACGAAAAACTGCGTTCGAACGACGATCGATTTCAAAAGCTGATTCACGGTCTGATTGGTCGGCTTGAGTTCGTGACCCGCGACACTTTGGCTGCCGATCAAAAGCCACAGCCAATGAATCAATGGGCCGCCGTGCCGTATCTCAAGCCTGAACAAAACTATCTGGGACAGCATACATCGCATTGGACGTTCACGCGAGGCGAGGTGAAGCACCATCCGGCAGAGATGTGGACTCAATTGTTCTACCAGTCACCTCTCCGAGGCAAATTCGAGATCCTCGTGGATCGATCCACCTATGGCTATCAGGAAGTCGTCGTGACGTGGGGCATGCATTCGGCAGAACCGCGTCATGATCTGAAGGCAGTGAAGGTGATCAAGTTGATGCATGGGGCGAATGAACTCGAACAGACGGTGACGTTGCCCGCCTGGGATCCGATGGCCAACTTCCGGATTGCTGTCGATGGTTCAAAGATTACGACGTGGACAAACGACGTCCAGATCCATGAAGAGAACCTGGAGGGATCACCCAGCCCGTGGATTGTTCTGCAATCACACAACCCAACGGACGAAGCGACAATTCGCAATCTTCGAATCGTTGGAACACCGGAAATTCCGCACCAGATCGATCTGATCGACATGTCCGGCTGGGCCTGCTGGCGAGCCGACACCTATGCCGAGTGGCACTCAACCGGGAGAGATGAGGCCGCCAACGCCGCTCCATGGCAGAAAGTCGGCGATGAAATCGTCGGCAAACTCAAAACGGGTGCCGCCGGTCCAACGGAAAGTCTGCTGCTGTATCAGCGACCGATGCTGGAAGACGGCGAGATCGAATTTGAGACGTTCTACGTTCCCGGTGAACAGGAAATTCATCCGGCACTTGGCAAGACAGCGATACTCCTGCGACCCGACGGAGCAAAGTTGCACACGCTGACCGAGGCTCAGTACGAAACCCGCGAACTGACCCCTGACAATGAATCGCCGCTGACCGGAGCTGCAGCGACAATTGATCTGAAACCGAACGACTGGAACCGCGTCAAGCTGACATTAAAAGGAGACCAGCTGACCGTCTCGGTCAATGGCTCCAATGCGGCGACACACACGGTCACTGAACGAGTGAACGAACGCTTCTTCGGACTGTTCCGATATTCCAACAAGACAAAGTGCCGAGTGCGGAACCTTGTCTATCGAGGCAACTGGCCAAAGACTCTGCCGACTGTAGACTCACAGGAACTAGCTGCGGGCAAATAACGGAATCGCTTTATCATTAGGCGAGCGGCAGATTTCTGGTTACCGTCGAAACCGGGGGCTAACGCCCTGCGGCTAATAAAATCAGCCGCCACGCGCTAGCGTCCGGTTGTTCGGCTTGGTAGTTCCTGATCTTCCGCTCGCCTTAACGCGGGCTGTGCCCGCAGCCCAGAGTCGCCCGTCACTCCGTGGCGGGAAAACTCGCGGCGGAGACGCGAGCAACAATGATGCGCGCATGGTGCGTGCGAAAGTGTCAATTTCGACCGCGCGGATTATAGCAGCACGTCGCAACGCATCGTTGGCACGCTCGGTATCGCTTGTTCTTGGCGCGGGCTTCGCCCGCAACCCAGGTGGAGGTGACGGAAAATGGCGAGCCGCGAGACGTCAGTCTTCGGTTTTTGCAATTCTGTTTTTCTGTTTCGCCAGTTAACGCACGTGCAAGACAACGGCGATCACCGTGAGCTGCAGGAATCGCAATCAGGGGACTGACGTCCCCCGCTCGCCGGATGAGATAAAATCTTCTCAGGAAAACAAAATCTCAATCGTTTGCAGTACAGAGCGTGTAACAGTTAAACTTGCGCCGCCTGTCACCGGTCTCATTTCCTGATTCAGGAGCGTCCTTATGATCTCGCGACGACTTTTTTTTCAGCATGCTTCAATGCTTGCCGCATTACCTTCCGCTTCGTTGTTGTTGGCTGCGGAGTTGGGCAAAACACCGCGGACGACTGAGGGGCCGTTCTATCCTGACAAATTACCGCTCGATACTGATAACGATCTACTGGTGATCACCGACAACATCACTTCGGCAGTTGGCGAAATCTCGCATGTCACAGGACGAGTGTTGGGAGTCGATGGAGCTCCAATCCGGAATTGCCTGGTCGAAATCTGGCAGTGTGACAATCATGGTGCCTATCTGCATTCCGGAACATCTAATGCCGAGAACCGCGACCGAAACTTCCAGGGATATGGCCGCTTCCTGACGGACACTGCAGGCAGATACTACTTCCGGACGATCAAGCCTGTGGCCTACCCTGGCCGCACGCCTCATATTCACTTTGCAGTTTCGCGCGGTCGTGAGCGGCTGCTGACAACACAGTTGTTTGTAAAAGGAGACGCAGGAAACGATCGCGACGGTATCTATCAGGCCCTTGGTGACAGCAAAGATGCAGTCACGGCTGACTTTGCGGCCATGCCGGAATCCAATATCGGGGAACTGGCGGCGCAATTCGAAATTGTCGTGGGCCAGACTCCGGAAGAACCAGACCAGGGAGGTCCGGGTGGCAATCGACCCGCGCGACCTCCCGGACGCGGGCGACCAGCCGGACCGCCTCGATAATATTCATCGCCATCTCAACGCCGGCAACAAGTCCCGCCGATGTATTCGCTCTGATGGCAGTCAGACGAATGCACCAATGATGAAGGCCACGGTTTCGTGTACCCTGGACATTCTTGTCCGAGGGTTCCATCCATAAAGGTGTCACGAACCGATTCCGCTCAAAATGCAGTATTCGTTCGTAATATCTTGCAGAGTGGGTACTTGACAACCGCACAGATTTCGAATCTTCTTTGTTGAAGTGAGTCGCACCGAGACGGCCGTCCCGGTGCGACAGCGGCTTGCAGATCGATCGTTCCTGGGTCCAAGAGACCGTGTGTCAGCGTGATCGTAAGCCGTTTCAATTCAAAACCGAACCGTCGCATGAGCCGCAGATTCGGCGAGCTCGAATATCAGGATGGGACAAAATGAACGGTTGAGATTATCAGTTCACAACAGTTGTGGGTATCGATGTGGCCAAAAAGAAAATCGATATCGCGGACCGTCAAGGTTCGACCGTGAAGACAATCGGCAACAACAACAAAGAACTCACTCAGTGGATCAATTCCATCGCTGAACGAACCGCAACCATCGTTGTCGAGATCCTGAACTCCGTCAAAGGCATCGGCCCCGTCACCGTCAGCACGATCGTGGCCGAACTGCCGGAACTCGGAAAAATCAATCGCCAGGAAGTTGCGAAGCTCGTCGGAGTCGCGCCGATGAATAACGATTCCGGACAATCAATCGGAAAACAAAAGACCGCAGGAGGGCGTTCCGGGGTTCGCCGCACGCTGTCCATGGCGACGCTCGTGGCGACACGATTTAACCCCAGAATCAAAGCCTTCTATCAGCGGTTGCTGGCCAAAGGAAAACTCAAAAAAGTGGCACCCACCGCCGCGATGCGAAAACTGATCACCATCCTGAACACACTCGTCCGAACCGACCAACTGTGGCAGGATCCTGCAACTGCACAAACGAAAACGGCGCTCTGATGATGCGATCCCTCGCACAGTTGCGTCCCCGCAGAGCTGTGCTACGTTTCACCTGCTCCCGAAACAGTACTCACAATCTCAACACGTTTCAACCTCATCGAACACCGAAACCCATGCCTCAAAAAATCCAACATCCCTGCCGAATTCCGCCGCCAAACCACCCCAAAATCGTAACCGTTCACGGGAGAATCAAATTGGGACATTGTGCTTTAATAGGTAAGTAGAATGTCCCCTTATTATTCCACACCACAGCGCGCAACTAAATCACAACCGGCTTGCCCAGTTGCCGGCGTAACGGGACGATTTGTCCGGCGTGCATCATCGAATGAGTCGCGATTAACAGGAACAGAGAACCCATCGTGGGAAACATACTGCGGAGATTCTCGGGGCTTGGATCGTCCAGCTTCTTCTCAGGAAATGCCTCCAGCATCGCAATCGCGGCTGCATGCACTTTGTCAGCGAGATCTGTGTACTCCTGCTTCGTATAAAAATCGGCAGGATTGTTGCTGCCCGTGCATTCCTTTGAGTGCTTTTCCCCAAAGCCTGTCGGGAGCTGTGGCGCTGAACCGGCCTGAATCTGATTCATCAGGTCGCATTCGGAACAGATCAGATGACCCAATTGCCATGCGACGTGTTTGCATCCAGGACCAGGCCTGCACAACAATTCGGCGTCGGTCAGATCTGCGACGTACGAATTCAGCACCATATTGCTGAAGCCGAACGTTTCCTTGATGGCGGATTTCGCGTCCATAGAATGATTCCTTTTGACAATGGTTTTGTTGGGGGGTCCGCTCCGACTCAGTTCGTCCGCCACAATTCACCTTTACGTGAGCGAATGACCTGGCTCATGCGCTCAATCTTTCTGCGTGTTGGGTCGGGTGAAGCGCGCGAGATCAATCATGTCTGCGCGGAGCCACAACAGCTTATCGGATGAGGTTGAACTTGTCACGCGCACGCCGGGAGCCATTTCGACACATACGATTATTGCTTCCAGCGATACACGATCAAGGCATCCAGAGCACGGACGAAGACTTGATCATCGGCGACGGCGAGATGAGCCCAGGTGGTGGCGTCGCTGACGTGTCGTTCGGAGACCTGCGAAAACTCGGTTGGGTTCGCACTGATCAACCGCAAGTCTCCACTTTCGTCGAGCGCAAGCAGCTTTGAACCGTTGACCGCCATGCTCCAGTAGCTGCCAAACGGAGTAGTCCGCCACAGCGACTCGCCCGTCGCCGGATCGATGCAGCTGAATCGCTTATTGCGGAGATGCAGATAAATCTTGCCATCGACAACCACTGGTGACGACATATAGGCTTCTGTCGTGTTCTTCCACAGTTCCTTCACGGCAAATCCGGCGTCGGTGCGAGTGACCTCAAACATCATGGCTCCGCCGCCATAGCTGCTGGTAAATACGCGATCACCCAGGACGGTTGGCGTCAGAATGTTCATATCGCGGAAGGACGGGATCGCAATCGACCACAACGTTTCACCTGCGTCCATACCAACTCCGCAGAGTTTTGATCGCGTCTGCACGACAAGTTGTTTCGTCCCCGCGACGGTCGCCGTGATCGGAGAAGAGAACGAGCCTCCCATCATGCCGCCTTCTTCCTTGAGACCTCTCCACACGGTCGCTCCGGTCTGGCGATCAATCTTCACCAAACCGCCCGAAGTCTGCACGTACAGGAATTCGCCGTCGATCAACGGCGAACAAACGAAGCCAAATGACTGACCAACCGTCCCAAACTCTTCCCGGAAATCTTTTCGCCAGGCTTCCTTCCCGGACTTGCCATCCAGCGCGACCAACACATCAAGCATCCCGGGCACGTAAAGTTTCTCGCCATCGTAAATCGGTGTGGCGCGAATCCAGCTGCCATTGGAAGCCGCAAAGAACGGAACACTCATGGCCCCCGGCCATTCCACCTGCCACAGTTCTTTTCCGGAATCACGATCGAGAGCATGGACAACTTCCTTTTCCTTGTTCACAGTTTCAGTGACAAAAACGCGGTCCTGCGCCACGATGGGACCGGAATAGCCAGGTTCCAGCGCGACTCGGTATGATTCGACGAGCGTCGCTTCGTCCAGGTTGTCAGGCCATTCAGTACCTGCGGGGATTGCACACACACGGTCCGGCCCACGCCATTGCGTCCACTCCGCACGATCGGCGGCGACCAGCAGTGAGGGAAAGCAAATAACCGCAGCACTGAAGAGAAACTGTTTCATGGTCGTTTTTTCCAATCGTTTTTCTGTAGGATGGACATTCTTGTCCGTCGTTTTTGTAGGATGGACATTCCTGTCCGTCGTTTTTGTAGGAGAACGCTGTCGAAGCGAAGGTTTGCTTTGAATCAACCGACTTACGCGGATGCGACCGTTTCTGGCGAATCTCTCGGACATGAATGTCCAAGCTACGGGAATCGCACCTGACTCAGAAAGTCAACCTTCTGGCGAGGTTGTAGATCCGTTTTTCAAAACGTCCACCGGTTCGCATGAAAAGTCATCGGGAGCCGTTAGACTTCGTATTTCCACTGTCCCGGCAAGAACACAGACAGATTGTGATTTATATGAACCAACGGCAGGACTTGTGTCAGCTTGAAAAGCTGCGATGTACGATTCTGGCAAACTCCCGCGAAGCGTCACGTGTCGTGGCCACTGAAATTGCCACGCTGATCCGGGGCCGCGAGGCCGAGGGAAAGTCGGCTGTGCTGGGTCTGGCGACGGGCTCCACGCCAACCAGCATCTATGCCGAACTGGTCCGCATGCATAAAGAAGAAGGTCTGTCGTTTGCCAACGTCGTGACCTTCAATCTCGACGAATACTATCCGATGCAGCCGGAAGACCTTCAAAGCTACATGCGATTCATGAAGGAACATCTCTTCAATCACATCGATATCAGGCCCGAAAATGTGCATGTACCGGACGGCACCGTTCCGATTGAAAACATCGCCGACTATTGCCGCGACTACGAAGCACAGATTGCCGCATCTGGCAGAATCGACATTCAACTGCTGGGTATTGGCCGAACCGGTCATATCGGCTTCAACGAACCTGGTTCAGATCAATCCACGCGCACGCGCATGATCACGCTCGACAGCGTTACGCGAATTGACGCGGCAAGTGATTTCTTCGGGGCAGAAAACGTTCCGCGGCGCGCAATCACGATGGGGGTCGGCACGATTCTGGATGCAAAAAGAATCATTATTCTGGCATTCGGTGAAAACAAATCCGTGATTATCGCAAAGACCGTGGAAGGGGAAGTCACGCCAGCCATCCCGGCGACGTTCCTGCAGCGACATCTCAACACGGACGTACTGCTCGATGCGGCTGCGGCTGCGGCTCTGACTCGAACGCGACTGCCGTGGCTGGTGAGCAACGTGCAATGGGAACCATCCATCATTCGCCGCGCGGTGATCTGGCTGTCGGAGAAAATGAGTAAGTCGATTCTGAAACTCACGGATTCGGACTACAACGAAGAAGGACTGCAGGATCTGCTCGCCGAGTACGGTTCAGCTTATGAAATCAATCTGACCGTGTTTCGACATCTGCAAAGCACGCTCATTGGCTGGCCCGCCGGTAAGCCTGCGCACAAGAAACGCCCCGGAGATCGGCCTCAACCGTTTGATCATATCTTCCCGAAACGCATTCTGTGTTTCTCACCGCATCCGGATGACGACGTGATTTCCATGGGCGGCACGCTCATTCGCCTGGCGGCTCAGGGGCATGACGTTCATATTGCTTATCAGACGTCGGGCAATATCGCCGTCTTCGATGACGATGCCATCCGGTTCACGGAATTTGTCTCAGATTATTGTGCGGCGTTCGGTCTGTTGTCGGACCGAATCCGAAACCTGGAAGATCACGTTGAAGAGTATCTGAAAAAGAAACAAGCCGGACAGATCGACAGCAAAGAGATTCAGCAGATCAAGGGGCTCATCCGTCGTGGAGAAGCGCGTGCCGGTGCTCGCTGCTGCGGCGTTCCCAATGACAAGCTGCATTTTCTCGACATGCCATTTTATGAAACGGGTGGAGTGAAGAAGAGACCGCTCGGGCCGGATGACACCAGCCTTCTGGTCAATCTGATGCGCAAGGTGCGACCGCACCAGATCTATGCAGCGGGCGATCTGTCTGACCCGCATGGAACTCACCGCACCTGCCTGAAGGCCATTATTCTGGCCTGCGATGAATGCCGGAACGACGAGTGGTATGCCGAAAGCGAAGTCTGGCTGTACCGAGGTGCATGGCAGGAATGGCCCGTGCATCAGATTGAAATGGCGGTCCCGCTCAGCCCGCAGGAAGTCAAACAAAAGCGAAACGCAATCTTCAAGCACGAATCTCAGAAAGACCGCGCTTTGTTTCCAGGTGCCGACATGCGGGAATTCTGGCAACGTGCCGAATCCCGCAACGCCGATACCGCACACAAATACGACCAGCTCGGCCTTGCTGAGTATGAAGCCATCGAAGGCTTCGTCCGCTGGGACGGTACGTGGGGGTTGAATGATTAGGGGCCGGGGTTGCCGTCGTGACAAGCAGGACCTACATGAAGATTTCAACCTGAATCCAGCATCACTCCACGGAGATCAGTACTCTGCGGCCAATGGCTTCAGCGATACGGCGGACGGTTTCGAGGGTCGGATTTCCCTTGCCGTTTTCAAGCAGTGACAGATTGGACTTATTGATCCCCGACCGCTCTTCAACATCACTCAGCGACAAACCTGCGGCTTCACGAGCGACCTTCAACGCTGACATCACATCCGCAAACTCCCGTTGGCGCGATTCGCATTCTGCTTTGTTCGCGAGTCCCTGACGAAGAATGTCTTCATCCTGCGGTGCCGTGCGATGAATTTCGTCATGAATGGATTTGGTATCGGCATCCAATGGATACCCCTTGACTCGGACACTCTTGATGGGACGTCTCATGATGGTTCCTCGACTTCAAAAGCGGTTACCGGATACACCGTTTCGAAATCAATCTCTTCGTAGATGACCGCGATAAAGCGACCGTCCGGTGTGTACCCAAAAAGAATTGGACGATTACTTGAACGGCTAACGTCATAGCCGGTCGGGTCCGCAATCACGGCATCAACATCACTTGCCATCAGCCCGTGCTGCATCACTTTGTCAATGTTCGCCCCAGGGTCTTCATTCCAGATGACTCGTGACAACTCCATCATCCCCCTTTTTACCGCTCGTTGGTGTATATTATAACTTCATCCTGGCGCATTGCAATGAGCACCTGACCTTGCCGTTTTCAAGCAACGACAGATTGGATTTGTTGCTCCCCGGTCGTTCTTCAACATCCCAACGTGACAACCTTCCTTGATGCGTTATGATCTGATCGAAGTGTGCCAGCTGCTTGCCTGAAGGAACCCGGCGAACGAATGTGTGTGCCCTTCGGCGATTAGCGAAGTCGTTCACAAAACAGGCAATAGGCTGAAGTTCAATTCGGTGCTTTGTGAACCGGTAGACATGTAGCAGAAAAAATGATGGCAGAAAAATGAACCGCAGAAAGCCCTCCCGTCGTGGTCTGCATCTTTCTGCCGCTCATTTTTCTGCCAGACCTGACTTCGGCAAACAAGCGTCTTAAAATCTTGAAAAGAGATTAGCTGTTAGTAAATACGGGGAGTTCTTCATGTCGTTTGTTTCGCGATTAGTGTGTGTTCTGATGGCTGCCCACTGCATGTACTGCAGTTGTGCTGCGATTGCGCAGGACGAATGGACTCAGTTTCGCGGGCCGGAAGGACAGGGTCACTCGGCGGCGACCGGATTGCCGATCACATGGAGCGAGACGGAAAATATCGTATGGAAAACCGCGACGCCTGGCGAAGGTCACTCCTCACCCGTCATCTCGGGCAATCAAATCTGGCTGACAACCGCCCTCACAAAAGAACTGCCAATGCAGCAGGAAAAAGAACGACTGGCAAAGCTGAAGAATTCGGACGGGCTCAAAGTCGCGGGCACGCTGACGCTCCAGGCCATCTGCATCAACCGCGAAACGGGAGCGATTGAACGAGAAGTTGACCTGTTCGAAGTCGGAGAACCAGAACCGAAGCATTCTCTGAACAGCTATGCGTCACCGACTCCCGTCATCGCTGGCGACAGGATTTTTTGCCATTTCGGAACCTACGGCACCGCCGCAATCGATCGGACAAACGGCACCGTGCTGTGGAGAAATAACAAGCTCAAAATTGACCATCAGAACGGGCCGGGCAGTTCTCCGGTTGTCTGGCGCGACAAGGTTATTATTCATTTTGACGGAACCGACCATCAGTTCATTGCGGCCCTTGATGGAGCCACCGGCGAAGTGGCGTGGCAGACTTCACGATCCGGCAAGATGGACGAAACTCCTGAACTCCGGAAGGCCTATGGAACACCGCTGATTGTTTCCGTGAAGGGGCGGGCCCTGGTGATTTCGCCTGCGGCCAATTGGGTCTATGCCTATGATGCGGAGACCGGCAGCGAAGTCTGGAAGGCGTCCTGCGGTCAGCTGGGTTTCTCAACCGTCCCGCGTCCGGTTGCTTCCGGCGATACAGTTTACATTGCCACAAGCTACATGCAGTCCCGACTGGTTGCCGTGCGTCTTGACGGCGAAGGTGACATTTCAGAAACGCATGTCGCATGGAAAGCCGACAAGCAGATTCCTCAAAAGCCGTCGCTGCTGCTGCACGACAATCGCCTGTACTTTGTGAGCGACAAGGGCATTGTCCGCTGCGTGAATTCTGCAACCGGCGAAGACGTCTGGTTTGACCGGTTGTCGGGCGACTACTCAGCATCCCCGCTGGAATCGGAAGGGCATCTGTACTTCTGCGGCGAGAACGGCATATGCACTGTGCTGCAGGCAGGTGACGAATTCAAAGAGCTGGCAAAAAACATGCTGAAAGCCGACTTTATGGCATCACCTGCGGTTGGCGGGAAATCGCTGTTTCTAAGATCCACGACGCATCTGTATCGGATCGAAAATCGCTGAGAGACATCGTGAGAAGATTCCTTCGGCGAGCGGGATGCGTCAGCTTCCCGGTACGTTGCGATTTCGCGCCGCGTCTGAGTCAGGCGAATCGCAGACCAGTGGGCTGACACCCACCGCTCGCCCGGGTTGCGGGCGAAGCACGCGCCAAGGGCCATCTGGCTATTGGTTCCTGACCCTTTTTCAAAGCGTGACAAAGCACTACGCTGCCTGTTCAATCGCATCGTCAGTATCGTCGATTTCCTGTTCGTACACGAGGTAGTAGATATTGCTGGCGGCTTCTTCCAGGTAGTGCTTGATATTTTCGCTCTGCACCCCTGCGATGAGTCGATCGAGTGCTTCCACGGCGCGATCGACTTCTTCACTGCTGATTTCTTCGAATTCATCCGCAGTTGCGAGATGGTGCTGAGCGTTGAGGATATCGTTGTGTTCGTCCGTCATTGCAAATTCTCCACAGTCTTTTCAGCGGACTCGAAATTTGGCATTCGCTCGGTCGGGCGAATCAAGACGTGATTTGCCAGGTTCCAGGAAGGCAGAGGAATGGTCAGTACCAGAAGGCTCCGGCACATGTCCTGTGTCCCTGACTCACTATCGGAATTCCGACGGGACCGGCTTAGGCCAATTGTCGGCGGACGTCAAAGTTCCCTGATCGTCATGCACGGACTTGAGAAGAATGGTAAAAGTCGTGGAGAAATTCGAGGTCGATCACGCCGTTCTCTGGTAGTTTCTGCTGATCGTATATTGTGCAACGCGACTCTGAGTGAAGTCTGCGCTTTCGTCCGTGACGATTGAGACGGTTTACCGACATGGCGAGATTAAGTAAGTTCGACCGTTAGAGGGGCATGCGAGTATGAATTCGACAACTGAGTATCTGACTTTTACGATTCGACAGCGAATGGGGTTTCTGAATATCACCACGCAGGTCAACGACGTACTGCAGCGAAGCGGAATTCAGGAAGGACTATGCCTGGTGAATGCGATGCACATCACCGCCAGCGTTTTCATCAACGACGATGAACCCGGACTACTGGAAGATTACAGTCGCTGGCTGGAAGGACTCGCTCCGTTTGATCCGAGTCCGGAAAAATACCGGCACAACCGGACAGGAGAGGACAACGCCGACGCACACCACAAACGTCAGATCATGGGCCGCGAAGTTGTTGTCGCCGTGACGAAAGGCCAACTGGACTTCGGCCCCTGGGAACAGATCTTTTACGGTGAGTTCGACGGCAACCGCGCAAAACGAGTGCTCGTAAAAATCATCGGCGAGTGATTTGTCCCATGCAATCGGAACAAGCCGTGGTTTCTGGAACCGGATTAAAACGATCAGCCTGCACTCGCTGAATACCGATGGTATTCTTGTGGAAAGCCAGTGAACAAAAACCTGCTGCATGCCGTGTGGTCTGTATCCTGCGAGTCGCCCGTTTCGGCCGCGATGATCAGCGGGCGAAAGTCGGGGGTTGCCATCAGTTCTGTTCCGTCCGGAGTTCGACCGTGGAAATCGATCAGAATCCGCTGATTCAAAGGGGCATCGTATGAGTTGATGCGTGCCACTGTAGCGGAAAGTTCCGGGGTGTTTGGTACACAACTGATGAGATTGCTGACCAGGTATCGCGGAGTCCAGCCGATCATCTGATAATCTTCCGTTGAGAGCGTTACCGCCAACCTCGTCACGGGATTGTTCAGTTCGACGGCAATTCGCAGCGACTCGCCCTGCGTGAGCTGCAGGGCACGTTGAATCGCAGCTCCCCCAAGGTGTCGAAGACCGTGAAGAAAGAACCGCACAGTAAAGTTGCCATCTACGTCGGTGTTGATCTTAGGGAAAACTTCCAGATTGTCCGTGACTCGTTCCCCACCAGACACCGAGAGAATAGAAATCGGATCCGCCTGCCCACGATCCAGAAAGCAATTAAACGGTCAGGTCAATTTCAATTGAAATCGAGACCTGTCCCAATATTTCTCTGGTCGTTCTGAACTCCATATTGAACCCAATCGCTCGCAACTCAGAATGGAAATGCATCAACGTCAGACGGTTAGAGCTCGGTGCCTCTTACCAATGAAACCAAGGATCCCTGCAACTTTACCTTCAAACTGTTTGTCTCCTCCGAACAGGTGATCGCGAAGCTGACGCAGACGTTCCTCGGCAGACAGCCCATCCGCATCATCGTCCGACAAGAGGTGACTGGCTGGGAAATGCCTTCCGACTTCCATTTCCAGTGAACATCCTTGTCGTGTTCGTCATGATCCGTGGCATGATCAGCGGGTTCGTATTCGCAGACTCAAGTGGACACGTTTCATGAATACTGTCGCGTCAGTCGCCTTCCTTATGAGTTGTGGTGAAACATGACGTCGAGATGATCTGCCGATTGTTTCGAAGGTTGTTGAGATGGCATACACCTGGATCTGGGAGCAAGCCACTCCCAGTGAGTCCGAGGTGATCGAGTAAGTTGAACCAAGCGCCGGCAGGATGCAATCCTGTCGGCCCACTCGATTTTGGAGGCTATCACGATGACTGCTGTTAAGTCAAACACAACGTTTGAGCTGGGACAAGTGGTGATTACACGCGGAGCTCTGGAGGAGCTTCCACCGTTCGATGTCTGGGTTGCCATCAATCGTCACGCAAATGGCGATTGGGGCGATCTGTGTGAGGAAGACACCGCGTTGAACGACGCTTCGGTCAAGGGCGAAGGTCGTTTGATGTCGAGGTATCAAACGGATAACGGCACGGCATTCTGGATCATTACAGAATGGGACCGTTCCGTGACCACCATACTTCTCCCGCTGAAATATTGATACGCAAGGTTTTACTCAGGTTTTGCATTTTGGTTTTCAGCCGGTTGGTTCGCCAACCGGCCACTTTTTCCAGTCAATTCCAGTTGTGGATCGCCGTATGAAAAAAAACACGCTCCGTACATGAACTGCGTCGCGGATTCCTCATCGTCCGCATTTGGCGAA
>Ga0105048_10005406_pt1 | contig 20652 bp, 10 predicted proteins | sample MAT05_FD_78382 | JGI IMG/M metagenome (GOLD analysis project Ga0105048, IMG submission 78382) | Freshwater microbial communities from Lake Fryxell liftoff mats and glacier meltwater in Antarctica - MAT-05 | ecosystem: Environmental > Aquatic > Freshwater > Ice > Liftoff microbial mat | place...
ACGCGCAGCGCGCAGGCCGCGGCGGCGCTGGAGGGCAGCCTGGTCATCCACATCGGCGACCGTGAGTCCGGCAGCTACGAGAGGCTCTTGCAAAACCTCAGCCGTAAGCGGGCGAGATGCCTTCACTCCTCTGCGCGATGACGCCGCGCGTCGGTGTCCAGTGGCGCGGCCTCCCGCGTCTCCACGCCATCGCCACCGCCTGGCAAATCTTCACCCAAGCCCGGAAAGTTGTGGGTAATGCTTAGGTCAAGCCCCCGCACTCAAAAGCCTCGCGGCATTCAGACGCCGCTCTGCTTTGGCCGGCAACCTGCCTTTGGACTCACATTGAATCACGCCGACACCCAAACCCGCGGGCGAGAGTGAACCTCCCGCGGCGGACAGCGTCTGCCCGGTCTGCGGAGCGAAGGTGATCTCCGAGAAATGCAAGGTCGTCTGCCGCAGCGAACGCTGCCGCTACCGAATCCTTTTCAATTGCGCCGAGTTCTAGTCGGCCGCCTTCCGGTCGCACCGGCGACGATGCCGTCGCCGCCGTGACTTGCTCCCAATCTGCAATCGCGCGCTGCGCTGCCGAAGCCCGCGGGACGGCAGACGCAACTTGGACTGCGGCGGGCAGCGTAAGCGCCACGCCGCCTTCGGAGTCCGCGGTGGGAGAGGAGCAGAGAAGGTGCATTCGACTGCCCGCAGTCGAACCTGAAGGCGGTGTCGCGCCGTCGCCTGCCACCGCAGTCCAAGGGGATGCTTCGGCTACAAGTTCAGCGAAACCGCTCCAACCCAGCGCCGTTGGGAGAGCCGATGCAGGCTCCCGCAGCGGAAGATCCTGCACGTGATGGAGCGGGTGGTGGAGCGAATGCCTCGTGCTGCGGTTCGTCCTTGGAGCCGAGGGTGACGCGGATGGTGTGGGGTTGCTGGTCGTCGAGCAAAGAAACGACTCCGGCTGGCACGAGGACGCCGTCCAGTTCCATCTGCGCGACACCGCGGCAGATGTGTGAAGGATTCTCGATCGCGATGTCATACCACGTTGTTTTGTGGCGGTAGCGAATGCGGAATCCGGGCCAGGCTTTGGGGATCACGGGGTCGAGGGTGAGTGTGTCGCCGCGCAGTTTGAAGCCGAGGACTTCCTCCAGCCACACGCGATAGATCCAGCCGGCGGCGCCAGTGTACCAGGTCCAGCCGCCGCGCCCGACGTTGTCCTTCAGCGCATAGACATCGGCGGCGATGACGTAGGGCTCGACCCTGTAGCGCGCGGAATCCTTTTCGGCGCGGGCGTGTTCGATCGGGTTCAGCATCCGGAGCAGCGACACGGCTTTGTCGCCGTCGCCCTGGCGTGCGAAGGCGAGCGCGACCCACGCGGAGGCGTGGGTGTACTGGCCGCCGTTCTCGCGCACGCCGGGCGGATAGCCTTTGATGTAGCCGGCGTCCTGCGGCGATTTGTCGAAGGGCGGCGTGAAGAGCAGGATCATCTGCTCGGCTTCGCGGACGAGGTTTTCTTCGAGTGAATGGAGCGCGGTTTTCACGCGTTCGGGGTCGCCGGTGCCGGCGATGGCGGCCCAGGATTGCGGGAGGGAATCGATGCGCGCTTCCTCGCATTGTGCGGAACCGAGCGGGCTGCCGTCGTCGAAGTATCCGCGGCGATACCACGCGCCATCCCATGCTTCCGCGTCGATCGTTTTCGCGATGCGCGCGGCGCGAACGTGACACTCCGTGGCTTCGGCGGTGCCGTTCCGCAGTTCGAGCAATTCCGCGAAATCGCGCAGCACACAGATCTGGAACCACGCGAGCCACACGCTCTCGCCTTTGCCGCCGATGCCGACGCGGTTGAGCCCGTCATTCCAATCGCCACCGCCGATGAGCGGAAGCCCGTGCGGACCTGTGCCCGAAGCGCGGGCGATGGCGCGACGGCAATGTTCGAGCAGCGACGCACGCGTGGCAGAGATGTCGGGGACGGAGAAGCTCTCGTGTTCATTTTCCCCGAGCGGTCTGCCGTCGAGAAAAGGCACGACCTCATCGAGAATCGCAGCGTCGCCGGTGGTGCGCACGTAGTGCGCGGCGACGAAGGGGAGCCAGAGCAGGTCGTCCGTCATGCGTGTGCGCACGCCCGCACCGGTCTCGGGATGCCACCAGTGCTGCACGTCGCCCTCGGTGAATTGCCGCGCGGTCGCGCGCAGGATGTGTTCGCGCGCGAGCAGCGGCGCGGCATGCACGAGCGACATGACATCCTGGAGCTGGTCGCGGAATCCGAAGGCCCCGCCGGATTGGTAAAATGCCGAGCGTCCCCAGATGCGGCAGCTCAGTGTCTGGTAGAGCATCCAGCGGTTGAGCAGGAGATCGGCGGAGGACTCGGGCGTCTCGACCTGGATCGTGCCGAGGAGATCGTCCCACCAGCGTTGCGTCCCGCGGAGCGCGGCCTCGACGTTTGCCGGATTGCGGAAGCGCTGCACGATCGCGCGCGCCTGGAATTCATCGGCGGCCTGTCCGAGCAGGAAAGTCACTTCGATCATCTGGCCCGGCTCGATCTCCACGGTGGTCTGCACGGCGGCGCATGGGTCGAGGCCCGCGCTGGTGCCGCCCACGAGACGCTCGTGCTCCATCGCCGCGGGATTGCGCATCGAGTGGTTGCGTCCGATGAAAGCGGCGCGGTCGCCAGTGTACGAATTCGGGCCCGGGCTCGACGTGGCGAAGGTCACGCGGTTGCAGAATTCCGGCTCGTACGAGTTGCGCGCAAACAGACTGCGGCTTTGCAAATCCCACTTCGTCACGACGTGCATCCGCGTTTCCTCCGGATCGCTGCCGAGCACGAGCGCGGCGTAGGAAGTGATGGTGAGCTTGCGGCGATGCGACGAGCGGTTGCGCAGCCGGAGACGCTGCACGCGCACGGGGAGTCCGCCTGCGGCATCGACGGGCACAAAGGTGAGCAGCTCCTGCTCAATGGCGTGGCTGTTGTGCTCGCAGATCGAGTATCCCGGGCCGTGCCGCGTGCGGTAGGCATCCATCTCGCGGATCGGCTGCGGCGTGGGCGTCCAGAAGACGCCGAGATCGTCATCGCGAATGTAGATCGCGCAACCGGGCGGATCGGAAACGGGATCGTTCGACCACGGCGTGAGGCGATGGCTCTGGCTGTTGCCGTACCACGTGAAGCCCGAACCGGATTCCGAGACGAGCGTGCCGAAGGTCGGATTCGCCATCACATTCACCCACGGCGCCGGCGTCTGCGTGCCGGGGCCGAGGTAGATGGCGTATTCCTTGCCGTCCTTGGTGAAGCCACCGAGGCCGTTGAAATAGTCGAGTTCCATGAACGGCAGCGGCTGCGACGCTTCCTCGCGATAACGCTTCCCTGGCGCACGCGGCACCGGCTGCGGACCGAGCGGCACCGGCGAGGCCAACTGCTGCCGCAGCGTGCCGCGCGCTGCGACGAGCACGGCGCGCGCGGAGGCCATGATCACAGTCAGCTCGTCCTTGGAAACCTTCTTCGACGAACGCAGGAAAACGCCACCGGCCTGATCGACGCCGGTAATTTGCGAATGGGCTTCCGCGAGCCGGCGCAGGTGCGCGGTGAGCGGTTCCTCGTAGCCCTCCGCCTCCTCGCAGATGAGCACGAGATCGACCTTCAGCCCGCGCAAATGCCAGAACGTGTGCGCCGTCAGCACTTCGCGCACGAGCGCAATGTCGCGGTCATTGCCAATCGTCACCGCGACGATCGGCAGGTCGCCGGAGATGCCCTGCGCCCAGAGCGCACGCTGGCCGGCGGTGCCGCGCCCCAGGCGTCCTGGCGGTGGCCGCAACCGTGCCTGTGGGAAAAGCACGTGCGCGGCGAGCTGCTGGAAAAGCTGCACGTCGCCGGGACGGATGTGGAGCCGGCGCATCTCGAGCTGCGAGCGCGTCCACGCGGTCTCGAAGGCGCGCGTGGAGATGCGGAATTCCGAGTAGCGCTCGATCAGTCCGATCACCGCTGTACGCGAGTCGGCAACCATCGTGACGATGGAAAACTGGAAGCGCTGATTCGGTGCGATCGTCACCTGCCGGCGCAGACTGAAGATCGGATCGAGGACCGAGCCGGCCGTGTTGGAAAGTGCGCGCCCGATGGCTTCCGGATTTTCCAGCGTGCGGCCGCGGCCGAGGAAACGCGCGCGGTCGGTCTCAAACTGCGGCAGCTCGCCGGACGGCGTCTCGATGACCATGAGGTGCGCCGCCCACACCGGCTGATCGTGCGGCGAACGCGGACGGCGCCGGGCGATCAGCGCCTGGCATTGCGGCAGCCATTCCGTCTCGATGAAGAGCTTGTTGAACGCGGGATGCGCGCGGTCGGCCTTGTGCGGGGCGAGCGCGAGTTCGGCGTAGCTCGTCAGTTCGAGCCGGCACGGATGACGCGAGACATTCACCAGCGTCACGCGCCGCACCTCGGCGTCATCTTCCGCGGACACGGTGATCTCGGTGAACGTGTCGCACGGTCCGCTGCGACGCCGGAAGTCGGCCTTGTCTGGCGCGAAGCTCCACGTGTAGCGCAGTTCGGACGAACGCACCGGCTGATCCGTGACGCTCCACAGCGTCCCCGCATCCAGATCACGGATGTAGCAGGACGGTCCCGGCGCATCGCACGTCGTATCCGCGCGCCAGCGGGTGATATCGAGATCGCGCCAGCGGAGATAGCCGCCGCCGGAATTCGTCACCATCACCGAGCAGCTCCCATTCGAGAGCAACTGCGTCCTCGGCGCTGCGGTGTCCGGCGTGTGTGCTGGGGCCGCGGCCGCCCCGGTGATCGGCGTCCCGCGTGGTGTGGGCCGTTCGTCGCGCGCCTCGCCGGTGCTCGGCGAGATCGAGGCCGGGACGTGCTCGTGCAGCAGCGCCTCGCTCGCGCGGATGCGCGGGTCGGAGTGGAATCGCGTCCGCATGACGCCCTCGTGCAGCACGTTGTCGAACGCGAGCAACGACATGCCCTGATGATGCACCATGTAGCAATGGACGACGATGCCCGCTTCGCCGCCGGGTTCGCGCTGCCGTGCATAATCGATCGATTCAAAGTAGCCGCAGTCGCCCACCATCGCGGCGCCGCCGAGTGATGCGAGCCGCCGCAAATTTTCGATCGCAGCGACGGGCTCCACACCGAGCGCGAGCGCCGAGGCGTAAGGCGCGATGACGAGATCGCGCTCCTGCCCGCGCTTCAAGGCGAGCGACGGCACTCCGAAGGCGCGGTACTGATAGACGTGATGCCGGTCCAGCGCACTGAACGCCGATTCGGAAATTCCCCACGGCACGCCGCGCTCCTTCCCATACGCGATCTGGCAATGCACCGCATCGCGGCAGGCGCGATCGAGCAGCGAGTTCTCATGCGTCCGCGTGAAAAGGATCGGCATCAGGTATTCGAACATCGTGCCGCTCCACGAGAGCAGCGGGAGGCGTCCATTTGCCGAACCAAACGGGCGGCCCAGCGCCCACCAATGCTCCAGCGGCACGTCGCCGCGCGCGATGGCGAGGAGGCTCGTGAGCCGCGCTTCGCTGGCGAGCAGATCGTAGAATGAGGTGTCCAACCGGCGCTCGCCCACGTGGTATCCGATGGCGAAGACGCGGCGCTTTTCATCGTAGAGGAAGCGCAGCCCCGTGCCGCGTTCCAACTGCTGGATGCGGCGCATGACGTCCTCCACCTTCGCGAGTTGCCCCACCGCATTTTGCCGCGCGCGCGCGACTTCCTCCACCAGTTTGTCGAGCCACACGCGCACCGCTTCGGGGACATTCGGTTCGTCACGACGAACCCGCAGCGCGAGCAATGCGGCAAGGCGTGGAATGTTCGTCGTCGCGATGTTCCGCAGCGAGAAGTTTGCGGCGAGCACCTCGCGTCGCCATTCGTGCGTGGACTCACCCAGCGACATGAGCTGTGGCGGCGGGGTGGCGAGGATTTCCACCGGCAGAAGATATCGGTCGATGATGCGATTCCATTCCTCGACCTGCTTCGCGACCTGCCGCGCCCAGTACGTCCGCGGATCGCTGGTGCCTGCGGTCAATGCCTGCACGAGCGCCTTCGCAGGACGCACCGCGGAGCGCATGCGGTGAATCACGTCCTCGAGATCCATCGGCGCGGCCATCGTCAGCTTTTTCAATGCGAGGATCGACTGCTGATACGCCGGCTCCGTCGCAGGGCCGGAGATCTGCCGCAGCACATCGAGCGTGTCCGCCAGTCCGCTGACTGCGAGCGCATCGAGCACGGGCCGCGACATCATCTCGCGAAAGCTCGCATCGAGCGCCCACAGGCTCGCGAGGAGATTGCCGCTGTCCACCGTCGAGACGTAGCGCGGGTGCAGCGGTTCCAGCGTGCCGATGTCGTACCAGTTCAGCAGGTGGCCTTCGAAGCGTTCGAGTTTGTCGAGCGTCTCGAGTGTCGCGAGATTCCGCGCGGCCACGTCGTCGAACGTGATGTATCCGAAATCGCTCGCCGCAACCGTCGAGAGCATCCACAGGCCGATGTTCGTGGGCGAGGTGCGCATGAAGATTTCGCGGATCGGCGTTTCCTGGACGTTGTCCGGCGGCAGCCAGTTCGTCTGCGGCCCGACGAAATCATCGAAGTATCGCCACGTGCGTCGCGCCGTGCCGCGCAGCATCCGGCGATCGGCGGGAGTGAGAACGCCGCCGCGGATGCTGATGGCCCGAAGGTCGAGCAGCAGCAGCGCTGCCGGGTAGATGGTCCACAAAAAAAGAAACGGCCACGCCGCGGCCGCAGAGCCACTGAGCCACGTGCTGACGAACAAAACCGCCGAAGCCGCGGGCATCCACAGTCGCTCCCGGATGAATTGCTGCGCCTGATTTTTCGCGCGCCGATGGGCATCCTGCGCGGTCTCCCACTCGAGCAGCAGCCGATGGGAACGCAGCCGGCGGTACGCGACGCGCGTGATCGCACCCGCAGCCATTGCCGCGTAATCGACGACAAAGATCGCGCCGAGCAACGAGCGCAGCAGGCAGTCCCGCGGCTCGCGCCAGAAGCGCGTTCCCGGCGGCGGCGGATGCAGCACGAGCGCGAGCACAGAACCGAACACCGGCCACAGCAGCAGGCCCGCGATGATGAGGCTCCACAGCGCCGGCACCGGCGAGCAGAGCCAGCCCACGACCAGCAGGACGACGGTGGCGACGGGCACAAGGCTGCGGCGCAGATTGTCGAAAATCTTCCACCGGCTGAATGCGGTGAGCGGGTTCGGCGACTTGCCTCCGTCACCGGCGGGAACGCGCGGCAGCAGCCAGTCAATGATCTGCCAGTCGCCGCGAATCCAGCGATGCTGGCGATTCCACCACGAGATGTAGCTCGCCGGAAAAACATCCAGCAGCTCGATGTCGGACGCCAGCCCGACGCGCGCGTGGACGCCTTCGATCAAATCGTGGCTCAGCAGATGCGCCTCGGGAAAGCGCCCCGACAGCACGCGATGAAACGCGCGCAGATCGTAGATTCCCTTGCCGTGATAGCTGCCCTCGCCCGTGAGGTCCTGGTAAACGTCCGACACCGCATGTGTGTACGGGTCGATCCCGCGCGGGTCCGCGCTGATGCGCGAAAACCACGTCGCGCGCGCGCTCGGCAAAGTGGCGCTCACGCCCGGCTGGATGATCGTGTAGCCGCGCAGCACCGTGCGGCCATCGGGCGAGAGTTGCGCCTGATTGAGCGGATGCGCCAGCGTCTCGACCATCCGCCGGGCCGTGTCGCGCAGGAGCTGCGTGTCGGCATCGAGCGTGATGACAAAGCGGATTTCCTCGAGCTGCGCGCGGTCGCCGGTGCAGAGCAGTTCGTCCAGCTCCGGCGCCGATTCTCCCATGAGAAAACGGTTGAGCTGTTCGAGCTTCCCGCGCTTCCGCTCCCAGCCCATCCAGCGCTGCTCGCTCTCGCTCCACTCGCGCTTGCGATGAAAAAGGAAGAACCGTCCCGCGCCATGCCGGCTGTTCAGTTCCTCGATGCCGCGCACGATGATCTCCAGATATTCCGCGTCCTCCGGCATGTGCTGCCGCGGTGCGTCGGCGAAATCACTCAGCAGCGCGAATCGCAGATTCGGGTCCGTGTTTCCGAGGAAACGAATATCGAGCCGCTCCAGTTCGTTCCGGATCGCCTCGGGCATCGTCAGCATCATCGGCACCACGACCAGCGTGCGGCACTCATCCGGGATGCCGTCCTTTTTGAACGACATCTTCGGCAGCGCGCGCGGCGGCAGGAGCCGGGTGACGAGGTAATTCACGATCTGCGCGGCCATCTCGCTCGCGGGAAGCACGAGCAGAAAGCCGAGCAACGTCAGCATCTTCGCACCCGCACCGGATGCCGCGGTGAATGCGAGCGGTGCGGCCATCAACGCCGCCGTGACTGCGCCCAGGCTGCCGAAGTAGATCCCCGAGGAATGTCGGCGGAGCCAGCAACGTGCGCGCTCCGCGAAAGGCACATGGCAACCGGCCCGCTCTTCGAGCGATCGTCTGCCATCGTCGATCAGGTAGTAGCCCACGTGCCGCGCGATTTCGTCCGTCGCCGCTCCTGCGAGCGCGAGCGCGTGGCCGACGACTTCCAGCTCCGGAGTCTTCGACCACAGCGCGATCTTCTCCACCGCATCGCGGTAGAGGTTGCGGGTCTCAAAATCGACGTGCGGATAAATGGCTGCGGGATCTTTCGCAAACTCGCCGTCCACCCGGCTGACAGCCTCGAAGAGTTCCTGCCACTGGATCTGCGTGAGACGCCGGCAACTGGTGATGACATTCGAGAGCGAGGTCTGCTGCACCACCTGCCGCCGGTGCTCCTGCTGCACGACGTCGATCATCGGCGATCCCAGCGAACGGTCGAGCCAGATGCTCACCATCGGCAGCGCCGCCTCCTCGTCGTAGAGATGCGCGACGAGTTCGCTCGCAAAGTGCGCGCTCGGCTCCGGATGGCGCCGGACGAGTTCCGCCATCAATTCGACCAGGCGCTCAGGACTGCGTCGCGCGCCGGTGATGAGCCGGTTCGCCCAGAAATCCGCGTCCTCGCTCTCGCGCTGCAACTGTTCCACTTCGAGCGCGAGCGTGCGCGCGCATTCGACCAGCCGCAGCCGCAGCATCAGCGGCACCGCCCACAATTCACCGATGGCGAGCGGGGTCACGGATTGGAACGCGATGAGAAACGTGCGGATCGTCTCGACGTCCAGCGCGCCATCACTTTCCGCCACGATCTCCGTCGCGATGCGATAAACGCGCGGCAGCCCCTCCTGCGGGCCGGACGCAACGACCGCCAGTTGATCGTAATACTCCTTCGGAAGACTCCGGCGGATTTCGGCGATCTGCGCCTGGATCAGATACGCGTTATCCAGCAGCCACTCCGCGGAAAGCGCGAAGGCGTGATGCACTTCGGCCGACATCGACAGACTGGCATCCGCCCAGTTGAGAATCCGCCCGGTTTCCCGCAATCGGTGCAGCAGAGAGGGACCGCGCGATTTCCCTCCCGGCACGGCCGTGAAGGATTGTGCGAGCCGGACGGCCTTCTCCGCTAGGCGCTGGCTCGATGGAGCCTCGTTCCGGAGCAGGGTCGTCTCCGGCTCGAAATCGAACGCCGATGGAGCATGAAAAGCGAACGTCACCGGCGGCTCGCCTTGCACGGCGCGCAGATTCGCCACCACGCGCGCCGTCTCCTCGGCCCGCACCTCGGCCATCACGACCGTTTCGTTGCGGACAATCCACCGCTTGAACCTCGCCACCTTCGCGGCATCCACCCGCGAATCGAGCCATCGGAACACGCCCCAGCCGACGCCTGCACCACCCAGCGCAAAGGCCGCGACCCCGAGCAGTGCGCCGGAATGCGTGAGAGCCCCGCGCATTTGCAACACGACGATCCCGAGGAGCAATCCGATGAGCGCCGACGCGATGGCGCCGAGTCGCGCGGAGATGCCGTGCTCATCCACGCGCACCTCGCCGTTGCCCGAGCAATGCACCGCCGCAGACCTGCGAAAGCCATCCCGCCTGAGGTTCTTCAAAGCCGTGTCTCCGGTCTCCTGGCTTTGAAAAAAGCCAATCACCATCGCGCGGTCTGTCTGTCCTCGGGTGAATCTCATACGGTGTTATCGATGTTCAGGCCGGCGCGAGCCGTCTGAATCGTTGCCTCCGTGCGAAGGTCAAATTTCGCCGGACGTGCTGGGTGTCGCAGCGTCATGCTTCGCCTTACCCCGCAGGGCGGGCACATGAAATCTAAATCGCCCCGCCCTGATGGACGCCGCGCCAACGGCCAGCTCGGTGCGTTCGCGGAACTATCGCCGGGGACGCCCGTGAGGCGGAGGAGGCGAAAGGGGGAATCAACGAAGAGGCGTTCCAACTCAAGCTCGACAACGTCACCGTGCAAACGCCCATCGCCGGCAAGACCGCGCGCGTGCTGCCGGGAGGGACGGACGAGGAAATCCTGGACTGGTGCCTTCAGCCAGGCCGCAAGCCCGAGGCCGAGCAGATCGAGATTTGGAACGGCTGCATGAGCAAGCGTGGATGGCGCGAAGCGGCTTCGGGCGGATTCGTGCAACGGCGCGCGGAAGCCGGGCTCGCGCACCGCGAAGACATCGGGGTCTTCCTCGACCTGATGGACGAGGAAGAAGGGCGGCTCCCGCAGCGATTGCGACCGGTTCAATCGCGCACCCCGGGGATCCGGCCATAGCCGATGAGGGTGCTGCGCGGATCGCCGTTGCCCGGCGTGCGCGGCATGCTGAAATCGAATACGCTCACGCCATTCCGCTTGTGGCCGCGATAGGTGCGGCCATCGCTGGAGCCGACCATCACTTTTGTGCCCGTGGATTTCTCGGTGCCGAGGTAGAGCATGGCGTGTGATACGGGCGGATCGTGCTCGGTGGCATAAGTGCCGATCCAGAACAGCAAATCACCCGGCAGCAATTCATCGAACTCGAAGCTGTCCGCCTTGCGGCTGATGACCGCGCGGAACGTGCGCGCACGTCGCACCCACACGTATTGGCCGCTGGAATCGCGAGGCACCTGGGTGAAGCCATGCTGCCTCAACACATAGTGGATGAATCCGGAGCAATCGAGACCGCCGCTCTTCGGATCGCTGGAGCCGTAGGCGTACGTGAGATTCTGCCGTGTCAGTTCGAGGCAGGACTCGATGATCTTCTTCACGCCTGCCGGTTGCGCGTGGAATTCAACGAGGTCCTCGGCTGCGATGGAGGCGTTTGGCCCGGTCGCTGTGCTCGGGGCGGGCGACGTTTCCGGCCCGGCATCAGGTTTTGCTTTCTTGGGCGAGGGCGTCGGGGTGGCTGTCTTCTTTTTTGGCGCGGGCTTTGAAGTCTCGGTGGCGGCCGGTTTTTTGCGGCTCTTCGTTTCCGCGAACGCAGACGGGGCCGAGCCGAAAGCAATCAATCCTGCAAGGAGGTAGGCGAGCAGTGGAATCGCCGCAAGAAGGCCCTTGGTGGAGGTGTCTGATGGGCTCTTGTCCATCGCTGGTGCGAACCTGGCGATATGCGCGACGGCGTCAGCGAGCGAGAACACCACTTCATCCGCGCCGGAATCGCGCAGGCGCTTGGCGGATTCGGCCGCGCCCTCGGTGACACCCCACAGGCCGATCACGATTTTGACGCGGGGAAAGTGCGCGCGCACTTTCAGACAGAGAAAACGGGCATGGATGACAGTCGAGGGCGCAGCCACGGAGATGCAGGCCACGTCCACGTCGGACTTCGCGAGAAAGGCGAGCAGCTCGTCGGGGGCCAGCTTCCCCGGTGCGCTCCATGCCTCGCAACCCTGCTGCTGGAGCAGGTGCGCGAGCATCGAGCCGGCGAGTTGGTCGCGTTCCGCTCGCGCTGGCAGGCAGCACACCCGGCTCGGCGGCGTGGGAGCAGGCGCCGGCGTGGCGTCGGCTTCGATCTCGGCGACGGGGACCGGGCGTGTGCCGAGATCCTGAATGATGTCGCGCAAGCTTTGCTCGATCACGAGAAGTTGATCCGGGTCCAGCGAATCTTCGCGGGCATCGATCTCGGCTGCGGCGATCACCGGGATGAAGACGGTGTCGTAGAGCGAAGTGAGTGAGTTCGCCTTCAGGTAGCTATCCACGAACTCGATCTCATCATGATCGCCCGGGGTGAGCAGCAGGTGGTAGCAGTCCTCTGCGGGCGTGAGCGCTTCCTCATTGCTCAGCAGCACGCCCAGAAAGGAAAGGCGCGGCACGTGCCGGCCGATGACGACGAGACAGACCGTGAGCGGCGTCGAGAGCACGAGCCCGACCGGACCCCACAGCCACGTCCAGAACATTGCCGCGACGATCAGCGCCATGGACGAAACGCCGGTGCTCGTGCCGTAAAGCCACGGTTCCACCACGTTGTTGCTCACCAGTTCGAGCACGACGAAGAGCCCGATGGTGAGCACCGGCATGAGCCAGCTCGGCGACACGGCCACGGATAGCAGGATCGGAATGGCGGCGCCGATCCACGGCCCCACATACGGGATGAAACGCAGCACCGTGGCGAGGCCGCCCCAGAGGATCGCATTTGGCACGCCGATGAAGTACAGCCCGATCGCGACAGGGATGCCATAGGTCACATTCACCACGAGCTGCATGAGCAGATAGCGCGAGACACGCGTGCTGGCATCGTCCATCGCGCGGCTCGTGACGCTGATGCGGCCCTGGCCAATCAGCCGGATCAGCCGGTTCCTCAAATCCTCCTGCTGGAAGAGCATGAAGATGACGAGCAATACCACGAGCGCGGACGTGCCGAGCGGGCCGACCAAGGGCTCCAGGAGCGAGCGTATCAGGTCCACAGGGCTGGCCTTCGAAACTTCGACCACCTGGACGGGAAGCGCCTTTGGTTGCGGCGCAGCCGGCGAGATCACGGCCGTTTCCGGTTTGCCTGCATCCTTGGTGACAGTCGGCGCCGCATCCGGTCCGGAACCGCCAGGGAGCTCCTGCTTCAATTCCTCCACCGTCTTGGAGAACGCTGCCATCGCGCCCCCCTTGTGTAGGTTGAAGGTATGCAGTCTGGCGACGATGTTCCCTTTGTAATCCGGCAGCTTGGTCGCCAGATCGATGAGCTGCCGCGTGAGGACCCAGCCCACCGCGCCCGTCGCGGCAAAGATCATCGTGACCACCAGGAGGATCGCGACAACGCGCCCGACCCACCGCTGGATCCGTGCGACCAAAGGCGTGAGCAAAAAGGTGAGCAGCGCCGCGAGTGCGAGCGGAATGAGGATGTCTTGCGCGAAATAGAGCATCCCGACGATGAACGAGGTCAGCGTGAGCGTGGATAGCACGCTCAGCGCATCGGCGGCGGTGGTCTTTCTTTTCGGTGAGGGCATTACGGGCACGTGGAATGTGATTCCTGTGAATCCTTATCGTGTCCCGACCGTGTCTTGGCTCTCCGAAAGTGTGAGAGGGTTCAACCCGCAGGAGGGTGGCCGCCGTCACCGGCGCGCACTGATCTGCCGCGGGATGGTTCCCCGGCATCCGGGTGCGGCATCTCGCGCTGCCGCTCGTGTCCTGCCGACGCTCCTGCTCTCGAACGCGGCCGCCGATGGCGAGTTTCTCGCCTGGCTGCAACGCTGGATCTGCATGTCCGCCGTGCTCAATGAAATCTCCAACAGCCTCGGCGAACCCGCGCTGTATCCTTTCGTTACCTCGGTGCGCTTCGCTCAGAAACTTCGGCTCGCACATCATTTTGCGATGGTCTGGAGGAAAGGGAGCGAAAAAATAGCGCGGGTCAATTTTCAGACACGCAGCCGGGCGGCGGCTGCGAATCAACGGGTGATGAACACGCCCGACCCCACTTTTCCAAACTCAGGTGCGACTCCCACGCGGGTGCTCGTGGCAGAGGACAATGACAAGACCCGGATCGCCCTCGTGTTCCTGCTCCAGCGCCACGCCTACAACGTGACCGTGGTGAACGACGGGCAGGCTGCGCTCGATATTCTGCTTGGCTCCGATCCACCGCACATCGCGTTGCTCGACTGGGAAATGCCACGGCTCGACGGTCTCCATGTGGCCATGGGGGTCCGGACGATGCCGGCGAGGAGCTACACGTACATCATCATGCTGACCGCCCACGATCGACCCGCGGATGTGATCACTGCGTTTGCCGCGGGGGTGGACGACTTTCTGAGCAAGCCGGTGGATGCCGCGCAATTGCTGGCCCGGCTGCACTGTGGTGAACGGGTGCTGGCACTCGAGGCACGGGGGCTGGAGAGGATCGCCGAACTCGAAAAGGCGATGGAAGAGGTGCGCGCACTTCAGCGGCTCCTGCCGATCTGCATGTATTGCAAGAAAGTGCGGGACGACGCCGACTACTGGCACGAGATAGACGCCTACATCCACGAGCAGACGGGCACAGATTTCTCGCACGGGGTCTGCCCGGAATGCATGGAGACCGTGGTGAGGCCGCAATACGCCGTCACAGCTAAGCCGCGGAAAAGCGGATGAGCAGTTCGCGCAGGGCTTCCGCCGAGACGGGCTTCACGAGGTGCTCGGCAAAGCCGGCGGCCCGCGTGCGCGCGAGGTCGGCCTCCATGCCGTAGCCGCTCATCGCCACCGCCGGTGCGCGCGACTTTTCCCGCCACACGGCGATGACGTCGTGGCCGGTTCCGTCCGGCAGGCCGATGTCGCTGAGCAGCATGTCGAACGTTCCGCCCGCGATCGTGTCGCGGGCTTCCGCCACGGATGCCGCGGTGGTGACCCTGTGGCCCCACCGCGTCATCAGGCGGCGCAGGATGCTGCGAGTGTCCTCATGATCCTCGACGAGCACGATGCGCAGGGAACGCACCGCCCCGGGAGATGCGGGCGGAGTGGCGGACTGCTGGAGCGCGGATGTGGTGGCGAGCGGGAGTTCGAGATGAAAGGTCGCGCCCTGGCCGTGGCCCGCGCTTTCCGCCCAGATCCGCCCGCGGTGCTCGCGCACGAGGAGCGCGGTGATCGAGAGGCCGAGGCCGAGGCCGCCGAAGCGCGGTGCCGCCGCCTCGCGGCCCTGGGCGAAGGCGGTGAAGATGCGCGGCATTTCCTCCGGTGTGATCCCGAGCCCCGTGTCGGTGACCGAGATGCGCAGGCGCCCGTCCTCATTCCATGAGCGGATGGTGATCCGCCCGCCGTGGGGCGTGAACTTGATCGCATTCTTCAGCACGTTCCAAAAGACCTGCTGGAGCCGCACGCCGTCGCCGCTCGCCCGGTGCGCGGCGGCGTCCGGGGCAAATTCGACGGCGATATTTTTCGCCTCGCGATCGGTGCGGAGAATCGCGAGCGCGTGCTGGATGAGCGCATGCACATCCACCGGCTCGAAAGTCAGCGCCAGCTTGCCGTGCGTGATGCGCGTGAGGTCGAGCAGGTCGTCAATGATGCGCGCTTCGAGTTCCACATTTTTCCGGATCATCGCGAAGTCGTGCCGCACCGTCTCGGGCAGTTCCGCGGACTGCTCCATTTCCGCGGCCAGCATGAGCACAGGCGTGAGGGGCGTGCGCAGCTCGTGGCTGAGCGCGGCGAGGAATTCATCCTTCGCGCGATTTGCGGCCTCGGCGGCATCGCGCGCCGCTCGCAACTCCGCTTCGATCTGTTTCCGCTGCGTGATGTCCCGGACGCTTTTCGCCGCGCCGATGATCGCGCCCGCGGCATCGTGCATCGGCGAGATCGTCACTGACACATCAATGAGGCGGCCATCCTTCGTGGAGCGCACCGTGTCGAAGTGATCCACGCGTTCGCCCGCACGCAGCCGGCCCATGATGGCGCCATCCTCCTCCAGCCGTTCTGTGGGGACGATGCGCGCGATGGGGTGGCCGATCATTTCCTCCGCGGAATATCCGAAGAGCCGCTCGGCGCCTGCATTCCATGTTGTCACGATGCCGTCCAGATTCTTGCTGACGATGGCGTCGTCCGATGACGTCACGATCGCTGCCAGTTGGGCGCGCGCGGCCTCCGCGCGTTTGATCTCCGTGACATCGCGCGTGAAGCAGCGCGTGTGGATGAATTTCCCGTCTTCGCGATACACGCTGGAGTCGATGAGCACGTCGCGCAGGGAGCCGTCCTTGCAGCGCAGTTGCGCGGGGTGGCTGCTGAGCGTCTCCCCGGCTTTGAGCCGAGTGAGGATGTCCCCGATGACCGGCGCGGAGACATGAAACTCCGCGACGCTGCGTCCCACATATTCCTCCCGCGTGTAGCCCAGCATGGCGAGTTCCGTGTCGTTGACCCGTTGCACGATGCCATCCGATCCGACCCAGTGCAGGGGCACCGCGGCGTTGTCAAAAAAATCCGACAGCTCGCGTTCGCTGCGCTGGACGGCGTCCTCAGCAATGCGGCGTTTCGCCTCGGTCCTCTCGATCGCCCGCGCGACCCACCAGACGAGAGCGGTGAAAAGCACCGTGAGGGACGCGGCGAGCAGCGCCAGGCCTTCGCCGCGCCCGTAGAAACCGGCCTGCCGGCCGAGCAGAAAGAGCCACCCGAGGAGCGCGGGCGCGAGCAGTGCCGTGGGCAGCATTCGCCGCGCGACGGTTCCACCCGTGTTCTCCGCGAGAAAGATCGCCACAAAACCCCGCCCGGGGCGCGCGAGCAGGAGGGCCGCGCTGAGCATCAGGCACGCGATGACTGTGTGGAGTGCGATCGAGACGTAGGGCGCGAGCGACGGCGCGATATCCACGTCGTAAAAGTAGGCGAGGAAGATGAGGAGCGTGAGCGCCGCCGCCGCCGTCGCGGAGAACTGGGCCACCCAGGCGCCGCGCCTCGTGCGGACATCGAGGAGGAGGATTGCCGATCCCAGCAGGATGAAGATCAACGCCGGGGCCGGCCCCATGCGGCCTGGAAAAGACCGGCCTGCCTGCTCCTGTGATTCGGGAAAGAGCGCCTGATCGATCCCGAAATCCCAGCCGAACAGGATCTCGCAAAGGGTGAGCGTGCCGACCACGGCGATTATCACGCCGCACGCCTGTGCGACGCGCCGCTTCAGCCTGCTGCAATCCTCATCCCGCAGGATCGCCACTGCCGCACCGGCGAGCATGAGGCAGAGGGCGGTGTTCGCTTTCATCGTCACCCATGCGGGGTGGATGCGCTTGAAGCCGTCTATATCAAACACCCACCCCGCGAAGCCGCAGAGGCCGATGACGAAGACGATTAGACTGAGTGTGCGGGAGATCCGTTTCCAGTTCATTGGCGAAGCCGTGAAGTATTGGAAGGCCAGAAGCCTGGCAAGCCGACTCCCGACTGACAATGACGCTGCGCGGGACCTGGTGCGAAATATTTTCATTTTCACACACGCAGCTTTCTGGGCTGCGCCGAACCAGAGGATGCAAACCAAACCACAAACAGAAAGGAACCAAACATCATGCTCTCCTGGGCCATCACATTCCTCATCATCGCTCTCATCGCAGCCGTCCTCGGCTTCGGCGGGATCGCTGGCAGCGCAGTTGGAATCGCGAAGATTCTATTCTTCGTCTTCATCGTGCTGTTCGTCGTGTCGCTGATCTTCCATCGGCGCACGCCGTCGGCGTAGCGGCGAAACTGAACAGATACGGGCGGGCCGGATGCCAATAGGCATCCGGCCCGTTCTGCTTTTGGGTGGCAGGGCGGTCGCATCAAAATCGCCATCATTCTGAGGCGGAGCGATGACCGGGGGGCGAAGGCGGCGGGCATCGCGCAGCGGAAGAACCCCGGGCGTACACGGGTAACGTTCCGGCAGTTCGTTGATTCGTTCATCGTCCGGCTTTCCACGGCACCCTTCTCTGCGCATCGGTCCGCCGCGTTTGCCCGCGCCGACGCTCCGAGCAAGGATGACCTCCCTTTTGATGCCATTGCCCGGTTTTGCGTGGAGTTCAGCGTGTCTGATCGCGGATGACTTCGGCGGCATCCCGCAAGCCGTCGCCGACCCTGCGCACGGCCTCATCGATCTTCACGCCCACCTTTTCCGCAGGGCCCTCGGCAGGCGGCGGATTCTGATTCTCGAGCACCTGCCTCGTGGCGAGGGCTTCGAGTCGGAGAAAGCGGACCTGCTCGGCATCACGGCAGGCCCGCAGATCGGCCAGCTTTCGCGCGGCTTGGAGCCGTTCTTCCCCGGTCTTCTTGGCGCAGACATCGACCATTTCCCTGATTCCTCCATCGACCTCTGCGAATGCCTTTTTTACACGCTCGCCTTGGACGATGGACGGCGTGGCCTCGAAGGTGTCGATCTCCATGCGCAGAGCAACGGTCTCAGGCGTGGCGGGCGATGCGGCAGACGGGCGTGGGGCAGTTTCCATGACGACGGGCGGCTGCCGATTGCAGCCGATGACGAGGAAACCGGTGGTGGCAAGTGCGATGAGAGTGCGGCTGTTCATGCTGTGAAATCGCACCTGCTCCGCTCCCTGGCCGTCTCATTTGCAGACTGGCAGGAAGACGCGGGTGACCAATGCGCCTTCGCCCGGCGCATGTCGCTGGACGATGCGCCCGTGGTTCGCCGCGAGGAGGCGGCGCGCCGACCACAGGCCCAGGCCATAGCCACCACGCCGGGTCGTCGCGAGAGGTTTGCCCCAGTCGGATGTGTCGAGCGCGCCCGTCTTTGGTTCCCGCAGCTCGAAAAGCACGCTGTCACCCTCGCGCCGTGCGCTGGCCGTCGTCGTGCCGCCTTGCGAGAAGGCCGCGGCATTCTCCAGCAGTTCGCGGAAAACGGTCGCCATCATCCCGGCGTCCACATCCACCTGCTCGGAACCGAGTTCATCCACCCACAGCACCTCCAGCGACGTCGGCAGAGCGGGCTGCTGTTCTTTCCAAATCAGGAAGAGTTCGCGCGCGGCGAGTGGCGCCGGGATTGGCTTCGGATCATGGAAGAGCGCGGACAGTTCCCGCATCTGCGTGCCGAGTGCGCGCACCTGTTCGCGCAGGCGATCCACGCAGGCGCGTCCTTCGGGATCGACGACGATTTCCCGCAGGAGCGCGGTCTCGAGGTCGAGGCTGTTCAGGCCGTTACGCACGTCGTGCGTGTGCTGTCGCACGAATGCTGTGAAGTGTGCCCAGGGGATGTCGGGTTCGGGATCCATGACACGATTGAATACGATGCGGCCAGGCTCCCTGGCTGTCTCGAACTTGGGGTATCGCTCTATCAACTATACTCCTCATCGTTCTCCTCCTCCTTCTCGTCGGCACCCTGCCCACGTGGCCGCATGGCAAAGCGTGGCGCTATGGCCCGAGCGGGGTCTCGGTCTGGTCCTGGTGATCGTGCTCATCCTCGTGCTTCTCGGCAAAATCTGAGAGGGCGTCAAAAAGTCGGTCTTCGGAAGACAGGCGTCCTCGCCTGTCAGGGCAGACGGGCCTCCGGCCTGTCCTGACAGCCGGGGACGGCTGTTTGCCATGACAGCCGAGACGGCTGTCTCCCGAACCGCCCGCGACTTTTTACACGCCCTCTGAGTGTCGCGCTGCCGCGACACATGTGTCAGTTCTCGCGACGCTTTTTCCGCCAAGGGGAGGCCGTTTCCTCTGTAGCGGAGCCATGGCACGGGGAACGCAAATGGAGTGTGGCGTAACCAACCACACGCCATGATCCACTTCCGCTTCGACTCGCAGAATCTCCACGAATCGCCACCCCTCGCCGCAGATGCCCCGCGGTTCCCGAGCGGCGAACCGACCGATGAACAGCTCATGGAGCGCATCCAGCAAGGCGACGAAGATGCCCTTGCCGCTCTCCATCGCCGCCATGACGGGCTGCTTCGCTCAATCATCAGCCGCATGATTTTCGACTCTCACGATGTGGATGAACTGGTCCAGGAATGCCTGCTCGAAGTGTGGCGTCACGCTTCCAATTACCAGGTCGGCAAAGGCCGCGCACTCGGCTGGATCGTGACCCTCGTCCGCCGTCGCAGCATCGACCGCATCCGCCGGAAGACGGCCTATGGCCGGGCACAGGAGCGGTTCCGCGAGGAAGTCGCGTGCGACTGTGATGCCTCCTACGCGAGGGCCGACGAAGAGGTCGCGGAAAGCGACCGCGCGCAAGCGGTTTCGCAACTGCTGGCCCGGCTGCCGGAGGCGCAGCAGCAGGCCGTGCATTTTGCCTTCTATCGCGGGATGACGCAGCGGCAGATAGCCGCGCATACCGGCATCCCGCTCGGCACGATCAAGACTAGGATCGAACTCGCGATGCGCAAGATGCGCTCCTCGGTGCTCGCATTCGGAGAATTGCACGAGCGGATGCCAGTCGCGGCCTGACAGCCAGTACGGAACCTCATTTTGAAGCGGGCCAAAGGTCCGGCACAAGACAGCCTATGCCGGGGACGCGTTCTGCGCGGGCAACGCCTTGGGAAAGCGAAAGCAGACGGACAAAAGCCCTGAAAGCAAAACCACCGGCGTACCGGGCTCTGCAAGAGGGTTGTCTGCCTCGCTTGCCCCGGGCTGGCTGGCCTGCGCACCGTTGGTGCTCATCCCGCTTCGTGTTGAAAGTTCCGTACAGGCTCGGGGCCCCTACCGTTTCGCTTTCGGTTCCGGCGGCATCTCGGGCGGCACCTGGCCGATGCGCTCCGGCAGCCCGCTGGTCAGCCGCGCATAATCCGTCTGCCGCGGGCCGATGACGACCACCCCCTTCTCGGTGATGACATATTCGCGGATGTCCTTGCTGTGGTTGCCGCCGCGCATTTTGACCACCACCAGGATTTTGCGCATCTGGCCGTCGATCTCCACATAGCGCAACCGGATGATGTCATCGGTGAGAAACGAAATCGTGTAGTGACTGAACTCAAAGGAGGTGAATGAGTCTTCGATCTCCA
>Ga0105048_10005412_pt1 | contig 20648 bp, 21 predicted proteins | sample MAT05_FD_78382 | JGI IMG/M metagenome (GOLD analysis project Ga0105048, IMG submission 78382) | Freshwater microbial communities from Lake Fryxell liftoff mats and glacier meltwater in Antarctica - MAT-05 | ecosystem: Environmental > Aquatic > Freshwater > Ice > Liftoff microbial mat | place...
CCCGGCTCTGCGACGGCGCACGCTGACCCATTCGACGAGCCTGCAGCATTCCTGCGGAATCCGAGCTCCTTCGTGCTCGGCGCCTACGCCGAAGGTGCGCCAGTCGGGCTGGCATGGGGTTTGCAGATGCGCTCGCCGAGCGGGCGACTCACCAACTACGTCCACGAGCTGGCGGTGCATGAGGACTGGCGGCGACAGGGAATCGGCTCTGCCCTCGTCGGCGAGGCAATTGCCCTCGCTCGCCGGAGTGGCTCGACGAAGTTCTGGCTGTCGACGGGCGGCCACAACGAGACGGCACAAGCGCTGTACGAGTCGCTCGGAGGAGAACGCAAGCCGCTGGGCGACGTCAACTATTGGTGGGACCTCGACTGAGCACGACCGATGTGGCCGGTCAGAGGCGAGCGTCAGTCGCCGCGGTGGCGCTGCTCCTTGAAGGGGTCGCCGTACATGTGGTAGCCGTTGCGCTCCCAGAAGCCGGCTTTGTCATCGGCGCGCAGCTCGAGCGTGCGCACCCATTTGGCGCTCTTCCAGAAGTAGAGGTGCGGCACCACGATGCGCACGGGGCCGCCGTGTATGGGCTCGATGTCGTCGCCCTCGTACGCGTACGCAACGATCGCCTCGTCGGTGATGATGTCGGCCAGCGGCAGGTTGGTGGAGTATCCGTGCTCGGCATGCTCGATCACGAACGACGCACCCCGCTGCACACCGGCGCGCTCGAGCAGGTCGCGCACGCGCACACCCGTCCACGTCGTGTCGAACTTGCTCCACTTGGTGACGCAGTGGATGTCAAAGGTGAGCGTCGCCGCCGGCATGGCTCTGAGTTCGTCGAGGGTGATGGTGAACGGTCGATCGACGAGACCGGTGATCGTCAGGTCCCATTCACCCGCACCGTAGGTGGGCACATCGCCGACGTGCAGCACCGGGAAACGATCCGTCAGGTACTGGCCCTCGGGGAGCCGGGCTGGGTCGTATCCCTTGGCAGCCAACGCGTCACGATTGCGATCGAAGAATCCCATGGGCACAGTCTGCCTCCGCAGGGGGTACACGGCCACACGGCCGAGCATGCGCCTACAGTATTCACATGAGCGATATGCCGCCGCCCCCTCCCCCGCCCAACATGGGCCCGCCCCCCGGTTACGTTGCCTACGGCAGCCCAGGTGCCGTCCAAGGAACGTTCAAGCGAATCGCTGGCCTGACCAAGTGGCTGGTCGCCTTGCTCATCTTCAGTTTCGTGATGCAATTGATCTCGTTGCTGGTGCAGTTCACCCTGCGCTCCTCGGCCAACGATTTCATCAACGACACCATCTCGTCGTCGACCTTCGATGACAAGCTGGGCCTGTACCTGGGCGTTGCGGCGCTCGCAGGCGTTGCCTCGGTCGCGCAGATCGTCATCTTGATCATCTGGACGTTCCGAATGGCGAAAAACCACCTGGTGTTGGGCCGTCAGCCGCAGTCGTTCAGCGCTGGTGCGACCATTGCGGTGAACATTCTCGGTGGCTGCACACTCGGTATCCTCAACTTCTTCATGTGGCGCGAGATGTGGAAGGCAGCCGACCCCGACACTGCGGTCGCCGACCCGAGCTGGAAGCAGCAGGCCGTGTCACCGCTCATCACGATCTACCTCGCGCTGACCCTGGCCACTGTCGCCGCTGCACTCTCGCTCGGTATTTCCGGAGCGATCGGACCCGTTCGGCCCACCGGCTCATCATCGGACCTGGCAAGGAACATCAGCGACAGGCTGCCGTTCATTGCACTCAGCGGCCTGCTCACGCTCGCTGCCGCAGCGGTCTTCATCGTGTTCGTGCGGCAGTTGGCTGCTCGTCACATGCAGGCAACACGCGAATCCGTACCTTCCTGATGCTGTATCTGGTCCGTCACGCCAAGGCCGGCGATCGGTCGGCGTGGAAGGGAGACGACCGGTTGCGTCCGCTCTCCAAGGAGGGGCGCCGACAGGCCGACTCACTGGCCCGCCGCCTGGCTCGTCTGACCACCGGCGAACTGGTCAGCAGCCCCTACGAACGCTGTCTACAAACTGTGCAGCCGCTGTCGGCAGTGTTGCGTCAGCCTGTCCGCGAAGACGAACGGCTCGGTGAGGAGGCCGGCTTCGAAGGAGCGCTCGCTCTCATCGATGAACTGCCCGACGGCAGTGTGTTGTGCAGTCACGGTGACGTGATCCCCGAGACGATCGACGCCCTCCAGCGCCGCGGATGCGTCATCGTCGGCGAGCCCAACTGGCGCAAGGCGAGTATCTGGGTACTGACGCGCGACGATGCCGGCCAGATCGTGGAAGCGACCGCATGGGAACCGCCGGAGCCTTGAGCGCGCGCGGTCAGGACCCTCAGGCGCAGTTGTTGCTCGTGCCGAATTCGATGCAATGGTCCGGGTCGACCGCGATTGCCACCCACGACGCACCCCACAGCAGCACTACGGCAATGCCGACCACCAGGCCTGCAATTGCCATCCCGCGACCGCTGCGATCACCGCCCTTGGTCTGCGACAACCCGACGAAACCGAAGATCACACCCAGCACTGCGGGTATTCCGCAAAAGACGATTCCCGCAAGGCTGCACACCAGCGAGGCGATGGCCATGCCCGACGTCGGTGGCTGTTGGCCGACCGGCTGAAAGCCGTACGGCTGATAGCCCTGCGGCGAGCCGTAGCCGGGCGGCCGCTGGAAGCCACCTGGGCCTGACGGCGGACCGGGCGGCATCGGCGGGGGCGGCGGTGAGCTCATGTCGGCACCATAGTTCGAAGGCGCAACGACCCCGTAGAATCGCCGAATGCCCACGCCTGCCGCTGCCGTGACCCCAGCCGACATCGAAGGCGCTGCCGCTCGGCTGGCCGGCCACGTCCGAGTCACTCCGCTGCTGGACATTGCCGCCGGTGAGCTGGATCTTCCCGTCGACGTCGTCCTCAAGTTGGAACTGTTACAGCACGTCGGCAGCTTCAAACCGCGCGGCGCGTTCAACCGAGTGTTGGCCGCGGGCCCGATTCCGGGTGCAGGGTTGGTGGCTGCATCAGGCGGTAACCATGGTGCCGCTGTCGCGTTCGTTGCCCGTTCGCTCGGCCATCTCGCCGAGGTGTTCGTGCCCTCCAGCAGCCCAGCGATGAAACGCGACCGCATCGCCTCGCTGGGTGCCACGGTCCACGTTGTCGAGGGTCTCTACGACGATGCACAGGCAGCTGCCACCGCCCACCAACTGAGCACCGGCGCGCTGGCCGTTCACCCCTACGACCACCCCGATGTCGTGGCCGGCCAGGGCACGATGTCTCGTGAGCTGGAGCTGCAGATGGCGGCACGCAGCAGTGAGTTCGACACCGTATTGCTCGCCAACGGCGGTGGCGGCTTCACCGCCGGCCAGGCCGCTTGGTTCGCAGGCCGCAAGCGCATCGTCGCCGTCGAGCCCGAGACCAGCCAGTGCCTGCGCGCAGCCCGGTTGGCCGGCGAGCCGGTCGAGGTCAGCGTGTCGGGCGTCGCCGCAGATTCGCTCGGCGCCAAGAAGCTGGGCGCCGTGGCCTGGAGCATCGTCGAGCATTTCGTTGCCGACGCCATCATCGTCAGCGACGACGACATCCGAGCTGCGCAGCGGCTGCTCTGGGACCGCCTACGGCTGGTCGCCGAGCCAGGCGGAGCCACGGCCCTCGCCGCCCTCGCCAGCGGCGCCTACATCCCTTCGCCGGGCGAACGCATCGTCGTCGTGATCTGCGGTTCGAACTGCGACCCGGCCACCGTCGTCGGCTGAACTTCTGGTCGCGATCTGGTGCAGCCGGGTGGAACGAATCGCGACCAGAAACCCTGATGGCGACCGGCTCAGCCGAGCTCGTCGAGCAGCTTTTGGATGAGCGGGATCATGTCCGCTGGCGGGTCCAGCGTGAGGCATGTCTCACCGGCGGCGCGTGCCGTCTCGGCATCAGGTTCGGCGAGCAGGTACCCGGCGGCGAAGGCCAGCAGGCAGTGCGCGTTCGCATAGTCAGGGTTGCTGTCGATGGTGGACTGCAACAGCTCGATGCCCTGGTCCACCTGAGCTGGGTTGTTGGTGTCGCGCCCGTTGAGCGCGATGAGGTAGCCGGAATAGGCCAACGCCGTCTTGTTCGTGGGTTCCAGCTCCAACACCCTTTGATAGGTGAGCAACGCCTCGGAGTACTTGCCGGCGGTCAGCTGCGCATCGGCCGTCGCCAACAACGTCTCGCCGTTGTCGCCCGTCATGGTCGTGGTGGTCACGCCCGACACGCTCGCGATCAGACCTTCGATCATCGACACCATGTCCTGCGGCGGGTTCAACGCAAGGCACAGCGCACCCTGGGTGGTGACGATTGCGTCATCGACCGGGTCGAGGAAACGGCCCGCTGAAACAGCCAGCAGGCAATGCGGGTCGCCGTAGGTGTCGTCGAGCACTGCGGCGGCCTCCAGCCCGGCGATACCGGCGCGAACGCCTGCCTGGTCACCTGCCTTCTGCCCGTCGATCACCAGGAGATATGACGAGTAGGTCGCTGCCTCTGCGTTGCCCGGCTCGATCTCCAGCACGCGCTCGAACGCAGCGCGGGCGCCGGCCGAGTCCGTGCCCAGCAGGCGTCGGCCCTCGGCCAACTGAATGGCGACCTCGTCGGCAGGCTGCCCCCCCGTCAGGCCCTGGCCGGGCAACCGCTGCCCGGCCGAGTTGGCAACGAACAGGCCGAGCCCGACGGCGACCGCGGCCGTGCCGCCGATGATCCCAATTCTTCGACCCCAACGAGTGGGCCGTTTGGGGATCAGCGAGCTGCGACCGTCGTCGATCTCGCGCATGACTGCCGCTGCGCGAGCGACGTAACCGTCGTGCAACGCCCGATAGTCGTCGTCGCCGACGTCACCGACCTCGCGTTCGCGCTCGATGTCTCGGATGCTGTTGAGCAGGAAACGGCGTTGCTCCTCGAGCTCCGCCAACCGTTCAGGGTTCACGACTCGACACCGTCGCCGGACTCTGCAGCGAGCGCCGCTGCGACCATTGCCTTGTCGGCGTCGTCGGGCACGGTGTCGACGTTGTGTTGCCATCGTCGGAAGGCGAAGAACAACCCGACCCCGGCGAACACCAGCGCGACAGCGGGAAGCACCCACACCAAGGACTCGAAGCCGGTGGCCTTGGGCACCAACTGCGTCTTGGCGCCGAATTGTTGTACGACGAAGGCGATGATCTCGTCGTCGGTTGCATCGGTCGTGCTGACCTGTGCATTGATCTCCGCGCGGATGGACGTCGAGGACGTGTTGCGCGATTCGTACACGGTCTCGCCACCGCAGATGGGGCAGGCGAGCTGCTTGGAGATCTCCTCCACCCGCTCCTCTGGCGTACGCGCACCAGCGTCACGAGTGCTGCCGACCGCGAGAAAGCCGGCGACCACCAGGACCAGCAGCACCCAGCCGGGCCAGTGCTTCAGCGACGTCGAACGGCTCATGGCTTCCCGTACAGATCGCGCTGCTGTTGCACCAGTTGCGACAGTGTCACCGCATCGATCTGGCCGGCCCAACGCACTCGAACGACGCCACTGGGGTCGACGATGAACGTCTCGGGCACCTGCGCGACACCGAAGGCGACGTTGATCTCGCCGTCATCGCGGATGACCGGCCAGTCGCCGCCACGTTCGGCGAAGAAACCACGAACGTCGGCGTCGTCGTTCGGTGGCTGCACGATGCTGTAGAACTCCGCGCCGTCAGCGAAGGTGGCCTGCTGAGCAACGAAGACCATCAGGTCACCGTGTTCCGCAATGCACGGCACGCACTTCGAGTTGAAGAAATTGATGACCACCCAGCTGCCCTTGCGGCGGGCAAGGTCGAACGATGTGTCGTCGTAGGTGGTGCTGCGCACCGATGGTGCCGGTTTGCCGATCAGCGGGCTTTCGATCGAGCCGACCTTGTCCTCGGTGCCTGACTTGCTGGCTGCAAGTATCCAGAACAACCCACCGATGACGGCAGCGACCGCCAGCACGATGAATGGCGCCACACGCTTTCGCGACGGGTCAGACATCGACACGCTCGGGTTCTTGCGCCACATTGATCGGCGCGGACACGGCATCGGTCGGCCGTCGCCGATGACGCCCAGGGAACGCGGCCAGCAACGTACCCAGCGCGCACATCAACCCGCCCACCCACAGCCAGACCACCATCGGCTTGATGAACACCTTGATCTTGGCCTGGCCGGTGCTTGGCTTCGAGCCGCTCTCGAGGGTGAGGTAGATGTCCTTGTCGAGTCCGGTACGAACACTGGGCGTCGCGATGTCTTGCCCGTTGGCGGTGAACTTGCTGATCGCCGGTGCGTAGGACTGACCGCCGTCGATGGAGATGGAGGCCTTGATGCCCACCGCCCGTTCGGTTTCGAAGTCGGTGATGTCGACGAGCGTGAACGTATGGCCGGCGAACTCGACGGTTTCGCCCTTCTCGATCGTGAACTCGGCCGAGCGTGTGTAGCTGTTGGATGCGGTGAGCGCGACCGCGATCAGGATGATGCCGAGGTGCACGATCATGCCGCCGTTGGTGCGTCCCACCAGGCCACGCCAGCCCTGACGACGGGTGGCCAGCACCAGCTGACGCAGCGCCGACCCGGCTGCGAAGCCGGCCAACCCGAACGCGAGCAGCGAGGCGAACCCGGTTGCGCCCATCAGCACCGAGAAGCCGAGCGCCCCCGCGCCGCACCAGGCCGGCCAGAACAGCCGAGTACGCAACAGTTCACCTGATGCCTTCCGCCACGGCAACGCAGGAGCAACCGCCATCAGGAACAGCAGCACCAGGCCGATCGGCTGCGCCATCGTGTCGAAGAACGGCGAGCCAACGGCAATCTGGCGATCCTCACGTGCTTCCACGATCAGAGGGAACACCGTGCCCAGCAAGACCACGAAAGCGAACAACGTGAAAATCGCGTTGTTGGCAAGGAACGCGCCCTCACGCGAGACCGGCGAGTCGATTGCTCCTGGCGAACGCAGCTTGTCGCCACGCCACCCGATCAACGCCAGCGACACGGCCACCACCACGCCGAACCCGCCCAGCAGGTAGGGCCCGATGGTGCCGTCGCTGAACGCGTGCACGCTGTTGATGACGCCGCTGCGTGTCAGGAACGTACCAAGAATGGTGAGCGAGAACGTCGCCAGCAGCAGACTCAGGTTCCAGACGCGCAGCATGCCGCGCCGTTCCTGCACCATCACCGAGTGGATGTACGCAGTGCCCGTCAGCCATGGCAGGAAGCTGGCGTTCTCCACCGGGTCCCACGCCCAGACGCCACCCCAGCCGAGCACCTCGTAGCTCCACCAGCCACCAAGGATGATGCCAAGGGTGAGGAAACCCCATGCGAACAACGCCCAGCGGCGGGTCTCCACCAACCAACCTTCTCCGACGCGGCCGGTGATCAGCGCTGCGATCGCAAACGCGAACGGAACCGTGAAGCCGACGTAACCGAGATACAGGATCGGCGGGTGGAACAGCACCAGCACGTGGTTCTGCAGCAGCGGGTTGGGCCCCCTGCAACAGCGCGTGAAGTCGGCGGGCGTCACGCCGGCGCGGAACGCATCGGTGGGGCCGAGAGCCAGAAAGAAGAAGAAGGCGCTGACGATGAACATCACGACCAGCGCCCACGCCACGATCGGGTCGGCGATGCGAGTGCGATAGCGGTGGGCGATGATCGCGAGATACATCACCAGCAGCAGCAGCCACAGCAGGATGCTGCCCTCGAGAGCGCTCCAGACCGCGGTGAAGTTGAACAGTGGGGGCGTGTCGTAGCTACCCACTTTCTGCACATAGGCGAGCGACCAGTCACGGGTGATCAACGCCTTGATCATCACCGCGATTGCGGTGATGCCGCCGGCGAGCGCGACCCACACGTACGCATTCACCGCACGAGCCAGACGTGGGTTCTTGAGTGTCGTCGCAGTGATCAGGCCAAGGGCGCCGAACACGCACGCCGCAAAACCGATGATGAGCGCAGAGTGGCCGAGGAAACCATTCACGCCTTCAGCAAGTACGACCGCATTCACAGCAGCGTCACGCCTTTGCCGCGCAGGCATCCGCTTCGGCATTGGACTTACCGATGCGGTCTGCGTTCTCCTTGTCGTAGTTCTCGTCGTGCTTCACGAGCACCTCATTGCCCTCGAACAGCCGGGCGCCGTCGACTGCCTCCGTGGCGCGGCCGGTGACCACGACTGGAATGCACTCCTGAAAGAGACCCGTCGGCTTGCTACTGAGCGCAACCGGCATCGAGACGCCATTGAAGGTGACGACGAAGTTGGTGACGGAACCTGCGGTGTCGACCGAGCCCTGGTCCACCACACCCTGGATACGGATGTTGCGATCGAGATCGCAACCGTCCTTGACCCCGACTTCATCGACGTTGCAGTAGTAGTCGAGCGAGTTGGTGAGGAACTTGGCAACCACGACACCGCCGGCGACGATCACCAGTGCGAGCACCCCATACGCGAACCACGGCTTCTTCTTGCCGCGAGCGGCGGTGGGGACGACCTCGCGAGGGCTCAGGTCCGCGTCGTTCAGGTTCGCGTCGTTCAGGTCCGCGTCGTTCAGGTCCATGGTCGCTCCTGGGGGGGCACCTGGCGTGCAGCCTTGCGCGCCTGGGCAAGCATTCGCCATGTGTACAACCCGATACCGGCGAAGGTGATCACGTAGCTACCAATGACGTACGGGGCGTGGAGCATGCCGATCATGACGAAACCTCCTGGACCGTCACATCGGCGGCAACGGCCTCATTGCGGCGCTCGGCGATGGCTACGTCGAGGCCCTGATCGTCGACCTGATCGAGCAGCGTCAGCACCCGTTGACGATGCAGCACCAGCCACACGTACAGCAGGGTGAAGGCGATGAGGCCGACGAACAGCGAGAACAGCATCAGCCCGCTCAGCTTGCCGTTCTCCACCGTTTCGTTCTGATGCAGCGGGCGCCACCACGTGACACTGAAGTGCACCAGCGGCACCTCCAGCATGGCCAGGATCGCCAGCACGGCGCTGCGCTTGGCACGCTGCTGATGGGTTCCGCCCAGCCCGCGCACTGCGAGATACCCGATGTAGGTGACGAAGAGAAAGGCGGTGGTGGTGAGCCGGGCGTCCCACGTCCAGAACGTGCCCCACGAGATGCGGCCCCACAGGCTGCCGCTGACGAGCGTGATGCCCATGAACAACACACCGACCTCGGCGCTGGCACCGGCGATGCGGTCCCACGTCAGGCTGCGGGTGCGCTTCCACAGATAGGCCGCACTGCTGAGCCCGGTGACGAAGAACGCCAAGTAGGCCAGCCAGGCAGACGGCACGTGGATGTAGAGGATGCGAACGCCTGTCTTCTGCACCCGGTCATTGGGCGAGAGGAACAGGCCGAACACGATCAGCCAGCCAATGCCGACGAGCGCGGCGATGCCGAGCGCGCGGCTGAAGGTGGTCGATGTCGGTGCACGATCGCGAGGGGAGGGGGAAGTTGTTGAGGTCATGAATCCGGTCATTCGTCGATGAGCGAGCCGAAGGCCAGCATGCCGCCGACACCGAAAACTACGGCGAACAGTGCCAGAAGGCCAATCCAAGGCCATCCGTCACTCGGCGTCGCATTCTCGGTACCGAGTGCCGCTTCGGTCGCCCGAGTTGCACCGATGAGAACGGGTGCCACCACCGGGAGCATCAGGAGCGGAAGCAGTGTTTCGCGCCCTTTGGCCCCGGCAGCGAGACCGCCATAGAGCGTACCCACGAACGCCAGCCCAGTGGTCGCGGCTACGAAGGTGGTGACCAACAACACGACGCCATCCGCGACGACCTCGGCCTTGTAGAGAACGACAGCTGCGGCCAGCAGCATCAGCTCCAGCAGGGCCAGCTGGGCGGCGAGCGCGATGGCCTTGCCGAGAAAGATCCCGGCGGGCCGCACACCCGCCACCTGCAACGCATCGAGCGCACCGTCTGCGGTCTCGACCGCGAAGGCACGCTGGACGATCACGAGCAGGCTGAACATCGTCGCCAACCACACCAGCCCGGGGGCGACGCGGGTGAGCACGGTGTCGTTGTCGAGCGCGAACGCGAACATCACCATCACCAGCGCGGCGAACGGCAGCACCTGATTTGTGACGACACGGCTGCGCCACTCGACCCGTAGGTCCTTGGCAGCGACCAAGCGAGCGATGCGCCACGTGTTCATTCGGCCACCTGCCGCACCTGGCCGCCAACGACTTCCACCACACGGGTCGCCAGCGCCCCCGCCCGCTCCAGCTCGTGGCTGGCCACGATCACCGTCGCGCCAGCAGCGGCCGCTGCGCGCAACGTCACGTCCAGGTCGTCGCGACCTGCCGCATCCAGGCCCGCATGTGGCTCATCGAGCAGCCACAGCTCCGCGCGGCGCGCGACCAGGCAGGCCAACGCGGTGCGGCGTCGCTGCCCGGCGCTGAGCTTCGCGACCTCTACGTCTGCCAGTCGGTTGGCGAGACCCATCCGGGTCAACGATGCGTCGATCTCGTGCTGCGAGGCGCCGACGGTTGCCCCCCAGAAGCGAACGTTGTCGGCAACCGTCAAGTCGGCGTACAGCCCGTTGGAGTGACCAAGAAGGCCGACACGATTGCGCACCGACGTTCGGTCGGCGACCAGATCACATCCCAACACGTTCGCGGTGCCGCGCTCGACAGGCAGCAGGCCCGCACAGAGCCGCAGCAACGACGTCTTGCCGGCACCGTTCGGCCCACGCAGCAACACGATCTCCCCACGGTCGACCGTGAGCGATGCCCCCGCCAGTGCCGGAAAACTGCCGAGCACCGCCACCACCTCGACCAGGGTGACGACAGGCTGAACGACAGGCTGAACGACAGGCTGAACGACAGAGTCCATGACAGCGCAAACGCTAACGGACCACCCTCGATCTTCGGCGCTCGACATTCCGGCGTCGGGTTGTGTGAGCAAGACTCTGGGTATGCGACCACAGCGAATCGAACCGGGCCCGGGGCAGGAGAGCGTGTGGGACTACCCTCGCCCGCCAGTGGCGGCGCCGTTCGACGGGCGCGTGCGCATCGTGCATGCAGGTGCCGTCGTGGCCGACACGACCGCGGCCTGGCGGGTGTTGGAAACCAGCCAACCACCCGCGTTCTATCTGCCGCCGGCCGACATCGCGCTTGCTCGGCTGCGGGTCTCGGCGTCGACGACGTGGTGCGAGTGGAAGGGTTCGGCCGCGTACTGGCAACTCGACGACATTGCGGATGCCGCCTGGAGCTATGCCCATCCGGCTCCGACATTCGCCGCGATCACCGGGCATCTTGCGTTCTACGCGCAGAAGGTCGACGAATGCTGGGTAGACGACGAACGGGTGCAGCCCAACCCCGGCAACTTCTACGGCGGCTGGATCACCTCCGCTGTCGTCGGTCCGTTCAAAGGCGCCCCGGGCACAACGGGCTGGTAGCCGAATCGATCACGCCAGGGCGACTGCCATTGCCGTGCGGTCGCGAGGTAGCGTCATCGCCCGTGACGAGCGGCGCCGACGAAACCTTTGCGCAGACCAGCGTCCCCGCGTCGCCGAGCAGGCGCCCACAGCGCGTGCCGTACTTCAAGCGGCCCCAGCAACCCCGCGACTGGCGGTGGGTGGTCGGTGGAATCGGCAAGACGTTGATCACCCTCGGCTTGCTGATGTTCGCATTCGTCGGTTACCAGCTGTGGGGCACGGGGATCCAGACTGCCCGGGCACAGGACAGCCTGGAGTCAGAGTTCAACCAGATGATGAAGTCGACCACGTCGGTTGCGACCACGACCACCACGACGACGGCGGTCACGACCGATTCGACACTGCTGCCCCCGGTGCCGACCATCGCCGCCACCAGCACGGTGCCGGTCGCACCCGACACACCGCCGATTCCGAACGGCGATGTGGTCGGACGGCTACGAATTCCGAAGATCGATCTCGACTGGTTCGTCCTCCAGGGTGTTGGCATGGACGACCTCAAGAACGGCCCAGGCCACTTCCGCGAAACACCGATGCCAGGTCAGTTGGGTAACGCTGCAATTGCCGGGCACCGCACCACGCACGGCGCACCGTTCGGTGACCTCGACGAGCTGCAGCCAGGCGACCTGATCACGATGGAAATGGCCAACGGAGCCGGCCTCTTCACGTACTCGGTGACCGGCACGATCATCGTCAGTCCCAGCGAGTACGCCGCGGTCATCCCCACCGTCGACCCGACGATCGCCACGCTCACCCTGGCCACGTGCCATCCGGAGTACACGTCACGAGAGCGGATGATCGTTCAGGCAATCCTGGTGCCTGAGCAGAGCGGCCAGGTATTTGCCCCGCCGCCCAACACGCTGCCGCCCGAGCCAGAGCCGACGCTTCCAGCCGAGGCGCCCGAAACGACGGTCGCGGGCCCCGACGACACCTCCTCGACCGCCGAGCCGGCGCCGACGACCACCGCTGCCGAGACAGTCGTGGCCCAGAACACGATCACCGAAGACGGACTCAGTGGTGGCTGGTTCGATGACTCGGCCGCCATCCCGCACGCGATCTTGTGGGGTCTCTTGCTGTTCGCCGTCGGCATCGCTTCGTACCTCATCGGCAAGGCGACCAAACGGCTCTACGTCAGCTTCCTCGTCGGCTTCATTCCGTTCTTCGTGGTGCTCTACTTCTTCTTCGAGAACGTCAACCGTTTGCTGCCCCCGGGCCTGTGACCCCATGACCCAGCCCATCGACCCCGTCCGCGCCCGCCGACGAAAGATCGCCAAGTACACCCTGCTTGCCAATCGGATCGGGTACCTGTTCTACGCGCTGGCGATGGCGACGTTCATCATCGGTTTCGCGATCAGCTTCAACGGGGCCGTCTCCGCCGTCGTGATCGGCTCGCTGGTCATCGGCTCCATTCTGCTGGCACCTGCCATCGTGTTGGGCTATGCGGTCAAGGCTGCCGAGCGCGAAGACCGCGAACGCGGTCTCTGAGCTGGTTTCAGGCATCCGAAAGACTTGTTACCCTCTAGTAACAACTATGAGCATGCGCCTGCCTGCCTCGGCCCGCCGAGAGCAAATCCTCGATGTCTCGGTGCAGGTCTTTGCCCGTAACGGCTTCCACTCCACTTCGATGAACGACGTGGCAGATGCTGCGGGCGTCACCAAGCCCGTGTTGTACCAGCACTTCGACAGTAAGCAGGACCTGTACCTGGCGCTGCTCGAGGAGGCCGGCAACCGCTTGCGCACGGCCGTCAGCAAGGCCGTCGTCAGTGCCGCCAACGGCAAGGAACAAACCGAGATGGGCTTTCGCGCCTACTTCCGTTGGGTTGCCGACGACCACGACGCATTCCTGCTGCTGTTCGGCTCACGCGCCAATCGCGACGAGGAGAGCACCACCACCATTCGGCGGATCACTGCCGAGACGGCGAAGGCGATCGCGCCACTCATTGCGGTCGACATCGAACCCGAGCACCAGCGAACGCTGGCGCAGGGCCTGGTCGGTCTCGCCGAAGGCGTCAGTCGCTACCTCGTCGAGCGCGGCGACACGTTCGACCCCGAGGTGCTCGGCCAACAGGTCGCCGACATGGCCTGGGCAGGCCTGCGCGCCGTCCACCGCAACGGCTGACATTCAAGTCGTCACGTCACGTCGTTGGAGTACAGACGTCGTGCCGGTAACTGCCGGTGTCGAGGTACTGGCGCAGCTTGGCGACCGAGCGCGGCACATATGTGGGCAGCATCGCCAGGAACTCGGCGTTGGTGGTGGTGATCACATCGTTGAGCAGGACCAGGTTGCGGCTGGCCACCGTCGCCTCGAACTGGTCAGAGGTGTACGACGGCAGCGAGCGAACGTCCTGGTAGCCCTCCAGCAGCGCAGCCTCCTGCTCATCGTTGTCACGGAGGTAGTACGCCGAGATGGCCAGGTCCTGCACGGGTACGCCGATACCACTGTCGTCGAAATCGAACACGGAGAGTCGGCCCCGATACCACTTCAGGTTCCAGATGTGCAGGTCGGCGTGCAGCGGGTGGCGGCTGGCACCGGCGAACAGCGCGTCGTAGTGCCCCTGGACCTGAGCGAAGGCAGCGTCGATCACCTCGTGGTCGGATTCCGACAGCAGCGGATGGTCACCTCCGAGCTGGTACGGCACGTCCATCAGCACGCTGTCGATGGCCGGGAGCTCGGTGCCTGCCGGCGGTGACCACCGCTCACCGTGGTCATGAAGGGCCGCGGTGGCCCTCCCCACCTCACGTACCTGCGCCGGCGTCGCTTCGTCGCCGAGGTCTGGGCCGGGGAGCCACTCGAACAGCGCTGCCGGCAGGGCGCGTTCGAGGTCGGGGAACTCGACGTGCACGAGCAACGAGCCCTCACGCGAGGGCTGGGGCGTGGGCACCCAGAGGTCGGTCTCACTGGACAGCGCAGCCAACCACGCCATCTCGGCGCCGATGAACGCATCCGTGCGACGCGAGTTGACGTTCAGCCGCAGAGAGAATCGACGGCGGTCGACCGTGTCCACCCGGAACGTCGTGTTGAACCCGTGATTGAGGAGCCGGATCGACGCCACGTCGATCGGGTAGTGCGCCAGTGCGGCGAACGCGGCCGGCCGCAGCCGCGCTACCTGGCCGCGGACAGAACGATCCTCGAAACGCATGGCACACAACGGTATCCGACTTCACCCTGACGCCGATGGGCGTCTAGGCGCGGACTGACCAGCCCTTGTAGCCCTCGGTGAAGCCGGCGAACTGCAGGGCAGCGGCGACGGGCATGACGGGTGTGATCGGCTCGCCGTTCACCTTGCGGATCTCGACGGAGCGCGCCCGACCGTCCTTCACCAGGGTGGCGAGCGCCTCGGCCCAGCTGCGGTCGTCGGCGGAGGGGCCGAACGTGACGATGTGATGCGACCGGCGGTCGAACCACACCAGCGGCACCCCCGAGCGTGACACGACCAGCGCACCTGCGGAACGCGCGGGCCTGCCCGGGGACTCCGGCCATGCCAACGCAGCCCCGTACGGCTGAGCCGGGTCGGTGGCCGACAGCACGACGGGGGGCGGCGCATCGGCGGGATGCAGCTCGTGGTCGGGCACCTCGCGCAGGCTGCGCAAGCGATCGACTGCGCCGGGCAGGCTGAACTGTGCTGCTCCGAGACCGGTGACGAAGTAGCCACGACGCGTCTGCCCGCGCTCCTCCAGCACCTTCAGCACCCCGTACACGCTGGCATATCCGCCCCGCACACCCTCGGCCAGCACCGCCTCACGCGTGACCACGCCGTAACGGTCCAGTAGCTGCAGCGCGCTGGTGTGCGCGGCCTCCGTCGGCGACGGCGCCGGTAGCAGTAGCGGCGCGACCAGGCTCCATCGGCCCGCACCCAGGGGTGGGCCGATGCGGGTGAGGCGACCCGGTCGCGGCCGACCGCGCACCGGGCCCGCAGGCCGACCGCTCTTCGTCCCCTTCGCGCCGAGCAGTGAACGCAACGGCGCCAACGAGTCGTTGGTGACCTGCCCCGCCCACACCAAATCCCACAGTGCCGTCAGCAGTTCGGTGTCGGTGACGTCGGCTGCCGCAGCGCGCAGGCCACCCCAGAAGCTGGCTCCGTGGGCGGCGAGGTGCGCGCGTAGCGCGTCGTGCAACGGCCCCGACGGCGGCTCGATGGTCTCCCAGCTCTGCACCAAGACGGGCAGTTGGTCGGCGAAACACAGCCGAATTCGGCCGTCGTTGCCGCCCAGTGCGCCTGCGCCCACCCACACCAGTTCACCGGCCGTGCACAGCTCGTCGAGGTCGGCAGAGCGATACGAACGCAGCCGTGCGGGCAGCACCTCGCTCTCCAACGAGCTGGCCACCAGCGCCGCACCCTGCAACTGACCCAGTGCTTCCACCAGCCCGTCGAGGCCGCGGCGATCACCGGGGATGCTGTGCCAGCCCAGCAGGAAACGGGCATACGCGTCCTGCTCGACCGGCTCGACCTCGCGCCGCAGCGCCGCCAGCGAACGGCGGCGCAACTGGCGCAGCACATCGACATCGCTGAACTCGCGTCCGCTGCCATTGGGCCGGAACTCGCCGCGCACGACGCGACCCTCGGCCTCCAGCGCCGCGAGCGCACCCATGGCCCGATCCACCGAGATGCCGAAACGGGCAGCGAGATCCTCCACCAGGAACGGCCCGTTGGTGCGTGCGAAGCGGCCGATCAGACCTTCCAGTGGATGCGGCACCGGCTCGGTGAAGGCCCGCGGAAGACCCAGCGGCACATTGCAGCCCAACGCGTCGCGATAGCGAGCTGCATCTTCGGCGGCGATGAACCGATCCACGCGGGCGACCGACACAGTGATCGCGCGCCGGTCGTGCAGCAACGAGGCCAGCCAGGCTTCGCCGTCGTGCCCTTCGCAGCGCAGGTCGATCTCGGCGGCAGACAGATCGCCGACCTTGCGCAACACATCGTGCAGCTCGTCAGCCGAGCGTGCCCGGCGACCGTCGGCCAGTAGCTGCAGCTCCAACTCGATGTCGGCGAGAGCACCAGGGTCGAGCAGCTCACGCAACTCCTCGGCACCCAGCAGATCGCGCAACAGATCTCGATCCAACGACAGCGCCGCCGCCCGTCGCTCGGCCAGCGGGCTGTCGCCCTCGTACATGAACGCTGCAATCCAGTTGAACAGCAGGCTCTGCGCAAACGGAGATGCCTTCGCCGTGTCCACGCTGACCACACGGATGGCACGACTGCGCAGCTGCCCCAGGACCTCGCGCAGCGCCGGCAGATCGAAGACGTCCTGCAAGCACTCTCGCGAGGTCTCGAGCAGGATCGGAAACGTTGGGTACTTCGAGGCCACGGCCAACAGATCGGCTGCCCGTTGACGCTGCTGCCACAGTGGCGTGCGCTGGCCCGGACGGCGACGCGGCAACAGCAGGGCGCGGGCAGAACACTCACGGAACCGAGCCGAGAACAGCGAGGTCTGCGGCAGCGACGCCATCACCAGTTCGTCGATGTCGTCGGGGTCGATGATCAGGTCGTCGAGCGGCAGCTCGTCGGCGGCCTCGGGCAGCCGCAGCACGATGCCGTCGTCGGTGTACATCGTCTCCACGGGAATGCCGTAGCGCTCCATCAGCCGCCGCTCGATGGCCATCGCCCACGGTGCATGCACCGGCACACCGAACGGGCTGAGAATGCACACCCTCCAGTCGCCGATCTCGTCGCGAAAACGTTCGACCACGATCGTACGGTCGTCGGGCACAGCGCCCGTCGCCTGCGCTTGCTCTTCGAGATAGAGCAACACGTTGTGCGCAGCCAAGGCGTCGAGCGAGTAGTCGGCCATCAGTTGCGGCAGGGCAGTCTCGGCGGTGGTAGCACTGGTGGCCAGTGCACGCGTCTCGCGCTGAAACGCACCCAACGCCCTGCCGAGCTCCAGCGGCCGACCCGGGCGATCACCGTGCCAGAACGGCATCTTGCCGGGCTGACCGGGTGCAGGCGTGACGATGACGCGCTCGAAGGTGATGTCCTCGATGCGCCACGTGCTGGCACCCAGGATGAACGCCTCGCCCGGCCGACTCTCGTACACCATTTCCTCGTCGAGCTCGCCGACGCGAGTGCCATCCGGCAGGAACACCCCGAACGTCCCTCGATCGGGGATGGTGCCGCCACTCATGATGGCCAGCCGCTTGCTGCCGTCGCGGGCGCGCAAGGAACCGGCCACGCGATCCCACACCAGCCGCGGGCGCAGCTCGTTGAACTCCTCGCTGGGGTAGCGGCCCGACAGCAGGTCGAGCACGTTGGCCAGCAGGTCGTCGCTGAGCTCGGCGAAACAGGCACAGCCGCGGACCATCGTGGCCAGCGACTCCACCGAAATGTCGGGGTGCATGGCGACGTGGGCCACGATCTGCTGCGCCAAGACGTCCAACGGATTGCGCATGAAGCGACTGGACTCGATGAGCCCCTCACGCATACGACGAACGACGACCGCTGCCTCCAGCAGGTCGCCGCGGTGCTTCGGGTACAACGTGCCCTTGCTGGGCTCGCCGACACTGTGGCCCGCACGGCCGATGCGCTGCAGCCCGCGCGACACCGCGCCCGGCGACTCGACCTGGATCACGAGATCGACCGCGCCCATGTCGATACCGAGCTCGAGGCTGCTGGTGGCGACGATGGCGCGCAGCTCGCCGCGCTTGAGCTGGTCTTCGATCACCACCCGCTGCTCGCGGGCCAACGAGCCGTGGTGCGCCTTGACCAGCTCACCCTCGATGCCCTCCTGGTCGGCCAGCTCATTGAGGCGGGCGGCAAGACGCTCGGTGAGGCGGCGGCCGTTGCAGAAGATGATGGTGCTGCGGTGCGCCAACACCTGCTGCAAGATGCGCGGGTAGATGCTGGGCCAGATACTGCTGCGCTGACCCTGCATGGCTCGGTCGGCCGGGCCACTGGCGATGGGGTCGACCACTTGGCCGAGCGCCCCCATGTCCTCCACCGGCACCACCACGTCGACTTCCAACGGCTTGCGAATGCCGGCGTCGATGATGGCCACCGGGCGACGGCTGCGATCGGCGGCGTGCCCGCCGAGGAAGTGCGCGATCTCCTCCAGCGGGCGCTGGGTGGCGCTGAGCCCGATGCGTTGCGGGGGCCGCCTCGTGATGGCCTCCAACCGCTCCAGGCTGAGCATGAGGTGGGCGCCGCGCTTGGTGGTGGCCATCGCGTGAATCTCGTCGATGATGACGGTGTGCACGTTGACCAGCGTGCTGCGCACCTCGCTGGTCAGCATCAGGTACAGGCTCTCCGGGGTGGTGATCAACAGGTCGACCGGGCGACGCGAGAGCGCCTGACGATCCTTCGCCGATGTGTCGCCGGTACGCATGGCCACCGTTGGCTCGACGAACGGCACGTGCAACCGCTCGGCCGCCAGCCGGATGCCCATCAGCGGTGAGCGCAGGTTCTTCTCCACGTCGAACGCCAACGCGCGCAACGGAGAGATGTACAACACCTGCGTGCGCGCCTTCGGGTCGAGCGGCGCGTCCGACGGAGTGACCAGCGTGTCGAGACTGGACAGGAAAGCCGTCAGCGTCTTGCCACTACCGGTGGGCGCACAGACCAGCGTGTGCTGGCCACTACGAATGGCCGGCCACCCCTGGATCTGCGGCGGCGTGGGCGAGGGGAACGACGCCGCGAACCACTCGCGCACGGCGGGCGAGAAGCCCTCCAGCACCGAGTGATCAGCCATGCGTGAAGGCTACGCCAGCGTGTGACGCGGTGACACGGCCGCTCAGTTGTTGGTGTTGACTGCGGAGAGTTCGCCTGACCGGTATGTGGTGGGTGTGCTGGTCCATATGTAGTCGGCGCGTGGTTCGGTGTAGCCGTTGGCCCAGAGGGTGACCGTGTAGGTGATGCGGGCCTGGATGGTGATGGTGCCGGGGCCAGGTGGGGTCCACATGCAGTTGCCGTTGACCCCGGGTTCGGTCTGGTCGGGCATGGTCGGCATTGCGGGGAACGCTGTCAGGTCGGCGGTTGCGGTTGCGGTGGCTGGGTCGGTGATGCAGGCGATGACACCGCTGAACGCCGGTGATGGTTTGTCGGGGTTGGGTTCGAAGTTGATTTCGAATTCGAGTGTCTTCGGTTCGGTGAGCAGCAGCAGTGTCCAGCCCAGGAAGTGCGCTGGTTGCGATTTCTGTGGTCGCCAGGCGGTTGGTTGGATGGCGAGCCAGACGGGGTAGCGGGTGACGAGCCCGCCCCAGATGTCGACGACCGGGTTGTCGAACACGACCGGTCGTTCCAGTTGGAGGTTGTTGTAGAGGTCTGTTGCTGCGGGTCGCGGGTTCAGCATCGGGTCGCTGACAGGGACCGGGATCGATGCGCGCACGAGGTGGAACCGGCTGTCGCAGTAGACGGCGAAGTAGCGGACTGCATCGGCGAGCGGTCCGTTGTTGTCGCCGTGCATGGTGTTGTCGCCCGGTGAAGGTTCGGGAGAGAACGACGATGGCACCTCACGGAACACCCATTTGGTCGAGATCACGACCTGCCCGGCCACGTAGTCGGTCTTGTCAGCCGTTGTGCCAGGTGCGGTCGCGGTGAACTGACACGTCGACGACCGGGTGCCCCCGTAGGTGGCGAACGAAGACTCCCCAGGAATCTTCGACTGCCGAGTCAACCCCCCAGTCGAGTTCCGGGTCTCCACACTCCGCACCCCAGATGCGAATACGGGTGGCGGCGGGTCTGGATCGCCGACTCCACCTGCCCGGGCGATTGAAGGCGTCAGGCTCACCAGCAAAGCGACTGTCAGCATAAGCGCCTTCACGAGCACCCGCCATCGAACGATCCCTCGGCCACGACCTTCCACTGGCCATCGATGAATTCCATTCGCGCGGCCTTCCCCACTCGTGTCACGCCGAGGGTTGAGCCCTCGGCCAACGACCCGTCGGGCATGCGGAATACGCCACCGTCCAGTACGCAATCCGCGACGATCGCGTAGGTATCCGTGCGTTCATCACCGAGTAGCCACGGCTGAGAGACGACCCCAATGTCGAGGTCAGCCACCTGGCCGGCGAGCCGTCTCTTCTTGAGGGGTTCCAAGCGACCCGACCCGCCGACGGCGTAGAACTCCGTCCATCCAGGCTGACTGAAGTCGGGCGGGTCGGACGTAGCGGCCTGAAAGTACGTCAACTGGGCTTGGAGGTAGGCCTCGATGATGGGGCGGTCGGTGTCGTTCAGGGTCCAGGGGTAGGTGCTGGTGTCGGTTTCCTCGAGTTGGATGAACGCCCATAGTTTGGGTATCA
>Ga0105048_10005414_pt1 | contig 20639 bp, 18 predicted proteins | sample MAT05_FD_78382 | JGI IMG/M metagenome (GOLD analysis project Ga0105048, IMG submission 78382) | Freshwater microbial communities from Lake Fryxell liftoff mats and glacier meltwater in Antarctica - MAT-05 | ecosystem: Environmental > Aquatic > Freshwater > Ice > Liftoff microbial mat | place...
GCGGCGATGTACGACGCGGCGCTCCACCTCGTCCATCGCACGGCAGCGAGCGCGGCTCCCTTCGCGCAGAGCCTCGCGCAGGACTGTCGGGACATCGCGCAGACCATGCGAGTCGGCGAGCTGAGCACCGCGCTCGAGACCTTCGACTCGACCGCGGATCGACTCCAGCGATTCCTGACGTTCGTCGTCGTGTCTTCCGAGCTGCTGCAGCCGTCGTCGCCGGCGATAGGTAGCGTGCTCGCGGACTACGGTCGCCGCGTGCTCGTGCTGCTCGATCGCGTGCAGGTCGCGCTCGATCGCAGTGATCTGGTCGATCTCACGCTCGTGCTCGAGCACGGCCTCGGACCTGCGCTCGGCGACTACGACGGCTACGCGCCGCACGTCACGTTCGCGCTCTCGAACCGGCACGCCGCCTAGCGAGGCTCCGCCGCCGCCAGCCGCGATCGGCGAGCAGCGCGAGGCTGGCACCGAGGCCGACGAGCGCGAGCCCGAGCGGCAGATCGAGCCGACGCATCGGTGCCGCTGGTGGTGCGTCGGCGAGCGTGAGCACGAGCTCCATCGCGTCGCCACACACAGCACGCGCGATCGTGTGGACCTGCGCATCGAGATCCGCGGGTGCGATCGCAGTGCGGCGCCCGACGACGAGCACGCGCGCACGTCCGTCTTCGCGCTCGACGTCGACGCGCGCATCGTCGATCCAATCGGTCGCCCGGATCGCTTGCGTGATCTCGCCAGACTCGGCGAGCTCGCGGCGCGCCGCCTCCCCGTCGCGCGTCGGCACGAGCGTCGGATCGCCGAAGAGCGACGCCTTGTCGGCGGCTCGCGGCGCCGTGGGGCTCGGCGCAGCACCGCAGGCGCAGGCCAGCACGCCCAGGCCCCACCATCCTTGATCGACCGTTCGCATCCGCGGGGGCGATGGCACCTCTTGCGCGTGGTCGCGGTCAAGATTCCGGCCGACCCGGGCCATTACCCGGGCCATTACCAGGGCCATTGCCAGGGCCAGTCCCGGAGCCAGTCCCGGAGCCAGTCCCGCCGCCGGGGGGACCGCGGGCCGAGGCGGGTCGCGGCGCGGGCTCGCCCGGTGCCTCGCGGGCGGCCGCCGGAATCGGCGTGGCGCTGCGCGTCACGACCGCGGGATCTTGCATCGCGGTCGCGAGCTTGCCGAGTAGGCGCGCGTGCGCCCGCGACACGGTGCTCACGCTGACGCCCGTGCGCGCCGCGTACTCGTGCATGCTGACGCCCTCGAAGTAGATCGCGGCGATGAGCGCACGCGCATCGGCGTCGCCGCCGTCGACGATCATGCGCAGGCGATCGAGCGCCTGCACGTGCGCGAGCCGATCCTCGGCCGACGCGTCCGGCGCGGGGACGTGCTCGGGATCCGCAGGACCGAGCCGCGACAGCAACACCGCGGCGGTCGTCTGCGCGACGATCTGTGCGGCCGCCTCGACGCGCTCGCGCAGGCTGCGAGGATCGCTGATCTCGCCGTTCGGCTGCCCGCGCTGCGCGTGCTCGAGCAACGCCTGCGTGGCCGCGAGTGCTCGCATCGCGCGGTTGCGTCGACGCACCTGCGGCGCCGCGCGTCTCGCCGCATCGATCATCGCGCCCTTGATGCGGTAGTGCGCGAACGCGACGAACGGCGTGCCGCTCGTCGGGTCGTAGCGCAACGCGGCCTCGACGAGGCCTTCGGCGCCCGCGCTGTGCAGCTCTTCGACATCCGCGTGCGACACGCTGTGCGCGAGTGCGCGTGCGAGGGAGCGAACGCGAGGCAAGTGCTGCTCGACGAGACGCGATTGCTCTTCCGTGAGCGCCGTCATTGCTCGGGCGAGGCGGTCTGGAGATCGCGCAGGTGCTTGCGCAGCGCCCACTTCTGCTCGTCCGTGAGGTTCTGGAAGCGGATCCCCATGTCCGTCGCCGAGCTCCGCACGACGACGCCCGTCACCGGGAGGTTCGCGCGCAGCGACGGGAACGTGAGCACGAGGTGCACCTCGGTGCCCGCCGTCTCCCAACCGGTACCCCAGAATCGGCAGCCGCCGAGACTGATGTCACCGACGGCGCGGCAGAGCACGACCTCCTCGCCGATGACGTCGGCGTGCGCATCGATCGCGAACCGCGGGTGGAGGCGGGCTTCGGTGTTCACCGCATGACGATGATAGCCGGCTCTCGCGCCGCCGGGCGCGACGAGGTGACACCGACCCGCATAGGTCGCCTGCCAAAATGTCATCGACACGTGCGAGGCAGGCCACGGCGTCATCGCGCGAGCCCGCGGCAAGTGGCCCCGGATCCACACGTTTACCAACGGCGGCCGGGGTGCGCCCCACGCTTGCACGGGCTTGCGTCCGCTGACCCTGGGGCGGTATGGCAAGGTCCGCCGCGCCCCCGAGAATTCCCATGCGATCGAGACTCCTGCCCTTCGTGCTGTGCTTGCTCCCGCTCGTCGGACTGGCCGCGACCGCGTGCAAGAAGGAGCCGACGATTCCCGGCACCGAGATTCCCGACAACGAGATCAACCGCGACATCCTCGCGGTGCTCGAACGCTATCGCACCGCATTCGTCCGGCGCGATGCGGCGGGTGTCCTCGCGACGGCGCATCCCTCGTACTACGACACCTCGGGCACCGACGATCCCGGCGATGATCTCGAGTATACGGAGCTCGGCGTCATCTTGCGCGAGCGAATGGCCGAGCTCGAGTCGGTGCGGTTCACGATCGACTATCTCGAGATCGACGTGATGAAGGATCGCGCGACCGTGCGCGCGTGGATCGACGCGAGCTTTCGCCTGCAGCCGATCGCCGATCCGGCGGGCACAGTCGAGGTCGACGGCAGTCACACGCGCAAGCAGGACCACGCGCTGTTCGAGCTCGTGCGCGACGGTCGGGCCTGGCGGATCACCCGCGGGCTGTGAGCGTTAGGGCCCCGGTCGGGGCCCTTACTTCGTGTGGTTCGAGAAGAACGCGAGGCGGCGGCGCCACTCGGCCCACTGCGCGAGATAGCCGTGCGGTTGATCCAGGTCGGCTTCGAGGCGCGCGAGCACGAGGGTCGCATCGTCCCAGCGACCGAGCAGCGTGTACGCCTCGAGCAGCGCGACGCGGGCCGCACGTAGCATCTCCGGCGTCGGCATGCCGCGACCGTCGTCTGCGAGTGCGCGCTCGAGATGCGCCGCGGCACCTGCTGGCCGCTCGGCGCCGAGAAGCTGGCGCCCGAGCAAGTACTCGCCGAGCGCGGCATGACGTGGGCGCGCCGCGATCTCTCGCGCGGCCCAGCCCGCCGTGATCGCACGAACGATCTCGTCGTCGGTGCCATCGAACGGCGAGAGGTATGCGAGGACGAACGGCGCGAGCTCGGCGTCCTGCGTCGCGATCTCGCGGAGCTGCAAGAGGCGCAGGCGCGCCTCGGACTGCGGCTGCACCATCGCACGGCGATAGGCCTCACCGGCGGCTTGGAGGTCGCCCTGTGCGAGCTCGACGTCGCCCTGGCGCTCGGCGATCGCCGCGAGGATCGTCGTCGTGAGATCGGTGCCGTCCGCGAGCGTCGCGAGCACGCGACTCGCCGGGTCCCACTCGCCGGCGATCGCGAGCGCGTGGGCGAGACCGAGGCCGTGCTCGGGCTGCTCCGGCTCGAGGCTGCACAGATCGCGATAGCCATCGATGGCTTCGCCGAAGCGCCCACGTGCGAGCGCGCGATCGATCTCGGTCTTCACCTGGGCGGTGCGATGGGCACACGGGCGCTCGAACACGGACGGCCGGCGGAATCGTTGCGCCGCGGCGGCGACGTCGTCGTCGGTCACACCCTCGCGCGCTGCGAGAAAGTCGAGCCACTCGCGCTCGAGCGGCGCGAGCGGCGTCGCGTAAGCATGATCGAAGTCGCCGGCGCTGCGATAGAGCTGCGCCATCGGCTCGAAGCCCCGGGTCTCGATGAGGTACAGGCAGAACGAGCCCGCGGCCGTGTACGCGACCTGCGACGCCTTCGTGAAGAAGCCGGGCCCCATGATGGCGGCCATCTTCGGCAGCTTGTCGAGGCGCATGAGCACCTGCGCTTGATCGTGCAGATCGAGCCGCTCGGATTCCCGCGGCGCCATCGCGGTCGCGAAGCCCTCGATGAGGCCCATGTTGAGCTTGCCGCCCGACAGGCTCACGCCGAACACCGGGTCGCCGACCGTCGCGCCGAAGATGTGCGCGAGCTCGTGGTGCAGGACGGGGTGGGGGAATGCGCGATGATCGAGGTAGATCTGCCGGCGCCACGGCGCTGCGACCTGCACCGTGCCCGCACCCATCTGCCGCCGCTTCTGCTCGTTGTTCGCGAACACGAAGCTCGTGACCTTGCCGTCGGGCGCGCGACCGCCCATCGCGTCCTCGAGCTGCGCCCACGCGAACTCGTGCTCGAGCGCGATCGTGTCGATCGTGCGCGCGTCGGCCGAGCGCGGTGCGTAGTAGATGATGAAGTGCTCGGTCTCGTAGGTGCCCGAGAGCACCTCGGTGATCGATTCGAGATCCGCGGTGAAGCCGTGCCTCGATCCGCGCAGGCCGATCCACGCGGTCAGGGCCGCGAGCACGACGATCGGTGCGCCACGGAATGCGGCCGCGCGTGGGGGAAGTCGTCGTAGTCGGAGCTCCGGCCCGAGCCACACCGCGAGCGCGAGCACGGCCGTCGCCGCAGCGAGCAGGTTGTACAGGCGGAAGCGGATGTACACGTCGCCGACGCTCACGGCCTCGTCGTAGACCGACCCCGAGAAGTAGCCGAAGAACGGATCGTAGGCGAACACGACGGGCTCGCCGATCAGCCGCCATACGCCGACCACCGTCGATGCGAGCATCGGTAGTGCGCCGAGCAGCAACCCACGCCGGCGGGTGCTTCCGAGCACGCCGCCCCAGATCCCCGCGACGGCGCCGAGCGCAGCACACAGCACCGGGCCCATGAGGAAGAACCCGATGCCGCCCATCGGCTCGCACGCGCGCTGCCAGAGCTGACCGACGATCGGCATCGCGAACGCGAGACCGAGGAGGATCCCGAGCTCGCGGCCGACGTCGCGCAGCACGTCACGCAGCCGGGCTTCGCCGCGATCACGGGCCGCGCGAACCGCCTCGACGCCGACGGCGATCCCACCGGCGGCCGCGAGTGGCCCGAGCACGAACCCGTGCTCGTAGCCGAGCGTTCCGACGAGCGGCAGGGTCGTCAGCGCACCGCCGACGACGACCGTCGCGACACGCCGCCGCATCCGAGCCGAGCCGAAGAGTGTTCGCAACGTCGCGCGCACGAATCGACGCAGGACACTAGCAGGCCTTGCGTCCCGTGGCGCGCGCCTGCAAAGCTCCGCATCGAGATGTACGCTGCATGGTTCGGTTGTGTCGCCGGCTGTCCCGTTCGCCTCCCGCTCGGCGATGTCGTCTATCGCTGCCCGGCGTGCGGGGGCCTGCTCGAGGTGGTGCACGACACCGAAGCGTTGCGCGCCCGCTCGGCCGCGGCGTGGATGAAGCTGTTCGACGATCGGTGGCTCCGCACGACCTGGCCGTATGGCTCGGGCGTGTGGGGCAAAAAGGAGTGGATCGCGCCGCACCTCGCCGACGACAACGTCGTGTCGCTGCTCGAGGGCGGCACGAACCTGTTCTGGGCCGAGCGCTACGGGCGGACGATCGGGCTGTCGGATCTATGGATCAAGCAGTGCGGCACCAGTCACACCGGGTCGTTCAAGGACCTCGGCATGACGGTGCTCGTGTCGTGTGTGAAGCAGATGATCGCGGACGGCAAGCCGATCCGCGCGCTCGCGTGCGCGTCGACCGGTGACACCTCGGCCGCACTCGCGGCGTACGGTGCGGCCGCGGGCATCCCTGTAATCGTGCTGCTCCCCGAGGCGAAGATCAGCGCGGCGCAGCTCGTGCAGCCGCTCGCGAACGGAGCGATCGTCTGCTCGCTGAAGACCGACTTCGACGGCTGCATGCGCGTCGTGCAGCGCCTCACCGAGGATCCGACGATCTATCTCGCGAACTCGATGAACAGTCTGCGCGTCGAGGGCCAAAAGACGATCGCGATCGAGCTCGTGCAGCAGTTCGACTGGGCGGTGCCCGACTGGGTGCTCGTGCCCGGCGGCAACCTCGGCAACGTCAGCGCGATCGCGAAGGGCTTCGCACAGCTCCGCGAGCTCGGGCTCACCGAGCGCACGCCACGGCTCGTGTGCTGTCAGGCCGAGCACGCCAACCCGCTGTTCCGCGCGTACCAGCGCGCGAAGGCAGCGGATCGCGCGATGGAGGAGTCGGACTTCGAGCCGATGACCGCGACACCAACACTTGCGTCGGCGATCCAGATCGGCGATCCGGTCAGCCGCGGCAAGGCGATCGCCGCGCTCGGTGCGACCAACGGCATCGTCGAGCAGGCGAGCGAGGCCGAGCTCGCCGATGCCGTCGCGCGTGCGGATCGATCGGGCATGTTCAACTGCCCGCACACCGGCGTCGCGCTCGCGTGCCTCGAGAAGCTCGTGCGCGCCGGCACGATCGCGCCGCGCGATCGTGTTGTCGTGATCTCGACCGCGCACGGCCTCAAGTTCACGGAGTTCAAGACTCGCTATCATCAAGACGCGCTCGGCTTCCCGAGCGCGCACTCGAATCACCCCGTGCAGATGGACGCCGACCCCGACACGGTCGTCGCCCGACTGCACGAGATCCTGGACTAGTTACGGTTGCTGGCTCACGGTTGCTGGCGCTTCGCCATCGGCACGTAGTTGCGCTCGTCTTTGCCCGTGTAGACCTGCCGCGGGCGCGAGATCTTCTGCTCGCCGTCGTCGAGCATCTCGCTCCACTGCGCGAGCCAGCCCGACGCCCGCGGGATGGCGAACAGCACCGGGAACATCTCGACCGGGAAGCCCATCGCCTGATAGATGAGGCCCGAGTAGAAATCGACGTTCGGGTAGAGCTTGCGCTTGATGAAGTACTCGTCCGACAGCGCGATCTTCTCGAGCTCGAGCGCGATGTCGAGGAGCGGGTTCTTGCCGGTGACGTCGAACACGTCGTCGGCGAGCTTCTTGATCACCTTCGCGCGCGGGTCGTAGTTCTTGTACACGCGGTGGCCGAAGCCCATCAGCTTGCCTTCGCCGTTCTTCACCGACTCGATGAACGCCGGCACGTTTTTCACGTTGCCGATCTTCTTGAGCATGCGCAGCACGGCCTCGTTCGCGCCGCCGTGCAGCGGGCCGTACAGTGCCGCGCTCGCGGCCGCCAGCGACACATAAGGATCGGACTCGGCCGAGCCGACGCCGCGTGCGGCGCTCGTGGAACAGTTCTGCTCGTGATCGGCGTGCAGGATGAACAGCACGTCGAGCGCGCGCTCGAGCGCGGGGTGCGGCTTGTACTTTGGCTCGGCGATCTGGAACAGCATCGCGAGGAAGTTGCCGGGGTAGCTGAGCTCGTTGTTCGGATACACGTACGGACGGCCGAGCGAGTGGCGATACGCCCACGCGGCGATCGTCGGCATCTTCGCGATGATGCGGACGACGTGCTGCATGCGGATCTCGGGGTTCCGCACCTCTTTCGAGTCCTGATAGAAGGTCGACAACGTCGCGAGGAACGCGACCAGGCGACCCATCGGGTGGGCGTCGTAGCGGTAACCCTCGAGCGCACGCTTGAGGAACTCGTGGACGAACGTGTGCGTCGTGATCGAGTGCTGCCAGGTCGCGAGCTGCGGCGCATCGGGCAGCTCACCGTGCAACAACAGGTACGCGACCTCGAGGTACGTCGAGTGCTCGGCGAGCTGCTCGATCGGATAGCCGCGATAGCGCAGGATGCCGGCATCGCCGTCCAGGTACGTGATCGCCGAGCGACACGACGCGGTGTTCATGAACGCCGGGTCGTAGCTCATCAGCCCAAAATCTTCAGAGGAAACCTTGATCTGACGCAGGTCCGCGGCGCGGATCGTGCCATCGGCGATGGGCAGCTCGTAGCTCTTGCCAGTGCGATTGTCGGTGATGGTCAGCGTGTCGGCCATGAAGCGCTCCTTCGTCGGTCGCGCGAACTATAGGTGGCCGCACGTTCGCGCTCAACGTCGAAAAACGAGAGGTCATTCGGTCGCTACCGCCGGGGTGAACACTTGGATCCGCGTCGTCGGGACGCCTGCCGGGTCTGCACCGCCGACGACGAGCATCGCGCCGCCCTCCAGCGCGACGGCCTGGCCGCCGCGACCGCGCAGGCCCGTGCGTGGCTCGGCCGCTTCGAGGGTCGCCTTGTCGAGCGGCAGCAGCACCCCTTCGCCCTGCGCGTAGACCGCGAGCGAGTCGACGAACCACAGCGGGGAGGCCATCGGCGGAGTCAGCAACGCCGGCCGGTCCTGCGCGATCGCACTGCCGTCCGCGGCGAGCGTCACCACGAGGGCATCGCCGGTCGGAGCATCGCCACGCATACCGCCGCCGCACAGCACCCGCACCGGCGCGCCGTCATCCCCGGCATCGAGCTGCACGCAGCGCCCACCGAGCCAAGGTCCTTCGGGGCCGACCGCGAGACCGGCACGCACGAGCCACACGACACCGCGCGCGTCGTCGGCACCGAACAGCATGACGTCTTCGCCCTCGTCACCGTCGGCACGCGTTGCCCACAACGCGGTGGCGCCGGCGCGCGGTGCATCGAGCTCGGGCACGTCCACGCGTCCAGCGCGAAGACTGTCGTCGTCGCGGGGGACGAGATCGATCGCGATCGCATCGCGGGCCTCGCCGCCGCCGAGCAGCGTCAGCACCTGCGCCGCGCCGTCGACGACCCACGCCGCGCCGGGCCGATTGCCGACGACATCCGCGCCGTCGTGCTCGACGTCGATCCACTCGTCTTCGCCGGGATCGAACCGATGGGCGCGCAGCCCGGTCGCCCACGCGACGCGCATCACACCGCCACTCGCGTCACCGACGAGGGCGCCGTCGTCCGCCGGCGGTGGATTCGACAGCGCGTCGGCCTCGGAGGTGGCGAGCGTGAACCCATCGATGTACGACGTCGCGCCCGTCGACGACAGCATCACGATGCCGCGACCCGGTGCGGTCGCAGCGAGCAGCAGCTCGTCGGGCAGATCGAGCACGAGCGGAAAAGTCGACATCGCGCCCGGCTCACCGAGGAACAGGGCGATGCCGGCCGCCGCTGCGCCGTACGTGAACGCGGCGGTCTGACCCCACGCGAGCAGCGTCTCGTCGCGCGCGAGGTAGAGCGCGAGCGTGCGCACCTGGTCGTCCGGATCCAGCTCGAGCTCGATGGCGAAGTCGAGGCCGTCGGCCGCACCGCTGTACGACGCACCGTCGGGCGCGAGCACGGCGGCGACGTTGTTCGCGGCCTCGAGCTCGTCTGCGTCCTCGGGTGTGAGGACATCGATGTCGACGGTGAGTGCTGACGGCTGACAGCCGACGAGCACGCACAACGCTGCGATACGAGGACGCCTGATCATGTGTCGCTCCTACGCGGTGACTCGCGGCCCGCGGCCTCGATCGTCCCGATACCGCACGGCACACCGTCGCGGAGATACACGACGTCGCGATAGAGGTTGACGGTCGTGCAGACGTGATCGGGGACGAGCAGGACGATCGTGTTGCGGGCGGGCGGCGGATCGTCACCAATCTCGATCGGCAGGTGTTCTTCGCTCGCGCGCAGCGGTCGCCACGTCGGGTGGCCGAGCACGGCGCACGCCGGGGCGGGACGGTCGGGTGCGATCGCCTTGCTGCCGGCGTCGAGCGTGACGCGACCGGGGCCGGGTCGTGCGACGACGCGCGCCGCGACGTAGGTCGACGTGTCGGCACCGATCGCCGCGGCGGGCTCGCGGCTCGCGACGTCGCCGAGCACGAGCGTGCCGGCGCCGATCTGGTGGACCGGACCGGCCGGGCTCTGCTGCAAAGCGGCCGAGGCGAGCGCGTGTCCGAACGCGAGGCTGCCGGAGGTCAGGATCCACGCGCAGCCGCCGATGTCGCGGCCCAGCGCCGCGACGTCCTCGTAGAGCGAGGCCGCGCTCGCAGCCTCGCTCCAGCCGAGGTGGCCTTCGTACGCCTGGACGCCGACGATGCGCGGTCGCGTCGCCGTGCTCGCCCAGCGGCGCCAGACCTCGATCGCACTGCCAGTGCGGTGCATGCCGACGTCGACGTCGAGCCACACGTCGAGCTCCGGATGCGTCGCGATCTCGCCGAGGTGCTCGGGATCGTCGGCGGTGATGCCGATGCGGCAGCTCGCGTGTGCGCGGGCCAGCGCTGCGACCTCGGGCAACCGCGCGGGGCCGACCGGATACGCGAGCAGCACGTCGACGACGGCATCTGCACGCGCAGCCGTCGCGAGGACCATGCGCAGCTCGGGGATCGTCGCGCACTTGAAATGGCGCACGCCGGCAGCGAGCAGCAGGTCGACGATGCGTGCCTGCTTGATCGTCTTGACGTGCGGTCGCCAGCGCTTCGCCTCGCCGACCACCCGCAGCATCGCCGCGATGTTGCGCTCGACCTGGGCGAGGTCGATCACGAGCGCCGGCGTGATGCAGCCGCTGGCGTCGAGCGCCGCCGCGATCCGATCGGGGTCGAGGGTCAACGGCGCCAGCGTAGGGCAATCCGCCGCGAGGCGCGATGGTTGTGGGATGCGCGTGGCGGCTAGCCGGCCTCGCGGCACAGCACGCTGACGGTGCTGCGCAGCGACTCGATCTCGTGCGCCGGCAGCCCGAGTCGCGCGAGCTGGGGCTCGCACTCCTGCGGGTTCGGCTGGGGGTCGCTGGAGAAACCACCGTCGAGCACGAGCGCTTCGCAGATCGCGATCGTCGAGACGCCGGCGCCACTGGTCGACGGATCCTCGTCGGCGTCGTGGTGCTCGCGGCACACGCGGACGACGACCTCGGGCAGTCCCCAACAACGTGCGACGCGCTCGCCGATCGTGCAGTGCAGCACGTCGATGAGTGCGCTGCGCTGGATCGAGTCGAGCCGCGGCGCGTCGGCGCGGGACAGCAGGCCGAGCATCAGAGGACGCCCGAGATCGTGGAGCAGCCCACACACGAATGCATGCTCGGCATCGAAGCCGACGATCTGCGCGACGTGGCGGTGCACATGGGCCAGCACGATCGCATGCAAGCGCGCGCTCGCCAGCTCGCGACGCGGCCCGTTGCGGAACAGATGGGCCTCGGCGACTGCCTGCAGCATGATCTCGCGGAGCACGCTCCAGCCCAGACGCATCATCGCCGCGCGCAGCGACGTGATCGGGCTCGGTGGGCGATAAAGTGGCGAGTTCGCGACCGACAAGACGCGTGCGGCGACGATCGGATCCTGTCGTACGACGCGATCGACCTCGCGGAAGTTCGCCTCGGTCGAGTTCGCCAGCGCCATGACCTCGGCGACCGCAGCGGGGAGCACCGGATAGCCGATGGTCGGCTGCAGCACGTACGCCGCAGCATCGCGGAGCGCGGGGTCGAGGCTGCCGACGTCCACGTCGTTGCGCACGACCACGTTCCACGCTTGGGCCATGTGCGCGCTCGCCATTCAGATGTGCATATCGGCCGGATGGCCGAACGACTTTCGTCCGTTTTTGGGCCAGCTGCGGGCTCAGCCGATGATCATGTCTTCGCGCCGGTCGCTGTTGCCGGTGGCGAAGCGGGCCGGATCCCAGCGCGCGAGCATCGGATGCCGCTCGCCTTTCACGATGAGGTTCGCGAGGATCCGCCCGACTGCCGGCGCCATCATGAAGCCGTGGCCGGTGAAGCCGCAGACCTGCACGAGCTCGGGGTGACCGGGTGTCGGGCCGACGATCGCTTCGCCGTCCGGCGACACGTCGTACGGGCCCGCCCACTGGCGCAGCACCTTCAGCGAGCCGAGCCGCGGCATCAGCGAGACGAGTGTGCTCCCGAGGTGCGCGAGAAATCCGAGCGACGATCGCTGATCGACAGTCGTACCGGTGTCGTGCGGGCCCGGCATCGTGATTCCCGCGACGATCTCGCCGCGGGTACTCTGCGAGAAGTACAGCCCGGTCGCGAGATCGACGACGAGCGGATCGAGGAACGGCTTGAGCGGCTCGGTCGAGAGGATCTCGTGGCGATGGGGCCGGTTCGGCAGCTCGACGCCGAGCGAGCGGTTGAGATCGTGCGACCACGCACCGGTCGCGTTGACGACCACCTTCGCCCACAGCGTCTCGCCCGTGCCGAGGCGCAGGCGCAGGCCGTCCTTGTCGTGCTCGGCCGCGAGGACGTCGGTGTGCGTGCGGACGACGACGCCCTTTTTGATCGCCTGCCCGGCGTAGCCCCATACGAACGGCCACGGAAACACGACGCCGTCCTCGGCGTTGAACGCCGCCAGCTTAACACCCGTGATGTCGAGCTCGGGCACGATCTCTCGCGCCTCCTCACCGCTGAGCAGCCGCGTCGGCGCACCGATCGACCGGTGCAGCTCGGCGTTGCGCCGCAGTCGGGCCTCGCCGCCGGCACTACGCGCGATGAAGAGGTAGCCGCCTTGGCGGAACCACAGGTTGATGCCGAGCTCCTGGGTGAGGCCGCGGCAGATCTCGATGCTCTCCATCATGATCCGCACGTTGCCCTCGTCGCCCCACTGCATGCGCACGCCACCGCCGTTGCGCCCCGACGCGCCGCTGACGAGGTAGCTGCGCTCGAGCACCACGACCTTCGCCTTCGACGTCTGCGCGATGTGATACGCGGTCGCGAGGCCCATCACGCCACCGCCGACGATCGCGACGTCGCACTCGGCCGGCAACGCGGCGGTGCGGCTGCCGAGCGCCGAGCGAGCGCTCATGACTTGCCCCGACGCGGTGGCTCGAGCGTGGCGAGCTCGGCGAGCGTGACGGGCTCGCTCGGTGGACGCGCGGTGAACGGCTGAACGGCGTCCGCGCCGATGCGCCCGCGATCGAGCAGGAGCCGCACGAGCGCGACGGTGCACTCCTTGCCCTGACACGGCCCAGTGCCTATCCCGGTGCAGCGCTTGATCGCCTCGATGCTCTCGAGCCCGATCGAGATCGCGTGATCGATCTCGGCCACCGTGACGTCCTCGCAGCGACACACGAACACGCGCTGCGTCATCGTGCACCTCGCTTGCGGTGATGGGCGACGATCGCCCGCGCGACGCGCTCGCCGTCGTCCTCGGCGGCCTCGGGCGAGACCCCGCAGACCTCACCGCATGCCCACAGCTGCCACGGACCGTCGCCGCAGCGGCCATCGTCGTCGCGCACGATCGCGAAGCCGCCGTCGCTCCACGCGACCTTTGCCCCGGCCTGGCGCGCGAGGTCGGACGCCGGCGCGGGCGGGGCAGCGAGCGCGACGCAGCCGACGTCGCGCTTGCCCGACGCCGTCGCGATCGCCTCGACACGACTGCCGCCGAGGATCGCGGTGACCTCGTCGGGTGCGAGCACCGGCACGCGCAGACGTGCGGCGAGCGGCGCGGCGACGAGCGGATCACCGACGACGACCGCATCGCACGCGAGTTCGGTGCCGGTGCGATCGAGCATGGCGACGAGGCCGCGCGCCGCGACGACGCCGGGCAGATCGTTGTTGCACAGCGGCACCATCACGTCGCGTGCACCCGTCGCGAGCACGATATGCGCGGGCGCGAACGTGTGGACCGTGCGCGCCGCGGACTCGATCGCGCCGACCATTGCCTCCGGCGGATAGATGCCGAACACCGCCGTCTCCCAGCGCACCGAGGCCGCAGGCCGACGCGTCGTCGACCACCGCTCGTCGAAGCGCTCGACGCACTCGACCACGAGCCCCGAGGTTCGCAGCCACGACGTCGCGGCGAGCCCGGCACGACCGCCGCCGATCACGACCACGTCCGGCGTGTGGTGCTCGCGAAACGGCAGCGGCGGAGCGGCGTCCGGCAGCGTGCCGAGCCCCGCGAGGTTGCGCGCGACCTCCTGCATCATCCGGTTGACGAGCTTCGGCCGCACCATGAAGTGGTGGTGATCGAGGTTCGACATGAACATCCGATCGACCAGTGCGGTGGGATCCGGGCCACCGGAGAACACGCGATTTTGCGGCTCGACGCGCATGCCGTCGGCGACCCGCGTCGTGCACGCGCGACGATTCGGGATGCCGTCGATGCGCACGAGGCAGGTGCCGCAATCGCCTTGCAGGCAGAACGGTCCGCGCGGACGGCGATACTTCAGGCTGCGACTGGTCGCGACGATGCCCGCACGCAGGAGCGCTGAGCTGACGGTGTCGGTGTCCGAGGCGGGAAGCGGACGGTCGTCGTAGATGACCGTGAGGCGCCGTTCGGCGCCAAGGGGCGACGAGTCGCGTGCGCGAAGCAGTGGATCGGCGCCGGGCATGGACAGCTGCTCCCTTCGGCGTACCAGAGACGCGCGCGCGCCACAACGTCGCGGTCGGCGTCAGTGGGCCGAGGCCCGCGCGCCGAAGATCGCAGTACCCACCCGGACGATCGTCGCGCCCTCGGCGATTGCCAGCTCGAAGTCGTCGCTCATGCCCATCGACAGCTCGCGCAGCTCGATGTTCGTCCGCGCTCGCGCGGCGTGCTCGTCTCGTAGCCGACGCAGGGCCTGGAACTGCTCGCGCAGCGCGTCGTCCGGGCCGGGCCGCGGGATCAGCATCAAGCCGACGCACACCACAGATGTGCACGGCGCGAACGCGTCGAGCAGCTCGGCGAGCCCTGCGGGCAGCACGCCCGACTTGCCGGGCTCCGCGGTGACGTTGACCTGCACGAGCACCTCCTGTCGCATCGGCGCGGCGTGGCGATCGAGCGCACCGATGATCGACGGCCGATCGACGGTATGCACGAGCGTGCAGCCGACGACCCGCTTCGCCTTGTTGCTCTGGACCGGACCGATCATGTGCCAGCGCAGGCGCGGATCGGTCAGGCGCGCGCGCTTGTCGGCGAGCTCCTGCGCGTAGTTCTCGCCGAATGCGACGAGACCCGCCGCGAGAGCCGCTTCGATCGCCTCGGGCGGGTGCAGCTTGGTGACGCCGACGAGCTCGACCGCGCCCGCACCGGCGACAGTGCGCGCGCGCTCGATGCGATCCTGGATCTCGGCGAGGCGCGTCGCGATGGCGCTCATCGGGTGACTCCGAGCGCGCGCAGGCGAACGATCACCTCGGCGAGCGGCAGGCCGACGACGGCGGTGTACGAGCCGTCGATGCGGGTCACGAACGCGGCCGCGAGTCCTTGGATGCCGTAGGCACCGGCCTTGTCGCGCCACTCGTCGCCCGCGAGATACGCGTCGAGCTCGGCGTCGGGCAGGGCGCGCATCCATACGTCGGTGGTGAGGTCGTGGACCTCGGACGGCACGGCGCCGGTGAGCGCGAACGCGGTGGTGACGTGGTGCATGCGTCCGCCGAGCGATCGCAGCATGGCGCGGGCATCGTCGACGTCACTCGGCTTGCCGAGCGCGCGCATCGGGTCCGACAACCACACGATCGTGTCCGCGCCGAGCACGATGCGATCGGTGGTCGCGACCGCGGTCGCCTTCGCGAGCGCGAGGCGGCGCGCGAGTGCGATCGGATGCTCGCCGGGCTCGGGTGTCTCGTCGCAGTCGCTCGGGCGCACGTCGAAGCGGATGCCTGCGCGCGCGAGCAGCTCTGCCCGTCGTGGTGACGCCGACGCGAGCACGAGCGGTGAAGCAGCAGTCTCGAGCATGGACGGGGTCATGCTGGCACCCGGCGGGCCGCCCGCACAACCGAATCGCGCTAGGATCTCGTGATGGTGCGCCGCATTCCCGTTGCTCTCGTCGCCGCGTTCGGGCTCGCCGTGATCGCGGTTCCGTTCTCCGTCCTTCGCAGTGCGTCCGATGTCGCGGTCCCGGCACCCGCCGACGAGGTCGCGAGCGATCCGCTCACGGGCCTGTGGAGCGCGCACGCGCGCGGCGGCGAGGGCGATCCGGTGCAGTTCTACTACTTCCACGGCGACGGCCATGGCCTCTATCGCTATGGCAAGGTCGGCTCGTCGAACACCAACAGCTTCGACTACGTGGTGGACGGCGACACCGTCACGCTGACGTTCCGCAAGACCGGCGCACGGCACGACGTGCGCTTCGAGATCGAGGCGGGCGGTGCCGCACCGGTGCTCGTGCTCGACGCCGATCCCCGCGCGGGTGGTCGTCGTCGCTATGTGCAGTGGCGACGAGATCCCGTCGAGCACGATGCGAGCGCCCAGTGCTTCGGCGCGCCGCTTGCGGGTCGGCTGTGGCTCGATCGCACGGCGTACGCGACCGGCGGCTACGGCTTCGGCCTGTATCAGCTGCGCTGTGGGGGGATCGACGGTCGCGGCACCGGATGGTTCCATCGCGGCGACTTCGACGATTGGACCACCGAGTCGCTCGTGTATCGGATCGTGGGTGACGAGGTCGAGCTTCAGCTCGCAACGACTGCGGGCGTCGAGCGCACCCGGTTCGCCGTGACGGGCGCCGATCCGCGCATGCTCGATCTCGCGAATGATCCACGCGATTTCTGGCACGCACATCGTTACATCGACGTCGGGCCGTCGTTCGGACAGCTGACGGCGGGCGATGACCTCGGCTGGATGACCGAGGTCGCGCCGCACTGACGCACTGTCACGGGCTCGCGGACGAGACCGCGTCGAGATCCGGCTGCGCCGCATGGATCGCCGGCGTGGCGTGGATCGCCAGCGCCGCGCCTTCTACATGGACGACGCGTGGGTGATCGTGGCACCACGCGCGAACACGAGGGGCCGCACAGTGTGCGACATGCCGAGATTCCGATCTGCGGCGAAGCGAGCGCCAGATGGTATGCTCGGCGAATGGTCTCGAGCCTGGCTTTGCACGTTGCCCGCGATCGACGATGGAGCTCGTGTGGTTCTCGCGCATCGATCGCGCTCGGCGGTGCCGCGCTCGCGACGCTGCTCGCGTGCAACGTCGACACGACCGGCACGCCGCCGTCGCTCGTGCCGCACTGCGCGGATCTCGAGGGCAACCTGACGTGTACATCGGAGTATCCGTCGCGGCCGTACTGCAACGGTTGCGTGCCCGCGAGCGAGAACCAAGGCTGCGTGTCGAGCCCGCCGCCGGCGATGTGCTCGCCGGAGAACACGACGGATCCCGAGACCGGCACCCCGGACGAGAGCAGCACCGGATCATCGAGCGGCACGACCGAGGCCGACACGTCGACGAGCGCGACGGCGCCCGACACATCGGTCGGTGACTCGAGCACGACGGTCGCTCCGTACGAGTGTCGTGAAGAAGGCGCGCTCGACGAGGACTGCGAGGCGCTCGATCCGGCGACGCCGTACTGCATCGACGCGGGATGCGTCGGTTGTGTCGATGCCGGCGGCGATGCCTACTGCACGTCGATCGATCCGATGCAGCCGTCGTGCGACGCCCGCAGCGGGCAGTGCCAGAGCTGCACGATGGGCGGCGACAGCTTCTGTGGCGGCGACACGCCGGTGTGCACCGACGACGGAGCGTGTCGTGCGTGCATCGAGCACGCCGAGTGCGCGACGGCGTGCCACGTCGCACCGACCGATCCATTGTCCGGCGAGTGCTTCGCCGCCGACCAGGTCGTGTGGGTCGACGCATCCGCGACGTGCCCGGGCATGGCCACCGAGGACGAGCCGGCGTGCAGCCTCGCGCAGGCGATCGCGCTCGTCCCACCGGCCGAGGCGTGGACGCTGTTCGTCGAGGGCGGTGCGAATTATGCCGAGCACGTGCTCATCGAGGGCAAGACGGTCGCGATCCGCGGCACCGGCAACGTGCAGATCACCGGCGATGGCGTGACCGACGCTGCGACGGTCACGGTCGTCGATGCGATCGGCTATCTCGACGCGGTCCGCGTCCGCAACAACACCCTGTCGCACGGGACCCACTGCAGCGACTCCACGCTGTGGCTCGACGACTCGCAGGTGCGCAACAACATCGAGTACGGCATGTTCTCCGACGGGCCGTGCGACCTGACGCTGCGGCGCTCCTCGGTGCTGCGCAACGTCGGCGGCGGCGTGCGCCAGCTCGGCGGTGTGCTCGTGCTCGACAACGCGTCGGTCGTCAGCAACGGGGACGCGTCGAGCGGGCCGGGCGTCAACCTGCAGTTCGCCGAGTTGCGCGCGGTGTATTCGACGATTGGCGACAACGACGGCGTCGGTGCCGACAGCATCCAGTGCCTCGACGCGACCGGCTCGGTGCGCAACAGCATCGTTGCGGGCGCGGCGATCAATTCGATCGAGCTGGACTGTTTCGTGCTCGAGCTCGCGACCAACGCGATCGACACGCCGAGCTTCGTCGAGGCCGGCAGCGTCGCGATTGGTCCGTACGACGCCAGCTGGTTCATCAATCCGGCCGAGGGCGACATGCGTCTCGCGGACCCGCTGGTGACGTTGTTCTTCCAGATCGCGCTGTGGGTCGAGGGCGACACGCCGCTCGACGGCGACGGCACGCCGCGCCCGATGGACGGCGTGCTCGGCTATGCCGGGGTCGACCAGCCGTGACGGCGCCGCTGCGCTTCTACTACGACGTCGTGTGTCCGTACGCGTATCTCGCGTCGCTGCAGATCGATGGGTTCGCAGCAGCGCGCGGTCTCGTGGTCGATCGCCGGCCGGTGCTGCTCGGGGGCCTGCTCCGTTCGTTCGGCGCCGCAGATGATCCGAACCGCGAGATGTCGCGTGCGCGCGCGCGTCTAACCCACGCGGACATCCGCCGGCAGGGGGCGCTGCACGGGCGTCAGCTCGCGGTGCCGGCCGCGCATCCGCGGCGCACGGTCGACGCGATGCGCTTGATCGTCGCGACACCCGAGGTGCGGCGCACCGCGGTCGCGCGCGCGCTGTTCGAGGCGTACTGGGAGCAGGGGCGCGATGTCACCGATCGTCAGGTGCTCGCCGCGATCGCGAGCGCGCACGATGTGGATCCCGCGACGATCGATGCACCGGAGATCAAGGCCGAGCTCCGCGCGCGCACCGACGAGGCCGCGGCCGCCGGTGTGTTCGGCGTGCCGACGTTCATCCACGGCGACACGCGCGTGTGGGGCCAGGATCGGCTCGTCGTGCTCGCGCACGCGCTCGGCGGCCCGCGCATCGATCCGCTGCGACCGGTCTCGGGCACGTGGCCGCCACCCGTCGGTCCGATGCGCGTGCAGTTCTTCCACGACTTCGCGAGCCCGTTCTCGTATCTCGCGGCGACGCAGGTCGCCGACGTGTGCGCGCGCGCGGGCGCGACACTCGAGCCGATGCCAATGCTGCTCGGCGCGCTCTTCCGCGACATCGGCACCCCAGACGTGCCGTTGTTCGAGATGCACGCCGCGAAGCAAGCGTGGGTGCGTCGCGATCTCGACGACTGGGCCGCGGTGTGGGGTGTGCCGGTGCGATTCCCGACGCGGTTTCCGATCCGCACCGTGCTGCCGCTGCGCGTCGCGATCGCGGAGCCCGCCGCCGCCGCGCCGATCTACCGCGCCGCGTGGGTGCTCGACGAAGCGATCGCCGAGCCCGACGTCCTCGCGCGGGTCCTCGACGAAGCGGGGCTGCCGGGCCGGGCGCTGATCGAGCGCGCCGCAGCCGACGACGTCAAGGCGACGCTGCGGCACAACACCGAGCACGCACGCGAGCTCGGCGTCTGTGGGGCCCCGTGCTTCGTCGTGCATCGCCCGGGGCGATCTCCTGCGGTGCTGTGGGGACAGGATCGCATCGGCATGCTCGCAGCCATGCTCACCGGGTTCGATCTCCCCGACTGATCGGTGTCGACCAGGCCCCGCGGGAGGTAGCGGAACTCTCGTCGTCGATCCATGCTGCCCCCGCACGTGGCCGCCGCGTCCGAACAAGAGCCGCAATCCGCAGTGCTCGCGGGGACGGTCGAACGTGTCGTCTATCACGACGAGCGCACGCGCTACACGGTGCTGCGCCTGTCGGTGCAAGGATTCTCCGAGCTCGTGACCGCGGTCGGTCGCGCGTCTGCACCGGACACCGGCGCCCAGATGACGCTGCACGGCGAGTGGGACATGCACCCGAGCCACGGCAAACAGTTCAAGTTCGAGCGCGTCGAGGTCGCGGTGCCATCGACGATGGCCGGCATCGAGCGCCGGCTGATGCGTTACCCCGGCATCAAGGACGTGATGGCAGCGCGCATCGTCGCGCGCTTCGGGCTCGACACGCTCGAGGTACTCGAGCAGAGCCCGCGACGCTTGCTCGAGGTCGAAGGCATCGGTCGGCGCACGCTCGACAAGATCGTCGAGCACCACCAGACCCGCGTCGGCCCGGTCGCGCAGCTCGAGGCGCAGCTGCTCGAGCTCGATCTACCGGCGTATCTCGGCGGAGCGATCCACGAGCGATTCGGCGGCGACGCGATCACCGTCGTGCGCGCGAAGCCGTATCGGCTCGCTCGCGAGGTACGAGGCATCGGGTTCTCGACCGCCGATCGGATCGCGCGCGCGCTCGGGCTCGCGATGGACAGCGTAGAGCGGATCCAGGCCGGCGTGCTGCACACGATGGAACTCGCGGCGCAGGACGGCAACTGTGCGCTGCCGATCGAGATGCTCGTGCGCAAGGCTGCGGCCGCGCTCGGCGTCGCGGAGGATGCCGTACGCGACGCGGGCGAGACCCTCGTCGACGAGGGTGAATTGGTACTCGAGCACGGCAACGACGGCACACCGTTGTGCTTCTCCGCCGAGCTCGTCGCGGCCGAGCGCGCGCTCGCGGACTCGCTCGCTGCGATCGCGACCGCGAGTCACGCGCGGTGGAGCCTCGGTGAGCTGCCGAGCGGCCTCAGCGACGGGCAGGTGGCC
>Ga0105048_10005415_pt1 | contig 20637 bp, 8 predicted proteins | sample MAT05_FD_78382 | JGI IMG/M metagenome (GOLD analysis project Ga0105048, IMG submission 78382) | Freshwater microbial communities from Lake Fryxell liftoff mats and glacier meltwater in Antarctica - MAT-05 | ecosystem: Environmental > Aquatic > Freshwater > Ice > Liftoff microbial mat | place...
GATCAAAAGGGTGAGACTTAACAAAAGAAGGGTGCTGACGATGATCAGTGATTTTTGAATGATCAGTGTGTTTGATTTTTTGTACAACATAGTGATACGGGTTTTTAAAGGATGATGAAAAAAATGGTGAGCTAATGCAGTCGGTGTTTGTTGGTTATAGGTAACGGTTTCTAAAAGTGTTTTGACATAATGATCAGTATCGATCTGCTTTACAGTATATGCATCGGCCTCAAATTCGTGTTGCAATTCCATTTCCTTATGATAGAGATAGACAAAGGGATTGAACCAGAAGACAGCCTGAAGCAAGGAGAAATAGAATTTATCAAAACTGTGCTTAAGACTGATATGCGCCTCTTCATGTTTTAAGATCAAGGGCAATACCTCTTTATTTCTGAAGGTCTCGGGAATGAAAATATAACTAAAGAAGGAGAAAGGCGTTTCGATATGCGTATTAAAATGAACCGTGGCCTCACTTATTTTCTCTACAGTGGAGATTCTTTTCAGCTTGCTTATAATATATAAACCAAAAAGAACGCGGGTAATTCCCCATAACATCCCCATCAGTAAGCCGATGAAGATATATCTGATATAATCGATCTCACTGCTTTGTAACGCATTGCTATAATTGATGATAGAATCTAAGGTTGCATTATAGAGATTTCCCGATGTGATCGGTGTGACCAACTTTGTTTCCATTAATCCTTTCAGTGAGATCAATGGAATAATCATTGACAGAAAAGAGGTAAACAAGAGATAAAAACGATTCCAACGAAACGATTTTTCTTTTCTTAATAAAAGAGAATACATCATATAAAATGCACCTAACAGTAAAATGGTTTTCAAAAAGTAGTATAACATGCGTTTAGTTGTTTGTTAGATAAGAGATTAGAGATAAGAGATGTGAGATGAGAGATATGAGATAAGAGATTATAGATGTGAGATTATAGATGTGAGATAGGAGATGTGAGAACGGGTTTTCATTATCATATTAGCCCATTCTCACATTTCTTCTGCATTCATTGTCTTATTGTGTCATTGTCGAATTGTCGAATTGTCAAATTGTCTCCCCCTTCTTTAATTCCTTCACCAACGCTTCCAGTTCTTCCACACTAATATTCTTTTCTTTTACAAAGAAAGAAACCAGTTGACTGGCAGAATTATTGAAATATCCTTTCAGGAAGGTTTTAACAGAACTCTTACTATATAGATCTTTGGTCACGATGGGGAAATAACGATAGGTTTTACCAAAAGCTTCATAATCTAAAAATCCTTTATCCTGCAAGATCTTGATCATCGTACTCACGGTATTGTAATGAGGCTTTGGTTCAGGCATTTGTTCGATAATATCTTTCACAAAGCCCTGTTTCAACTCCCATAAAATAAGCATGATTTCTTCTTCTGTTTTTGTCAGCTTTTGCATGTTTCTGATTGTGAAGCAAACCTATAACTAATTATTTAGTTATACAACTAATGTTTTAGGTATTAACTAAAAGCAGTAAGAATAGTTGGCAATAGGCAGTTTGCAATTGGCAAAAGTGTGTCGTGGGTTCGGGATTTATAATATGCAGTAAGCAATTTTGCAGTCTGTAAGGAATTCTCGTAATAAAATTGATTTACTCATCGGTTGCCATTTTTCCAAAACTGCCAATTGCCAACTCCTTTCATTACTGCCCCGGTCGGCTTTCTCCAAAACTGCCCACTGCCAATTGCCAACTCCTTTCATTACTGCCCCGGGTTGCCCTTACTCTAAAACTGCCCACTGCCAATTGCTGCCGCCCGCTGTCAAATTAATTACTACTATTCTCTGCTATTTTTCAACCTTGAATGTAAATTGAAGATAAGTAATTAGATTTGTGAAAGATGAAAATACAGAATGCCGGATATTGTAATAAAATATAAAAGCAGGAAAACACTCGAAGCCTTAATGGATTTTGCAAAGTACTTCGAATATTCCGTGGTGATGCCTAAACCTAAGATTAAATCAAGGAAGACAAATATTAATGGTGCTACTATTATTCAGGCAGACAACACTATTGACACCTCAGATCTTGAACCCATCTTCACTAACCGGAATATTGATTCTAAGCAACTTCGAAAGGTCGCATGGCAAAGAAACAAGTAGTGTGTGATACAGATGTAATGATCGATTATTGAGACACTTCCGCTAAACGCCATCGTAACACTAAGCATATTTTAGAAAATGAGATCGGGTTAGATTTTGTGATTATTTCCGCCATCACGAAAATGGAACTTCTAAAGGGAGCACGAAATAAAAGTGAGGAGACAAAACTTAAAAGGAAACTCCTGCGTTTCAATACAGCGTCGATAAATAATGAAATAACCCTGAAGGCGCTAGAACTTTTTGAGAACTATAGAATAAGTCATGGGCTTGCCCTTCCTGATTGTATGATCGCAGCAACCTCTTTGATCCTAGAGTTAGATCTATTTACACATAATGTAAAAGACTACAAATTCATGCGTAAGCTTGATCTTTACGAACATTAGGAGTAAGATGAATAGTTTGCAGATGGCAATCAGCATTTTATTGCTGAATAAAATTGATTTACTCTCCGGAAGGCTTACTCCAAAACTGCCCACTGCTTTCATTACTGCCCATGTCCCCCTATCGTCTATGGTCAATTGCCCCTCCCATCATCCATCGTCCCCTACCTGCCATTCCAGTCAATCTTCCTTGAGAAATACATAATAGCTGCAAGAATAATGAATAATCCGATACTGCCAACCAGTAAGGCGCCATCCTGAAGTTGGATCAAAACAAATATGAAAACATACAGTATCGACAAAAACCCGCCAAATATCATAGCTGTTTTAAGGCTGTTGAAAACACTTCGTGTATAAATGGAGATCAGCAAAACGGTGGCCAGCGCAGAGATGATATAGGCCGTTGCATACGATGTATATTCAGACATGGAAAGCAGCAGCGTATAGAATAAGCAAAGTGCAAAACCGATGAGGACATATTGCACGGCATGAACATTTTTCTTTTGTAGCACTTCAATAAAGAAATAAACCACGAAGGTCAGCATGATCACAAGAATGGCATATTTAATGGTTCGGGACGCCTTGCCATAATTATCTAAGGGTTGTAATAATCTTACACCAAACGCACTTGACTCCATCTTAATATTGTCTCCTTCTTTCCATTGTTGCGGATACTCTCTGTTCAGGTCAAACGCTTTCCAGACAGCATTGAATTCAGTCGCGCTGATCGTTCGTTCCGGTAATGTTTTTCCACGGAAATCAGGATGGGGCCATGGTGCTTTTAAACTCACTGTAGTGGATTTACCTAAAGGGATAAATTGTATTTGTTCGGAACCACGTAAGGACATCTTCATGGAGAATGGCTGTACCTTTTGAATACCCTCCATCGTCAGCGTAACCGGCGTATGCAAGCCGGTGCTGACATACTCGCCGGCGTTGCTTCCCGCATTATATTCATATTCATGCCCGTCGAGATTGATCTTCATTTGTTCTTGGATCCCGGTGTAATCACTTAACCCGAACGTAATAAAGGCTTCGTTCAGTACTAAGTTCTCTGGAGCTAGATTTAATTTGGATAATTGTAAGGGATTGAATTTCCCGTTGAGTTTGAGATCGGCGGTGTAGACTATTAATTTAAAAATACTGCTTCTTGCCCTGAAATCGGTCACCATAGATCCATTAATCGTCAATTCTTCCGGAAGAAAATACGCATGGCGTTTTACATGTGCAACCTTGCCATCTGCCGCCTTTTCATATTGCATATAGGGAATCACCAGCATAGGTCCGGAGATGGTTTGATCTTTACTCCATTGGTTGGCAATTTCTTGCTTCACTTCCTCATTGCGTGCCTTTCTCTCATCGATCAGCTCGCCGATAAAAAAAGTAGGAATCAATAATGCAAGAATCAGGAAGCTGATAAAAAAACCTTTGAAGAGGTTCCGGTTTTTACTGAAAAAGCCCTGGGTTTGTTCTGTGTAATCTGATGAGGTGTCCATGATAAGGTGTTTATTGTTTTTAAAAGTACTTTGAAATGCAAAGTAAATACAATTAAACAATTGTTTCAGATCCTTTTTTGTTAAAGCGGATACAAGATTTTGCTTCGCAAAGCCTCGCAATAACGTTGCTTCATCCCTCGCAATGACGTTGCTTCATCCCTCGCAATGACGTTGCTTCATCCCTTGCAATGACGTTGCTTCATACCTCGCAATGACGTTGCTTGATCCCTTGCAATGACGTTGCTTGATCCCTTGCAATGACGTTGCTTCATACCTCGCAATGACGTTGCTTCATACCTCGCAATGACGTTGCTTCATACCTCGCAATGACGTTGTGTTTAAGACCGTGTCCTTGCGAGGCTTTGCGAAGCAATCATCTTCTCCAACGAACTTAAATGCACTTTAAAAGCTTTCTCGCCTGAAGCCGTAATCTTATAACTGGTATTCGTCTTACGGCCAATAAAGCCTTTATACACTTTGATATATTTGATCTCTTCCAGTTGTTTTAAATGAGAGGCAAGGTTGCCATCGGTGATTTGAAGCAGTTCTTTCAGAAAATTAAAATTCACCTCTTCATTCATGATGAGCGCACTCATAATCCCCAACCGTATCCGGCTGTCGAATGCTTTATTTAAATGTTCGATCGGGTTCTCCATATCCTTACTTTTTTTCTTCCTCCATACGTTCATATTTCCACCACATAGACACACCATATAAAATATGAAGCACACCAAATCCCAATGTCCAGAATAAAAGACCATGACGCACAAAGAATAAACTGAGTATGCCGAGCAAGAGTTGGGCATAGCCTAAATAGCGGACCTCGCCCAGGGTATATTTACTGCCATTTACCAATCCCAAACCATAAAATAATAAACACGCAGAAGCCACAAACTGGTATTGATTACTGTTGATCAGTTGCAAAATAAAAATAACACCAATCAGCATTGGCAACATGGTATTCCACATCAATCGTTGGGCAGAGGAACCCCAAACAGGAATATGATCTCGTTTACTTTTCCGCCATGTAAATAAGAAGGCGGAAAACAGCGCGCAGGTAAAAACAATAGCGGCTACTGTCAATAAATAAGAAAAAAGTTGGGCCGGGCTTGCAGATCCGGTTTCATATTCTTTCCTATAATAGGTTTCGATACGGTTATTCGCTACATAGGCACCGGCGAGGGCGCATAAGCCGGCACTGATACCGCTCCATCCGCTCAGACTGATAAAACGACTGCTTCGTTCCATCATGGTTTTGATCTCCTGTAGTTGTTGTAATGAATCCTTTTCCTGTTTCATAAAAGCACTTTGAATCACGAAGCTAATGTGAAAAGGGGAATAGTTGCGAGATGTTAGATGTCAGATGGGAGTTGTCGGTTGTTGGCAGTCGGTTGTCGGTGGTCTATGGTCGATTGTCTGTGGTCCCCTTCGGATTGTCATCATTGTGTAAAAAAACCGGACTCCGACTTTTTAGTCGGCCACCTTTCCAACCTTGTATCTAATCTTTCTAACAAATTTTTGGGAATTACTTTTATAAAATGCTAATTTTAGCCCTCATTAACAATAAACCCCGCTTTAATGAAAGGTCGCTTTTTCAGGCAGCATTTTTTTAGAGTACGTTAAAATTTTTTTACATCATGATCAAGAACTACATGCACACTACAAAATGGTCTTTACTCTTTAGCCTTCTTCTTGTCAGCAACCTGATATTTGCGCAAACGGGAGACAGAGGAAAAACGACAAACCGTGTTTCTTATGCCGCTCCATGGAGTGATGCCCGCAACCAGGGAATCAAGGAAGAGTTAACCAACAAGCGAAGCAGGTTTACCAAACATTTTATAAAGAATGACGGCACCTTTAAAATGTACTCCTCGCCCGGATCTATCCATTATAATGATGGCACATCTTGGAAAGAGATCGATCCTTCTGTCAAAACAAATACAACCACTACCCATACTAGCAATCCATTTTATAACGGAGACAACAGTTTTAAAACCTATTATCCGAACGATCCTATCAATGGCAAGATCTTCACCAAACTTAAAGAAGGTGAAATGAGCGAGAACCTAAATGGGATTTATGCCATCGATCAGAACGAGAATACGGTTTACCAATACCAATCATCAGCTTCCAACGCGACTGTAGAAGGGAATGTGGTATCATATACAAATATTTTTCCGCACACCACCGTTCGTTATTCTCAAAATAGTGACGGTCGTAAATTTGATATTCAATTATTAAATGCGCAGGCCTTGAATGTATTGCCTTCTACGTCAAAATACCTAGTAATTAAGGAAACCATAAACCTGCCTTCAGGATGGACTATTACAGAAACGACTAATGGCTTTGATATATATAAAGGAACAAGCTGGTTGGCAAACTTTCCGGCTCCTGTGGCTTACGAAACTCAATCATCATCGAAGCAATATAACAAGGATGAAGATTTTATGAAGCAGGGTTCTATGAGTATGATTAAGAACGGGAATACAATTACCTTATTGACAAAATTCGCGATTGACTGGCTTAAAAGCGCTGAAAGGAATTTTCCTATAAGCCTTGATCCTATTGTTAACTATTATCCTGCGAATGTCCCAATGGCAACAGGTTATATGTTAACATCAACAAGTGCAAAAGCATCGGGAAATGTACGTTTATCAGGAGCAGGACAAGCCATTTCATGGGCCCAGTTCGATATAACAACACTTCCACCATCTCCTACTATTACCATGGCAAACTATTGGGGTTATCATTTTAATGGAACCGTAACACCTGATAAAATTGCAAATATTATAGGGATGCAGTCTGTTGATCCAATTACAGCATTAGCTGCGGCAATTAATACACAAATCAATACCGCAGGACCAGTTTATAGTTCTACGTATGTATTTGGTGGAAATACCGTTAATTTATGGCGAACAGGTACCTTATCAGGTTCAGCTACAGGTGATATCGCCACTCAACAATCACAAGGGTGGACTGCTTTAGGATTCAGATATCTTTCAGGTGCAGCAGGTGCGGTATTGCAACGTCCTTATACCGATGTAAATAAACCTTATCTTGAAATCGATTATTCAACAGGTGCCTGTTCGGCTGTCGTAACAGGAACAGCGAATTCTTCTGTCCTTGCTGCTTGTGGAGATCCATTTACATTAAGTCTTACAGGAAACACATCAGGAGCCGGGATGACGTATCAATGGCAGTCTTCTCCGGCAGGTACCAATATCTGGACCAATCTTGGAGCGCCACAAATCTCTCCCTTCTATACTACCACACAATCTTCGGCGACCGATTATCGTGCGTTCATGGTTTGTTTATCATCCGGTTTGTCAGATACATCAACAGTTGTTGCGGTAGCACAAAATTCTGTCTTCGTATGTTATTGCATACCAACTGGTCCTGCTTCTAATCCTACTAATTATATATCAAACTTTTCAACATCAGGAGCAGGTGTCAATGTTTCAAATCCTAACAATATCTATACAACAGCTCCTGTCGCAGGTTATGGCGATTATACAGCCATGACAGTGGCAGCAGTACCTGGGGCTACTTTGAATTATACGATTAGTGCAATTGGTACCAATTTATTCGGTTTATGGATAGATTGGAATCAAGATGGCGATTTTAATGATCCCTCTGAGAATGTATCAACAACAGCATCGGGGTCATTTACAGTACCAGCACTTGCAGTTGTTGGAAATACCAGACTGAGAATACGTGTCGCCAATACGGCTCCCGGCCCATGCGGCGCAGTATCTCTTGGAGAAGCAGAGGATTATACCTTTAATGTAATCGGGCCATGTACCGTAGCCGGTGCCGGAACCGTAACGCCTGCGACCTCCGTTATCTGTCCGCTCACAACAAAAGTACTTGTTGCCACAGTTCCTCTTTTCCAGACAGGAATTACCTATCAATGGAAAGAGAGCATGACAGCGGGTGGGCCATATACAAATGTAGTCGGAGGCACAGGTGCCACAACGCTTAATTATACCACGGCTTCATTGCTGGCAGGAACTTATTATTATGTGATGGAGACAACTTGTGCCAACTGTGGTCCATGCTCTTCACTTTCCAATGAAGTCAGTATTTTATCAGAGGCTGTAAATGCACCAACAGGAACGAACAGTGCGCAATGTGCCCCAGGTATTCCAACTGCTTCAGTGGTTTCTACCAACTCTGCAGCTGTAGGAACAGGTATCTTTAACTGGTATAGTGCAGCAACTGGTGGTACTTTATTACAAGGACAACCTTATGGACCATTGCAATCGTATTACTTTAATGACTTCTCTACAGCTGTAAATGGAACGCTAACCGGGAATGCGGCATTGGTTTCAGGAACTGTCCGATTGACAGAGAATGGTATGACAGGTCAGTATGGTGCCTATACTGTTAATGCAAGTGGTTATAATTCAAATAAAATGAAAACTGAATTTGATTTTACTACCGTAGGTACAACGATCACTAACATGGCTGATGGTTTTAGTTATAGTTATAGTGATAATGGAGTTAGTACTGATGAGTCCACTGTACTATTTGCCGAGAATGGAACAGGTAATAAAGTAAAACTTTGCTTTGTTGCCTATACAAACGGAGCTAATCAACAAGGAATCTACCTTATGTATAATAATACAACGAACGAGGCCCCTTCTACAACACTTTCAACAGCAACATCAATCTTTCAATATTCAAGTAATGTCACATGGAAGAATACTGCCAATAATCATGTGATAGTAAATATCGATAGTCTTGGAAAAGCAACCGTAACATTGAATGGCGTGAATGTATTTACGAATGTTCAGTTGCCAACAACAGGAGCGACAGCCTATACTACTGCTAATAAATCTACCTGGAAACATATCTGGAAAGGAAGAACAGGAGCTATCAGTATGAGTTCTATTCTGGACAATATCAGTATACAGTTGTCTACTCTTGTACCGGGTTCTACTACGTACAATAGTTCTGTTGCCACTACAACAACATTTTATGTATCGGAGCTGGGGACCAACGGTTGCTTAAGTCCGCGTACACCGGTAACCATTACAGTAAATACACCTCCAACGCTTTCAATCACGCCTACACCAAACGACTCGGTTTGTACGGGAGCACCTGTAACATTGACTGCAACAGGAGCTAGTACCTATCTATGGAATGGAAGTGCCACTTCAGTAAACGGAGATACCACCTTTGCATCAGCGATTGCAGGTATTTACACTGTAACAGGTACAGATGGTAACGGTTGTATCAATACATCCACTATCCTCATTTACTTACACCCTGTGTTATCAGGAACCGCTACGGCCACGCCGACTTCTGTGTGTCTTGGTACTCCTATAAATTTAACCGCAACAGCAACCCCGGTGTGTACAGGTTTATATACCAATAGCTTTATAAATTATTATACTCCGGCCAACTGGACTTTTGACAATTTCGGAACAAACGGAACCTTACTGACAACCGGTTCTCCGGCTAACGTAAAACTGAATACAGGAACGGCAGGGCCTTCCAGTGGTGGTGTTACGTCTTTCTCGCGGGTAATTACCTGTGCAGGAACGGTAACGTTGAACTGGAGTTTTATGCATCCTTTAGATGCCTATGCCGATCTTCCTCAATACCGCATCAATGGAGGTCCGGCAACGGATTTCCCTACGTATAATCAAGGTCTTTTCGCAACAACACAAACAGGAACAATGTCGATCCCTGTCAATGACGGTGATTCATTATCAATTCTGGTGGTAACGATCGACAATGATGCCGCGTCAGGCCAGTTGACGATCACGAACTTTGCAGCACCTTCACCAAAAATAAATGGGTTGATCAGTTACTGGGATGCGCCAACGGGAGGTACCAATCTCGGTACACCACCTTTTTCAGTAACACCAACAATAGCAGGTACCGTGACTTATTACGCAGAATATACCTCAAGTACTACAGGTTGTGTAAATCTTGTAAGACAACCAGTAAGTGTTACGGTGAATGTATCTCCTACAGCCACTGTAACAGGAGGTGGAACTATTTGTGCTGGTAGTCCGTTGCCAGATGTAATGATCTCCTTGACTGGAACGGGTCCATGGGATTTTACCTATACAGATGGTACAACACCTGTATCCTTAACTGGGATTGCAACAAGCCCTTATGTGATTACCAATGCTGCACCTGGAATCTATTCTGTGAGCAGTGTAAATGATATTATTTGTACAGGAAACGGAAGCGGCACAGTATCTGTTGTTGTAAATCCATTACCAACAGCAACTCTAAGTGGTGGTGGTTCAGTTTGTACAGGAGGTGTTTTGCCTGATGTCTCTATAGCCTTAACAGGAACCGGTCCATGGAATATTATCTATACAGATGGAACGACTTCAACTCCTATCAATGCGATTGCGACAAGCCCTTATGTCATCATGAATGCAACACCGGGTACGTACTCTGTAACATCTGTGAATGATATGAATTGCGCCAATACAGGAAGCGGTACAATCGATGTAATCATCAATACATTACCGACAGTAACAGCCACTATGACTCCTTCTGTAATTTGTAGCGGATCTACGGCGGTTGCCACGGGCGGTGGTGCAGCAACTTATGTTTGGGATAATGGCATTTCTAATAATGTTGCATTTGTAGGTACAACTTCAGGAACATATATGGTTATTGGCACTGATGCGAATGGTTGCACAGGATCATCTTCTACAAACCTTACGATTAATACAAACTCAACTAATCTTTCACAATCAAGCGGTGGAAATTCAACGTCAGTAACAGGTTCTGAGAATACCACTAATATACAGCCAGACGGTTCTATGGTAATCTATAGCGATGCAAGTTGTAACCTGATTGCTTCTGTTCAGGATCAACCAGGTGGAAATTCCTTGGGAAGTACGATGACTATGGTTACTGTAGATCCATCAGTTCAGACATATAACAGCCAACCTTATTCAAGAAGATGGTATACCATCACCCCGACAAATAATACAGGTGTAGATGCGACTGTTGTTCTTTACCAAACCCAGGACGATTTTGATGATTATAATGCAGCAAACGGTGCTTATCCTGATCTTCCAACAGGTCCTTTAGACGCATCAGGCATCTTGAATGTCACTATAACTAAAGTAAGTGGCGGTATACTTGGAGTTGGAACAGGAAGCGTGATCGTTCCTTCGTCTGTTGTCTTTAATGCAACGACAAATTATTGGGAGATCACATTCACAGTAACAGGTACATTCAGTCATTTTTATATTCATGGAGCAAATCCTCTGGGATCTGCATTGCCTGCAACGGTTACATCATTTACAGGATATAAAGAACAAAGTCAGGATGTACTGACATGGACTACAGCGAGTGAGCAAAACAATGCCTTCTTCAATCTTCAGCATAGTACAGACGGAATGCACTTTACAACGATCAGTAAAGTAAATTCACTGGCAGTGAATGGAAACAGTTCTTCTGTATTAAAATATAAGGTAACGGATAATAACCCTGCACAAGGGCATAACTATTATAGATTAGAGCAAGTTGATATTGATGGACATCGTTCATTCCATGCAAATATTGTGGATCTCATCTGGGCAGGTAGCAATACAGTAAACATCTATCCTAATCCGGTAAATGGTATTTTGAATATTGATCTGTATACAGAAAGTACTTCCGAAATTATTGTGAAAGTGATGGATATAAGTGGACGATCTGTGAAGCAGGTGCAATCACGATCTGTAGAAGGAGTGAACACAATTAAAGTCGATATGCATTCCTTAACAAACGGACTGTATACCATTCAATTGTTTGAGAATGGAAAAGCAATCTTTGTAGAAAGAATCAACAAAGATTAGAAGAAAATAGAAGTTGCTCGGAACGATATTACCGGGCAATTTTGTTAATATTAGAAAATTATTAGAAATATTCAATAAAAATAAATAGTTTTATCACCATAAATTATGATAATTTTTAGAAAAAGGATGGGCATTCATTTTCTTTAAAACATACTATATGTTAAGGAGTTAGATTAGGGAGTATGAGATATCCGGTTTCGTAAGACACTCGTTTTTATAAAACGAAAATTCTTATGATAGTAATTTTTGTTTTTAGGAGCACTGCAAATTTTGATTTTTTACACATAAAAATAAATAAAAATGAACAAGTTAAACAATCCTTCCATTTACCGTCCCACGAGACTGTGGGCAATCATCGCATTCCTGATGTGTTCGATGATAGGTTATCAATCCAATGCCCAGGTGCTTTATAGCCTGACCAGCCAGACAGGAACCTATGCCCAATTAACAGGAGCAGGTATTACTGTAATTAATCAGAATTCCGGCTTGACTACCACAGCAATGGTGCAAGGTCAGGATGATGGAATAGCTATTATTACGTTGCCCTTTACATTCACCTATCATGGAAATAATTTTACGCAGGCAGGATTTTGTACGAATGGATGGGTTGGTCTCGGCGATCAGACAGCCGTAAATGCAGTACAAGGAAGAGCTGCAGGGAACTTATTTACCGGTACAGTTCCAAATAATACCATTGCAGCATGGTTTAAAGATATGGGAGGTAATTTTCCCGCAACACAACCAGGAACTGGCCCGGGATCTATGCGTCATGGTTTAACAGGCACAGATATTTATACCTTCCAATGGGATCAAGCGGTTGGAACAAGTTTTTCTGTCAATACCACTACCACTATTAGTTTTCAGATTTCTATTTATGGACCGGCATCAACGAATCCAGGAAGAATACAAATCCTTTATGGCCCAACATTAGGCACTATTTCCTTCGCGGCAAGCATTGGAATAGAGAACGGGATCGGTGGAGCAAATAACTTTATCAATGCTATCAATGGTTCTCAAACACTAACAACAACCTCAACAGCATGGCCAGGAAACGGAAACGGTTATCGATTCGATCCTTTAGCACCGTGTGTTACGCCAGTTGATGCTGCTACAGGTCTTGGTCTTACTACCATTTCTACCTCTCAGATAGATGGTAGTTTTACAGCTGCGGTTACGCCTCCAACAGGATATTTAGTAGTTCGTTACCCGTCAGGAGCTGCTACAACCAATCCGGTTACAGGTGTCGCCTATGCTACAGGTCAGTCTCTTGGTTTAGGAACTGTTGTCTCTGCAGGAGCAACGACAACCTTTAGCAGTACCGGATTATCGGGTGCTACAACCTATGATTATTATGTCTATACTTATAATAGTACACTTTGTTCAGGTGGTCCATTATATTATACGGTCATTACAGCCGGACAAAATACAGGTTCTGCTACTACAAACCCATGTGGAGCAATGTCTTCTCCAGTAACTGTTGGGCCAACAGGAACCTATCCTACATTATCGGGTGCCGGTGGTGCGATTGCTGCCATTAATATAACAGGAATCAGTGCGCCAATGGTCATCGAATTACAAAGTACATATACCGCTGCCGGAGAAACCTATCCGATCGTGATGAATTATAATGCCTGTGTGACAGCTACAAATACTTTGACAATTCGTCCTGAAGCAGCAACTGCTTCTCCACTAACCATCACAAGTGCTAATACCACTGCAACTGTAGATATGAACGGTGCCTTCAACGTGATCTGGGATGGTCGTCCGGGTGGGGTCGGAACAAACAAGTTCCTTATCATCGAAAATACAAGTACTACATCTGCTTCTGCAGGTAATGCGGTCTTATTAAGAAATGATGCATCAGGCAATACGTTTACCTATCTTGATCTGAAAGCAGCAAATGCGAATGCAGCTTCGAATGGTACCCCATCTGTAGTGGGTGCAATTCCTGGTGTCATTGCTATTGCAGGAACAACAGGTTCGGGCGGAAATGATAATAATACCATTTCGTATTGTGATGTACATAGTACCGGTGCAAACCTGGGTGTCTGTATTTTTGCAGCAAGTTCAAGCGCAGCAGGAACACCTGCCAATAATGATAATAACGTCATTACTAATAATAATATCTATGATTTCTTTATAGCGGCTTTGGCTTCTGCGGGAATCAATATTTCTTTGGGTAATAATAATTATACCATCACGAATAACAGGGTTTTCCAAACCGCTACCAGAACCTATACGGGTACACAAACGGTTAGAGGCTTTTGGTTAACTGCCAATACAGGGTCGCTGACATCAGCCAGTGGATATGTCATTTCAGGAAATACGATCGGTTATAACAGTGCAGCCGGAACAGGAATTTATACCATGACCGGAACGACCACATGGTTATATAATGGAATGGATATTTCACTGGGTAACGGAACGTTCTCCTCAGTTCAAAATAATAACATAACCGGTATTAATACGACCAGTGGAAGCACAGGATCTACTGCATTCGTTGGAATAAATGTTGCCAATGGTAATTTGAATATCGGCACCGTGACAGGAAACACGATCGGTTCAGCTTCTGTTAACGGAGCAATTACTTTTACTGCAACAGCGAATTTAGGGGGAGCCATGGGTATCAGAACAGGTAGCGGAACTACACTAAATATTGCCAATAATGTAATTTCTGGTTTCGATCTTTTCGGAAGTACGGCTACAGTCACACCGGTTTTCAATGGTATTGCCGCTTCGGGCGGAACAACAATTAATATCACAGGAAATACGATTGGAAGTGCAACGATGGCGAACAGTATCAACGCTGTATCAGCCAGTACCAGTGCCTCAGTTCAAGTTATTCGAGGTATTATTGTGAATGGTGGAACTACATCCACAGTGAGCGGAAACCTGATCGCCAATATCAATACCAATATTGTATCAACAGGTACCCAGGCAACAACATTAGTTGGGATAGCCGTTACTGCAACTTCAAGTACGATAGTTAATAACACAATCAGAAATTTAAGTTCGAGTACACAAACAACTGGAAGTGGAGCAACCAGTGCAATTGTAGGTATTTCGTTTAATACCACATTGGCTTCAGCAGCTCCGGTATCTATAGGTTCTAATACCATTCATTCATTAAAATTGACGCACCCGACTACCCTTGCCGCTACACAAAACGTGGGTATATTTTATGCGGGACCTACAACAGGAACTGCGAATATCATCCAGAAGAACTTCATTCATAGCTCGTCTATCGCAAGCCCTACAAATGCAGCAGGCTTTCTGACAGGGATGGATATTGCATCGGGTATTATTACGATTCAAAATAATATGATTCGTTTGGGCATTGATGCAGACGGACTTGAGGTAAATACACCTTGTACCATAAGAGGGATCTCTGAAAATTCAGCAACATCCAACATCCATAACAATTCAGTATATATCGGAGGATATGATGTTGCAAGCTCAACATCCAATTCATTCGCTTACCAACGTTCTGCTATAGGAAATGCAGATAATGTACGGAATAATATTTTTGTCAACAACCGTTCCAATAATTCTACAGGAGGAAAACACTATCAAGTATTTCTAACTACCAGCAGCTTGAACCTGACACTTGACTATAATAATTATTCAGGTGGTAATATAGGCGGTGTATTTGCATTTAACGGAACTTCAGATGTTAGCCTGTATAGTGCCGGATGGATTGCAACAGATCTGAATAGTGTTTCAGGAGATCCTATATTTGTAGATCAGGATGGCGATGCAACAGCAGTAAATCTTCATATTAATCCAGCGACACCGACACCAGTAGAGCAAACGGGTGTTTTGATTAGTAGTGTTACCGATGATTATGATGGTCAGTTAAGAGCAGGTTTAACACCAACTGATATAGGTGCGGATGCAGGGAACTTTACACCGCTTGGCGTTTGTGTAGGAACTCCTCCTCCAGCTACTTCAGTAATCACGACTACTACCCCAATTTGTGGATCAGGTTCTAAAACAGTTATTCTTCAAGGATATGCAACTCAACCCGGCTTAACCTATCAATGGCAAGAATCTGCCACAGGTCTTCCAGGAAGCTATTCGAATGTGGCTTCAGGCGGAAACGCATTGAGCTACATCACACCAACCCTTACATCAACAACTTATTATCAGGCGGTAATCAAATGTTCGTTCAGCCCGCTTGATTCTACAATATCCTCAGCCGTTCAGGTGGTGGTCAATCCTTTTCCTACGGTTAGTGTTACAGCGTCGTTATCAACAGTTTGTTTCCCTGGAGTAACCCCATCTGTGTTAACAGCTTCCGGTGCTTCTACCTACGCGTGGACTCCAACATCGGGGTTAACACCAACAACAGGGTCACCGCTAAATGCCTTACCTTCTACTAATACGACGTATACGGTAACTGGTACAGACGCAAACGGATGTACAGCCACTAGTACAGTTGCTATCGCAGTTGTAGGTGGCGTAGGTTTCTCAGGAGTAACCGCTTCTCCTGCTAATGTATGCGCCGGAGCCAATTCTATTCTGACTGCCTCAGCCTTTGTGCCAGCGTCTGTCAATCTTTATACGTTTACTGCAGGTAATGGAACTACGCTTGACCCAATGGTCGGTGCCACACAAGTACTGAATGCTAGTAATGACGATACACCAACGGCTACTCCTGCAAGTATCGGCTTTACGTTTAATTATGATGGTGTCAATTACACGCAATACTCAGTTTCTCCTGATGGCTGGATATTATTAGGGGGTGGAACTGCAGCCAGCAGTTTTACAAACACAATAACATTAAATACAAATATTCCTAAGATCTATCCTTACTGGGATGATCTTGCAACCGGAACTGATGGACATGTGAAAGTGCTTGTTACTGGTATAGCTCCAAACAGGATCTTTATCGCGCAATGGCAGGTAACCATTCCTCGTAACTTAGCTGGCGTATCCAATTCTACCTTTCAAGCATGGTTATATGAAAACTCAGGTCAGATCGAATTCAGATATGGTGCCATGGGTGTCAATACAACGAGTGTTTCTGTTGGTTTAACAGGTAATCCTGCAACTAATTATAATAGTGTAACTATCGCTACCAACACAGCAAGTACTACGACTCCTAACGATGGGCAAATTTCAACGCCTGCGGCTGGAACAATTTATACTTTCCAAAATCCGGCTACCGGTGTTCCAATCACATATTTGTGGACTCCAGCTACATATCTCTCAAGTCAAATCACCAACCCTACTACAGCAGTTGCTGTGATGAACACAACAACGTATACAGTAACAGCTACTTCAGGAAATGGTTGTACTTCTTCAAGTTCCGTAACGGTAAATGTGGATGTTTTAACTACCAACGTATTTTCAAGCGATAATAATGTTTGCCATAATACAGCTTTAACTCTTAGTTCAACAACAACTGGTGGTGGACAACCTTATGTATATTCATGGACAGATGGCATGAATATAATCGCAACCACAAGCTCGGTAGCTATTGCACCTGGTTCTACAACTACGTATACATTAACAGTAACGGACGCTTGCGGTGGTTCAACGAATTCAAGTATTACTATCAACGTAAATAATCCTTTGGTATTGACAACAACACCTGGATCACGATGTGGTGTTGGTACAGTCATGTTAGGTGCTACAGTAGATGCAGGCGCAACAGCAAAATGGTATGCAAATCCATCCGGTGGTGCCCAATTAGGTTCAGGCAACACGTTTGTAACCCCTTCCATCAATGCCACCACAAACTTTTATGTTGCATCTTCTCTTGGTGGTGGTACCGCAAATGTGCCTTCTCCAACTATTGGAATAGCGACATTCATAACCCCAGCTATCGGATGGGGGTTACGTTTCACAGTAAACACCGCCTCTGATATCAATTCAGTAACAATTCGTGCTTCTTCCACAACAGCAGGTCCTGCAACCATTCAGATCAAGGTTTCTGATCTTGCAGATAATGTATTGTATACAGGAGCGTTGCACAATTTTACAATCACCACTGCACTTGCCGATTATGTCGTGCCGGTAAATATTACAGGTCTTCCTCCAGGAAATTATAAGATGGGTATGACCTATTCAAATATCACTGCGATTGTTCGTGAATCAAGTATTACCGGATTCCCTTATACATCACCGGGTGGTGAAATTTCAATCACAGCTGGGGCCAATGGAGCAGGACTTGCGCAAACAACCGCTGCCTATTACTGGTTCTATAACTGGGTCATCAGCACTGGTTGCGAAGGATCCCGTACAGCTGTAACTGCCACAGTAAACACTCCTCCTACGATTACTGTTTCTGCAACTGCATCTACATTATGTGCAGGAGAGTCTACGACATTAAGTGTTAGTAGCCCGAATCCAAATTACATCTATACTTGGAACCCGGGTGGTTTAACAGGTTCTTCAATAACTGTTACGCCGGCGACAACTACAACGTATACACTGTCTGCATTGGATAATTCAGGTGGTGCATTCAACGGTTGTGCAAATCAGGCTACCTTAGCGATCACTGTGAATCCAATTCTTACATCTGTAAATCCTACGGTCGTTTCTCCAGTATGTTCTGGAACGAACGTAACCCTTATCTCGAATGCTATTGCTCCTGGTTATTACATCGATCCAGCATGTGCGACAGGATTTATTGATATCAGTGTAACCGGTACAGATATCGATCTTCCAGCGAATTTGTTCGATGATTCGGAACACAATATCAGTATGCCTTCTTTCACATTCAATGGAACTGCGTATACTTCAGCTCGTATTGGTGTGAATGGATTGATCGTTCTTGGATCAGCAGCCGGTGAAGTGAGTCTTGCCAATGGAACATTGCCAAGTACCGCAAATACCGCAGGCAATGTATTCCTTGCTCCTTACTGGGATGATTTGGATATACAAACAGGTTTAACGATCAAAACACAGACTGTTGGTAACGTCTTCATTATCCAGTTTACAAATGCCACTCATAATAACTTCACAACAGGAGGAATTACCTTCCAGGTTCAGATGAATCTTGTTTCAGGCGTCATCACCTACGTTTACAGCGATGTTATCTTTGGAGATCCTCTATATGATGCCGGTGCTAACGCAACTGTAGGTATACAAATGAGCAGTACTTCTGCGTTGCAATATTCATTCAATACAGCCAGCTTAACCGCAGGTCAGTGTGTCAGTTTTACGCCAAACTCAGCAACTGTTTCATGGGCTGGTCCTAACGGATTTACGTCCGCAGCCACTAACCCTGTATTACCTTCTGTAACTTCCTTAAACGCAGGTACCTATACAGTAACTGCTACAGGAAGTAATGGTTGTTCAGTTACCTCAACAGTGGATCTCGTAATCAATTCATGTAACAGTCAGTTGAATCTTACAATGTTCATTGAAGGATATTGGGATGGAACAAGTGGTATGTTGCCTGTATTAGCTAATCAAGGCGAACCAACGACCGCTACTGCAACCGACTCGATCGATGTTGAATTACGTGATGCTACTGCCCCGTATGCAGTAGTGGCTTCTGTACGTACTGTTCTTAATCAAGACGGAACAGCTACAAGTATTTTCCCGGCTGTTTCAGGTTCTTACTATATTGTGGTGAAACATCGTAATGCGATTCAAACATGGTCTGCCAACCCTGTTGCTATTGCGGCCACCCCTGTTAATTACAACTTCTCAACTGCTGCTTCGCAGGCTTTTGGCAACAATCAGGTAGAAGTAACGACAGGTATTTGGGCCTTCTTTAGTGGTGACGTGGCTACTGATGAGAATATGGATCTGTTGGATCTTGGTCTGGTAGAAACCGATATTAATAACTTTGAATTTGGGTACCGCGCCACCGATATCAATGGTGATGGTAATGTGGATCTGTTAGACACGCCTGCATTGGAAGTTAATATCAACAACTTCATCTTTTCTAACCATCCATAGTTTGTAACATCTATTGTTTATATGAAAATAGAAACGCCCCCGGTAGAAATTCCGGGGGCGTTTTGTTTACTATAAGCCTTTAGCGAATAGCTTTTGGCTTGAGTTCTCTGCCTTTCAATTATAGTTGCCATCCACAAGCCAACAACAGACAACTATCATCTAACATCATATCCGGACTTTTGTTTATAGCCGTCATCCTCAGGTTAACAGCTAACATCCATCAGTCTTTCGTTTATAGCCGCCATCCTACCATGGCCATATTTTACAAGTTGTTGATTTTGAAAAAGTTGAAAATTGCTTCGATTTGTCAAAATCTTGCTATAGAGCGGCGAAAAAGTAGCCCCTTCGACAGGGTGTGCTGTGAATGATAAATCCTTTGTATCGATTTATCAATGTTCTATAAAAGATGATGGTAGGTCCATCGCAATCGTTGTGTAAGCGAAGGTTGCAAACCGCCTCTCGGTGCATGGATAGCAATTGAAATGTGTTGAACGGAAAGAGGAAAAGGCTCACTAAATGAGTCAGGTATGAATAAGAGAGATGAACGAAAGTGAATCTGTGTTGAAGTAGTGTGAGGGGGCTACATTTTGTCAAAAGCTCGTATTCTTTGTCTGCGAGTGAAGGGCCATAGCAACCACTTACTTATCGGCTATGGGGCAAACGCTATTGAGCAGACATGACTCTTATTCGGGCTTTTATAGGGAACTCAGGAAGTCCGCATAGAATGCAAAGAGAACGGCACAAGATGGGGATACCATTGAGGCTTAGAGTATCGAAGTTTATGCGGATGACGGATACAGTTGTAGTAGTGATGAAGTGCTTGTAATGAGCATGGAGCGAAGGACTGTAGTTATACAGTTTTAGATATTGAAACAACTTTATTAAAACAAAGGATGACCACA